>JACCDI010674866.1_pt1 | contig 11083 bp, 8 predicted proteins | sample 7442791 | NCBI WGS metagenome assembly JACCDI01 (sample SAMN15323434, study PRJNA562643) | freshwater metagenome | isolation source: river surface water | place: USA:Blue River Watershed | collected 2017-08-15
AATAAAGTTCGGGGAATGCAACGAGAACAAAAACCAAGTATTTTTGAAACATGATATCTTTCGACAATACTGAAATCGCATTTCGATCCAAAAACAAAAAAGATCTACAACGCGCTTATCTGCTTTTCAAAATCATCGGCTGGCCGCGTTTGGTCAAATTAGCCAAAGTTGCCACACCAATTGCGCTGCAAATCAAACTCCCAATTGAAGGCCTGATCAAAAAAACCATTTTCAAACAATTTTGCGGTGGTGAAAGCATTTCTGATTGTGAAATAGCTATCCAAAATCTCGGCAAATTCAAAGTTGGAACGATCCTAGATTACTCAGTTGAAGGAAAAACCCAAGATGAAGACTTTGAGGCAACAGCCGATATCATCATTGACACCATCATCAGAGCTACCAAAGATGCAAACATCCCTTTTGCAGTCTTCAAAATGACCGGCATCGCCCGTCATGACCTCATAGAACTCGCTTCAGAAAGAATCAGGGCACAAAGAAAAGGGCAAGAACTAGCCCCATTATCGGTTACTCAAGAACAAGAATTTGCTGCCATCCACAAGCGCCTTGATCGCATTTGTAAGGCAGCTCATGACCACGATGTTTCTCTATTTATTGATGCAGAAGAAACCTGGATTCAGACAGCCATAGATCAATGGACATTTGATATGATGCTCAAGTACAACAAAGAGTCAGATATCGTTTTCAATACGGTGCAGATGTACCGCCATGATCGCTTCGAGTATTTAAAAACAGAATTAGAAAAAGCTAAAGCCGCCAACATCACTTACGGCGTAAAACTAGTGCGAGGGGCCTACATGGAAAAAGAAAGAGCCAGAGCCGTTGAATTGGGCTACCCCTCTCCTATTCAGCCCGATAAAGCTGCAACCGACCGCGACTACAACGCTGCCCTGCGCCTCATCATTGAAAACCAGGATGTCTTTACGGTTTGCGCCGGCACCCACAATGAAGACAGCGCTTTACTCCTGACGCAATTCATGCAAGAAGCAGGCATCGAAAATGGATCTACCCGATTTTACTTTGCGCAATTGCTCGGGATGTCAGACCACATCTCATACAATCTTGCTGACGCCGGCTATATGGTGGCTAAATACGTGCCTTTTGGGCCAGTAAAAGAGGTGCTACCTTACTTATTACGCCGTGCAGATGAAAATACGTCTGTAGCTGGGCAAACAAGTCGAGAACTCAGTTTATTGATCAAGGAGAAAGCCAGGAGAGCCCGAGCAAACAGTTAGTACTTTAAAAGCTTGGTGCGCTGCCCCAAAGCAGTCAAATAATACATTCCGGCAGGATATTTTTGAAGGTCTAGCAAATAAGTTGCTTGCATGTCAAACTTTTCCAAAACCCGACCCTGATTGTCTGTTAAAGTCAACTCAATAGGGGCTTCATACAAAGAAGTAATACTGACCATTGCAGCTGTAGGATTCGGATAAACGCCAAAGTTTACAGTTCCCTGATTGATGTCATCAAGACCAACTAACTGATTCAAGGTGAACACCGTATCGGTTTGTATTTCACCTCCACCTAAAATATCAATTTTCAAAACAAAAATATTCGAGCCACCGTTGAGCGCATTAAAGTTATCAACCACATTGGCATTGGTTCCGACAGCAATATAGCCTCCATCTTGGGTTGCTCTAATTTGATTAATTTGATCCAAACCTTCATTTATAACTACAGTTCCTGCCATTGAAGCCATCCAATAACCAAAATAAGGATCTACATAGCCAAAAATAAGATCGTAAGTATCTTGAAAGGTACTGCTGTTCATTATTTGAAAACCAAAGACAGATAAATTTTGCTGTGCAATATACTGCGCTTGGCAAATACGATTGTTTTCAATATTTGTCGGGTTGTCAAGATGCGTGATTTCTTGCAGCATCACACCAGCGGTAGTTATGGTTCCGGAAAAATTATCGTAATTACTTGATGACACACGGTGTGAGCCCGCAAACATGATACCATCAGGGGTAATGGTTAGGTCTGAAACTTGATAAGCGCCGGAAAAATGTCCAAAAATCTGCTGCCAAAGTATATTGCCATTGGCATGTAGGACCGCAATAAATGCCTTGTTCATGGATGAATCTGCTACATACCATTCACCTCCAATAGCGTAGGTGGTATCTGATAAGCGTTGTATGGCAAAAGCGCGGTCATCTCCGGTTGTACCGAAAGATTTGGTCCAGAGTGTATCGCCGTTTTTATCGAGACTCATAACCAAAACATCTGCAGACCCTCCGAAAACAGCCTGACGCTCTCCAACCAATACCATTCCTGTATCAATACTTTGTGCACCATCATGGATGCGTTCCCAACTCGGGCTTTCATAGGTTTTAATCCATTGTTGATTACCCGATAAATCGGTATAAATAAGCATTGGGTCAAATGAACCACCCGACCAAGAATTGGACATGCCCGCCATGTAATAACCCATACCAGGACGGTGAAAAATGCGTTTTACTTCCTCGGTTTCTTGTGCGCCGTAGGCCTGACTCCATTGGTAATTCCCTTGTTGGTCAAGTTTAAGTAAGTAGCCTTGTGCAGTTTGTTCAAAGCTGCCTGAACTTCCGGCTACTACAAAACTAGAATCCGGCAAAACCAAGATATCTTCTCCTTTATCAAAACCGTTACCCGCATAGAGCTTATAAAAGCGCTGCTGCCCTTGCGCAACTGTGGCAAGGCATAAAAATAGAAAGACTAGATATCGCATTTGACTTGCAAATAAATGGATGCTCCTTTTCGAAAAGCTAAATTATCGGTGCGGAGGAAAATTTGATACTTGGAAAAGGTCAAAGCGCTATAAGTTTGTGCTCTTAAACCACCAAAACCACCATAGGCCGCCCCGATACCGGTTTGCCATTTTTTGGTGATAAAAAAGTGAGCCCCGGCAAAAAATAGAGGCGTGTAAGTTTGGCGCAGCATAAAATGTGCGCCGTAATAGGCTTGAACGCGAATGCTGCTGTCATTATTGACAAGCTTGGCTAGTTGAATACTTGCAGGAAGCAGTGTCCAAGATTTGATATTACTGCGCTGAAAATTGAGATCAGCAAGCGCAGCATCAATTGTTTGTGAGAATTGAAATTGCTGCAACCCATCTAAATCGTAAGCACCGTAAGCATAGGATCCATTCAGTTGCAGTTGTTCAAGCGGTGTTAATTGATAGGCAAAACCTAGATTTTGAATTTTGAGTTGAAACACCAATGGGTCTTGTTCTGTCTCTGACTCAAAGCGATAATCTAGATCAAGGGCCAAACCAAGTGCCGAAAGCGCTTTAGTGGAATAGCGGGCATTGGCAGCCACATTTAAAAAGATGGAGTCTTGAATGGGGTCTTGAAACCAAGTAGCCTGATCGATATTGGCTGCTACTTGATTGTGAACACCGACTAAATTGAGTTGGACGGCACTTTGACTTTCTGGATGAAATGCACCTAGCCCAACTTTTGAAAAACTGATACTTTGAAACTTTGTAGTTGAAAAATCTAAAGTGTCTCCTATAAAAGGAGCTCCTCCCATGAAAATAAAACCAAATGCTGCTTTCGAAAATTGTATACCCGTATAGTTTTCAAGTCCTACTCCAAATTGCCAATTCCAAGCCGATCCCCACTTTTTAGAATCTTGACTCAATGCCTTGTTGCTTTTATACTGCAAATTGGCATGCATTTGCAAACCAAAACTATTGCGATTTGACAACGACGCATAGGTCTGGGACAACAAACCAGAATCGAGATAGCCACCATAGAAAAACGCATTGGGAATGCGCCCTGGCAAGGAAGAACTATTATAGGCACCATTAGACTCGAGCACTAACTGTCGCTGTGCTTGGGTCAACTGAGCAACTAAGAACAAACTAAACAAACAAAACCAGTACTTCATGGGCGCATGCTTGTTTGAAGTTGTAAATTAAGTTTAAAGGCCAAAAACGCATGTGCCTGAACAGCTTGCATGATAGTTAAACCAGTATTGGGGTCAAGGGTTGAACAACTTGCTTGTACAACAACCTTATCTAGGCTATTGAGATCTTTAATCATTACTTCAGGCAAAGGAATGCTTAGTTTAGATGTTTTTTTCATTAAGCCATCTGAGGGGTCAATTTGGCCAAGTGTACAAGCCGAAATTTGTGCCGTAGCCAAAACTGAATAGGCAATTTGTCCATCTTTTAGAAAGTACAGAGTTAGATCCGTAGCAAAAGGGAAAGCATTGGTGGCTTCAAGTAAAATGGCGCCTGAACTGATATGTGTTTTGTTTAAATCTTGTTGAAGCGCTAAATCAAAGGTATCTTGCAGGGTCAGTTGATCTGCGTTGAATTGTAATGGCATACTAGCGGCAACCTTGACTTTTAAGCGGCTATTTGGAAACGCTTCGTCATGGCCAGCAGAGGTGTTTCCCCAAGGATTTAATTGGAGTTCATAGGCGGCATTTTGCGTAGCCCCTAAATTTTCAAGATAGTTTTCGATGTTACTATTATTGGCATCAAAATGCAATTGCAGTGAGCTGGGTTGCAAACCTGACCAAGATCCTAAGGCAGAAGACAAATAGAAACTTGGCCCGATAGATGGCGCTTGTAAATTTACACTTTGCCCTTGCGTATTGGTTGCTTGTAGAGATGACAACTTCCCCCTTAAAGCCACTTTAAACCCATTTTCAATCGTGACATCCAAAGCCAATTGAGGCAAATCTAGGGTACCTGCAACTAGCTGGTTTAAATAAGGTAAATGAAAAGTCTGTAGCTCGTTGAGAATTGTCGAGCCAAAATAACCTTTGGCGTAATCGAACTTGAGGTCTTGGAAACTCGCTTCATACTTAAACAGCTGATTGGAATAAATGGAGACCGTTGGGCCGTTCGGATCGGTTTTGAGCGTAAGCTTTGATTGTAATTTATTGAATTCAAGCCCTTGTTGTCCTCCTAAATCGATTTCATATTGACTTAAATCTATCGTTTCAATAGCGGTGGTTGGGTTTTGAACAGTTCCGGCCGCCACTTCAAAATTTTGAATGAAGGGCTGCCCATTGATGCTTACACCTGGAAGTTCAATTTGATAAAGCACGGTTGTATTCAAAGGGTTTTGAACCTTTAGCTTGACCGTTCCTGTTTTCACACGAACCTTCTTCAATTGAATTTCTTGTAGGTCGAGCTCATGCGACTTTACGCTGTTAACAAAAGTAAAACCAGGGGTCACATTATTGATGGCAAATACAGACTGAAATTGCTGGCTGATTGTCGTGTCGGGAATTTTAATTAAGTCTTCGAGGCCGAGGTCAAGAATGGTTCTTGAAAGCGCTACATTGATTTGAGTACCGTTGATGCTTAGGGTAGAGTCATTGTAAAAATTACTTAAATCAAGGGTGTCTTTAAGAACTGGGAGTTCCCAATGGGTATGCCAAGAGGTTGCTTCTTTTTTACAAGCACTTAACAGTAAAAGCAATAAAATGAGCGCTTGAATTTTCATTTTAGACATTTTCGATAACGGCTGCGTAACCTTGTCCTACGCCAATACACATGGTCACTAAGGCATAACGCTTATTTGTAGCGCGCAGTTGCCTTGCTGCTGTAAGTAATAAGCGTGCACCTGACATCCCGAGAGGATGGCCTAAAGAGATGGCTCCGCCGTTCGGATTGATTCTTGGATCGCGGTCATCGAGGCCTAAAGCTCTGGAGCAAGCTAACACTTGGGCTGCAAAGGCTTCATTGATTTCAATCACGTCCATTTGATCGAGGCTTAAGCCCGCTCTTTCTAATGCTTTTTGGCTTGCCGGCACAGGGCCAATTCCCATGATATTTGGTGCCACGCCTGCCACTGCGGCAGAAAGTATTTTTGCTAGAGGTTTGAAGCCATTTTGAGCCACACCTGCTTCATTGGCCAAGAGTAAAGCTGCAGCTCCGTCATTGAGACCAGAGGCATTTCCAGCAGTAACGCTTCCCTCTTTTTTAAATGCTGGTTTTAATTTCTCGAGTGTTTCAATAGTTGTATTAGCGCGTGCAAATTCGTCTTTATCGAAAATAATGGCCTCCCCTCTTTTTTGCGGGATTTCAAGCGGAACAATCTCGTCATGGTAAAAGCCAGCAGCCTGAGCAGCTGCTGTTTTTTGCTGACTCCAGGCCGCAAAAGCATCTTGATCTGCCCTTGATATTTGGTATTTATCTGCTAAGTTTTCAGCGGTCATGCCCATGCTATCAACTCCATAGAGTGCTTCCATTTTCGGATTGATAAAGCGCCAACCGAATGAAGAATCATACATCTGAGCATCGCGACCAAAGGCGCTGCTTGTTTTTGAAATGACCCAAGGGCCGCGGGTCATGTGCTCGACACCTCCTGCAATGTACAGATTACCTTCGCCAAGGCGCAAAGCTCGGGTGGCATTAATAGCTGCTGCCATGCCAGAAGCACACAAACGATTGACCGTTTCACCTGGCACTTCTATTGGAAGCCCTGCCAACAAACTGGCCATTCTGGCTACATTGCGGTTATCTTCTCCGGCCTGATTGGCACAACCTAACAACACATCTTCAATACCCTTTGCATCGAGTTCAGGATGGCGCGCCATTAAGGCGGCTAATACTTGAGCGGCTAAATCGTCGGCGCGTAAAGGAGCTAAACTCCCGCCAAAATTACCGATAGCACTGCGCACACCATCGATGAGGTAAACTTCTTGAGACATCTGATTCATTTTCTATTCAAAGATAAAATTAAAAAAGACCGGCGGCAAGAATTCAGCAATTTTACTTATGTTCGCAGTCATGGAAACGCCATCTTTTTCAAATGTATATCAACAGCCTTCAGCGGCTGATCTCGCCTATTTTGAACAGCTACTTCCTGAACGCTGCCTCAGTAAGCAAGAAGACCTTTCCGACTACAGCCATGACCACACGGAAGATTTAGTCTTCTACCCGGGCTTAGTACTTATTCCAATCAGTACAGAAGAAGTTGCTCAAATTATGCGTTACTGTAATGAGCAGCGAATCGCGGTAACAGCAGCAGGTGCCAGAACAGGTTTAAGCGGGGGCTGCCTACCCATTTATGGCGGCGTTTTGTTATCGACAGAAAAACTCAACCAAATCATTGAAATCGATGAAAAAAATGCACAGGTCATTACGCAACCTGGCGTAATTACAGAAGTACTTCAAAATGCAGTCCGCGAAAAAGGGCTCTTTTATCCACCTGATCCTGCGAGCAAAGGTTCTTGCTTTATTGGCGGGAACATTTCAGAAAACTCTGGCGGCCCAAAAGCAGTAAAATACGGCGTCACCAAAGACTACGTCTTAAATTTAGAAATTGTTTTGGCCGACGGCACTATTATGTGGACCGGCGCCAACGTTTTGAAAAATGCAACGGGCTATAACCTCACGCAGCTCATTGTGGGTTCTGAGGGCACCTTGGCCATTGTAACTAAAATTGTTCTTAAACTCATCCCACACCCTACTCATGACCTCCTCATGCTCGTGCCATTTTTTGATGCACAGCAAGCTTGTGAAGCAGTAGCGGCTATTTTTCAGGTAGGCATTACACCCAGTGGCCTTGAGTTCATGGAGCAAAATGCCTTGCGCTGGTCTCAATCTTTCTCAGGTGATTACACCATTGAGGTGAAAGATGAACACGCAGCACATCTGCTGATCGAGGTTGATGGTTTTGACCCAGAACAACTCATGAAAGAATGTGAAGGCATCTTGGCAGTGCTTGATCAATTTCAGACCGATGAAATCTTGTTTGCAGAATCTGATGCCCAGAAAACCGCACTTTGGAGCTTGCGCAGAAAAGTAGGCGAAGCGGTAAAGGTGCAATCTATTTACAAAGAAGAAGATACTGTAGTGCCGCGCTATCAGCTACCCAATTTATTGGCAACCGTAAAAGCCATTGGTCAAAAATATGGCTTTGAATCGGTTTGCTACGGTCACGCCGGCGATGGCAACCTGCATGTGAACATCATCAAAGGAGAGCTCAGTGAAGATTTCTGGAATCATGAATTAGAAACCGCAATTAGAGAGCTCTTTACTGAAGTAATCAAAATGGGAGGCACGATTTCGGGCGAACACGGCATTGGCTTGGTTCAAAAGCCCTACATGGACCTCGCATTCAGTGAAACCGGGCTTGACCTTATGAGGGGTATCAAAAAAATATTTGACCCCAATAGCATTCTAAACCCAGGAAAAATTTTCTAAAAGCGTTTATTGATTGACCCAGTGCAGGTTACGGCTATATAAAAATACCCATAGCGCACCGTAGAGCACCCCAACAATGGTGAGAATTGTGGGAATTTGCTGCATGGAATTGAAAAAATACGGCAAAAGCACCAAGCCAAGGCTATAAACGATATAAAAGTGAAAACCTAAACGCTTGCGCTGAAACATCAAAATAACACCTGTCAACCCGAGCAGCAAAAAGATAAACTGAATGGAATTGTAAGTATGAAAATGTACAAACATATTCATGGTAACCGTTTCCATTTGATCGACGATATAAATGAAATCTGAGCCATTAGCTGCCTCTAATTGATCGCGCATTTTGGCAAAATCGAGTTGAGCTTCTTTGATCATGCTGGCATCTGGCTTAGCTCCTAAAATTGCACTCAAAGAACCCATGGTACTAATACCTATATTGATACTAGACATAATTACTAAAACCAACAGAAAAACTGGTCTTTTAGGTGTTTCTTGGTTGCTTTCGATGTCAGTCATGGTAGATCATTTGTTGGATAAATTGGTATGCCGCATGCATGTCTGTTGCCAAAATTCGATCCGATTCTAGACTTGGAACAACCGCACGGAAATTGCTAAATAATTCTTCTAGCCACACAGAACTTTGCAGTGGGCGTCTGAACTCTAGACCCTGTGCCGCATGAATGAGTTCAATAGCCAAAATTTTCTGGCAGTTATCTAAAACACGGTAAAGTTTGGTTGCCGCATTGGCTCCCATACTGACGTGGTCTTCTTGGCCATTACTACTATCAATGGTATCAATGCTTGCCGGCGTGCACAATTGCTTGTTCTGACTTACAATAGATGCACTGGTATATTGAGTAATCATGAGCCCTGAATTGAGCCCTGGATTTTTGACAAGGAAAGGTGGTAAATCACGTGTTCCGGAAATCAGTTTATAGGTTCTGCGTTCAGAAATACTGCCGAGTTCAGCCATTGCAATAGCCATGAAATCAAGAATCAGGGCCAATGGCTGCCCGTGAAAATTACCTGCTGAAACAACCTCATCGTCTTCAAAGAAGATCGTTGGATTATCGGTTACTGCTGAAATTTCACGTTCTATGACCTTTGCTGCGTGCTGCAAAGTATCGAGGGTTGCACCGTGTACTTGCGGGATACAGCGAAACGAATATGGATCTTGAACATGCGCTTTAGTTTGTGCGATGATCTGGCTCCCGGTTAAAGTTTCTCTGAACCAAGCTGCTACTCGAATTTGACCTTCTTGATTTCGAATCTCGTTGACATTGGCTGAGAAAGGTTCTTTTCGACCATCATAAGCTTCAAGAGATAAAGCCGCTACTTGGTTAAAACCATCGAATAAGCGGAATGCTTTGTCAATGGCATAACTTGCATAGGCAGACATAAATTGCGTGCCGTTGAGCAAGGCTAAGCCTTCTTTAGACTGCAAAACAAGTGGCTCTATATTAAACTTATTATTTAATTCAGAAGACTTAATTAATTGATTTTCATAATAAACCTCGCCTTCACCTATAAGTGGTAAAGACAAATGGGCCAATGGCGCTAAATCTCCAGAAGCACCTAAACTACCTTGTTGAAATACCCTTGGAAAAATGCGGTTATTGTAGAAAAAGAGCAATCTTTCAATCGTTTCAAGGCGAACACCTGAAGCACCTTTAGACAAACCAAGTACTTTGAGTAGCAGCATGCGCTTGACTATCTCTTGAGGTACTTCTTCGCCGATACCACAAGCATGTGAGCAAACGAGGTTGCGCTGCAGTTCTTCAAGATCTTCTTTTCCTACGGCTGTATTGCACAAAGAACCAAAACCCGTATTGACACCATAAATAAGGTGATCGGTTTGGGCCATTTTCTGATCGATGTAGGCCCTACATTTATTAATTCCTTCTTTGAGTTGCTCGCTTAAAACCAAAGTTTCATTGCTGCGTAGTAATTCCTCGAATGCTTCGAGGCTTAAATAGTTGGAGCTAAGTTCAATAGCCATTAGATTGGTACTTTAGGCGTTTTTAATTTGTTGGGCAAAATCTTTTGCAAAGTAGGTCAGGATGGCGTCCGCCCCTGCCCTGCGCATACTGATCAGCATTTCATGAACTGCTCGGTCATAATTGAGCCAACCATTTTTGGCAGCTGCATATACCATAGCGCATTCGCCGCTCACGTTGTAGGCTGTTACGGGAATTGGGAAATTTTCTTTGAGCAAAGAAATGATGTCGAGGTAGCACAACGCTGGTTTAACCATGAGCATATCTGCACCTTCGTCAAAATCAAGTTGTGCTTCTAGCAAGGCCTCGCGCTTATTTGCTGGGTTCATTTGATAGGTGAGCTTATCACCTGATTTTGGCGCTGAATTAAGCGCGTCGCGGAAAGGCCCATAAAATGCACTCGCGTATTTAGCCGTGTAGGACATAATAGAGACGTTTGTGTAACCCTCTGCATCGAGTTCGCTGCGCAAATAACCCACACGACCATCCATCATGTCTGAAGGGCCAATGATATCTACGCCAGCCTGCGCTTGAGCCAAAGCCATTTTGGCTAAAATTGGTAAAGTTTCGTCATTGATGATTTGACCATCTCTGACCAAACCGTCATGGCCATCTGAAGAATATGGGTCCATGGCAACATCAGACATCACAACTGCTTCGGGAAAGCGTTGTTTGATGGCGCTGATGGCCTGCAAGTAAAAATTATCTGAGGCCCAGCTGTAAGAAGCCATTTTGTCTTTGAGCGCTTCGTCAACCGCAGGGAAAATATCAAAGGTTTTGACACCGAGTTCCATGCAAGCCTCAATTTCAGGAAGCAAAGTATCTAGAGACCAACGAAAATTGTTGGGTAAAGAAGTAACCTCCTCTTTGATACCTTTGCCATCTTTTAAAAAGATCGGATAAATCAGGTGAG
>JACCDI011671042.1_pt1 | contig 11082 bp, 11 predicted proteins | sample 7442791 | NCBI WGS metagenome assembly JACCDI01 (sample SAMN15323434, study PRJNA562643) | freshwater metagenome | isolation source: river surface water | place: USA:Blue River Watershed | collected 2017-08-15
ATATAGCAAAGTACGTATTTTAGAGATTAAATTTGGTTAAAATATTTATTTAAATAATATTAATTATTTATTACTATTATACTACTGTGTATATTTTTCATTTTTATAATCTCCGCTTTTATTTTAAAATATTTAATGCTTAAAATATATATTTATTAAAAAATACCAAAAAAAGTAATTATATTTACTCTTTTTTTTTAAAAATGTAAAAATTCGTATTTTGATTAAATAAAAACTCATAAAATTCCTAAAATTGATTAAAAATAGACAAAAAATACATAAAACTTAAAAAAATATTTAAAATTATAAAAAATAAATAATTAAATAAAAAGAAAAAAAGATTTTTCAAAAATATAATATTTAAAAATTAAAATTATAAATAGAGGAATATAAAAATGTGTTCTGATAACGACGAAAATTCAATTTGTGGATTTATATGCCATATTTGTGGCAACTATTTTTCAAAATATAAAAAAAATATTACTTATCACATAACAAAAAAAAATAAATGTTCTTTACAAACAATATATTCTTATGAGGAAAGTGTAATTTTATCGGAAACTAAAAAATTTCATTTTAATAAAAATGTATTTGATAAAATTGATTCTTATATTGATATTGTGGAATGTTTTACAGAAGAACATAATTATATAAATGAAAATTATTTAGAAACAATTGAAAATATTAAGAATCCTCCTAAAAAAGTTGAAAAAAATTGTAATGTAAAAATAAAAAAGAATAAAAGTAAAGATAATACTATTTATGAAGAAATAAATGAAAATTTTATCGATAAAGATGAAATAAATAATCTGGAAAATAAATATAATATAGAAGATAAAAAAAGTAAGAATGTATCTAATGCTTATCCAAAATACAGTATATTTATAAATGATAATAATAAATATGAATGTCCATCATGTCATGATGCGTTTTGTCGTACAAAAGATCTTCGGATACATATGCTTAATTTTGAAGCGTGTAAAAAAAAGAAAAGAGAATATGATATTTTAAATTATTATAAAGAGATTAAAAATAATGGTATTTGTGAAGTTTCAACACAAACGTGTTCAAATGATTATGTAGAAAAGAGTTTTTCTGAAATGTGTATTGGAACGGATGATATTGAAAGTGCTGAAATTGAAAATAAAAAATTAGAAATGAAAGATGAACATATTTATAATTTTTATAAATCGAAACTATCTGATTTTAATTCAGATAATTATGAAGATGTTCAAGAATATGTTTATATGATTCAAATGGCTGTAAATGTTGCGAAAAAAGAAAATATTGTAAAAATAGGAATGACAAAACATATAGATCCTTATAGAAGGATTAATCAATATGAAAATGGATGTAAAATTCTTCAAATATCAGTTGTTAAAAATGCTGCGAAAGTAGAAAAAGAATTACTTAAATATTTTCGCACAAAATTTACTTCTTGTAATCATTTAAGTAAAGAAATATTTCAAGGATCTATTCAAGATATGATTATTGCTTTCAAAATGATCTCTCTATAAAAAAATATAAACATTCATTTTTATCAAAAAAAATATAAATATTCATTTTTATCAAAAAAAAAATATAAATATTCACTTTTATCAAAAAAAAAATATAAATATTCATTTTTTTTAAATTTAAAAATCAAAAAAATATAAAAAAATTAATTTTTTAGAAAAATCAAAAAAATGATTTTTTGATTTGAATATAAAAAGAATCTAACTTAAGATAAGTAGAAAAGAAAATATTATAAAATGTCATCTTTTAGCAAACATAACAACTGGTTTATTATTGAAGGTACCATTGGTGCTGGTAAAAGTACTATGTGTCGTATGCTTCAAGAAGCCCTTGTAAACGAATGTGAAGTATTATTTGAGCCTGTTGATAAGTGGCGTACTACTATTGATGATAATGATGGAAAGAATATTCTTCAACATTTTTATGAAGATCAAAATCGTTGGTCCTATTCATTCCAAACATATACTTTTCTGACGCGTATGGAGGATATGATGACAAAACCGCAAATGAAACCACTGCGTTTTGTGGAACGATCGATTTATACGGATAAACACGTTTTTGCGAAGTCACTAACGGATATGGGTAAAATGAAGACTCTTGAATGGAATATGTATAATGATTGGTGGAATTGGCTTTCAAAAGAGTGTTTTGATAAGATTTCTCATCCTCTTGGATTTATTTATCTTCGTACGGAACCAACTACTGCTTTCCAGCGAATGCTGAAACGTGAAAGAAGTGAAGAAAAGTGTGTACCACTTGAATATTTAAAGATTAATGTACAATATCATGATGATTGGCTTCTTTCGGAAGAGTTCAAAGATAAAGTATTGGTGATTGATGTAAATGAAGATTTTGAAAGCAATCCTGAAGAGTTTGAACGTGTTAAAAATCTAATTATGGATTTTGCGAAGTCAAAGATTGAATATAAATCAAAAGATTAAAAATATGTAAATTTAATAAAAATAAATGAACTTACAAAAGTATTAGAGATTATCTTACTTCTAAAAAAGTAATAAAAATCAAAACAAAAAGTTATTTTTTATCATTTTATTTTTTTTATCATTTTTATTATTATATCTATTTATAATAGATATAATAACATAATGTCACGTAGACTTGTTTCATCAGATAAATTTCGTTTATCACCTGAGGAATACGCATCATCTGTATTAAGACCATTACCTCATATTTATGTGAATAAAGCATTACGAGAATCAATGAAAAATGTTCCAATGGAAGACCCGAATCGTCTTTCTACATCAATAAGAAGAAAAACTCAAATTGAAAGAAATTTTCGTACATTACCACCAATAAATAACTTCGCATCACAATATGTTCAACAAAAAAATATAGCGCGTCGTGAATCTCGTACACCTTTTCAAAGTGCTCTTCATAAAGTTAGAAAAACAATAGGTCTTTCTCCAAATAGACGTCCTCAAAATCTTGAAACTGTACGAAGAGCATTACAAAATGAACAAAGACGTATAAATCAACAAAATAATGAAAATTGGTATGGTTCAAATCCAGAAGAAGCAATGTTATTAAATTATTATGTACCACCACAAAGACGTAGTATAAATGGTGTAAATAATCTTCGAGAACGTATATTACAACAATCAACATCAAGTTCAAAATCACGAAGATCAACATCAGGTTCAAAATCTCGTAAACCAAGAAAATAATTATATTTTTAAGTGAAAAATGTTAATAAATAATCATTTATTAACAAAATTATAAATAAGTTATAAAGTATTTATTTTTTGGATGATGTTCCATCAAATAATTTAGAAAGAGCAGATAAACCACCTCCTTCTTTTCCTCCTAATCCTTCACTACTTCCACTATCTAAACCATCCATATTTAAACCTTTAAATAAATCCATTACTTTTTTACCTTCACTTAATACAGGGTTAAGTGATTGAACAGTTTCTTTAAGAATACCAATTGTGTCAATGAGTTCATATGTTTCTTTTTGTGCCTTTTTAAGAGGATCGACTTTAATTTCATCGTGAATCATAGAAGATGTGTCGATACCAACGGGGGCATTGTCTAATAAGTCATCTTCATTGAGTTGAATACCTCCTTTTAATTTATTTGTGTAACTTTCTAATTTGGATGTATCAATATTACTTTCACCGGATTTGTATTGTGATTCAAGTTTTTTAACTAAATTGTCAAGTTCATCGCGTAACTCTTTATAATTTTTCTTTTCTTCAGATGATTTTGAAGATGATTTATTTTTTTTACTTTCTTTTACTTTTTTATTTTTTTTATGATCGTCTTCTTTATCTTCTTTATCTTCTTTATCTTCTTTATCTTCTTTATCTTCTTTATCTTCTTTATCTTCTTTATCTTGTTCATCTTCTTCATCTTCTGAGTTGCTAAAATTTTCAAAATGTACACCACTTTGTTTTAATAAAAGTGTAATAAGAATAAATAAAAAAATTGTATATAAGAGTGATTTGCGTACATTCTTAAAAATAAATAATAATAATCCAAAAATAAGAGCAAAGTTTGTAATATGAATAATATAATTATTTTTTATAAAGAATATACGAAGTAAAATAAGTATAATAAGTACAATAATTAAATTATTTTCTTGTTTTTGTGATAAATGTATATTTTTATTTAAAGGAATCCAATTTTTTAAATTTATTTTCATCATCTTATCTAATTATAAAAAAGATTTTTTATAATAATAAAAAGAATTATAAATTAAAATTTAATAAATCGAATTAATCCATAAGATAAAATTCCAACAATACATGCTTTTATTACAGTTCCAATAATATTTGTATCATATGTATAATTATTTAAACGGAAAAATGGAATCGTTTGTGTAATTAATTTATTAAAATGTGAATTAAATAAGAATAAACACATAATAGTTACAAAAAGTACAATACGCAATTCATTTAAAATCTTCTTCCATAAAGGATTCTTTTCGACAACTTCCTCATATTCATCTTCGTCTTCATCATCTTCATTTTCATATTCTTGTTGTTGTTGTTGAAGTGCCATCATTTGTGTCTTCTGTGCCTCAATATGTTGAACAGGATTCATATAACGCATTTGTTCTAATTGTGCGTTCATATTACGTTGTTCCATATCATGTTCCATAACAGGTATTTGAGGATTGATAGGAGGGAGATCTCCTTGATAACCAGATGTAGGTGATATATTCATATTATTCAGTTGATCAAGAATGGAATTGGCAACATCGGGATTTGCGTCTTGAATGGGTAAAGATTGAGAACCTTCGTTATAATCATCGTTACTAAGGGGTGTTGACATATCCATTTTTACTATTTTTTACTAATATATTTTTATATAAAAGATCTTTTTCTTAAACGAAGTAAACAAAATAATATTTTCTTAAAATAGAAGTTATTCATATATTTTATATTTAATAAAAATGAAAAAACGATTGGATCAAATCTTTTTTTATATTTTTACATTATTCTTTATTTTATTTATCTATTTTTATTATTTTGATAAAAATCGTTATGATCAAATATTAGATCAATTTTTTAACAAAGAAAATAAAAATAATTATACAAATTTAAATAAAGAAAAAGATTATCAACTTTTATTTTATTCATATCTATTTTTTTATATATCCTATTTTATAATTATGCCCGTTTGTAGACAAAATATTTATTCAATTGCTCAAAAATTTTACAAAAAATATTCAGAAAAACGTTTATATGATTTAGGTCATGCTATTATTCCGTATCATAAATATAGTAAATATATCAGTGAAATAATAGTATCAATTATATCGATTTCAATATTAATTATTTTTATATTACATCCAAATATTAAATTATTGTATTCACTCTTTTTTATATATTCGATATTAACAATATTAAAAGGATGTTTTTTTAATTTAACTTTATTACCAGATGCTTCACAAGAGTGTACATTTAGTAAATATTTTGGTAGTTGTAATGATTTATTCTTTTCAGGTCATACTGCTAAAATATTCGTTTTATTATTATTATGTGATCATTATGACTTAATACCAAATTATATATCATATATATATTATATATTATTTGGAATTATGATGTTATTTATACTATCTGCCAGAAATCATTATAGTATTGATATATTTATTGGAATTATAATGGCACTTGTTGTTTATTGTATTTATTATCAAAAAATAAAAATATAATCATAATTGTTTCCCCGAGCAATGTTATAAAAACATATTTTCAAGAATTGATATCTTTTTTTATCAAATTGTCCGGGGGGAATTTGTTAATAAATAATTGAATTTGTTAATAAATAAAATATTTTATAGCGGGAGGTTTATTCCTATAGGAGAGAACCGAAGAGGTTCCTTATAGAGGTTCCTTATCTTATTCATCAATCGTATTATCGGTACATTGAGAATCAGTTGAAACAAGACGATAACATTTGCCATCTTTCTCTTCCGAGGAATATATCTTAGATGTAACATCGCTCTCTTTGGGTGCGTTTACAATGACGCATTTGCGCCCATAACAAGCGGAACGGAAGAGTAAACCAATGGCAACACCCCATAAAATACCTAAAATAATTTTATAATTTGGGTTCTTTTTGATCATTTCTTTAATCATTTTTAATTATAAATCTACTATTTATAATAAACAAAATAAATAAAATAAGTTAAAAATTAAATGAATTAGGAACACTTTGTTTCTTCTTTTTTATAACGATAGCAACTTTGATCTTGACGACGGAAAACAAGATCTTGATGATTTGAAAGATTTATCTCTTTTACCACAATATTTTTCTTAGGTGCCATAATGTGAACAAATAATAAAGTAATCAAAAGAGCAATAAAAAACCATAATGGGGATATATAATCAGTAAAACGAAACATTTATTTCTATATATTTATCTATTTATAGAAAATATAAAAATATTTATATATGGCAATATAAAGAATTAAATATAAAAATCTTTATACATGGCAATATAAAGAATTAACTATATAAATATATATATATTTATTTTTATTTATATATATAATTAAAATGAAATCCATTGAAGAACAAATTGAATTTATTGATAAAAAATTAGTAGTAATATATGGATTTATAAATATTATTGATTATGATAAAATTATATATGTTAATGAACCGGAAAATAATAATATTGATTTAATAAAATTAAATGAAATCATTCCAGAATTTCGAAAAGTTTTTCAATCAAAACATTTTAGTTTACATAAAACGAATTATAAAATTGAAAATGCTTCACAAGCAATTTGTTTATTAAAAAAATGTTTGGAAATTACATCAATACCATTTGATATATCATTCCATAAAAATAAAAAAATACTGCGTTTAATTTCTTATAATAATGTATTAGGAGATTATATAAAAAAACTTAAAACTACGGATTCCCGTACTTTCCCACAAAAATCAAATATGTCCGAAAACGCTGGAGATAAAAATCATTTATTATTAAAAAATACCGCTATACCGATGAATATAAAAGTTTATCCATTTACAGCAGATTATATGAATCAACAAAATCAAGAAGAAAAAATCATAGATAATAAAAGTTATAAAAGTATTGTAAAAAATAAAAAGATAACAAAAGAAATATTACATAAATCTATTAAAAAGGTAATGGATTATAATATTTCAATTGACACTAGAAATATTGTTTCTATAGGAAGTATAAATCTACAAGATATAAATATTGATATGTCAATGTACGGTTTACAAGATAAAGCAATTCAACATATGAATATTACTATTAAATCAAAATCTACAAACAATATACCTGATGAATCTATTTTAAAAAAAATGGAAAATATTGATTATAAACTTGTTTTATCAGTAGGTAATAATAATGATATTTATAATAGAAATGAATTGTTAGTTTACAGAGATAAATTTATAAATGGTCAAGATGTAATATTATCAGATATTATAATTTTAATGAAATATATAAAAGAGTGTAAAATGATTTTAAAATTAACAAATATAAATTCAATTTTAGATAATTTAGATGATTTATATATTGAATTAAATATAAAACACGTTACATTTAATAAGGAATTAGAGAATAAATTAAAAATAACAACTGGACCAAATACATTTCATATTGAACAACCTATTGTGTTAAAAAATAATGATATACTATTTGGTACTTATCCCGGATTTTCAATGGTATTTCCATTGGTTAATAATAATTTAATAAAAGAAAATATTAAAAAAGAAAAAGTAATATTTGATAATTTAATAAAAAAAGATTTTACTTATGAAGATATTTCATTATATGGTTTTAATGGATGTAAAATTTTAAATTATAATTACAATATATATAATCAATATATAAATATGGATCAAAAATATGATTTTATAATGTGGGAAGATATAGTAAAAGTACCATTTCATTTAATACCTTATTCGAAAATAACAAATAGAGAAGTAATACATCCAAATGGAAATAAATTGTTTTTTCATTCATATGAAATAAAAATAAATGGTGATCATTATAATTCTATGTCAAAATTTAATATAACAATCCCTAACTTAGATAAAGTAATAAATAATATTTATTCTATTGAAATGAGTTATAATGGTTACTTGGAGGATTTTGAGATTTCAAAAACAAATAATACATTTTACCTTTTAATTGATGAAAATAAACATATATTAACAGATATTGATAAAGTTGATACAATAAAAATTATTATTTGGACAATAAATGATGATAATCCAATAAAAGAAGATATTTATGTTTCAGGAGAATTTTTCTCTTGGAACAAAGAACAAATGAAAAAATTTCAAACATTTATTTATAACAAAATGACATTAACATTCTAAAATAATTCAAGTATATTTTTAGCAATCTTATTTCCAAGAAGATATCCAGAATAATTTGAACATTCATAATGGATTCCTCCATAAATTCGTGATACACCCGCTTCAATTGCCATATCATCCCAACTATTATATACCATTTGTACGGCTTTTGTTGGATAAGGTACTGGTGTATTTACGGAAGATGTTTGAGGGAAGATAGTAAAGCAATGTAATTTGAGTTCATTTTCGACATTTAATGGATTTGAGAAGAGTGGTGATAAATAATGAGCAAATGAACTATCAATAGAAAGATCGAGATCAAGAAGATTATTTCCTATTAATTTAGATAAAACAGTTGAACCAACGGATGAAAAGGTGGAATGTCCTGAAATAAAATCGGGAAAAGGGGGTGTTACAAAATTATCAGGTTGATAAGGTTTCCAAAGAGATGATGAAATATTATTTCCAAAGTAATAATTAATAGTTTGATTGGGGAAGTAATAACGAATGGTTTGAATGGGACGTGCTTGAAAATGAGTACGTTTAATTCCCCAAACAACAATGGAAGTTTGGAAAAGTGCTGTATTAAGAATCATAAATGATTGTGCTTGTTTTTTATAGTTATTTGTAAAATATTTTTGAAAATATGCGATTAAAAAGAGATTCCAAAAACCGGGAGGAGTAATTGTATTTTTACCACCTGCCCAAAATTCCGCAATACATTTTTGTTTATCATCTAAATGTAATGATACATCAAATGTATTTTTTACTTCATCTTCAAAATTAACTTGTGATAAGAAACGATCTACAAATGTATTATATTCATCCATTACACTATTACTTAAAAATCCACGTATATTTCCCCATTGTGGTGTTAAATAAGTATTTGTGCTAATAGGTGTCCATTTTAATGGTTCTGAATATTGTGAAAAATCAATCACTTCATTTGGATTAATAAGATTTGATCCATTGGGAAGGTCAGAAGATGGTATTTGTACATTCGCTGTAGAAATGCCGTCGTTATTACGATTTGTTAAATAATTTTGAATTGAATTTTTAATAATTGAAAAAAAGGATTGAAAGATGGTTAATTTTTTAAATTGAATATATTTTGGATCTTTAAAGAGTGAACTATTTTGTAAGAAGTTTGTAATTGTATCTGAATTAGAAAAGTTTGTACTATTTAAAATAGGTAATGCTATTTCGGCACTATATGTATATAAATATGGAATGTAGTTATTTGAAATCACAAAGTTTGCTTTAGGATAATTATCAAATGTTTCAAAGGATGAATCAAAATATGTTTGAGTATTGTATAAAATAGAAGAGATAAGAAATAGATTTCGTGTAGTAAAAGTTGGACCAATGGACTTTTCAGCAGTTGCTTTTAAACAAGTTTCTAAAATTGTATAAACCATTTTTAATATGATTACTAACTGATGAGTATATTTATTTTAGAAATTCTAAAAAAATAAATAATAAGTTAAAAATATTTTTTTATGAAAATTGAATGTTTGGTTTTTGTAATATATAATTTTTCATTAAATGTTCAAAATCGTTTTCATCTTTCTTTTGTGATTGAATGAGTGATGAATATTCATGTTGTTTATTTACATATAAATAACTCTTTTCAATCCAAGAAAACCAAAATTCAATATCTTCAATAGGTATAGAAGATTCTTGAGAAATTTTGGAAATAACATCTGTAGATGGAATTTTAAATTGACTTTCTTTAAATTGAAGAATAAGTGTTTCTTTTAACTTTTGAGTAATTTGTGTTTTAATTTTAGAATATACTTCAATACGCTCTTCTTTCATTACGTTAAGTTGAATTGCTAAAGTAGCAATTTGATCTTCCGCTGTGCGAATTTTTGTATAAAAAGATGTTTCAATATTTTCAATATCATTCAGTTGTTTTTTAAAAGTAATATAAATATTTTTAAGTTTTTGAAACTCTTCTTTATGAGATTCATTTGTCATCGAATAAGTTTCTACAAGATTTACAATTTTAAATAAAGTATTATGAACTTCTTTATTTAACATATTTTTATAATTATCAAGATCAACAATAATAGATGGTGTAATAACAATTTTTTCTCCTTTTTGATTAGATAAAACGAGTTTTCCATCTTGATAACTTTTTTGATATACTGTTTTTTTACTCTCTTTTTCATAAAAAGCTTTTAAATAATTTAAATATTCAGTATATTTTTCATCATTCTCTTTTTCTTGTTGAAAATGAAGCATATTTGAAATATTTCCTTCAACAATATTATTTTTTTTATTTTTTTGTGAAAAAAGTTGATTAATATTTACTAAACCACTATTAATTTTTTCTAAAACATTATTAATCGCATTTACAACATTTGTACTTGCCGCATTTAAAGGTGACTCTTTTTCAACAAAATTTTTAATTTCTTCTCCTTCCTCTACTTCTACTTTCTCTTTTTCTCCTTCCTCTACTTCTACTTTCTCTTTTTCTACTTCCTCTTCTTCTACTTCTCCTTCTTCTTCTTCCTCTCCTTCCTCTCTTTCTCCTTCCTCTCCTTCCTCTCCTTCCTCTCCTTCCTCTCCTTCCTCTCCTTCTACTTCTCCTCCCTCTTCTTCTCCTTCTACTTCTCCTCCTTCTGTTTCTTCACTTTTTTGTGGAATATTTTCATTTTCTTGTTTAATTTCGGGTGTATTTTCAAAAACTTCTTCAGCAATTTCTTCAGGTGTAGACATGATTTATAATTTAATAAATAAAAATATTTTAGAA
>JACCDI010040444.1_pt1 | contig 11080 bp, 10 predicted proteins | sample 7442791 | NCBI WGS metagenome assembly JACCDI01 (sample SAMN15323434, study PRJNA562643) | freshwater metagenome | isolation source: river surface water | place: USA:Blue River Watershed | collected 2017-08-15
GATTGGGGCCACGTTGGACCGCAACGGCCTGCGTCCTTCGCGCTACATCATCACCGACGACGACATGGTGATCATGGGCTCGGAAACCGGCGTGCTGCCGATTCCCGAAAGCAAGATCGTGCGCAAATGGCGCCTGCAACCCGGCAAGATGTTCCTGATCGATCTGGAACAAGGCCGCATGATCGACGACGAAGAGTTGAAGGCCGGCTTGGCCAGCGCCAAGCCTTACAAACAGTGGATCGAAAACCTGCGCATCAAGCTCGACGATGTCGCAGCAGCTCCAGTGGCCAAGTCCTCTGACGAGGCCTTGCTCGATTTGCAGCAGGCTTTTGGCACCACCCAAGAAGACATCAAATTCTTGTTGGCCCCTATGGCCCAAGCGGGTGAAGAGGCCATTGGCTCGATGGGCAACGACAGCCCGCTGGCCGTCTTGTCCGACAAAAACAAACCGCTGTACAACTACTTCAAGCAGTTGTTCGCGCAGGTGACCAACCCGCCGATCGACCCGATTCGCGAAGCCATTGTGATGTCCTTGGTGTCCTTCATTGGTCCCAAGCCCAACTTGCTCGACATCAATCAAGTCAACCCGCCCATGCGCCTCGAAGTCAGCCAGCCCGTGCTCGACTTTGCCGACATGGCCAAACTGCGCAACATCGAACAAGCCACCAAAGGCAAGTTCAAGAGTGCCACGCTGGACATCACTTACCCCGCCCTGTGGGGCCGTGAAGGCGTCGAGGCCAAACTGGCATCGCTGTGCGCGGAAGCGGTGGATGCCATCAAGGGCGGCCACAACATCCTGATCATCAGCGACCGCGGTGTGAACGCCACCCAAGTGGCCGTGCCTGCTTTGCTGGCGCTGTCCGCCATTCACCAACATTTGGTGAGCGAAGGCTTGCGCACCACCGCGGGTTTGGTGGTCGAGACCGGCACCGCCCGCGAAGTGCACCACTTTGCGGTGTTGGCCGGCTACGGCGCGGAAGCCGTGCACCCCTACTTGGCCATGGAAACTTTGGCCGCTTTGCACAAAGAGCTGCCCGGCGATCTGTCCGCCGAGAAAGCCATCTACAACTACGTCAAAGCGATTGGCAAGGGTCTCTCCAAGATCATGTCCAAGATGGGCGTGTCGACCTACATGTCTTACTGCGGTGCGCAGTTGTTCGAAGCCATCGGCATCAACAGCGAGACCATCAGCAAATACTTCACTGGCACCGCCAGCCGCGTCGGCGGTATCGGCGTGTTTGAAATTGCTGAAGAAGCCATTCGCATGCACACCGCCGCGTTTGGTGATGACCCCCTGCTGGCCAATATGTTGGATGCGGGTGGCGAATACGCTTGGCGTGCGCGTGGCGAAGAGCACATGTGGACGCCCGATGCCATTGCTAAGTTGCAGCACTCCACACGTGCCAACAACTTCAGCACCTACAAAGAGTACGCGCAGATCATCAACGACCAAAGCAAGCGCCACATGACCCTGCGCGGCTTGTTTGAGTTCAAGATCGACCCGTCCAAGGCCATTCCATTGGACCAAGTCGAGCCCGCTGCTGAAATCGTCAAACGTTTCGCCACCGGCGCCATGTCTCTCGGCTCAATTTCGACCGAGGCGCATGCCACTTTGGCCGTGGCTATGAACCGGATTGGCGGCAAGAGCAACACCGGTGAGGGCGGCGAAGACGCGGCCCGTTACCGCAACGAACTCAAAGGCATCCCGATCCAACAAGGCGATTCTTTGAAGAGCGTGATTGGCGCCGAAAACGTCGAAGTCGACATGCCCTTGAACGCCGGTGACTCCTTGCGTTCGCGCATCAAGCAAGTGGCCTCGGGCCGCTTTGGGGTCACTGCCGAGTACTTGTCGAGCGCCGATCAAATTCAGATCAAGATGGCCCAAGGCGCCAAGCCCGGTGAGGGCGGTCAATTGCCCGGCGGAAAGGTCTCTGACTACATCGGCAAGTTGCGTCACTCGGTGCCGGGTGTGGGACTGATCTCGCCACCGCCGCACCACGACATTTACTCGATCGAGGACTTGGCACAGCTCATTCACGACTTGAAAAACGTGGCGCCGCACAGCGACATCAGCGTCAAGTTGGTGTCTGAGATTGGTGTGGGCACGATCGCCGCAGGCGTGGCCAAGTGCAAGAGCGACCATTTGGTGATCGCCGGCCACGACGGCGGCACGGGCGCCTCACCCTGGTCTTCGGTCAAGCATGCCGGCAGCCCATGGGAAATCGGTTTGGCCGAAACCCAGCAAACCTTGGTGCTGAATGGTTTGCGGGGTCGTATCCGCGTGCAGGCCGACGGCCAAATGAAGACCGGTCGCGATGTGGCGATTGGCGCCTTGCTGGGCGCGGACGAGTTTGGTTTTGCCACAGCACCGCTGGTGGTCGAAGGCTGCATCATGATGCGCAAATGCCATCTGAACACCTGCCCAGTGGGCGTGGCCACACAAGACCCGGCTCTGCGCAAGAAGTTCTCAGGCAAGCCTGAGCATGTTGTCAACTACTTCTTCTTCATTGCCGAAGAGGTGCGCCACATCATGGCCCAACTGGGCATCGCCAAGTTCGACGACTTGGTGGGCCGCGCCGACCTGCTGGACATGAAGGCGGGCGTGGAACACTGGAAGGCCAAGGGACTGGATTTCAGCCGCTTGTTGGCGGTGCCCCAAGTGGCCGCCAATGTGGATGTGCGCCATGTCGCCACCCAAGACCATGGCCTGGAAAAAGCTTTGGACAATGTGCTGATCGCCAAGAGCCGCGCGGCCATCGACAAGGGCGAAAAAGTGCAGTTCATGGAAGTCGCCCGCAACGTCAACCGTTCGGTCGGGGCCATGTTGTCCGGTGCCGTGACCCAGGTGCACCCCGAGGGCTTGCCTGACGACACCCTGCGCATCCAATTGGAAGGCACGGGCGGCCAATCGTTTGGCGCTTTCTTGGCCAAAGGCATCACCTTGTATTTGATTGGCGAAGCCAACGACTACACCGGCAAAGGCTTGTCCGGTGGTCGCGTGGTGGTGCGCCCGAGCCTGGAGTTCCGCGGTGTCGCGTCGCAAAACATCATCGTGGGCAACACCGTGATGTACGGTGCGACCAGCGGTGAAGCCTTCTTTGCGGGCGTCGCTGGTGAGCGCTTTGCGGTGCGTTTGTCGGGCGCCACGGCGGTGGTTGAAGGCACCGGCGACCATGGTTGCGAATACATGACCGGCGGTACCGTGGCGGTGCTGGGCAAAACCGGCCGCAACTTCGGCGCCGGCATGAGCGGAGGCGTTGCCTATGTCTACGACGAGGACGGTGAATTTGCTTCACGTTGCAACACCGCCATGGTCAGCATCGAAAAAGTGTTGACGGTGGCTGAGCAAGAGGCGCAAGTCGACCGAAAAATTTGGCACCGCGACCAAGCCGACGAAGCGCAGTTGAAAAAATTGTTGGAAGACCACCACAAATGGACAGGCAGCCAACGTGCGCGTGAGTTGCTCGACAACTGGGCCACGGCACGCACCAAGTTCGCCAAGGTGTTCCCCAATGAATACAAGCGCGCTCTTGGCGAAATCAACGCCCGCAAATCAGCCAAGGCCCAAAAGCCTGTCGCGGCCTGAGCCGAACGTCAAGATTGAAGGAAGAAGATCATGGGAAAAATCACAGGCTTCATGGAGTTTGAGCGCATCGAAGAGGGCTACAAGCCGGTCACCGAGCGCCTGAAGCATTACAACGAGTTCGTGGTCGGTTTGACCGAAGAGCAATCCAAAAAGCAATCGGCCCGCTGCATGGACTGCGGCACGCCGTTTTGCAACAACGGTTGCCCCGTTAACAACATCATTCCAGACTTCAACGACTTGGTGTACCAAGGCGACTGGAAAAATGCCATCGAAGTGCTGCACTCGACCAACAACTTCCCCGAGTTCACGGGTCGCATCTGCCCCGCGCCTTGCGAGGCAGCTTGTGTGGTCAACGTGAACAACGACCCGGTGGGCATCAAGTCGATCGAGCACGCCATCATCGACCGCGCTTGGCAAGAGGGCTGGGTGACACCGCGTCCGGCCAAAATCAAGACCGGGAAAAAAGTCGCTGTGATCGGTGCGGGGCCTGCTGGCCTGGCGGCTGCGCAGCAACTGGCCCGCGTCGGACACGACGTGACCCTGTTCGAAAAGAACGACCGCGTGGGGGGCTTGCTGCGTTACGGCATCCCTGACTTCAAGATGGAAAAGTCCCACATTGACCGCCGCGTCGAACAGTTGAAGGCTGAAGGCGTGACCATCCGCACCAGCACCTTGGTGGGGGAGTGGCCGAAAGACTCTAAAGTCACCAACTGGGCGAAAGAAACCATCAGCGCCGAACAGCTCAAGAAAGACTTCGATGCCGTTTTGCTGACCGGTGGCTCTGAGCAGTCACGCGACCTGCCGGTGCCCGGCCGTGATTTGGACGGCATCCACTTTGCGATGGAATTTTTGCCCCAGCAAAACAAGGTCAACGCTGGCGACAAGCTCAAGGGCCAGCTGCGTGCCGATGGCAAAAACGTGATCGTGATTGGCGGCGGTGACACTGGCTCAGATTGTGTGGGCACGTCTAACCGTCACGGTGCCATCAGCGTGACCCAGTTCGAGGTGATGCCCGAGCCACCGAAAGAAGAAAATCGTCCTTTGACATGGCCCTATTGGCCCATGAAATTGCGCACCTCTTCTTCTCACGAAGAAGGCTGCACCCGTGAATTTGCGATTTCAACCAAGGAGTTTTTGGGTGAAAAAGGCAAAGTGACCGGATTGAAGACCGTCCATGTGGAGTTCAAAGACGGCAAGATGGTCGAGGTGCCGGGCACCGAGAAAGAATACAAGGCCGATTTGGTCTTGTTGGCGATGGGTTTTGTGAACCCTGTGGCCACGGTCTTGGAAGCTTTTGGTGTGGCCAAAGATGCCCGCGGCAATGCCAAGGCCACGACCGATTTCACCGGCGGCTACGCCACCAATGTGGACAAAGTGTTTGCGGCGGGTGACATGCGCCGCGGCCAGTCTTTGGTCGTCTGGGCCATTCGTGAAGGCCGTCAAGCCGCCCGTGCTGTGGACGAATATTTGATGGGCAAAAGCGATTTGCCTCGTTGAAAATATTGGCCTTCTGGGTAAAATGCCTAGAATACCAAGGTTTACAGTCTGTTGACCCGCGTGTCATCACCTCTCAAGAGCCGGATTTTCCGGCTCTTGTCATTTCATGAACAGCCCTTCACTGCCACCGCTCGTCGAATTGCGTGACCTGACCTTCGGGTACGGTGATCGCGTCATTTTGAAGCACCTCAGCTTCAACGTGCCGCGTGGCCAAGTCACGGCTTTGATGGGCGTTTCAGGCGGTGGCAAAACCACGGTGCTGCGCTTGATGGGCGGTCAAATTCGGGCCAGCCAAGGCCAATTGCTGTTTGACGGCCAAGATGTCACCACCCTGCAACAAGATGCGCTTTACGCGGCGCGCCGGCGCATGGGCATGTTGTTTCAGTTTGGCGCTTTGTTCACCGACATGAGCGTTTTCGACAATGTGGCCTTTCCCCTGCGTGAGCACACCGCACTGTCTGAAGCCTTGATCCGAGACATCGTCTTGATGAAGCTCGATGCCGTGGGTTTGCGCGGCGCACGCGATTTGTTGCCCTCCGAAATTTCGGGCGGCATGAGCAGGCGCGTGGCATTGGCCCGCGCCATTGCCTTAGACCCCGACCTCATCATGTATGACGAGCCGTTTGCCGGACTCGACCCGATTTCACTCGGCACTGCAGCGCGATTGATCCGACGCTTGAACGACAGCTTGGGCATCACCAGCGTGGTGGTTTCGCACGATGTGAACGAGACGTTTGAAATCGCAGACCATGTGGTCATTCTGGCCAATGGAGGGGTTGCAGCGCAAGGCACCCCCGCCGAATTGCGTGCCAGTTCAGACCCCTTGATTCACCAATTTGTTCATGGTCTGAGTGACGGGCCGGTGCCCTTTCACTATCCTGCCCCTTCCGTTGCGGAAGATTACGAACGGAGGCCGGCATGAGCCCCACCCATTGGCTGGGCACTGTGGGTGCTTACACGCGGCAGGTGTTGTCGGACTGGGGTTATGCCGCGCGCTTGTTTTGGAAATTATTCAGCTTGTCGGGCGCGGTCCTGAAAAGGTTTGGTTTGGTGCGAGACCAAGTGCATTTCTTGGGCAATTATTCGTTGGCCATCATCGCCGTGTCCGGTTTGTTTGTGGGTTTTGTTTTGAGCTTGCAGGGCTATTACACCTTGCAGCGTTATGGTTCCGCCGAGGCGCTGGGTTTGTTGGTGGCGCTCAGTCTGGTGCGTGAATTGGGGCCCGTCGTCTCGGCCTTGTTGTTTGCGGGACGGGCGGGCGCGTCACTCACCGCAGAGATTGGTCTCATGCGTGCGGGTGAACAGCTCACGGCGCTTGAGATGATGGCGGTGGATCCGATTCAACGCATCTTGGCGCCCCGTTTTTGGGGCGGCATCATCGCCTTGCCTTTGTTGGCGGCGGTCTTCAGTGCGGTGGGTATTTTGGGCGGTTATGGTGTTGGGGTCTTGCTGATTGGGGTGGACGCAGGGTCGTTCTGGAGCCAGATGCAAGGCGGCGTTGATGTGTTCAAAGATGTGGGCAACGGCATCATCAAAAGCGTGGTCTTCGCCATTTCCGTGACTTTCATTGCCTTGCTCCAAGGGTATGTGGCCAAGCCCACTCCTGAGGGGGTGGCCAGCGCCACCACGCGCAGCGTGGTGGTTTCTTCTTTGTCAGTGTTGGGGCTGGACTTCATCCTGACAACGATGATGTTCAGTATTTGAGGAGGGCGTCATGCAACGTTCAAAAAATGATGTGTGGGTCGGATTGTTCGTCGTGTTGGGCGCGTTGGCAGTGCTGTTTCTGGCCCTCAAGTCGGCCAACCTCTTGACCCTGAACTTCAGCAGCCACTACGAGGTCACTGCCAAATTCGACAACATCGGCGGACTCAAGCCCGGTGCCGCCGTGAAGAGCGCTGGGGTGGTGGTGGGTCGCGTCAACAAGATCCAGTTTGATGGAGAGTCATTCCAGGCCAAAGTCACCTTGGCCTTGCAACCTGAGCATGCTTTCCCGCAAGACAGCTCTTTGAAAATTTTGACCAGCGGTTTGCTGGGCGAACAGTATTTGGACATTTCGCCGGGCGCCGATGAGAAAAACCTGCGCCAAGGCGACAAGATTGGCTCAACCCAATCGGCAGTCATTTTGGAAAACATGATCAGCCAATTTCTCTACAACCGCGCAGAAAACGCACCTGCTGAAGGCCAAAAACCATGAGCTTGTTGCGGGTCAGGTGGGGTTCGTTTTTCGCCAGCATCATGCTGCTGCTGTTGCAGGGCTGTTCGACTGTGCCCAATGCCGATGCCAGAGACCCTTGGGAATCGATGAACCGAAGTGTCTACAACTTCAACGATGCCCTGGACAATGCCGCGATCAAACCCGCCGCCAAAGCGTATGAGGCCGTTTTGCCGGCACCCGTGCGCAAGGGTGTTCACAACGTTTTGGGCAACCTGGGCGATGTCTGGTCGATGGCCAACAGTGCCATGCAATTGAAGGGCAGGGCGACGGTTGAAACGCTCATGCGGATCAGTGTGAACACCGTGTTTGGATTTGCGGGGGTGCTGGATGTGGCCAGCGAAATGCAACTCAAAAAGTACAACGAAGATTTGGGACAAACCTTGGGTTATTGGGGGGTCCAACCCGGCCCCTACTTGGTATTGCCGATTTTTGGCCCTTCGACTTTGCGCGATGCTATGGCCAAGCCCTTCGATCAAAAAGCCAACGGCACCGCATTCATCAACGACACGTCCACCCGCAATGTCTTGACCGCTGCAGACGTGCTCGATACCCGTGCTGGTTTGCTAAAAACCATCGATGCGATCAAGGCAGCGGCATTGGACCCCTACAACTTTGTGCGCGATGGGTATTTGCAAAAGCGCATCAACGACATCCACGACGGAAATCCCCCGGCGAGCTTTGATTACTTTGAGGCCGAGGCGCCATAACCTTATAAAATAACCCTTAGGTGCTCAATATGCTGTTGACCGCCATGGTGTCTGATAAGCTCCAAAATCTTTTTGGAAGAAATGCCCTCAATGTCCCTGAATCGCCGTCACTTGCTCACTGCCGCCTGCGTCGCGGGGATGGGCTGCGCCATGGGGCCGGTTTGGGCTGCGGACGAAGCCCCTGACGGGTTCATCAAACGCATCACCAATGACACCTTAGACGTCATCAAAGCTGACAAATCTTTGCGCAGTGGCGATGTGGGCAAGATCATCCAACTGGTCGATGTCAAGTTGATGCCGCATGTGAATTTCCGTCGCATGACATCCTTGGCCACCGGACCGGCTTGGCGCAAAGCCACCCCTGAGCAACAAAAGCGCTTGCAAGAAGAGTTCAAGATTTTGTTGGTGCGCACCTATGCGGGCGCGCTCAGCCAAATCACCGACCAAGTGGTGGTGGTCAAACCCCTGCGTCCGGGTCAAGAAGACAAAAATCTGGTGGTCAACACCGAGGTGCGTGGCCGGGGGGACCCGATCCAATTGGATTACCGTTTGGAACGAACCCCCAACGAAGGGGCCGGCTGGATGATTTTTGACCTGAATGTGTTGGGGATCTGGTTGGTTGAAAACTACCGCACCCAGTTCACCAAAGAGATCAATGCGGGCGGAATCGATGGCTTGATTGCCAGCTTGGCTGCGCGCAACAAATCCAACACCAAGTCTTCTTGAGCGTTTGCGCGCCATGCGTTTGCTGAAGCTCCCCCCCACCTTGCTGCATGCCCAAGCGGACGAGTGCCTGTCCCAATGGCTGGCGCAATTGCCCCGCCATGAAGCGAGTCAGGTGGAGGTGGATGCCTCTGATTTGCGCGAGTTTGACTCTTCGGCCCTGGCCGTTTTATTGGCCTTGCGCAGGGCCGTGGCGGCCCAGGGCGGCCGTTTGAAAGTGTCGGGTTGGACGCCGCGCTTGCATCAACTGGCCCATCTGTACGGCGTGTTTGACCTGTTCGAGCCAGCCTGAAAGCCGATTTCAGGGTCTTTTTGCTCCGGACCGCCCTGTCCAAGCCTGCTGCATGCGGGTCAGGACTTAAAATAACAGCCTCTCATGCCCGCGCTCTCATTCCAATCCGTCTCCAAGATCTACCCTGCTAAATTGGCAGGCGCAGCCGCATTCAAAGCGCTGGATCGCGTGAGCTTTGATGTGCAAGAGGGCGAGTTCTTTGGTTTGTTGGGCCCCAACGGCGCAGGCAAAACCACCTTGATCAGCACCCTTGCGGGACTCACTCGCGCCACTGAAGGTCGGGTAGAAGTGCACGGCCATGATGTGCAAAAAGACTACGCCACAGCGCGCCGTCTTTTGGGGGTGGTGCCACAAGAGTTGGTGTTCGACCCCTTCTTCACCGTTCGCGAATCCTTGCGCATCCAATCGGGCTATTTTGGCGTCAAGAAAAACGACGATTGGATCGATGAACTTCTGGCCAACTTGGGCCTCTCCGACAAGGCCAACGCCAATATGCGCCAGTTGTCAGGCGGCATGAAACGCCGGGTGCTGGTGGCGCAAGCGCTGGTGCACAAACCGCGCGTGATTGTGTTGGACGAGCCGACCGCTGGCGTCGATGTGGAATTGCGACAGACTCTGTGGCAGTTCATCGCCAAGCTGAACAAACAAGGTCACACCGTTTTGCTGACCACCCATTACCTCGAAGAAGCCGAAGCCTTGTGCAGCCGCATTGCCATGCTCAAGCAAGGACAATTGCTGGCACTTGAGCGCACCTCAGAATTGCTGCGTTCGGCCACCAGCCAGGTCTTGCGCCTGAAGCTCGATGGCGACTTGCCCGCCAGCATGAAGGGCATCGCCAGAGTGACGGGGCGCATTGTTCAGTTGCCTGTCCACAACGCACTCGAAATCGAAAACCATTTGGCGACTTTGCGGTCTGCGGGATTGGTGGCCGAAGACGTTGAAATTCGTCAGGCCGATCTGGAGGATGTCTTCCTCGAAGTCATGAACCGCAAACAACCTGTGACCGGAGCCACCACATGATGGGCTGGCAAACCCTGTTTTACAAAGAAGTGTTGCGCTTCTGGAAAGTGGCTTTTCAGACGGTGGCCGCGCCGGTGCTGACCTCGGTTCTCTACATGCTCATTTTTGGCCATGTGCTCGAAGACCATGTGAAGGTCTATGACCAGGTGCCTTACACCTCGTTTTTGCTGCCCGGTCTGATCATGATGGGGGTCTTGCAAAACGCCTTCGCCAACAGTTCCTCCAGCTTGGTGCAAAGCAAAATCATGGGCAGTCTCGTGTTTTTGTTGCTCACGCCTTTGTCGCACCGCAGTTGGTTTGTGGCCTATGTGGGTTCGTCTGTGGTCCGCGGCTTGGCGGTCGGGCTGGGTGTTTTTGTGATCACCGGCTGGATGGTCAACATCACATTTGTCAACCCTGTGTGGATCGTGATTTTTGCCATCATGGGTGCCGCCATGATGGGCGCTCTGGGGGTGATTGCGGGGCTGTGGGCTGAAAAATTCGACCAAATGGCCGCCTTCCAAAACTTCATCATCATGCCCATGACTTTTTTGTCGGGGGTGTTCTACTCGGTCCATTCGCTCCCCACGTTTTGGCAGCAGCTGAGCCACTTGAACCCCTTTTTCTACATGATTGATGGTTTTCGATACGGTTTTTTTGGCCAGAGCGATGTCTCGCCTTGGCTCAGTCTGGCGGTGGTGGGCAGCGCATTGGCCCTCGTCAGCATCCTGACCCTTCACCTTTTGCGCACCGGCTACAAAATCCGGAGCTGAACCCTATGAACGCAGAGCAACTTCAAGCCCTCATTGCCGCAGGCCTTCCATGCACCCACTTGAGTGTGCACGGCGACGGCCGTCACTGGAACGCTGTCGTGGTGTCTGAGGCTTTTGCCGGCCTGCGCGCCATTGCCCGGCACCAGCGGGTCTACGCCACGCTGGGTCAAAAAATGCACACCGACGAAGTGCACGCTTTGTCCATGAAAACCTACACGCCCGCCGAATGGGCCCAACAAGCGAATTGATCGCGCACCCTCACGCACGCCTTAGCCTTTCACGCACACA
>JACCDI010071879.1_pt1 | contig 11078 bp, 6 predicted proteins | sample 7442791 | NCBI WGS metagenome assembly JACCDI01 (sample SAMN15323434, study PRJNA562643) | freshwater metagenome | isolation source: river surface water | place: USA:Blue River Watershed | collected 2017-08-15
AAAAAGGTATGTTGGATGCTATTTCTAAAGCAATTATCGATTCTAATTTAGGTTTGAATCCTCAAAATAATGGAGATAATGTATTTATGAATATTCCTGCATTAACCGAGGAAAGAAGAAGAAACTTAGTAAAACAAACTAAAGGTTATGGAGAAGATGCTAAAGTATCTATCCGTAATGCACGTAAAGATGCAAACTTAGCGATTAAAAAATTGCAAAAAGATGGTTTGGATGAAGATACTGCTGAAAAATTAGAAGAAGATATCCAAAATTTAACCAATACCTATGTAGCTAAAGTAGATAAGGTTTTAGAAGAAAAAGAAAAGGATATAATGACGGTTTAATTTTTAAATGTTTTTATAGAGTAAAGGGTGATTTTTCACCCTTTTTTTATTTCATAATTTTGCAGTATTTTAGCGAAAACTTATTCATGTTAACTAGCCGTTTTTATATACTTTTTTTATTTGTTTCGATTCAACTTTTTGCACAAGTAAAAATTAATCGAATATTTGAATATGAGGAAAATTCCTATTATTGGAAAAATAAATTACCTAAGGCTGGCTATTGGCAGCAGGATATTCATTATTTTTTAAAAGCCAATTTAGATCATCAAAAGTTAATTATTAAAGGAGAAATGGAATTGGTGTACATCAACAATTCTCCTGATACTTTAAACTATTTGGTTTTTCATTTGTATCAAAATGCTTTTCAGCAAGGCAGTTATTACGATAAATTACAAAAACAAGCTGGTATAAAACCTGTTTATGGTTACCACGAAAAAGATGGTTTAGGAACTGTGGTAGATAGTATAACATGTAGTAAAGGAATAAGTTATACTAAATTGGATAACACTATATTGTATGTTTACCTAAATAAACCTATTGTACCCAACGAAAAAGTTATTGTAAGAGCTGATTTCACAACATATTTTGGTTTAGGAACAACCCGCAGAAGAATGAAAGCTTTTAAAGGCGAAAATGGTTTGTGGCATTTTAATGCTGCACATTGGTACCCTAGAATTGCGGTGTATGATGAAAAATTTGGATGGAATACCAATCAGCATTTGGATAAAGAGTTTTATGGCAATTTTGGAACTTTTGATGTGGAAATCAATTTACCCAATCATCATATTGCCGAAGCTACGGGTGTTTTAATGAATCAGGATGAAGTTTTACCAAATGATTTAAAAGAAAAACTCAGTTTAGAAAATTTTAAAGATAGAGGAAATAAAACTGTTGCAGATACTTTAACTAAACCCATTGTTTATAATCCAAAAGAAAGAAAAATTTGGAAATTTTCGGCAATGAATGTGCATGATTTTGCGTTTATCAGCGGACCAAGCTATCGTTTTGCTGAAGTGGATTGCGATGGGATTTTGATCAAAACAATGGTGCAAGAAAAAAATGCCAAAGGTTGGTTAACAGCTAACGATTTTATGTGTAAAGTTTTACAAGTATACAATAAAGATTTTGGTTTGTACATATATCCAAAATTGGTTATTGCGGATGCGGAAGATGGTATGGAATATCCAATGTTAACTTTAAATTCGGGAATTCATCCTGGTTACAGAGGTTTGTTGGCGCATGAAGCTGGGCACAATTGGTTTCAAGGGATGTTGGGAACTAACGAAACCTATCGCGCTTTTATGGACGAAGGTTTTACCCAATTTTTAACAGCATGGTCGTTGAATACAATCGACGGTAATTATGTATTAGAAAATCCCTCCAAAAGTAACTTTGTAGAAAAATACAAAACGTCAACTTTAGTTAATGATATGCGCATGTATTACGGCTATATATCTAGCGTATTAAATTATAACGATGCACAATTAAATACGCACTCATCGGCTTTTGGCAATGGTATTAGGCATGGTGGAGGATACGGACATGTGTATTATAAAGCGGCTTGTATGTTAGCTAATTTACATCAAGTTTTAGGCGATGATTTATTTTTAGCAGCAATGCAAAACTATGTGCAAAAATGGCGTGTAGCACATCCTTATCCCGAAGATTTTAAATCATCCATTATATCCTTTACCCAAGTGGATTTAAATTGGTTTTTTGATCAATGGTTAGAAACTACAAATACTATCGATTATGCAGTAAAATCTGTACAATCCATCCCGAATAAAAAAAATCATTATTCAATTCGTTTAGTTCGAAAAGGTAAAATGCAAATGCCTTTAGATGTTTACATCCTTCATTCCAACGATTCCGTAAGTGTTTTACATATTCCCAATACCAATTTTATTAAAAATACCGAGGCTCAAATTTTACCTAAATGGTATAGTGTAGGCGAATTAAGTCCTACATATACATTTGAGTATCAAACACCTTTAGGGATTAAAAATGTAATTATAGATAGCACTTTACAATTAGCAGATATCAATTATTTAAATAACTCTTGGCGTTTACCAATTGAGTATAAATTAAATACAATGCTCAATCATTTTCCTCAACGAGATAAATATACTGTGTGGATGCGTCCTGATATTTTTTATAACTCTTTTGATGGTGTTCAGTTTGGTGTAAATTTTAAAGCAGATTATTTAAGATTGTTACATAAAATTGATGGAACGATTTGGATGAATTCGGGTTTGTTTCAACAAAAAAACTATGCTACTAATTGGTTAAATGGATATCAGGCGTTTGCATTTAAATTTTCATATGCCAGTCAAACTCCTTGGTTAGGCAAAGGATATTCTGTAATTGCAAATCAAAATTTTTTAAATGGAGTGTATCATAACTTTTCGGCAATACAAAAAAAGTTGCATAAATGGGATTTTACTTTGGGATTAAAAATGATTTATATTCCCAGAGAATCGTATTTAGATTACCAATTGATAGCCGATTTTTGGAATGCTAAAAAATGGAATAATACTTTGTGGTTACAAGCAGCTTATCCTTATAGTTTTGCAGGAATTAAAGGTGGCTTTACATATACGCTTCGTTCCTCTGTTTTATCCGATTATGATTTTAGTTATGTAGAACTAAATAGTGTGAACACTTTTAAATGGGAAAAATCTGTTTGGAAGGTTAGATTATTTTCCAGATTAGGCAAAGGAAGTAATTGGGCACCAGAAAGTATGTTGTTAACATGGGGTGCAAATGCAGAGGAAATGTTGGATAATAAATGGACAAGAGCGCAGGGAGCTGTGCAAAAACAATGGATTAATCCAAGTTTAAATCCGGGTTTTGTTCATTTAGGAGGTGGCTTAAATGCTAGGGCTTTTGTGGCGTATGTAAATCCTGTTCAACAATCTAACGGCAATACACATAATTTATATGCTTTACAATCGGGTTCGGCAATTAATATCGAAGCAGATTTTACACAGTATCTAGGAATTAATCCTACTGTAACACAAAAATATATCTATTGGAACACCTATGCTTTTGGTGATTTTGCTTTTTACAACAACGATAATTTATATCTGCCCAACTCTGTTTTGGCAGATGCTGGTTTAGGTTTAAGTTGTACCTTTAAAAAATGGGGCCCGTTACAAACGGTTCGTCCAACAACTTTTCGTGCCGATTTCCCAATCTGGGTAAATAAAGTTCCATTATTTCAGGAAAATCACGTCGGATTTAGATTTTTACTCGGTATAGAAAAATCCTTCTAAAAAAAGAGTTTTATTTAAAGTAAATATTTCCGGGGATAATATCGGCTAAAAAAGTGTGTATTAAAACTCCCTCGGGGTTATATCTAAAAACTTTTCCTCTTTGGGTATAATCCAATGCATCCGCAACATAAATTTGGTTGTTAAAAGGATTGATGCCTAAGCTGTAAAAATTATTAGAATTTTGAGGGATAATGGGTGTAAAGGGAAGTTCGGAGGCGTTAATATTCATTTTGTAAACTCCGTTTGCTAAAAAGTATAAGTCTTCATGATTCCCATTCATTTTTAATCTTTTTGGTCGGATGTTATCCCCAAACTCAAATGTTTTTTCAATACCAAAATCAATCAAATCAATTTTATGCAACTTTGCTTTGGTGATAGGATTGGTGGAGCTTCCAGCGCATAAAGTCCATAATTTCCCATCTTTATCTTCTTGAATGGATGCACAACCTTTGCCCACTAATAAACTATCTTCTAATTCATCTGTTAAAGTATTTACAACATATAAATATTCCGATTCGATATTGGTGATATAAGCTTTACCATTAGCCAAATGCATTTCCTCTGTCCATCCTACACAAGGGATATATTTTGTAATTTGTTGCGAATTTAAGTTCACAACAGCAATTTTATCCGCATACAAATCCGATATGTAAGCTTTAGAGCGGTTAACACCTAAAAAATATCTAGGAGAAGTTAAACCTGTGATTTCGCCTACAGCTTTAAAGCTGTGTGGATTTAAAATTTCTACTTTTCCCGAATTATTAACTACAACGTATAATAAGTGGTTAAAAAAACTAAGGGACTGACAAACATCGCCCAGCGGAGTTTGATTGTTGATTTGATAAATATCTTTTGTAGAAGAAGAATCTTTGGGATTGTAGTATGATAAAGAGGCATTTCCCAACATAAAATTTCCTTCGTTAGTGATAATCACTCCCTCACCACTGGTATTTACAAAGGAATTGTTATTGGTAGGTTCATCCGGTACACATGCGGTAAATAAAGATATGCAAAGTAAATAAATGAAATTTTTATTGTAACGCATAAATTTACTTTTTTTTACTGTATTTAAATAACATATCCTTTTCTTCCTTGCTTAAACTTTCGTAACCGCTGGAGCTAATTTTATCTAAAATAGCATCAATTTTTTCTTGGGTTACGGTTCTGTAATAATTGTAATCTTCATCGCTTAAATTACGCGCCTGATTTCGATATTCAACAGTAAGTTTACTTTTTTTATCAAATATACCTACAAAAAAATCTAAAAATTTATTGATGGTTTTGGTGATATCTTTCCCTTGTTTATAAGCTGTAGCAAACCAATATCCAGTAAAAGCACCTCCTAAATGTGCAATATGTCCGCCTGTATTTCCATTAAAAAATGTAAGTAAATCAATTAAAATTAAAGCTAAACCTAACCATTTTAAGGCAACTTTAAACATACCAAACAAAAATACTTCTTGGTTGGGGCGATAGGTACAAACAGCAATAGAAATTGCCATTACAGCTGCGGATGCTCCAACAGCACTCATGTTATTGTTAAAAATGGGAGATATATTTACAATTAACAATAAAAATCCTGCACCAATTAATCCACCTAAAAAATATAAAGCCAGTAATTGTTTTGAATTAAAATACATCAAAAATAGTTTACCTAAAAAATACAACATCATCAAATTTCCCAAAATATGGAAAATTCCTTCGTGTACAAACATGTGTGTGATAATTGTCCAAGGAGTGATGATTAAAATGGGAAGGGAGGTATTTAAAGCCAACCAGCTACTAAAACTAAAATTGGCACCAATTAACTTAAGTACAATATTGCTTAAAACTAAAAACAAAAAAACACCAATATTTACATAAATTAATCGCGTTAAGATGTCACCTACTTTAAATCGTTGTTTAATTTCCTGAACTATATTTTGCATAAATTTTTATCATTGAAAACACTAAACCGCTAAATTATAAAAAGTACACCTAAATACTTGCTAAAATAAACTAAAACATACTTAATTTACTTCAATTAGTTTATTGTATTGGGTGTAGTATAAAAAACATTGTATAGGATTTTTGCGAATATCATTTAAAATGTTTTTATAACTCAAAATTTGTTTTTTGTCTTTGTCGTTTTCTTCACCAGTTTTAAAATCAATAATATACGATTTATTTTCGTTAAAAATTATCCTATCTGGTCTAAACTTTTTTTGTTTGTAATCTGGTGCAATAATTTCTCGTTCTATCCAATGTAATGGATTTTTCCAAATAGCTATTAAATCTGTGTTTACACTAGCTTTTTCAAAAATAGTAAGCAATTCCATTTCTGTTTCATTATCCAGTAAACCATTGGTTTTAAACTCATTAATTACAGTTAGATACTTAAATTCGGAATCCATTTTGGCAAAAATTTCGTGAATTAAATTCCCATATTTTCTGGGGTCTTGTAAATCAAAACTTTCACTGCTATTTAAAGGTACATTCCAAATAGTTGGTGCAGTATAACTGATTTTAACCTTGGTTCGCCAATCTGTATTTAACAAATCCTCTACATTTAAATGGTCATCTTTTGGCATAACCAAAGCAGGCGAACTTAATGTGTTTTTCGAACCAAACTGAAGCGTTTGGGATTCAATTTGTAAAGCATCTGTTTGTTGTAAAACGGAAGCGTTTTGAATAAAATCAAATAAAATTCGGTTTTCGGAACTATTTCCTGGGGCTTCTCCAAAAATGTACAATTCTTTAGCTGCTCTGGTAAGTGCAACATACAAAAGGTTTAAATTATCGAGTTCGATTTTTAAAATTTCCTCTTTAATTTCAGGAATAAAATCATCCTCAATTAAACTTTTGGTAATGTTAATTAAGGCGCAAGGTATTCCACAATCGTAATTTGCAGTATTTACCCAAACAGCAGTTTTACTGTAATCTAATTTAGTAATTTCATCCACAAAAGGAATAATAACAATATCAAACTCTAATCCTTTAGATTTGTGAGTAGTAAGAATATTAACCGCATTAAACGAATCCGGAATAGCAATAAAAATTTTACTCTTTTTTTCTTTCCACCAATCAATTATATCCACCGCAGTTTCTTTGTTTTTTTTAATCATTACATTTAAAAAAAACTGAATAAAGGGATCGTTGGTGTTTATTTTAAATAAAGCAATGATTTCTTCAATTAATTCGTAACTGCTGTAGGCGTTAAAAATAGGTAATTCTATTTCAAAAGTTTTGGTGATAAAATTTTTAAATTGATCGAATGAATTTTGATTTTTTAGAACCTCTTGATGCGCAACAAAATTAAATTGTTTGTTTTTTTCCAACAAATAATCCGTAGCGGCAACAATAGCATTTTTGTTTTGTTTATCAAATAACAATTGGTAAATGTTCATTACAAAAACCACTTCGTTGGATTGATTTAAACTCAAACTTTCATCTGATTTTATAGGAATTCCTATCTCTGTTAAATAAGAAGCTACCAATTTGTTTTCCTTATTTTTTCGAGTAATTATGGCAATATCGCTGTATTGATAGTTGCGCACTAAAGCCTCTTCAATGGTTTCTTTTATCCAATCTAAAGTTAAATCCCCATCATTTTTTTTATCCCAAAATTTAACTTCCACATATCCGCCATTTTTTTGAGGGTTGGATTGCTGAATAAAATCTTTGTAATACTGCTGTAATTCAATGGGTTTTTGTTCGATATAATATCCTAATATCGTATTGTTAAACTCTATTATATTAGGCAAGGAGCGCCAGTTGGTAGTTAATGCAGCAGTGTTTGTGTCAAAATGTTGTTGTAAACTTTGGTAACGTAAATTTATAATCGGATTATCCGAAGGGTAGTGGTTGTGAGGTAAACTTTTAAACTGATCCACATCACCACCGCGCCATCTGTAAATAGCTTGTTTAATGTCTCCTACAATAATATTTTTTTTATTATTGGCTAAAGAGTTTTCCACTAATGGCAATAAATTTTGCCATTGTGTGGTGCTGGTATCTTGGAATTCATCAATTAAATAATGTTCAAATCGTTCCCCAATTTTTTCGTAAATAAACGGTACGGGTTGATGGAGTACAAATTCGTTGATTTTATCGTTAAATTCCGATAAAAACACAATATTTTTTTCGGCTTTAAGCGCTAGTATTTCTTGATGTAGTTTGGTTAATAAGGTGAGCGAAAAAAAGGAAGCGTTGATTTGTTTATATAAATTTACCAATGGTAAATTTTGCTGTTTGTACCGAATATAATCTATAAACTCATTTCGTACAGGTAATAAAATTTCATCCAAATCGCCTGATTTAGCAGGGTTTTTGGTCCATTTGTTTTCTAAATCTATAATTTTTTCACTTACAGGAGTTATTTTACTCTCTTTGTAAAATTTCTCATGTAAAATACTTTTGGATAAAGCATTAAATATACCACCCGTACCTCTTCCTTGAACCAAATTAGTAGGATCGATATTTAAATCCAAGAAGTTTTTGTTGATTTTTTTCAACCATTCTTCCGATTTTTTATGATAAGCGTTAATCTTTTCTCTTAAATATTGCCTTTTCTGAGTAAATTCTTCAAAAGAAAACTGATTGAGTTGATTTAAATAAGATTTCCCCTCATTTTCTTCCGATTTGCCATATAGTTTCAAAACCACATCTTCAAACTTCCAATTGCTATCTTCCTCAACAGTATCTTTAATGTAACTAAATAAATAGGCAGTTAATTCTTTATCTTCCCCCGTTTTGCTAATCAATTTTTCCAAAGCTTCTCTTTTAATGGCATCGATATCCATTTCGATTTCAAAATTAAAAGGCAGTTTAAGCTCTACATTAAAGGATTTTACCACCCTAACCATAAATTTATCAATCGTACTGATGTTAAAATCGGTGTAATGATGTAAAATATGATTTAAAGCTTTGTTGGCTCTTTTTTGAATAATTTCTTTAGAAGTATTAGTTTTTTGGTGGATAATATTTAAAATAGTTAAATACTTTTCCTCTGTAATGTTTTCTTTACCAATATTTTGTAAATATTCCATCACGCGGTGCTTCATTTCGTAAGCCGCTTTATTGGTAAAAGTTATTGCTAAAATATTTTTGTATTTAGCATCCACATCTGAAGATAATGCTAAACTTAAATAATCATTTGCAAGCGTATAGGTTTTACCTGAACCCGCCGAGGCTTTGTATATAACAAAATTCATTTGCTACTCTACGTTCAATTTTTCAATAATTAAAAAGATGCGGTAATCGTTAATTTTAGGATCAAAAAATTGTGTATTGGTATTGTATGTAATATTTACATTTTTCCCAATTAAACTATCCCATTTTGTAGGTAAATCAATATTGCTTTGTACAAAGTTTAACCAAATTAATTTACTAGTTTTTCCATTGTTTTCTTCCACAGTTAAAACTATAAATAAATTATTTTCGATATGAGTTACTTTACCTTTAAGTTGTTTGCTATCGTTTACAAATTCCTCTTCGGCTAATTCCTCCACTACAATTTCATCAATATTGTTGTTATTCATTAATTGGGTCATTTTTAATAAGCTTTCAGGACAAACACCTGCTAATTTAAAACCAATTATGGTACCCAATTTTTGACCTTCTTTTTCGTTCATTTTTTCTAAATCTATTTTGTGATCTTTTTTTAATTGCTTTTTGTAGGGCATAGAAGCTTGTATCATACAAACACCCAATTGAGCTTTCATTTGTTCTGTATTATTTTTTAGTTTCATGTTTTCGATACATTCACAAGATTTTTGGGTAATATCATCCATGTATTTTTGGGCAAAAGAAATATTTAAGTTAAAAATTAAAATTCCTAAAGCGATTAAAATTTTGTTCATTTTTTTGGTTTTAAATTATTGATTGTGAAAAATTGTAAAATTCAAGCTATTTAAAATCTAAATTACTAATATTTGTTTACAAAATAGTTATAAACATGAAGTATAGGTGTTAAAAAAATCAACAAATTACAATCGAATCAGCTTTTTTTTAATCAAATTAAGGTTTGTAGCTTATTTTTATTAATTTTGTGCGATATTTAAATATACTATGGACAAATTTGCTTCAACATTAAATATCCCAGAAGGTTTAACATACGATGATGTACTTTTGGTTCCTGCTTACTCCGAGATTTTACCTACTCCACAAGATATTTCATTAAATTCCAAATTTAGTAGAAATATAACTTTACGTACTCCTGTAATTTCTGCTGCAATGGATACGGTTACAGAAAGTGCAATGGCTATTGCAATGGCGCAAGAAGGTGGTATTGGCGTAATTCATAAAAACATGAGTATCCAACAGCAAGCTGATGAAGTTAGAAAAGTGAAAAGAGCCGAAAATGGGATGATTTTAGATCCTGTTACTTTAAAGGTGGATTCTACCATTGGTGATGCGATGCAAATCATGAGCGAAAATAAAATTGGTGGTATCCCTGTAGTAGATGATGAAAAAAATTTAGTGGGTATTATTACCAATAGGGATTTGCGTTTCGAAAAAAAATATTCTCGTCCGGTTTCGGAAGTAATGACTTCTAAAAACCTAATTATTGCAAACGAACAAACTGATTTTGAACAAGCTGAAGAAATTTTACAAAAGCACAAAATCGAAAAATTACCAGTTGTGGACGAGCACAATAAATTGATTGGTTTAATAACATATAAAGATATTTTAAAAATTAAATTACGTCCAAATGCTTGTAAAGATGAATTTGGAAGATTAAGAGTTGCAGCGGCAGTTGGTGTAACAGATGATTGTATAGATAGAGTTACTGCTTTAGTAAATGTTGGAGTAGATGCTGTAGTGTTAGATTCTGCTCATGGGCATTCCCTAAAAATTATTCAGAAATTAAAAGAAATAAAATCTGTTTTTCCAAAATTAGATGTTGTTGCTGGTAATATTGTTACTTACGAAGCAGCAAAATCTTTAATTGATGCAGGAGCAGATGGTGTTAAAGTAGGAATTGGTCCGGGAAGTATTTGTACCACCAGAGTAGTTGCAGGTGTTGGGGTTCCGCAATTAACTGCCATTATGGATGTGTACGAAGCTACTAAAGGTACAGGTGTTACATTAATTGCAGATGGAGGAGTTAAACATACAGGAGATTTTGTAAAAGCTATTGCAGCAGGAGCAGATTGTATCATGATAGGTTCTATGTTTGCAGGTGTGGACGAAAGTCCGGGTGAAACCATCATTTACGAAAGTAGAAAATTTAAAACTTACCGTGGTATGGGTTCTATTGAAGCAATGCAAGCAGGATCCAAGGATAGATATTTCCAAGCAGATACAGCTGATAGCAGAAAATTAGTTCCTGAAGGTATTGTAGGAAGAGTTCCTTATAAAGGAAGTTTATCCGAGGTGATGTACCAAATTGTTGGTGGATTACGTTCTGGTATCGGTTACACAGGTTCGGCTGATGTAGAGGCATTGTAAAAAGCTAAGTTTATTCGTATAACTTCTG
>JACCDI010804231.1_pt1 | contig 11075 bp, 8 predicted proteins | sample 7442791 | NCBI WGS metagenome assembly JACCDI01 (sample SAMN15323434, study PRJNA562643) | freshwater metagenome | isolation source: river surface water | place: USA:Blue River Watershed | collected 2017-08-15
GGCATGGCATTCGCCAACTATTGCGTGATCGAATCACTTTTTATGACCAACGGGTAATTGAAACAGCCCACCATCTGGAAGTAGAGTTTGATGCGCCCGCCTTGTCCGATGAAATTTGGCAACAGGTGAAATTGCATTACATCGGACTTCTATCCAATCTTCATCAACCCGAATTAGCGGAAACATTTTTTAACTCGGTCACCACACGGATTCTTGCAAGTAGGTATTTCAATAACAAATTTATTTTTGTCCGCCCGACGATATCAACCGAATATTTAGAAAACGATGAGGCGCCCTCAAAGCCGTCGTACCGGACTTACTACTCAGGTGATATTCAGGGTCTTCAAGCGGTCCTAAAAAGTTTGATTACCAGTTTTGATCTTAAGAACTCCTTCGAAAATTTAGATCGTGACCTTGACCTAACGACCAAACTTATCAAACAGTCTCTGTCAAACACAACGAGCTCTACAGATTTCCAGATTCATACCCTAAGCACATTATTTTTTCGCAATAAGACCGCCTACATCATGGGGCGCATCATTAATGGAGAAAAGATTTCTCCCCTGGTGCTGGCTCTGATGCATAACTCAAAGGGTGAATTAGTTATTGATGGCATCTTGCTCTCGGAAGTTGACCTGCGTCTCATTTTTAGTTTCACACATAGTTACTTCTTAGTTGATATGGAAGTCCCATCGGCTTATGTCACGTTTATGCGAAGCCTCTTACCGCATAAACCACGAGCTGAGCTCTACAACATGATTGGGCTGCAAAAACACGGTAAAAACCTGTTTTACCGAGACTTTCAGCATCACCTCATGCATTCCACCGATCAATTTCGAATTGCCCCTGGAATTCGGGGTTTGGTCATGCTGGTATTTGACCTGCCAAGCTATCCTTATGTATTTAAGCTCATTAAGGATTATTTTCCGCCCCCAAAAGAGACCTCGCGCGATCAAATTATGGCGAAATACCAATTGGTTAAGCAGCATGATCGGGTTGGACGGATGGCTGACTCTCTGGAATTCTCCAATGTTGCCTTTCCGTTAAATCGATTTACTCCCGAATTGCTGGCTGAGCTTGAAGAGCATTGCGCATCACTACTTGAGTTCAGCGGGGGTGATGACCCCCATGCTGAGTTAGTCATCAAGCATCTTTATATCGAACGGCGCATGACTCCTCTGAATATTCGCCTTCAAGAAGGATCGCCTTCAGAGATTGAAGATGGCGTCATTCAGTATGGCGAAGCGATAAAAAATCTAATCGCGGCCAACATTTTCCCAGGCGACTTGCTCTACAAAAATTTTGGGGTCACGCGTTACGGACGGGTCGCCTTTTATGACTACGATGAGATTGAATACTTAACCGATTGCGAAATTCGAGAAGTTCCTGCGCCACGCAATGAGGACGATGAAATGGCAAGTGAGCCCTGGTATCGCATTGGTCCGAAGGATATTTTTCCAGAAACGTATAGAACATTTTTGCTTGGTAATGATCAAATCCGTGATCTTCTACTCAAACACCATGCTGATTTATTTCAACCGGCAATGTGGCAATCGTATAAGGATCGTTTACTTGCAGGCGAAATTCCTGACTTCATTGAGTATGATCAGTCGTTACGGCTTAGAAATATTTTCCCGGATCACTACCGATGATTCGAAATAGAGATGGCAGCATCGGCTCACCATGTGTCAACTGGTGTGAGATGAATCCAATATCAAACTATTGCTATGGTTGCTTTCGCAGCATCGAAGAAATTGCAAATTGGTCTATCCTGAGTGAGGCAGAAAAGGAAGCGATTTGGTTGGCGCTTCCAGTCCGACAAGCGAATGCGAACTCTAACGATTAACGTCCACAATTACCCGACCACGAACCTTGCCGTTCATCAAATCCTCTGCATACTGCATGGTCTCGCCCAGGGAAATTTCTTTAGCAATTGTCATTAATTGATCGGGCTTGCAAAGAGTAGCTAATTGCTCCCAGGCTTCGATACGCTTTTGTTTAGGCTGGGTCACGCTATTAATGCCATAGAGAGTAACGCCTCGCAAAATGAATGGGGCAACCGTAGCCGGAAAATCCATTCCCTGTGCTAAACCGCACGCGGTAACTGCACCATTGGCTTTAGTTGCTGCGCATGCATTGGCTAAGGTGTGACTTCCCACTGAATCAACCACCCCTGCCCAGCGCTCCTTCACCAAGGGCTTGCCAGGCTGAGATAAGGAGGCACGATCGATCACTTCCGTTGCGCCCAGTGATTTTAAATAGTTCGCTTCTTCCGGACGACCACTACTAGCGACAACGGTATAGCCCAATTGATGCAAAAGACTAATTGCAAAACTACCTACTCCACCAGCTGCACCGGTTACCAAAATCTCGCCATCGGCAGGCTTCAGACCATGCTTTTGAAGGGCCATGATGCACAGCATGGCGGTATAGCCCGCGGTACCAATCGCCAGTGACTGTTTGGATGTAAAGGCTTTGGGTAAAGGAATGAGCCATTCAGACTTGACGTTTGCCAACTGAGCTAAGCCACCCCAATGAGACTCGCCCACACCCCAACCATTCAATATAACCAAATCGCCGATCTTAAACTCAGGACTCTTACTTTCAATCACCTCACCTGTCAAATCAATTCCGGGGATCATGGGAAATTGTCGAACAATTGGGCCCTTACCTGTAATTGCTAAACCATCCTTGTAATTTATAGTGGAGTAATGCACCTTCACTCGAACGTCTCCTTCGGGTAAAGCACTTTCTTCGACATTACTTAATTGAGCGCGATACCCTTGATCGTCTTTATTAATTAAAATAGCCTTAAACATGATGGGTTCCGAAATAGATTAGAAATTGAAGTATGCACTTTATTAAAACCGTTTATCCTATTGCATTAGGATCGATTATGGGGCTTTTCATGAAACGTATTGTATTGATAGTTGGGACCCCCCTTGTTTTAAGTGCCTGCGCTTCGACCGAGCTAACTATGTCTTTAGGCAATCTGCGTTTAGTCAGTTCAAGCGCCAATCCTCAGCAAGTGATGGATTTTGCAAACAAGATCTGTAAAGATGACTTTTATATGGGCGCTAGTTTTATTTCCAAGGCGGGCAAAGACTACCGGTTTAAATGCGTTAGAGCTGATGAAAATGAATCCCTAGTCCCGATTCCAACAACCAAAATGAATCCCTCCAAGTAAAGTTTTTTCATTGCAGACTCAATTCTCATCCCTCGAATTAAGACAAGCGTTTTCTAGCTTTCCAACTGGTGTTACCGTAATCACGGGGCTAAGTTCCGATAAGAAACCTATCGGCATTACAGTAAGCTCTTTTAACACCGTATCCCTATCGCCTCCCCTCATTTTATGGAGCATTGGGAAGCAATCGGACATAAAAGATTGCTTTGGTGTTGGACAACGGCAGCTAATCCATGTCTTAGAAGCTAGTCAAAAGGATTTAGCTTTAATTTTTGCCAAGCAGATCAAGAAAAATATTCTTGATTTAAAGCACAGCTTCAGCAATGGTGACTTATATCGACTGGCAGACTGTGCCGCCTATTACGAATGTGAAACCGTTGCAGTGCATGAGGGGGGCGATCACCAAATTATTGTGGCCCGCGTTTTAGCTATTGAGCACGATCCAGATTTACAGCCATTACTGTTTGCACATAGCCAATTTATGCAACTCGCATTTGATCCGGAAGGGAGTCTCTGATGATGACGCTTTGGGGCAGGAAATCGTCCATTAATGTTCAAAAAGTATTGTGGGCACTCGCTGAGCTAGGCCTTACTGAAGGACGCGACTTTGAACGGATCGATGCGGGGCTACACTTTGGAGTCAATAAAACGTCAGAGTATTTAGCACTGAACCCTAACGGCTTGGTGCCAACTTTACGTGATGGTGAGTTGGTCCTTTGGGAATCCAATTCCATCATGCGCTATTTGGCCCATAAGTATGCCGATCGCAATCGCTTCTCAGTTGCCCCTGCGCCGATGGCAGCCTCCGATAAATGGCTCGATTGGCAATTAACTACCTTATGGCCAGCGCTGCGGATCCCATTCCTTGGATTAACACGTATTCCTGAGGCTGAGCGCGACTACGCAGCAATCCATAAAGCGTTTCAAGAGTCTAATCAATTGCTTGGGATTCTGGATGGTGTTTTGAGCAAGCATGCCTATTGCTCTGGGCCCAATTTCCACTTAGGCGATATCGTTCTAACCCTATGTGTCAAGCGCTGGTTGATGCTGAGCGATCAGTATCCGGATAAAACTGGCCCACGTGCTGATTTAAAGCATATTGCTCGTTGGTATGACCAGATTTGCAAATCCACCCAATTTACCAAAGCGGTTGAACAGTAATTAAACCTGCTTAAATTTCTTTTGTTGGTGATCCGCGCCGATGTAAAGATACATCGCCGGGACCACAAATAAAGTGAATAATGTTCCGATTGCAAGGCCAGTAAAGATCACGATACCCATCGATTGACGGCCGGCTGCACCAGCACCTGAGGCAATTACGAGCGGAATGACGCCCAATACCATCGCGGCGGTCGTCATCAAAATAGGCCGCAGACGCACACTGCTTGCTTCAACAATGGCTTCGAGCTTTGATCGTCCGGCCTCTTGGAGTTCATTGGCAAACTCCACCATCAGAATGCCATGTTTACTAATAAGCCCCATGAGTGTCACCAATCCGACCTGGGTGTATACATTTAGGGTGGTAAATCCCAGGTTGATAAAGATTAATGCCCCAAATAATGCGAGCGGCACCGAAACTAGAATAACCAATGGATCCCGGAAGCTCTCAAACTGAGCAGCAAGAACTAAAAAGACGATTAGTACGGCAAACATCATCGTCACCAAAAATCCACCCGACTCGGCCTTGAACTGACGCGATGGCCCTGCGTAATCAATGGAATAGCCGGATGGTGCAGCATCTTTAATCGTTTGCTCCAGAAAATCCAACACTTCTTCTTGCGAAACAAATGGCGTACTGACACCGCTAATCGTTGCTGAATTTAACTGCTGGAAGCGGTTAATGGATTGGGGTACGACGCGACTTTGTATAGTCGCAATGGTTCTCACCTGAATCATTGCCCCCGTCGGGGTTTTAATGTAATAGTCCAAAATCTGATCAGGATTTAAGCGATCCGCCTGCTTCACCTGCGGAATCACTCGATAGGAGCGGCCTGCAACTGAGAAATAATTAACAAAGCCACCACCCAAGGCAGCAGATAGGGCATTGCCAACGTCGCGCTGGGTCATTCCTAAAGCAGCCACTTTCTCACGATCGATTTGTAATACGTCTTGTGGCTTATCGATCTTTAGATCAGAATCGACGAAAAAGAACATGCCACTTTGCCTTGCTTTATCAAGGACTGCTTGCGACACTTCATTTAAATTGGCATAGGGCTCGGTTGTATTAATCACTACTTGAACCGGAAAGCCCTGAGCGCCAGGTAGCGCGGGAAATTGGAATGCGGCAATGCGCGTTCCAGCAATACTATTCCACTTATTTTGAAGATCTTCTTGAAATTTGCTAGCACTGCGACTACGCTCACCCCAGTCTTTCATAATCACTCCACCAAAACTCGAATTTGGGCTAGTGATTTGAAACATTTGCTTGTATTCAGGTTCTTTGCTGGCAATCTGAAAAATTTGATCGGCATACCCTTGCATTTGATTCACAGTCGAATTAGGGGGTCCAACCGCTGAAACCAAAACAATACCCTGATCTTCAGTGGGAGCGAGTTCAGAGCGCGCTGTCGCGTAGAGATACACAACCCCGATTAGCAATATAACGCCCATCACAATAATGACCTGCCAGGTTGATAGCAGGTCGCGCAATGTATTTTGATATGAATGTCGCACGCCCTCAAAAACACCATCAATCTTTTTCACAAAAGGCGACATTTCCTCCTCTTGCGAAAAGAGTCTCGAGCACATCATGGGCGATAGTGTTAATGCAACCACGCCTGAGACTGCTACAGCACCCGCTAGCGTAAATGCAAACTCGGTAAATAAGGCGCCCGTTAACCCCCCCTGAAATCCAATTGGGATATAAACGGCGATCAACACAATCGTCATTGCCAGAATCGGATTGCCCAGCTCGCGTGCTGCAATCAAAGATGCCTCTAGTGGCGACTTGCCCTCTTTCATATGGCGATCAACGTTTTCGACCACAATGATGGCATCATCCACCACCAAGCCAATCGCTAAAACGAGAGCCAGCAAAGTGAGCAAGTTAATTGAGTAACCAAGGACTTGCATCATAAAAAACGTGCCAATCAACGACAATGGCATGGCCAGTACGGGCACGGCAACCGCACGGTAACTACCTAAAAACAGATAGATCACGATGGTCACAATAATTAAAGCTTCCAGGAGGGTCTGGACTACTTCCTGAATCGAGGTATTAATAAAATCGGTGGAGTCATACACAATCTTGGCATTTAAGCCGGTTGGCAATTGCTTCTGAATATCGGGGAATGCATCGCGAACTCGCTTAGCCACATCCAAGAGGTTTGCGTCGGGCGCAACTTTTATACCAATAAAAACGGACTGCTTGCCATTAAACGCGACATTATTGTTGTAATCCTCGGATCCCAGACTGACCGTTGCAACCTGGTCTAAGTACACAATATCTGCGCCGTTGCGCTTAATAATTAATTTACGAAATTCATCTAAAGAATGAAGGTCGGTATTGGCAACTAAATCCACCGAAACCATTTGTCCCTTGGTGCTTCCCACGGGAGCTAAATAATTATTGGCTGCCAGTGCTGCATAGACATCGTCTGGGGCAACACCAAGACCTGCCATTCGGTCACGATCGAGCCAGGCGCGAAGGGCAAATTTACGACCGCCTAGGATTTCGGCATTTTGCACACCGTTAATTGAGTCTAACTTAGGCTTAACGACGCGCAATAAGTAATCCGTAATACTATTATTGGCGATATCATCGCTGTAAAACCCCATATACATTGCTGCAGTGGTTTGACCCACTTGTACTGTCAAAATCGGCTGCTGTGCTTGAGGTGGCAATTGGTTGCGCACCGAACTAATTTGCGTATTAATCTGAGTAAGCGCCTGATTAGCGTCGTAATTGAGACGCAGGGTAGCGGTAATCGTCGAAACGCCACTAATGCTAATAGAGGATAAATAATCAATGCCCTGGGCTTGAGCAATGGCCCCCTCCAAAGGCTGGGTAATAAATCCAGCGATTGTTTCTGGATCCGCCCCAAAATAAGTAGTCGTGATGGTTACTACTGCATTTTGAGTTTGTGGATACTGATTGACAGGCAAAGAACCAACGGCTTTGAGGCCCAATAGCAAAATCAGCAAGCTCACCACAATGGCAAGTACAGGGCGACGGATAAATAAATCCGTCCATTGATGGCGCTGAAAATCTTGGCTCATTGCTCTTGAGGTTTTGGATCGGGTGAATTAGCCGGTAAGACACTGTTATTCACAATTAAGGGAGTGCCATTCTTTAATTTCAATTGCCCACTAGTAACAACCGTCATACCAGGCTCTAAACCTTTGAGAATGGCAACCTGGTCACCTCGGGTAGGCCCAGTCGTAACAAATACCTGCTGAGCCTCCAGAACTGGAATGCCTTTTTTATCTAAGCGATTAGTTTTCTTAGCAATAAACACGGTACTGCCATACGGGTTATAGGTAACAGCCGTTTGAGGCAAGGTGAGCAACTCGACCTTATCACCCAAATTGATATTGACGTTTGCAAACATCCCAGGCAAGAGCTTCTTGTCTGGATTGCTAATTTGAGCCTCAATTTGGATATTGCGAGTGTTGAGCTCTACCTTGGGACTGACAGCGGTAATTTTTCCGACAAACGGCGTTTCTTTAAATGCATCGGTCTGCAACTCAATCGTTTGACCAACCTCGATAATCCCAGCCGAGCTTTGCGGCAAGGTGAAATCCACAAAAATAGGATCAATCGTCTGCAAAGTTAATAGCTTGTCACCAGGATTAACGTACTGTCCAGGATTAATCGTGACGATGCCAACCCGACCGCTAAATGGAGCCTTGAGATTCTTTTTGGCAATCAAGGCAATTTGCTGCTCGACCTGCGCTTGCTTTGCCTTCATATCGGCAGTACTGGTGTCATAGACATTTTTACTAATCGCCTGAATCGCCAATTGAGCCTTATCGCGCTCATTAATGACCTTTGCTAAATCAGCCATGGCTTTTAAAGAATTCAGCTGGGCAAGGTCTGCGGAGTCATTTAGCTTAATAAGTAGTGAGCCTTCTTGAACATCCATGCCAGACTTCACGGGAACTTTTACAACCAATCCGCCAACTTCGGTGCTCAAATCAACCCCACGGTATGCGCGTACGTTACCAACACTGTTCATACGGGGTTGCCATTCTTGTTTTTCAATAACGGTAGTGGTCACCGTTGCAGGAGGAATTCCCATACCAGCCATAAACTGGTTAAACATAAATGTTTTTAATTGGTTGAATCCAAAGATCAGTCCCAATAAAATAAAAACTCCGACTAGCATCACAATCATGCGCCGCTTTAAGGGGGGCATTTGCATCAAGGCTGCGTATGCTTTGGTCTTTTTAAAACGCTCACGCGGGCGTAAACGAGCCCCAATCCAAGCAAACGGTGCCCAGATAAACTTGAGCGTTTTCTCGGTGAGAACCGTATTTTTTATCCACGCAATAAATTGATGAACTAAATTCATGAATCGATCTCTTAATGACTTTGTTTAGGCGGGTTAACTTGCTCACTGGCCTGCGCCTGAAAAGCTGGACCACTGCGATTCCACCAGCCGCCACCAAGCGCAGCAAATAGTGCGGCAGTATTAGCAAAACGGCTTGCCTGCACATCAATCAAGCGAAATTTGGTTTGCTGATACTGTCGCTGAGCAATTAATACAGCAAGATAACTACCGGTACCCAGTTTATATTGTTCCTCTAATAAATTGAGATACTCCAAAGCATTGCGCTCTGCTTCCGAAGCGGCTCGCAGAGCGAGCGCATCACTTTCAAGGGCTTGTAAGGCATTGGCTACTTCTTGAAATGCATTCAGTACAGTTGCTTGATATTGAAATACTGCAGCCTCATAGGTGGCAATGGCGCTACGGCGCTGCGCAAGCAAGGCACCGCCTTGGAATAATGGCTGAAATACTCCACCAGCTACAGACCAAATGGCAGCATTTGGTCCAAATAGGGCGCCGGTTGTTAAGGCCTGCGAGCCCATCGCACCACTTAAAGTAATTTGCGGTAAAAGGTTAGCAGTTGCTACACCGACTAGTGCATTTGTTGACTTGATATACGCCTCAGCAGCCCGAATATCAGGGCGTTGACGAACCAGATCGGATGGAATCGACAGTGGAATGCGTTCCGGTAGATTGAGTTTAGTTAGATCAAACTTAGCTAACTGTGCATTACCAGGAAAATCACCGACATAAACTGCTAATTGATTTCGGGTAAACGAAAGATTCTTATCAATATTTAACAAATCAATTTGTGAGCTAGCTGCAAGCGAAACCTGTGAGGTGAGATCAACACGTGATGCTGTTCCAATTTCTAACTGCTTACGGATTAGATCAGCGAGATTTTTCTGAGACTCGTAGATCTCTAAATTCGATTGATACTGAGCACGAAGCGCTGCTTCACGAATCGCAGTCGTAACAATATTAGCTGTCAAACTGAGATAGGCGCCTTCCAGTTGAAATCCGCTAATTTCTGCTTGTGCTTGGGCGCTCTGCACAGCACGCCGCGCTCCTCCAAATACATCCAAGTTGTAATTGACGGAAACCGAGGTGTTATAGAGATTAAATATGTTTGGATTGCCCGAACTCAATCCAAAACTCGACGGGGTAATTTGCTGGCGCGTTGCCGATCCGCCTAAACCAATGCTTGGAAACAATAAAGAGCCAAAAGCTGCATTTGCACTTTCTTGAGCAGCGCGTAAGGTTGCATCGGCTGAAGCTAGGGTTGGATTTCGTTTTAGAGCCTGCTTAATAAGCGCATCTAATTCAGGCGAACGATACAGGGACCACCACTCCGCCGGAATATCGGCGGCAGGATCTAAGGACTGCTTCGCTCCTCCAATACTCGGTGCCGTTGCTAATTCTGAGGAAACTGGTTTTTCTGTATAAGAAGCAACTTTCGGGGCATCGGGCCTTTTAAAGTCGGGGCCAACAGCGCAGGCTGTTAAGCCAAAGCAAACCAAAAGACTAAAGCCATGCTTGAGTCGATCTAGCGTAATGGAATGGCAGGAAGAAGATTGAGAATCGAGAAGGCTCTTCACACTTATTATTTGACCACAACGAGAGTAATTTTGGATGAATTACTCGACGGTAACGCTTTTGGCTAAATTACGTGGCTTATCAACATCTGTACCGAGGGCTACTGCGGTGTGGTAAGCCAAGAGCTGGAGAGGAATAACGTGTAATAGCGGCGATAGATTGCCGTAATGCTCTGGTAAGCGAATCACCTGAATACCGTCTTCACTTTTAATTTCAGTGCCCTGATCAGCAAATACATAAAGACGCCCACCACGCGCTTTAACCTCTTGCATATTTGATTTGAGCTTTTCGAGTAACACATCGTTGGGCGCAACAGTGACAACCGGCATCGCCTCAGTAACTAAAGCAAGAGGTCCATGCTTTAGCTCGCCAGCTGGGTAGGCCTCCGCATGAATATAGGAAATCTCTTTTAACTTTAGAGCGCCCTCCAGAGCGATTGGGAAATGCAAGCCGCGCCCCAAGAAAAGCGCATTTTGACAGCTTGCGAATGACTGGCTCCAGGCAATGATTTGCGGCTCCAATGCCAATACGGCATGAATTGCTTGGGGCAAATGGCGTAAGTCATCAAGTACTTTTTTCTCGCCAAGAGGTGATAAATGCCCAGAGCATTTGGCAATGGTATTAGCCAATACGTACAAAGCAACCAATTGAGTGGTGAACGCTTTGGTAGACGCTACTCCAACTTCAGTGCCAGCGTGTGTCAAAAAGTGCCATTTAGTTTCGCGTACCATGGCACTCGATGCCACATTACAAATTGATAAGCTGAGTGGGTGACCAAGCTCTTTGGCATGACGCAAGGCTGCCAA
>JACCDI011587604.1_pt1 | contig 11075 bp, 10 predicted proteins | sample 7442791 | NCBI WGS metagenome assembly JACCDI01 (sample SAMN15323434, study PRJNA562643) | freshwater metagenome | isolation source: river surface water | place: USA:Blue River Watershed | collected 2017-08-15
CACCAGTCATAACTATTCGACCTAGCTCGATTGAAGCGGGTGCGGCTAGCGCAGCCCCGAGCATTGAGAAGTTCCAAGTCACAATTGAAGACAAAGATAAATTAGTTACTATTTCAAATTCCCAACCACCAGTAAAAGGTGGCCGACCTGATCTAACTGAGGCAAAAATTGTTATCTCTGGTGGACGTGGCACAAATGGAAACTTTGCGGAAGTTGAAGCAATGGCAGACCTCATCGGAGCAGCAGTTGGAGCATCGCGTGCGGCAACTGATGCAGGTTGGTATCCCCATACTCATCAAGTTGGTCAGACTGGAAAGACAGTCAGCCCACAGCTTTATATAGCCTGCGGAATTTCAGGTGCGATTCAACATCGCGCAGGTATGCAGACCTCAAAGACCATCGTTGCAATAAATAAGGATCCAGAAGCGCCCATCTTCGATCTTGCTGATTTTGGAGTTGTCGGCGACTTATTTGCCGTGCTCCCACAGGCGCGCGAGGCGCTCAAGGCAAAACGCGCATAACTTGCTCGTCACTGCTGCGCTTTAGAATTAACCCATGCCGCGCGTCTATTTTGATAATGCTGCCACCACGCCGATAAATGACGTGGCGCTCCAAGCATTTGTCGATCAAGCCCGCGAGCTCGGCAATCCCTCGAGCCTTCATGGTTATGGGCGAGAAGTTCGTAAGAACCTCGAAGAAGCGCGTGAGCGAATTGCATCCTTGGTTGGATGCGAGGCGAGCGAGGTAATTTTTACCGGAAGCGGAACTGAGGCAAATAATCTTGCGATTAAGGGAATCTTTTGGAAACGGCGAAGCGAGGATCCCAAACGTCGGGTAATAGTCATCTCCACCTTTGAACATCATGCAATTCTCGATCCCGTCCATTGGTTGGCCGAAGCAGAAGGTGCCGAGGTGATTGAAGTCCCCGTTACGCGGGAGGGCTTTATAAATTTTGAGTTTCTCAAGAGCGCGATTGAAAACCGGAGCGACGAGATTGCTCTTGTAAGCATCATTCATGCAAACAATGAAGTTGGAACGATCCAACCTATAAGTGAAGTTGTGAAATTAGCTGAGAGGTATTCAATCCCAGTACATACTGATGCGATCCAGAGCTTTGGAAAGATCCCGCTAAATTTTTCCGAACTTGGGCTATTTGCGATGACGATAAGCGCCCACAAGATTGGTGGCCCAGTCGGCGTAGGTGCGCTAATTCTCAAGCGGGGCGTTGATGTAACCCCACTTCTACATGGCGGCGGACAGGAGCGAGATATACGTTCTGGAACTGTGAATGCCGCAGCGATAGTCGCATTCGCATCTGCAGCTCAAGTTGCGATAAGGAATCGCGAAAAGAATTCTCTCTATGTTGCATCTCTGAGAGATTCACTTAAGGAGACCATAAAGGCCGATGTTCCAGATGCAATCTTTAATGCCAATGAAGGGGAACACCTTCCTGGAATTTTGAACGTTCGCTTTCCTAACACTGAGAGCGATTCATTATTGCTGCTATTTGATGGTGAAGGAATTGCCTGTTCGACTGGCTCGGCTTGCTCCGCTGGAGTACAACAACCAAGCCACGTTCTTCTTGCGATGGGATTGAGCGAGAGAGAAGCTCGTTCTTCGCTTAGATTCTCACTCGGAGCTGAAAATTCTCGCGCTGATATTGATTATTTCCATACCTGCATCAAGAAAGTTATCGAGCGCGCGAGGGCTGCATACCGGAGCACTGCATGAAATTAATTGCAGCAATGAGCGGAGGAGTCGACTCTGCCGTCGCTGCGGCGCGCGCTAAAGAGGCTGGCCATGAAGTAATTGGCGTTCATCTCGCGCTATCGAAAAACCCTAAGAAGTATCGCTCTGGCGCTCGTGGCTGTTGCACTATTGAAGATTCGCACGACGCCCGTAGAGCCGCAGATCGAATCGGTATCCCGTTCTATATCTGGGATATGTCTGATGAGTTTCATGAGAACGTCGTTGAGAACTTTCTCTCTGAGTATGCAAGCGGTAGAACTCCAAATCCATGCCTGCGCTGTAATGAGAAGATAAAGTTCGCTGCTGTTTTAGATCGCGCAAAAGCAATGGGATTTGATGGCGTGGTAACTGGACACTACGCAACCACAAAGGAGAGCGATTCAGGAAGATTGCTCTATCGTGCAATAGATCCTCTAAAAGACCAGTCATATGTCTTAGCTGTTTTGAATAGGGAGCAACTTCAGGGAGCGTTCTTTCCCCTCGGTGACACAACTAAAGAAGATGTCCGCAAAGAAGCGTCCGCGCGCGGTCTAACTGTTGCAAATAAGCCAGATAGCCATGACATCTGTTTTGTTCCTTCTGGTGATAACGCCGGTTGGTTGCGTGATCGTCTTGGAAGTGAGACTGGGCCAATAGTTGATGAATCAGGAACCAAATTGGGTGAACATAAAGGTGCCTACACCTACACAATCGGCCAACGTCGCGGATTAGGAATCACAGTACCGACTCCCACTGGTGAACCGCGCTATGTACTTCGCATTGAACCGAAGAGCAACACGGTTGTTGTCGGCGAGAAAGAATCCCTTGCAATCAAAGAAATTAGAGGTGAGCGCGCAATTTGGTGCGGTCCAGCGGCAAAGGGCGAAAGAGCGCGCGGTTTCGTGCAAGTTCGAGCGCACGGAGAAGCGCATCCCTGCACTTATTGGAGCGATGGCGAGGGGCATAGTTTGCATGCGGAGTTAGATGAACCGATCTTTGGCTTAGCAACCGGCCAGGCCATGGTCATATATGACGGAGATCGAGTTGTTGGATCGGCAACGATTGCGGACACAGCATGAGCGGGAGAGGTGAATCTGAAGTACGCCGGCGAATGAGCGAACTAGCTGAAGAAATTCGCGATCACCAATATAGATACTACGTTCAAGATAAGCCGACCATCACTGATGCAGAGTTTGATGCGCTCTGGCGAGAGTTAGAGAAATTAGAAGGAAAACATCCCGAACTTCGCGATCCAAATTCGCCCACCCTAGAAGTAGGAGGCGGTTTTGCAACCCACTTTACCCAATTTGATCATTACGAAAAGATGATGAGCCTTGACAATGTCTTTAGCTCCGATGAGTTAGAGGCCTGGTTTGAGAGAGTGAAGAAAGAAGATGATGGTTCGGCAAAGAGTTGGCTCTGCGAACTAAAAGTTGATGGACTTGCGATAAATCTCATTTACGAAGAAGGAAAATTAGTGCGCGCGCTTACGCGAGGTAATGGCACTACCGGTGAAGATGTGACGGTCAATGTCCGAACTATTAAAGGAGTACCAACTTCTCTTAAAGATGCTAAGCCGCCAAAACTTGTGGAGATAAGAGGAGAGATTTATTTTCCACTCGAAGCATTTAACGAACTAAATGAAAGTTTAGAAGAGTCTGGAAAGACCACCTTTGCCAATCCGCGAAATGCCGCAGCCGGATCTTTGCGCCAGAAAGATCCAAGAGTCACCGCAAGTCGACCTTTATCTCTGATTGTCCATGGGGTCGGCGCAGTCCAGGGTCGTAATTTTGCTACCCAGAGTGAGGCCTATGAACTCTTGAAGAGCTGGGGACTTCCAACTTCGAATCGTTATCGCGTAGTCACCTCTCGAGCGGAAGTGAGAAAGTTTGTCGATTACTTTTTGGAGCATCGACATGATGTTGAGCATGAGATAGATGGCGTCGTTGTGAAGGTAAATGAACGAGCAGCACAGCAAGCTATCGGCTCAACTTCTCGAGCACCTAAATGGGCAATTGCATATAAATATCCACCGGAAGAAGTCACAACAAAACTCATCGATATTCGCGTCAGCGTGGGACGTACCGGAAGAGTCACGCCATTTGGATTTATGGAACCGGTTCGAGTTGCAGGCTCTACCGTCACAAATGCAACGCTGCACAACGTTGAAGAAGTCGAGCGCAAAGGTGTCTTGATCGGTGATGTCGTAGTACTTAGAAAAGCTGGTGATGTAATCCCAGAAATTCTTGGACCGGTAGTTGAACGAAGGACGGGTAGCGAGCGGAAATTTGTGATGCCGAAGAAATGTCCGGAATGCGGAACTTCATTGCGCGCCATGAGCGAAGGGGATGTTGATATCCGCTGTCCAAACTCGCAGTCTTGTCCAGCTCAACTTAGAGAACGTATCTACTACATCGGCTCAAGAGCAGCCCTTGATATCGATGTGCTCGGATACGAAGCCGCTCAAGCTTTGTTAGATTCGAAATTGATTTTCGATGAAGGTGACCTCTTTTCTTTAACCGAGAACGACTTAATGAAGTGTGAATTCTTCAAGAAGAAAGATGGCAAGATCGCAGCCAATGCCGAGAAACTTCTAATTGCTTTAGATGCGGCTAAGTCTCGACCCTTGTGGCGAGTACTCGTCTCGCTCTCCATCAGACATGTCGGTCCAACTGCAGCCCAGGCACTTGCGCGCGAATTTGGATCTCTTGATGCAATCGCTAACGCTTCAACTACAGAACTGTCGGCAATCGATGGCGTAGGCGAAGTGATTGCGGTGAGTATCCAGGATTGGTTTGCTGAAGATTGGCATAGGGAGATAATTGAAAAGTGGCGCTCTGCTGGAGTGACTTTTACACAAGTTGGAATTGCTTCAAAACCTCAAACTCTGGCCGGTAAGACGATTGTGGTTACTGGCTCGCTAGAGAATTTCTCTCGGGATGGCGTAACGGAGGCAATAACAGAACGGGGCGGTAAAGCGGCTTCCTCCGTTTCCAGCAAGACTGATTTTGTTGTGGTCGGTGATTCTCCTGGCTCTAAGGCGAAGAAAGCTGAGGAATTAGGAGTTCGGGTAATAGGGGAGCGGGAATTCATGACTCTATTGGAGAAGGGTGAGCTCTAGCAGTTATTATGCGTTCCATGTTAAGCCGATTTATTTCTGAGCGAGCCGTTGAACTATTTAGCGAAACTGGTCGAGAGCTACCCGCTCACCCAGTCTTCTTTGGAGCGCTCGCCTTTGGAATATTGATGTTACTTCTCTACTTAGTATTGAGACTTGATAAAGATTAAGAACTGCGCGCTCTTCGGTGGCACTTTTGATCCATTCCATAATGGCCACTTACATCTAGTTAAATCTCTATTAGCCGCAAAGAAATTTGAGAATTTAGTAGTGATTCCCTCGGGCAATCCCTATCAGAAGAGTGGGTCGGCTTCTGCCTCAGATCGGCTAGCGATGACAAAATTAGCGTTAAAAGATCAAGCGGTGGCTATAAGTGATTGTGAGATTGATAGAGCGGGCCCTTCGTACGCGGTAGATACCATCAAAGAGATAAAGGATTCAATTCACGCAGATAAATACACCTGGGTTTTAGGAAGCGATGCTTTTGCTGGGCTGGCATCTTGGAATAGATTTCAAGAGTTAACGGAATTGGTCGACTTTCTTGTAGTAATTCGCCCAGGCACAGGAGTTATAAGTGGGATACCTGGCGTTAGATTCGAAAAAATTGAAATCGATGCGCTAGACATATCAGCCACCGAATTGAGGAATCGCATCAAGCAAGGGGAAGATGTAAGCCCCTATCTTCCAGTAAGTGTCCTTTCGTATATAAGGGAGAATCACCTATATGGCGCCGCGTAACTCCACTCTTGTAAACCTAGAGTGCGCTGCTGCAGCCGCGTTAGAAAAACTTGGAAGAGATCTAGTAGCGATTGACCTAACTGAACAGATGGTCTTAAGCGAGGTTTTCTTGCTAGTGAGTGGCGCGAATGAGCGACAGATTGAAGCTATTGGCGATGAGGTTGAATTGAAATTAGCTACGCTGGGCGAGAAGCCACTCCGACGTGAAAAATCAGCGCATTGGATTCTGCTTGATTATGAAGATCTTGTTGTTCACATCCAGACTGATGAGATCCGTCAGTACTACATGTTGGAACGATTATGGAATGACTGCCCCAGGATTGAACTAAAAGCAGTTATAGAAGATGAGAAGCAGAGGGCAAGAAACTAGAAATGAAACAGCGGATAGTTTTGTGGCGCCATGGTCAGACCGATTGGAATCTCCAGAATCGCTTCCAGGGGCATTCCGATATTCCATTGAATGAAACGGGACATGCTCAAGCACGAAGAGCGGCCCCTCTATTGATGGGTCTTCGACCAGAAAAGATTGTTTGCAGTGATTTGATCCGCACCCAGCAAACCGCAGCTGCGCTGGCAGATATCGCAAAACTCCCAGTCCATATTGATGCCGGGCTTCGTGAAACAAATGGTGGAAAGTGGGAAGGACGCACTGGCGAAGAGAATCGTGCTGATGACTACGAACGGTTTGTAAATTGGTTAGATGGTAACGATGAGCCGGCCGGCGACACCGGTGAGCGGCGAAGTGAGATTGCCGAACGGGCCGTTGCCGCTATAAGTCGAGCGCTCGAACCTTCACTATCGACACTTGTCGTAGTCACACATGGTGGAACGGCAAGAATTGTCATTGGAAAGATGCTCGCACTACCAATGAATCAGTGGGCAACAATTGGCGGACTTTCAAATGCTTCTTGGTCAATTTTGGAAACTGGCCATCACCGAAAAGGCTGGATTTTGGTGGAGCACAATGCCGGTTCGCTCCCGGAACCGATTTATGGAGAAGAAAGCGGCGCGTAATTGTTGTAAGGTGCCCATGTTTAGGGGCTATGGCGCAGCTGGTAGCGCACCTGCATGGCATGCAGGGGGTCAGGGGTTCAAGTCCCCTTAGCTCCACAATTTAGATAAACGATTACCGGGTAAGGCAAAGGAATTTAGAAATGAGCGATAGAACCAGCAGTAGAGGTCTAGCGCTACAGAAAATTCCTTCTGGCTGGAATGCAAAAAACTTACCTAACCTAGAAGGTAAGAGATTTCTCATTACCGGTGCCACAAGTGGAATCGGGAAGGAGGCTGCCCGCGAATTAGCTCGAGTGGGGGCTAAGGTCACAATTGCGGCCCGCTCAATTGAAAAAGCAGAATCAGTAAAGAAAGAGTTATCAAGCGACCGGATTGAGTTACTTGAATTAGACCTTGCAGATCTTGAGAGTGTTCGCCGCGCAGCCCGCAAGGTTGACTATCAAATTGATGTCTTAATTCTTAATGCGGGGATCATGGCAATTCCATTAAGAAAAACGAAGGATGACTTCGAGATGCAGATGGCCACTAATCATCTTGGCCACTTTGCATTTGCCGGATTGATTAGAGAGCGCGTTAAGTCAAGAATCGTCTCTATCTCAAGTCAAGCCCATCGAATGGGCAATTTCGGAGATGGAACTGTTGGGGCTATTAGAGATATTTGTCTTGGAAGAAATAAGTACTCACCTTGGGGCGCATATGGCGCAAGCAAGTTAGCAAACCTCCTCTTTACTTTTGAATTGGCAAGACTTGCTAATGCAAAAAAATGGGGTATTACTGCCATCGCTGCTCATCCAGGCTATTCGAACACTAATCTGCAGAGCGTTGCCCCTCAGATGAAAGGAAACATCTGGGAGGAGCGAGGTACTGCGTTAATGAATGGCGTAATTGCGCAATCTGCGTCGCGCGGCGCACTTCCAACGTTATGTGCCGCGACATTCCCAAACCTTTATGGAGCATCCTTTATTGGACCAGATGGATTACTTGAGATGCGCGGCTTTCCAAAGTCAGTACGTGCGCGCTCCATTGCATATGATCAAGAGTTAGCAAGAAATCTCTGGCAGGTAAGTGAAGAATTAACCGGCGTCGTTTGGCGGTAACCTACGCACATGCATGAGGCGTACGACATCAACCACGTTCAAGAGAAGTGGTTACCCATCTGGGATGAGCTCGCGCCCTTCCGCTCCGGCAAGAAAGATGATCCACGCCCAAAGAAGTATGTCCTCGATATGTTTCCCTATCCCTCAGGGGATCTTCATATGGGCCACGCTGAGGCCTATGCGCTAGGCGATGTTATTGCGCGGTACTGGGTCCAAAAAGGTTTTAACGTTATGCATCCAATTGGTTGGGATGCCTTTGGTCTTCCTGCTGAGAATGCGGCTATAAAACGGAATGAAGATCCAAGCATTTGGACCTACGAAAACATAAACACGCAGCGAGCATCGATGCGACGCTATGCCTGCTCCTTTGATTGGGATCGAGTTCTTTACACATGTGATCCCGAGTATTACCGCTGGAACCAATGGATATTCCTTAAGTTATTTGAACGCGGGCTTGCTTACCGCAAAGACTCTGCGGTGAATTGGTGCCCAGATTGCCAGACAGTTCTAGCAAACGAACAAGTCGTTGCAGGACTATGCGAACGGTGTGATAACGCAGTAACAAAAAAGAAATTGAATCAGTGGTACTTCAAGATTACTGATTACACCGAGAGATTGCTCGCTGATATGGAGCAACTCGAGGGTAAATGGCCGGAAAAAGTTCTCACCATGCAGCGAAATTGGATTGGAAAATCTACCGGCGCTGAAGTCAAGTTTGAAATTGAAGGACGAAGCGAACCGGTTGTCATCTATACAACTCGGCCAGACACTCTCTATGGCGCGACCTTTATGGTCGTAGCTGTAGATAGCGAGCTTGCACGTGAACTTGTCCACGGCACCACAGTCGAGAGAAAGTTCAGTGAGTATTTCGATTCTGTTAAAGCGGCGAGTGATATTGATCGTCTCTCAACAGAGCGCGCCAAGAGTGGCGTCTTTTTAGAGCGCTACGCGATTAATCCTGTTAATGGGGAGCGAATTCCCATCTGGGCAAGTGATTATGTGCTTGCCGATTATGGAACGGGCGCGATCATGGCGGTCCCAGCTCACGACCAGCGCGATTTAGATTTTGCCCGAGCTATGAAGCTTCCGGTGCGAGTGGTAGTTGCGACTGAAGGTGAAGATCCTGCCGTAACTGGAGTAGCAACCGATGGCGATGGAAAGCTGATCAATTCTGGTTCTCTAAACGGACTTGATACTGCTACTGCAATAACTACAGTAATAAAAGAGCTCGAGTCGAAAGGCCTTGCAAAGGCATCTCAAAACTATCGCCTCCGTGATTGGTTGATTTCTCGACAACGTTATTGGGGCACCCCGATTCCGATTATCCATTGCGATAAGTGCGGCGAAGTGCCCGTTCCGCTTGAAGAATTGCCCGTTCGGTTACCAGATTCAAAGACTGTAGATCTAAAACCAAAGGGAAGCTCGCCATTAGCAACTGCAAAAGATTGGGTAAATGTTAAATGTCCTAAATGCAGCCAACCAGCGCTGCGCGATACCGACACGATGGATACCTTTGTTGATTCATCTTGGTACTTCCTCCGATACACCAGCGTTGATAAAGATGATAGAGCTTTTGATTTAGATGAAGTTAAGACTTGGCTTCCTGTTGATCAATATGTCGGGGGAGTTACGCATGCAATTCTTCATCTTCTTTATTCGCGTTTCTTCACCAAAGCGCTATTTGATATGGGCTTAGTTGATTTCACTGAGCCATTTACCCGACTTTTAAATCAAGGTATGGTGATTATGGATGGCTCGGCCATGAGTAAGAGCCGAGGAAATTTAGTTCGTTTATCTGATGAGCTGGAGCAGCACGGAGTTGATGCCATCCGGTTATCCATGGTCTTTGCAGGCCCGCCGGAGGATGATGTGGATTGGGCTGATGTGTCACCCTCTGGTTCCGTTAAATTCTTAAATCGAGCCTGGCGACTTTCCGGTGATGTAGCGAGCAAAGTCGGAGTCGACTTCAAATCTGGCGATCTTGCGCTTCGAAAGACCACGCATAAGGCGCTGCATGACATCTCGTTTGCAGTCGAGTCATTCCGTTTCAATGTTGCTGTAGCGCGGATCATGGAATTGGTGAATGCAACTCGAAAGGCGATTGATAGCGGTTGTGGTCCAGCTGATCCTGCCGTTCGAGAGGCCACTGAAACCGTTGCAATCTCACTCTCGTTAATCGCTCCGTATACAGCCGAAGAGATGTGGGAGCGTCTCGGACATAAACCCTCCGTAGCACTTGCCGGCTGGCCGGAAATCGATTCAACCTTGCTAACCGAAGACTCAGTCACCGCGATCTTCCAAGTAAATGGAAAAATCAAGAACCGGGTTGAGGTATCACCCTCCATAAGCGATAAGGAACTAGAGGAAATGGCCCTTAGCGATGGCGCCATCAAGACTGAATTAGGTGGGGCAACGCCGAAGAAGATAATTACTAAAGCACCAAAATTTGTGAACATAGTTCTCTAATTTCCACAGCCTCTTAAATTGTAGAAAAGTCTTTAGGGGTTCTCTGTTCTGATTCACCCATGAACCTACTAAAAGAGAAATTCGAAGAATTGAAGTCACAATCTCTTGAATACACCACTGAACAGAAGCGCGCCGTTATAGCACTTTCTCTAGTAGCGATTTTTATTGCTGGAGTCCTCTTCCTCTCATCCCGTGGTGAGGCTGTTGAAACTCCTGCAATAAAGGTTATTGAGAGCGCACCATCAAAGATGTTGTTAGTTCATGTGGCCGGGGAAGTAAAGCGACCTGGCGTGTATCCAGTCATCGATGGTTCTCGGGTCGTTGATGCAATTTCTGCTGCAGGCGGAGCGAGAAAAGGAGTAGATCTTTCCGTAATAAATCTGGCTCGAAAGGTGGTTGATGGCGAACAGATCTATCTCGGCGTTAAACCGGAGAAGAAGAAGGTTGGTTCCAAAGTCTTTAGCGGAACGGTTTACGTAAATCGCGCCAGCATCTCTCAATTCGACTCACTCTCTGGAATTGGCCCGGTCCTTGCGAAGCGGATAGTTGATTACCGAAGTGCTAATGGACCCTTTGTAGATATCGCAGAACTTCAAAAGGTGCCGGGCATAGGAATGAAAACCTTCGAGAGAATTAAGTCCAGACTCTCTCTTTGAGTTTGCAGGCTAAGAGCTACCAATCCCTTGCGCTAGCGATTGGTATCTGGTCGGGAATCGCACTGGCCGACTTAGTGGAACTAAAAGCTTTGCTTTTGGTGCCAATCTTGGTTCTTTTTCGAAATCGAGCGGTAGCTCCGGTCTTGCTTGCATCATTGACCGGGGCTAGTGCGCTACTAATTCACCTAGCGTCACTTGAATCAACTGAACTCACTAAATTTGTAGATTCGCATGTAAGTATTGAGGGCGTAATAAGTA
>JACCDI011531131.1_pt1 | contig 11074 bp, 6 predicted proteins | sample 7442791 | NCBI WGS metagenome assembly JACCDI01 (sample SAMN15323434, study PRJNA562643) | freshwater metagenome | isolation source: river surface water | place: USA:Blue River Watershed | collected 2017-08-15
ACTAGATGTACATCATCCTTCTAAAATTGGGGATTTCTGACTTGATTGCTTCATCTGAGTAAAGTTTAGGCTGAGTGGGAAATAGGAGATCCAAACCTTTTTTACTATGGTTTTCTGGAGTTGAAGTTGTTGTAGTTTCATAGGAGTCTGCACTATTCCTCCAAATTTATCTTATGAATCCTATCTCTTGGCTGGGAACCCTGTTTCTTGGTGATAATTTTGCAATATGTATCATACTTAGTGGTGATTTCCTTTCTAAGTATGTTGAAATCCAGCTTGGTGGTGGGTTACATCTTATTATTTTTGCACCCAATTGAATTTTTCTTCCTTGCTGTTTATTGCCAATCTAATATGTTAAAATATATTGCCTGTTTTTTCTTACATTGTCATTGGTCTAATTTTCTTGCTCACTTGATCAAAAAATTATCTACATTTGATCATTGTCAATAATTATTATTGATTGTCCAATATGAGTCAACTTAAAAATCATTGTTTGTCATTTTTATTGGTCCTTCCATCTTTCATCTTAATTATGTTTTCTTTCATCAGGTGAAGTTCGTTCTTGATGTCTATTTGTCATTGGATTCAAATTCAATTTATTTGTTACATTAAATTCAATCCTTCCTTTTGTGTCACATTGCTGTCCTCATTTGTTCCTGTTTGCACTATTTTGATTTTCTTTTTTGTCCCCTTTTTACCTTGTCTGATGTATACTTATCATGGTAAGTAAGCCTCCAACTAGCCAAGGTCTCTAATTGATAGATCTTGTTCAATATGACAAGTAGGAGAATGGACATGTTTCCATCAGTTATTGTGCTACCATCACTATTTTGCGGATGTGTTTACTTTTTTGAATAAAATGAAATAACCTTGTGAGTTCATCAGCACTCATGTACCCGCTTAGTTTCTAGAGGAAAATTTCCAACAAATGAGGTCTTTGACCTCATATACATTTCAAGACAAATATAATAAAAGAGTTGAATTTTGCTTCTCTTTTGTTGATTTTTTGTAAATGGTTCTACAGAACTTAGTCATTTTTGGAATCTGTGTGGCCTGCAAGCTCAACAAAACTGTTGCTCACCTTCAAGAGTGGCTAATTTCATATACTTCTCAAGATGATTACAATGATGATGTCTGATTATGACTTTTACTTGAGTATTTTCAAGTTTTATTGAGTAACAATTATAAATCACTCTTGTCCAAGACTTTTTTGATGCAAATGTTGATCATACTACTGTCTGATGTCCGCTTTCTCCATGCTGCCTTTTATGTACCTCAAAAACTTTTGTTGTCAACATTTGTATCATGTGACATGACTACAAAATTGCCCATACCCAACTCTTGAAATGTGTGTGGATCTATTTGACAAGCATCACAATATGTGTATTGGGAGTTTCTGACAGCAAAAGCTCACAAATTGCTATTGACTAATTACATAAAAAGTGATCAAATCGAATGCCCCAAGCGATTCTCACCAAAAAATGGCTGTAGATTGCTTGTCATGCAGAGTATATCCAAATCAATATTCATGAATGTTCGTGATGTCCTGCTAAACAGTATTCTCGTCAAAGTTGTCAATTCCTTTTCATTTGCAAATAACCATATCCTCCTCAGATGTTTCACAAATAGGACAACTCAATACTGACATCCATTTATTATCAAGCTTGAAATCAAAAAATTGCTGGACAAATCTTGCAAATATTCTACAAGTTTTCCTTATGTTCAAATCTAAGCAAACTGTGGACCTGCACAAATAAAAACCACTCTTCATACAATTATAATTATATGCAGTGTTGTTTTAGGACCTTAAAATTCCTATTTCAGATGACAATAATATAGAGAACATGATCCCTCAGTAGGAAACTGGTACAAGTTCGCATTTCTAAGTTGGAGTTGCCAGGTTGAAGTTGTGTTGATTGCTTTGCAACAAAGCTCCATGAAATGTCATCATTTTCCTTTTTTGGTTGTTCTTAAAATATTTGACTACATCATTATGATTTTATATACAAATTGTGCATTGGAATTTTTGACTTTGGGGTTTGTCCAAACCAAATGGTTGCTTTGAGTTGGTGTGCCAACAGTGCTGAATCAGTTAAAATTTCACTTGTTTTCAATGATCTAATTTTAAATTAGCTGCTGTATCAATGACAACTAAAATCCATCTTTGTCTTTATTGGAAAGTAAAATTGGACACTGTTATCTGTTGTCATCTTTTGAGATCTCAACAAAACCATCTATTGTGTTGAAATCCTTTGGAATTTTCTGGTGACATTTTACTTGAATTTGGACCAAAGTCAGATAAAATATGAGCTCATATGATCATGTGTAATACCATCAATGACATCTGATTACTTGGAGTTAATTACTAACAAACAATCATGATATTTCACAGTTACTTGTTTCTTCTGTACCAAATCATCAATCTCACTTTTATAACTGAGCTGGTTTTTATGAAAAAAATTATACAATGGATTGCAAGGTTGGATTTTACCATTTTCACTTACTACAAAAATGGTGGTGAATTACCTGTCACCAGGGGTAAAACTGGTAAACTCAGTTTTACTGCCCATGATTTTTGAAGGTAAAGGGATACTTGAAAAGGTAGACTTAGTGTAATTTTTTATGCCTAGTTAGGTAGTGTTGGTGACTTTGTAAAACTTATAAAATCATAGAGTCCAAATGAAGGTAGTTATGGTATTAAATTTCAATTATATAGTAATATTTATGAAAGAAGTTTTGTAGTGGCAACATCAATATCATTCTCTAACATTAGAGAGTAGAGTTTTAATCTAACAGGCCATATTATTGCTACAATCACTCTTGCCATCCCTAGGTCCCTCATCACCAATATCAGAAATGCCCCCCTTGTAGTAAAAACAACCCCCACAGAAGGATTTGCCTTGCAAAATTCAACAATCTCAACTATGGCCACTTCTTGGCACCATGGCTCCTACATCTTCAGCTGGTCATTGTCATTGATCATGTCATCAAATCCTTCCAAAATACAAATTTACCCTCCTCTCTTTCTGGAATGATGCCCAATCTGGATGAACCGTAAACTCCTGTCCCCCATCAGGATCAATGAACTTCAACCTGAATTGAACATCCTTGTTGACAGCATTCAATGTCCTCCCACTTCTATCTCCCAGAACAGAAGTTGCAGTTAGTTCTCTTAGTGACTTCATCATTGGGGGCAATATCAAGGGGAATGCAGAAAGGGTCTAAACCAAGCATCTCAAAGTCAGCATTCTACCAGATCACACCCGCCCTCACCCTCTTTGCTCAATTTTGATCATTTTTGTTAGCAGCATGGATTTGCATAATTATTGCTTGCATCTTGGCCTTCCCAGTGAATAAGTTAGCACAATCTCCCCCATTGTTCTTCTTGTTTTTTTCCGCTATGCTCAGCAGATCCAATGTCAAGGATCTTGGAACATGCCAGCATAGCAAGCTTCTTCCACACCTTGGTATGTGCAGAGTAGTAAGAGTGAAAGTGATGTGCAGCAAGATCCAGCTTGGTGGCAGAAATCCAAATATGATCCTGTCAATAATCAATCACCTGTATGATTTTGAAAAAATTCTGACAAATAACATTAGTGTTAGAAAGAGGATTGAATAAAAAACAAGTCCGAAATACTTGATGAACTCATTATTAAAATCCAAGATCATATTGGCCTCCAGTCTATCCCTCTCATCACCAACTACATTCTTAGGGAGGAGCCACTTCACAATCAGATAATTGGCTGCATTCATGTCAGCCATCACCATATACTTTTTCACATAAGCCTGAACAGCAGGACTAAAAGACAAGAAAAAAGCAACCAAGAGATCATCACAGGTTATCTTCCAGGCATGCAAAAAGCGGCCAGTGTTGGTAACTCCATTGGGGTCGGACAACACTAAGTCATCACCATCTTCAGGAACATCCTCAACTTCAAACTGGAATTCATTGTCACTGCTCTCCAACTCCTCCAACCCTCCACCTCCTCCTCTTCCTCTGAAGACTCCATGAGAGAAGAATCATTATTGTTATCAACTTTGCCATTGGTCTTCAGCTTTGCTTGGGGAATTTTCAGTGCTTCAGGAGGAGGTGATTCCTTGTCAAAGGCTACATCACAGTTTGATGTGTCTCCTATGATGTCCCAGATGTTTTTTGGGAGAGCCGCATAAGTGGTCTCAATCTTGGGGTCATATTCTTGGAGCATACAAACAGCCTGCAACACAAAATATTTCAGGATGTGCCTGTTTGGAACCTTGGAATAACACAGATGGATAAATCGCATTATGGGATGAAATGCACTACAAACTGCAAACACAAAGTCCCATATACACACTCTTTCTGAAGGGCATGACAATATTGCTATGATTGTTGGCACCACCTTGCTGTCTGCTTCAGTTGCTTTGGGGATGCTATCCTCCTCTTCACCCTCCCCCCTGCATATGAGAAGAAATATGGGAACAAAAATGTTGAGGTCAAGATGCCAAATTTTGTGCCACAATCCACAAAAAATACTCACCTCCCTTCCCACCTATCTTGCTCTCCAATTCCATGTCCTCCATGCTGTCTGCATCCTCCACGTATTCCTCATCCTCCTCACCCCTCATCCTCCTTGGCTTCTTTGTGGCCAAAGTCATGGTTCAATGTAGTCAGTTGAGCTGATGATGCAGAAATTCCCCTCAATATTGTGAGTCATGGATGCAGTGCTGGTCAAAATGTGAAAATACAAACAAAAATAAATCAAAAAGCAGGCAACCAAGCAAATAGCAAGAAAAATCAACACAACACATCAATCAGCAATGGGAAAATGAAATCCAAGTTATGGAGGGGGCTATGATTTCTATGCAGAAATAACATGCACAAACACATCCTGATTGATCCAAATTTTATGGAGTGGGCTGTGAATTGGACAATTCCTTTGTCAATCTGAAAAATCTGAGGCAGCAAACGTTCTTGAGGTGATCCTGATTAGATCATGTCTGGACAGCATGTCAGTGGTCAGGCCATTCACGAGTCTGGATTCAACCATGATCCATGGCGGTAATTTTAAAAATACCAAAAAGTTTAATATTCTGAAAATTACCGTTTTACCGTGTTCAACCAAGTAAATTACCAGTAAACATGGTAAATTACTGTGAAATCACAATAAATGCCAACCTAGATGGATCGATAGAGGGTTAATATGGATGAATTCAGTATTAGGGGGCTTTCTCTTTTTGGAGTGGGATAATTTTGTAATTGATTCTTTTTTAGTTTTGGAATGAAGTACAATATTGTTGAAAGATCACTACCACCTCTTTGAAACCTTCATTTCCAATGACAATGGCATTCCTAGTAGTTGCTGTGTTTTTGAAAAAAATCCAGTAACCCCCAATCCCAACTAGAAAATTGTTTCTTAATGCAATTGACATTAGGTATCAAGCATGTGAGGCCTGAGATTCCAACATATATTTGATTTTTGGCATTTACGAATCCCTGCATTGCTTGCTGCTGAGTTGCCTTGTTGAGATGTGGAAATCCCATAGTAGAGTGGCCTATGATGTGCTTGCAATGTTAAGTTTCTTCCTTGCATGGTATTTATTAAGATGATGCAAGGATTGCCAACTAAAATTACTAAAGTTTGCATCTGTAATCATAATAATTTGGTACACCTCAAAATAAAAACTCTGACATCGTTAAGTGTGCTTTAATCCAGGGAAAGATATGGGCATCTGTAGTGATTCTGAAAGCATGCAGTATCAGTGCTTTTTGACTCTGAATTTGAGTAAATTTAGAATAAGTCCACTTGAAATGGTGATTATGGTCATTCACATGGTGACAAGCATACCAACAAGGTCAAAGTCAAACCATCAATCTGATGAAACAAGGACTAAATGTAATCCATAATTGCTGAAGGTAGCAGATTGATCTCAATTTAATCCTTGGTTTGAAATGTGGACTATTGACTATGGGGCCATCCTGCATGAAAAATCAACATGTTGGTGTAATTTTGAGGTGTTCTCCTTTTACAAATACTCTCAGGCATAGGAGTTGTGTCATGAAGAATCCCAATATCCTCAGAATTATGTATTAAATGGAATGCTGCATGGTGGATTGGATAATGACCTTTACCAATGGATTTTCATATGTGAATTCTTTTGTACATTCATTTTTACAATGTTTCAGGACTAACAAATACAATTTTTCCACAATGAGCACTGGTCTATTAAGTAGTAGTGTGTGATAGATTGAAATCATTTATGTTCTCTGTATTATTGTGATGAAAAGTACTATCAGTTAGAGGAGCATCATAAATCTTCTTCCTGTGGTTTTAGATTTTCTGGTGATATAGAAAAGCTCCAAAGCCTAAACATGGCCCATAATAATGACATCACAAATTATTATTTTTTATTATGACAATGACATATTTTCGTATGATACCATAGGGTATCGTACAATACCATCTTCTCTGCATTACACTTTGATTGTGCATCTCATAAAATATCGTCGACGCGTATCATCGGGGTTTTGGGTGGATTCTAATTTCTTAGTAAAATAGTATTTGTTACTAATTCCTCCTTTTCATGAAAAATCCTCCGTTTGAGTTGGTTAGAAAATGTAGAGTTCTTAACTCGGTCATTACCAACAAATCGAAGTGTGTGTATTTCACCGCAGAATATGGTACGATTCTTTTTAGTCTGTGTCTTGGAAGGTATCGTTTTGTACTATCATACAGATCACATTGATTTTTTACTGGTACAACATACAGCTGTAATCTCTATGTTTCACACAATTTCTATATATGGTAAAACTTTCTACATAGAATAATATTGTACTTTTTCTCAATATCGAGAGCTCTATTTTTCCATCCATCCCACCGTGTCTCAGTTGTTGAGCGTTCAGCGTGCGAGCAATGGTTCGAAGATGATGTGATTGGATCTGAGCAAAAAGGAAAGCATGGCAAACTAGTATGTCTGTATAAAATATATCCTTAAAAATCTACCATACTTTGGTAAAAAAATAATGATCGCTCAGATGATGTCTAACATGTCTTTACCTTTTCCTGCCAATGAAGTGTCTAAAATTGTGTGAGTTTGTGAAATTGAATCGGAAAAAATAAAAGGTTCTCCTTCATTTTAACTTTACATACAATGCAAGATTCCTAACGAATTATTTTTATTGAACTACTATAACATTTCTCAGGGAAAATTATCTCATGTCCTTGCCTTCCATTGATGAGGCGGAAGCAAAACAACTCGCACGCAAATTGTCATCCTTGAAAGCTATCCAAAAAATCAAAGAAAATCGCGGAAACTGCGATAACTTGAAAGCAATCTTCAAGAATTTGCTACGCCTTGCCGAGATCAAGCGTCATAACACATTAATTTCGCGTCACCAACAACTTATGAAGATTATCGGTGAGACAAAATATAATGACGTCATAAGCACCGTGCGTGAAATCAAGGAAATCCGCTTCAAGTCTGGCTTATGGATCAAACTTTCTGAAGAATTTTGTAGAACTCACCAAGATCGATCAAACAACGGTAAATTGGAAGAAGAACGTGTCCCTGCCGCCAAAGCGATTCCCAAACCTTTGTTCGATATTTACTTTCGGACTCGGCTTGTCGAAGCGATGCAACTTGTTGAAGTTAAGCCCTCTGTGTCGATAGAAGTCCTGCGCGGAATGGATTGGAAAGATCTGCTGAAGGACGCGAAAGAAAAACTTGTTGCCTTTCGTAAGTTTGACAAGGCCGTCAAATCAGTTGATGAAGAGTTGATTGCCAAATGTGGTTTTTGTAGTAATTATTCTTGTAAGGGAAATATTTCTGACTGAAATAATGATAGGAAGGAATTGATCTTCGTTCTTCGCGGTTCGTGGCCGGTTTGTACAGATGAGTTGTAGAAAATATAATATTTTTTCATGTAAAATATAAAATATATCATAGGGTTTATTCTAACGACGTATAAACCAACTATTGCCATAGGAAGCATCCAATAAACCAATTTTTTCACTTATGTATCCTTGCAATAAATAATGAATCCTTCAAAATGAAAACGTCATTTTATCTTTGTACAAATTCTTAGTCTACTTTACCCTTCATTGTAATAGTGAGATAAAATGAGAGATCGAAGGTAAATTACTCTCAAGGTAGGACATATCCAAGCTTGGGGCAGTGAGCCCAACAATTGATAATGGTGACATAACAAAATAAGTTGAAAAAATTTTGTGAGCTAAAAACGGATGCTTAACTACTTTCATCCATCCTTGATTAAGTTATAGATTCTTTCCATAAGTAAATCTGTAGAACTAATTAGATTTCCAAACGAGAGACGGCTGATCTTGGAAATCTGTTATCTTTCTCATGAAACAAACAGATATGATGGGATAGATTGGTATGGAAATCTTGCACTCTCTTTTTCTATGTTGCATTGTACATGTGATGTTACTGACCACACATATGCTTGTGATGAAAAATGACAGAATTCCTGGGTAAAGTCTTTGCATTTGTATCAAAATTTTTTCCTTGGTGTTAATTGGAAAGATCTCAATTGGTCTTTTTATGTATTCATGAAATGTTTTAACAATTCCAATGCTCCTGAGTTATCCTCAAATACTTCACAGTGTACTTATGACTCAGTTCTAAGAACCATGGACTTGTGAATCTTGAGTATCAGTTGTAGATTCAAAATAAGTATGACACCATAGTGAGCAGTAGATATAAAATCTACTCTGCTTCTGTAGTAGATAGAGTGTCTTGCAATGTAGCTTCAATACCCACATGAAAAGTAATGTTTCATAGAAATCAAGCCACAATATGACTGGACAGCACTTGTGACAATATACTGAAGTGAGGAGTTTGTACTGAAGAAGCAGAAAATTAATTTCTTGGGATTTGACTCAAATTCAGTCCAATATCAATAGTTCATTAAAGATACTTAAATGTGTCAATAATTCCTTCAAAGTGCTCCCTACATCAATCTGAAGGGTGCCTGACTTTATGATGTGTGTTGTATAAAATATATTATTTGGTAGTTTGTAATAAGTGGTGGAGCTTGTCTGCTCCTGAGCAACACCTCCACTCAAACTCTGACGACCAATCATCTACCCCATTTAAATCTCCTCCTTCTGACATTCCCATCCCATCTGTCAAAAGATCATCCAATCATACCTCCACTACACCTACTCCATTACAAAAAAGTTCTACTTCTTCCACAACATCACCAATCACCTCTCACATCCAAATTACCACCTACCAATATGCTAACATCATTGCCACCAACTCCATAATATAATTTTCATTCCCATAACTCTCAACTATCTACACCCTATACCATCTCTATCCATGATTCACTCATTTCTCCCTCCAATTCATCCACAATTAATGTTTGGTCAAGAACATATCCTTCCTCAACTTCTCCTTCTAATTGTTCCAATACTTAAACCACCACTCCAATCAATGAACCAAAATCTCTAAGCCAACCAACTCATTCACTGTCACAACCATCTGTAAATGTTCCCACTCAACCCCCAACTTCCTCTCAACACACCCCTCAAAATTTCCATCCAAACATTCCTCCTCATAATTTTGCCTCCAATGCTCTTGATGTTACTCTCCTTGATGCATCCAATGGATTGAATGAAATTTCCACCTCCAATGCCTTCAAAATATTTGTCATCTTTGGCTATCATCAAGTCATTTTTGTTTCAAATTTTTCACAGTACCATCCAAATTTGTATTTGGAAACACAATTCTCCTGCAACTATTATCCCTGGTAGTGAGGATGTTTAACAAGGTTGTCCTTTATCTATATTTCTTCATGGACTCACTCATAGAGTGAGTGCGCACTGAAAACTCTTTCATTTTCCTTTCAGAAAATTTCCTAGATCCTTGGTGTGCTGATGATGCCACAATTGTTGTCACTAATTCTGATACCATAACAATCATCAAAGCCATCAAAAGACTTAGCCCTTTCTATGATTACTTCATCCAACCAGAGAAATCTTTCTACATTTGTTCCACTGCCCAAAAACTCAAATCAACACCTACCTCTACAGCAACCAGTCTCAACTTCCAATATTTTCTTGGAACTTATATCTTGGAAGTTATATTGATAAAGAAACTTTCCTTCGATATTGAATAAAACCTGAAGTCCAAAAATGGGTAAATGCTGTTAATTCCCTCTCTCTTGCAGAAGCTAAGAATCCTTCAGCTGCTTATGCTGTCTTTACCATTTATTTACAAAATCAATGGCGACACTTGTGTTGCACTACTCCCAATATTGGACCAATCCTTGAACCAATTGAACAAGTCATCAAAAAATCTTTTGTCCCTGCCCTCTTCCATATCAATGCATTTGATGAGGTCTTGCATAAAATCTTGTACCATCCATTTTAACTTGCTGCACTCAGTATTTCAATCCTACACTCAAAGCTGGCCATTTGTATGACACTTCTCTAATTGCTATTGATACTCTAATTTAATGCAACTTATATCATGCAGAAAATGATCTTCAACAACAGCACAAAAAGATTTTTAAAGCTAGAAATGAATACAACAAAAAATATGAAAATCGAAAAAATTTTGGATCATTTTACTAGCTCCTCAACTTCTAAAACTCAACATTAAATACCATGTGCCCAAAACGAGGGAGCCTGGCTCAGTGTGATTCCATGAGCAATAAATAGAAATATATACTCTGCTAAAAATTCTGTGACAACCTCAAGCACCGTTATGGTCTAACTCCTGAATATATCCCCATGTCCTGTATTGGTTGCTACACACTTTTTACAATCCATTGTGCACTACAATGCAAAAACGAAGATAAAACTTCATTTGGTCAATGTAAAATTACCAACAAATGAGCAAAAATGATATATGGCTATTGGCTTAGAATAAATATTTATGAATCCTTATTTTTTCATGAAGCAAACCAGTTTACCAAAACACTCAACTTCCCAACATTAGACAACAATAAATCTGAAACTAATGTCACTAAAGCTGAAGAAAAAAATAGAAATAGACAACATCATCATAATCATCAACAACATCATCATAATCATCAACAACATCATCATCATCATCATCATCATCATCA
>JACCDI010830336.1_pt1 | contig 11072 bp, 5 predicted proteins | sample 7442791 | NCBI WGS metagenome assembly JACCDI01 (sample SAMN15323434, study PRJNA562643) | freshwater metagenome | isolation source: river surface water | place: USA:Blue River Watershed | collected 2017-08-15
ACAAAGAACTTGGGAACAAATCAAGCAGAGGGCCCAAGCGAAGGGGCAGTCATAGCAGCCAGAGTATCCAAAGTAATAGTGTCCACAGCAACGCCAGCAGAAGTAGTAAGATTAGCAGCCAACAGGCCGTGATGCAATCACATCAGCAACTAAATCTACCCCTCTCTGAATTCCAACCAATAAACCCTCAACAGAAAAAGTCTTCAAACGCGGGAGTATATTTTGATGACCGCGGATGGAGGACTGGCGGGGTTGATTATGAAACCAGCGAGGAAGATTTACTAGCCGGAGATATCGATTTCACATCTCAGTCTTTGGAAAGTTCGAACATTGCTGATGGCACGGTTGATAGTACCGGTTGGGAAAGACGTCCCAATCAGTATAATTGTGGTAGCGATTACGACAAATCAATACGAGGTCACGAAGAACTAGACAGAATCCCGTCAGAGCCTGACTACTTCAATGAAACTATGCAAAAAGAGTCGGTATTCCGAATCAAACAATCTACAACAAGCAATAGTGTGAAGTCAAGTCAAGATTTGCTTTTGGACCAGACGGATTTGTCATTTAAAGAGAGAATCGACGAATTGAGACGTTCGAGCAGGATAGCAGTTGAGGATGAAGATCCAGCCGCATTCATGGGCGTTGCACCTCAGTCAGAAAAGATGAAGAACTTGTTGAAAATGCTTCAAAGCGACAACAGTGTTTCTGACAACGAAGCTGAAGACTGTCTGAACGACTCTTTCGCAATAGCAGTTCGCGGAGACAGTTCGCGACCTTTTTCTGATCAAGGTGATGGTGGAAATGAGCGTTATTACCACTCCCACGTATCGAATTCAGCGCTATTTGCAGAAGAATACAATTCAAACGAAGCGAAACCTTCATCATACCCTTTAGCCGCTATCACACCATCTCACAAAGACGGAAACAGTTCTATGGAATCCAAGCGCGATAGCCACGTTGATAATGGTCCACCGAGTCGTAGATTGTCGGCTACTTCTCAAACATCGTCGACTCAATCATCCCACAGTAATAACTCACAGTTGAGTCATTCTGAAGATGCGCAAACATCACGTCTTGGTGAAGTTGGCGTTGTGTCTGCTGATCTCGCGCCGAACCAACGTCAATGCAAACAAGTAGAAATTGCCAACGTAGAAGCATTTAATCACGACGATGAATCATCTTCGTCAAGATCCAACAAAGTCACGCAAACTGCACGGCTGTCGCAACGGCAATATTTACGTCCAAACAGTTCAGAAGATTTCTCTTCATTGCACGTAAAGGAGGATCATTTCGAATTCACAAAATGTGATCGTTCACGGCAAACAAGCACAGTTGCTACGCCGTCGAGCATCCCTGGTTTCCACTCAGTGTCTTTCAAACCCGAAGACTATGAACGCAACACATCAAATCATGATACTCTAGCATCATTATTTGCTTGTGATACTGACATGCCGTTATCATCGGGGTATCATCAACCTATGCAATTACAGTCAAGTGGAATACAATGTGAATCGGATACAGTATCGCTGCATGGAGAGGAAACCGAGAATAAACACTCTCTATCAATACTTCACAATCAGATTAATGATGATTCAGTAGCATCTACAAGTCTTTCTCAAGAGTTGACATTGCAACATGAGTTTGAGATACCTCAAATGCTTCAACCAGACGACGATCTGGAAAAATCAAAATCACCTCACCTACTCGATTGCGAAGAAACAACAATTCGTAATTACCCTCATCATTACATAAAACCTTCTCTATACTCTGAAGCTGATACATCATCGCAATCGAAACCTGACCACTTCCAAAATTCACAGCCCAACCTTCACGAGAACCCATCGAATCAGTTGCAAAATTTTGAGGACGACGTGTCTATCCAATCGGCAACAAGGAACCGACATGCTTTGCAACACAATGATCCGGGATTCGACATTGCTGGATCATCGCCGAATTTTTCGAATAAGTTGAACATTCCGTTTAAGTCTGATCACTGTCATCCTTCGAAATACAATTGCGTAGAAGATCAATCCGATTTACCACACTTTGAACATGCTGAGCTGTCACGATCTGATGAGCCACAGAGATCCGAAAGAAAATACACTAAGAGTACATTGGAATCAATGCCAAATTTTGAAGACAATGCAGAGTCATCATCAAAATCTGAATCTTCAAAAGCACCCCATACAATTCTCTCTGATGAATTCGAATCGACGCAGCACTCTGATCATGATACGTTGAAGGGTTTAAAATATGAGTACCATACTTTGTCCCAACCCCATGAAATGAGAAATGGACCAGTTTCACCTCAACACCATCATGGTGTCGATGTGGCTGCTGAACATCCAAATATAACTCAACTTGAATCTCAACCTTCTGACGCTGAAGCTTTACTTTCATCGACCGCTGGACACGTAGATCAATCATCCCCCGGGAGACAACAATGTGCACCGGTGTCATTAAAAGTTCAGGATGATGCATCATTGGCGTCAAGACCTGAACATCACAGTCCACTGCAATCACGTCACTTAGAAGGCACTACTCGAGCAGAACATCAACAACTAAATCCCAATCCACCAGATGACTCACCTACTTCCCCACAGCCATGTTTTCCCATTGCAGAAAAACTGTCAAGACTACGACAAGATTCACCTCAAGAATTACTAGAATCGCCAAAAAGAAATGCGTCTCCATCGCGAACACCAGAAAAACGACAATTTTTACATTCAGATCAATTGGAACAATCCAACAGAACAATCTATATGAAAGAAACTACTCAAGTTCGAGATGATTCTTTGTCAGTGAAATCAGAACGCTTGCAGAATTCTCTATTAGACGAATCAGACACTACTGCTTCACTGTCAAGATCTGAAAGAATTCACCAGAACGAGGAAGATGAGAAGAAGAAACTCCCTTTTTTTCAACTGTTCAATAGATCAAACCGACAGAAAGCCAATTCGAAGGATTCTCTTGACGAAGGCAGGGACGCCAATTCTGATATATCCATTAAGTTGATGCCATTTTCAGCGGATCTCTCCCAATCGTGCTCTTCATTTGGAGTTGGGTCAAAGAACGGGCAAGTGATTTTCAGCCGATTCAAGAATCATCACAGTTTTGACAATTTCGATGATGCTTCGAAGTTTAGAACCACAAATGATTTAGATGAAACTATTGCTTCTAATTATTTATGTGAGACCATAATACCTGAGGGCCTAAATGATTCTCCAGGGCAAATTCGACATTCATTCGGCATTTTCCCGAAAAAAGATTCTAACGATTGCACTGCAAGCGACAAAGTGAACGGAGGCGAATCGGTAGGACCACGGGAAAGTAGCTCACAAGAGATACAGACCGCAGACGCCATTGCCGACCACATGTCAGCAGATCAGCCAGTTGATCAAGAGCAAGTTGTGCCCCAGATTTCAACACTTATTCGTCGTACCACAGAACAAAACCCGGAACATGATACGTCCGGCAGTCTCGAAATAATGGAGGAGAATACTAAAATTGACCAATCAAGTGAATCAGAGGCAGGTCTGACCATACCAAAGTCTCGTTTCCTTGGCCGTTTTAGAAAAGGCGGTAATCGTAGCATTTCTAACGGAAAAGACCAACTATATGATATATCTGATGCAAATGAATTCGCTGAAAGGAGTGATACCCATGACAGACCGACTCGAGAGAATTCAAATATTGACGACACCATCACTCCATCTCATGACTCAGCGAATATGGATCCATCTGTTGCAGGAGGACGAGTTGCCATGTTTGGCTTATTCAGAAAAAACCGCACCAGCTACTGCGATAGTGAAGGAAAAGGGTGTGATAATTGCAGAAACTCTGGCGATGATCAGACCACAGGGATTTTGCCTCCCTCGAGAAATTGCAACAATGGCGTCAGCGGATCATACAATGAAAATTCAAAAGAACAATTTCACGAAGCTTTTTCTGTGACTGATACTGACCCCATTACAGGAACTCATGGCGAAGATATCAACGATGGCAGTGAGCAACGAATCCCATTATTCAGTAGATTTAGGAAAAGTAAAACTGAAAGGGAAGGAAAAGAAGATATCTCAAGCAATGGCAACGATGAGGCTAATCAAAGAGAAGTTTTGTCACTGTTGAATACCGAATCTTTGAACCAAGGAAAAACTAAGATTGAAGCTACCTCACAACAGTTTTTTGGTTCTCAATCTGGTGATTGTTGCGCTGTTGGATTTGAGGTCATAGGTGGCAACATTGACGAGATGAGGAATTTGCACGATGCATCACTCTCACCTGGTAGCCCTGCTTCGACTTTAAAGAGTCCAAACACCCACGGACTTGGAGGATATTCTACGACCGATACCGTTGAAAATAAACCGGAGGAATTTCTTGATACCAATGGTTGCACAGGCTTCAAAGATTCTCTAACTCACGACAAGGATACAGGCCCCGAGACACATGCGGGCGACGATTGCGATATGAATTCACATCCCATAGATAGACGCATGTTTGCGATTGAAGTTGACGGGATTTTAAACGACGATAAGTTGCCAAGCTGTTGCGACTCTTCAGAAAAGGCTTCCGTCGATTCCGACTTTTACATTGGTACAGTAATAGCTGACACCGAAGATTCTAATGCCGAGGGATACTACATTGAAGATGAGAGCTATGATTTTTCGAACGTACAATCATCAACTGCATATCTAAATCACGTCGAGTCACCGAACTACTCAAAACCTCGTCGGGACAATGACGAGTCTACATCACCATCGGATCATTTCCTTTCAAATAATTTGACTTCTTATGATTCAAGAATTAATGTCGGTTGCAGAGAACATGGCTTATCACCTTGCATACACATTGAAGGTTACTCTGTTGCATTTCATGAAGGAGAAAAGGTGCAAGAAGCCGCAACAAATCAACCAGATTGTTTTGTCATATCTGACAAGGATCACGATTCAAGTAATGACAACGCCGAGGACATCTTGTCGGTCGACTATTGCCCCAGTACGGATTCGGAAGACGAGGATGTTTTCGCACGCGACAAGGATCTCGATATGATTCGCGATGAAGCCAACAACCCAAGCTCGGAATATCAGGAACTCCAGAGCTCAGTAGAACAGGTATCAACGAACTCCCCTACAAATGATGCAGGGGGTCAACAAGTTTCAGAGACAGAAGTGGATGAAGGACATATTTGTCACATCGATTCACACCCGGATAGCAAATCTCAATGTCCTGAAGACGAATCATCGATAGACCGTACCGATGTTTTCACGAATTACTCTTCACATGTTCAGCCTAGTACTGTCGGGAAAGATCAAGGTGAAGCGCCAGTTGCGAATACGGGCGACTCGTCCTCAGATGAACGAAAACAGAGCGAACGAGGCGGTGATGTATTCAACGATGCCAATGATATCAGTATCGGTGCTTTCCTAAAAAATGATGATGATTCATATGATTCGTCTCATTCAGGGGGAAGTGTAGTCTGGCCAAAGATATTTCAGAATGCTTCGAAAATTAATGATGATGACCTCGAAGGATCTTTCTCAGCCCTCCATAAACAAGCATCTCAACGTTCTTTCGTTAAGGAGATATTCGAAGATAGCGATTCCGGTTCTGATGGAAATGAGTCTGTAGTTTGGCCAAAAGAATTTGACCTCGTCCGGCAACCATCAGGGCGATCACTAAATTCCGAGAAAAATTTTTCTGTTGCAGAATATTCCCAGGATTCCAAGTATAATGCAGAATACTTGGTCAAAACGAAGACAGAGGTCGATGATAAAAATATCCCGCCCGAAGCTTCACCAGAGTCATTGCGCCCAAGCATATCAAAGGAGACATCAATGAAATCGATTGTCACAATGTCGACATTGGATTCGCTTGCGTCGCCGGTTGACCAAATGCGTGCAAGAGAGCAAGCTGCGAAAGATAGCCTGAATCACACTACGCAGTTAGAGAGACGACACTCGAATTCTTCATTCTCCTCACTGGAGTCGTATGCCTCACCAACACACTTCCTTCGAGACAACACACTCACTTCCGCAAGGAACACGTTTTTGAATGAAGAAAAGACGGCCGACGATGAAAACGCCCTTCGTCATTACCGTGAGCATTATCAAGATTACCAAGACTCTAACGCGTCCATTTCAGCTGCAAGAAAACAAAGCATGACCAGCGAATTATCTTACACTTACGAAATAGAGTTAAGAGAAGAGTTTTCAGAACAACTAGACGAACTCAGTACCAGCATTAAAGGCCGGGATTCTCGTCGATTTTCTTTCAGACCTGGTAGGAAAAGCAGTATCGATAGCGACGGTAGCGAGAGTTTGGAGAGCAGAGATATTTTCAAGTCGAATGGTCTAATAGATGATAACAACCATTTTGCACGTAGTGAAAGAAGCGTTGTCAGCAGGGCTGAAGACTTGCAGGCATCAGGATTCAGTAATAATTTCAATATGCCGGGCGGATCTGGAATGTCAGTGTACTCAACTGATGGCATCGATGACATCGATCCAAATGCGACTGACGAAGGACGAGATGATTTTGATTTTGCAATGGAAGCGTATGCGAATGCAATGAACTTTGGCCACATTGACCAGCGCGAAAATGACCTCGAGGACAACGATCATGCTTTAGCAGCAAAAGCATACACAGGTCTTGGTTTTGCACGTCAATGTAAAGGAGAGCTAGATGGAGCACTCGATGCATACATGAAATCTTTACAATTATGGGAAAATGAAGTTGGTCAAGACGACCCAGACAATTGGGATCTTCAATTCACAATTGGTACAGTCTTAAAAGAGATGCAGCGACAGCTAGAGGCATCTGTCCACTTCAATAATGCATTGCACCTTCTTAAGTCAAGAAACTTGGCTTCTGGAACCCATAAAGGGAGTATACTATGCACAGAGGGAATGATTTTCAGCGTAATGGACAAAGTCGACCGCGCTCTGGATTGTTTTAGGAAGTCACTTCTAGTACTTCAAGAAACAAATCATCCTCTCAACCTCAAATTCGCTACCATCATGTTTGAAATGGGAAGTCTTTTATCCCAATGCGAAGACTACGACGATTCTGCGAATTGCTACAAATTTGCTCTTGAGATTCGGAAAGCCCGCTTGGGCGATTCTTTTTTGGTTGCTCGCACCTACTATAGCTTAGGTGTGACACTTGCTTCACAAGAGATACAGTCGAACATATCTACCACTTCATCCTCCCACCTCGAAGAGGCTCTTCGTATCTGCCAAGTAGAATTCGAGCAAAACAATCTTCAATCTGCCATAATTATTCACGCTCTCGGCGTCTTGAACGAACGAAAAGGTGACTTCCTTGCTGCCTCAGTATGGTTTACACGAGAACGCAACATGAGAAAGGCTTTGTTAGGTCCAGGTACGAAGTTCGTTTATCTCTGTAAATCCTTTTGATTACAGAATCAAGTGATCACCAATAAAATGGTATCTTTTCGCGGATGCGCGGCTCAATGCGCTCGGACATCACGACTGTTTTAAAATTTGCATTCATTTCTTTATTTTTAGTTGCCGTTAAAATTCAACGTTTTCTTTACCGTTTTCGCCTTCCTCAAATTAGACGACGAATCAGTTGCGGCTGTTAGTTCGGACCTTGGGACATGTTACTATAACTCTGGGAAATACGAACTTGCGATTTTATTATTTCGAGACTCGCTGCGGATAAAAATGCTTCTTGATGAGGATTCAGAGAGCTTAGAGGTCGCGGACATGCTTTACAAGATCGCTAGTTGCCACGATAGTCTATGCGAATACGGCGAAGGTAAATACTACCACTCCATCTACCCAAGTTTTCGTGCAGTACAAATTGATTAGATCTCACAATACATCTTGATTTGAAACCCGCTCAGCATTGCATAAATTTCACGAAGTTAAGCGCATTCGCGAAGAACATTATGGTCCGAATAGTAGCCCAGTAGTACAAGCAATGCTTCGCATTGGAAATATTCAACTCGGGAAGGGGGAGACGAAAGCTGCTCTGGAATGCTTCAATGAGGTATGTGTGATACCCCCTTTTAACCCAAGTCTCGAATGACCCATTGATGTCTCATGTTTTACAACTTACTCTGATTTTTAATAGATTTTAGGTATTGGATACGCTAATGACTCCATCAATGCCATTGAAGTAGCAAACGCTCTATACGGAAGAGGTTGTGCACAATTGTGCGGCTTTAAACTGAATGATGCCATGAAGTCTTTCACCGAATCATTGAACTGGAAACTTGCAGCACTGGGTGAAGATGATCCTGGGCTGGCATGTATATTCTATCAAATGGCACATGTTTACCTCGAACAATCTGACAACGAAGAAGCAATAACTTGCTTTGAGGAGTATAAACGGTTACAAAAGCTAGAAAAACAGAGGAATCTGCATGATAATGCCGAGATATGCTTCGCTGAAGGAATTGTAGCGAAGCTGCAAGGTAGAACTGAAGCGGCTCTTTCTTTCTATAAACAGGCACTGGCCATGTTCGAAACATTGTTCGGTGATGAGCACGAAAAAGTTGCCAGTATTCATGTGAGTCGCCGCGACAATACATCAGGTGAAAACTCTACGCTCTACATCCTTCTCTCTAACAATTGTTTTGTTTTCTTCAGTTTGAGATTGGCTGTGTGCTAGTATCTGTTGGAGATCATAGTACTGCATTAGACCATTACAAATTGTGCCTTGAAAAAAGACGACAATTGTTGGGAAGTCATGTCGACGTGGCGAGCGTACTTTATGAGATTGCGCAAGTTTATAGTAGTCTAAGCAATGCTCAATTGGCAGCTGAATACCTCCACGAATCGATGGAAATGTGGAAATTGAAACTTGATAGAGTAGAAAAGTTGGCCTCAGTTTGTCAACTTGGTGGTAGAATGTGGAAAGTCTTACGCAAACACAGCGAAGCCCAAAAGAATTTTGAGCAATCTCTGGAATTATACATCACAATTTATGGGCAGCATCATGAAACGGTTGCATCGACTCTTCTCGATCTTGGAGAACTTTTGCAAGAAGTAAATCAGCTACAACAGGTAAATTTTCACTTTCGAAAGCGCCGATTTTAATGAGGTTGCACATTTATATAATTGCCCACAATGGAATTCCGAGCACCCACGAATTCAATTATTTGTTTTTTTATCTGTTTTTCCTTTCAGGCCTTGTTCTGTTTTGACGAATGCATGCAAATTCGCACCGATCTGTTTGGGCCCGATGACCCTCGTGTTGCTGAAGTGTTATATAGCAAGGGAGTTGCAATGTTATTCCATAAGAATTTTGAAGCCGCCAACGATTGCTTATCACGTTCACTTACCATCCGAGAACAGAAACTTGGTCCTAAGGACGGCGCAGTTGGAGACACTCTCAACACAATCGGTTTCTTGCAACTTCGTATGGGAAACATCCACGGCGACGACGCCTTGAACTTCTTTAATCAAGCTCTTGAAATTAGAAAAGCTGTGGGTAATAAATCAAAAGTGGTTTCAACACTGCAGAATATTGCAAGTGTGTACAAAAAAAGGCAAGTATCAATAGTGGTTAAGTTTTTTTGCGTTTGAAACCTGAACTCTAAAATTTCCAATAATTTGTTGACAAATATTGTTCAATTTTGAAAACTTCAGGAAGGAATACGATCAATGCACTGAAGTTTACTCTGATATACTGGCGGTTAGACAAGAAGAATTCGGTAAATATACTTATTTTTTAGATTGTGTTTTGTTTGCACTGCTTTTTTTAAACACGAACTATCCCCACTCCCGTGGTAAACAAAATTGTAGGAAAAAATGACGAAAGAGTTGCAGACGCCTGGATCAATCTCGGAAATGTTCAAACAAATGCAAATAGAATTGTTGAGGCGACGGTATCGTACGAAGAAGCGCTCCGAATCAGAACACTAGTTCACAGCTACAATCACAAATCTGTCGCGCAAGTCCTCTTCAAAATTGGCTCTCTTAACTCCAGATTGAATCGTTACGCCGTGGCGAAACAACTATTTGAAGAATACATCCGAATACGCGCCGAAGAAGTAGACGACCCGGATGAAGAAATGGCACAAGCCCTCACTCTGATGGGTGATCTACAGAAGGAAACTGGAGAAAAATCGAAGGCTCAAATCAATTGGATGTCTGCCATTGAAATATACACTCAGCTTGGGTATCCAGAAGATCACCCGAAGGTTTCTAAGTTGAAATCAAGGCAGTCTACCATTCCTACGGGGTTGTTTGGAACAAATCGCAAGAGTATTTCAAGCTTAGCAGATATGTCGTTTGGTCTCTTGGGCTAATATTTTTTTCTTTGCTGGCGTTATGTTTTGGAGACTCAATGATTGTTCATATGCAACGTTATATTTTATCGTTTCAATGTTTGGATCGAAACAATCGAATGACGTGATCACGAGAGCTCAATATTTATCATTTTCATACTTATTTGCACACAGCAATATTAGCTGGTTCAAATGATCATTTTCCATTTGTAGCTTGGTAGCTGATTCCGTTGCTCTGTAATAATAAATAATGATACAATTATTTTTATATAAGGCTATTCGTACACTCGTTTTGGCTGTACTTTTAAGTGATTCAACGTATTCCTCCCATGACCACGCAAGGTTAGAGTACTACATATAACGCTCTTAAGAATCGAGCACTCTTCCAATATTATATTTTGCCTCTGTAGTAGCATTTTCATGTACAGAACCACAAAAGGAACAATTTTGTCTATCTGTATATAAAATAAAGTTATCAAAACACTTACAACAAATAATACCGAACCTTGGGTATTACAATCATCCAACCACAAATACATTCGACAACATGCGTTACGTAAAATCAAATAATTATTTCTGGGTAGACGCCGAAACCTCCTTGGTGAAATCATAATTAATTGTAGGAATCATGGAACTTACGAATTTCAAGAAAATGAAAAGATACATTTCCACTGACGGCCCACCCCCGTCCTTCCCCTCCTCCCCCTCCTTGGTCAAATTCCGAACAATGACCTTCATAACCTTCCCGTGCTGACAGGGATGAATGCTTGCATGAGGTCCACTGACGTGAGGATGATTCTCGATGGTTACG
>JACCDI012003493.1_pt1 | contig 11072 bp, 10 predicted proteins | sample 7442791 | NCBI WGS metagenome assembly JACCDI01 (sample SAMN15323434, study PRJNA562643) | freshwater metagenome | isolation source: river surface water | place: USA:Blue River Watershed | collected 2017-08-15
AAGTAATGCAAGTTTTACCACTTGCCCGGATGGCGACAACGGCTGGGCCCTTGAAGCCGACAAAATTCAACTCAATGCAGATGATGGTTGGGGTGAAGCATGGAACTCAGTGGTTAAAATCAAAGATGTTCCGGTGTTGTATGTGCCCTACATGACTTTCCCGGTCAGTGACCAACGAAAAACCGGCCTGTTGATCCCGAAAGTTGGCAGTTCCAAGAAACTTGGCGTCGATATTGCTCTCCCGTATTACTTTAATATCGCTGAAAATTACGACGCCACAATTACCCCTCGCTTGATGAGTTCGCGCGGAGTGCAATTAAAAAATGAATTTCGCTATTTAACTGAAGAACATCAAGGCCAGCTGCAAGTCGAATATTTAGCCAATGACCAAGAAAAACCCAGTGGTTTTGGCAGTCGTTATTTATCTCACGTGAGTCATCAATCTGATTTCACTGACAAATGGCGAGCTATTGTCGACTTTACCGATGTCAGTGATGATAGCTACATCGCTGAATTAGGATCTGATCATGCCAATCAGGGCGACACTCAGCTTTATCGCAAAGTCAGCCTCAATTATTATGGCGATTCCTTGTATTCAAGTGTGCAGCTACAAGGGTTTGAAATTTTAGGCGATCACTTGGAATCCTACCAAGCACTGCCGCAGTGGGATTTACAGTCAGCCAAACCGCAGGAGCTTGCAGGCGGGTTAGAATTCTCATGGCGCAGCCAATACGCTCATTTTGAACATAATTCAGCCAAGGTACTGAGTGCAGACCGACTGCATTTAGAGCCGACCTTGAGTTTACCCTACAACTCCGCAGCGCTGGATTTATTGTTTGAGACCAGTTTGCTCAGCACTCTGTATCAGCAAAAAATCAATTCAGATTTGCCTGCCGAACAGGTCAGCTTTTTAGATAAAAATGTGCAGCGCACACTGCCGACCTTGCAAGCGAATGGTAAGTTGAATTTTGAACGAGAAACCTCTTGGTTTGGCGATGCTTCTTTGCAGACTTTAGAACCGCAGGTGCAGTATTTATATATTCCCTACCGCGATCAAACCAATATCAATTTCTATGATACTGCCCGTTTGCAAGATGACTATTACGGACTATTCCGACAAAATCGCTTCTCAGGGTTAGATCGGATTAATGATGCCAACCAAATTACTATTGGCGCTACCACTCGGCTTTACGACTCCCAAGATACCGAACGCTTTCGGTTGAGTTTAGGACAAATTATTTTTTTCTCTGATCCGCAAAAAATCGACGCAAATAATCCTGAAGATATTGCGGCGACGGAATCAATTTTAGCCGCCGAAACACTCTTGCATTGGCAACAACGCTGGTTCTTGACCAGTGGCGTGCAATTTGATTCGGATACCAACCGCATGATCAAGAGTAATGTGACTTTAGATTATCGCAGTGATGATAAAAACTTATTTCAGTTGAACCATCGTTACAGTAGAAATGTCTCAAACAACGTCATTACTCAGTTAGGCGCCCATGGCACTATGCCAATCGCTGATCAATGGCAGCTGGTCACAAGTTATTACCGTGATCTTGAAAATGACCGAATGATTGAAGCCAACATCGGTGTGCAATATGAGTCATGTTGTTGGGCGGTACGTTTCGTCGCGAAACGGCAAATTGAAACGAATTTTGAGAGCCCAATCGACAATATTGACCAACCGGTCAAATTAGATAGCGGCATTGCCTTACAATTTGTGTTAAAAGGATTTGGTGATTCAGCCGGATTCGATGTTTCTGACATGTTATCAAGTGGGGTCTTTGGTTATCGCCGACCCTATTTACTCAATAATTAAATTGGAATGTTATGAAGTTACAAAAGCTTTTCAGTGTTGCCCTCACCTCTTGTCTGCTTTGGAATGTCCAAGCTGCAGAAACTAAAGTGGATGCTGTCGCTGCCATCGTCAACAATGGCGTCGTTTTAGAAAGTGAAGTGCAAGACATGGTGGACCGTGTCAAAAACAATGCGAGTAAGGCCGGACAAACATTACCCTCAGATCAAGCCTTAAAAGTTCAAGCTTTAGAACGCTTAATCAGCAACAGCTTGCAATTACAAATGGCAAAACGGATGGGTCTACAAATTACCGATCCGCAATTAGATCAGACCATCGAAAATATAGCCGCCGAACAAAATTTAACTGTCGAGCAATTCCGTTCTAAAGTTGTCGCGGAAGAAGGCAGCTATGAACAATTCCGTGAACGCCTGCGTGAGGAAATCACCACAGGTGAAGTGTTACGAGCCAACGTGCAGCGGCGCATTTATGTGAGCCCTCAGGAAATTGACACTTTGCTTAAAATCATGGAAGAGCAAGGTGCGAGCAATGAGCAATACAACATTGGCCACATTTTGATTGCTTTACCGTCAAACCCAGATGAGGCTCAAATTAAAGAAGCTCAAGAAAAAGCCAATAAAGTCATGGAATTACTTCGTTCAGGAAGTGACTTCAAGAAAATTGCCATCGCTTCTTCTTCCGCTGAAACTGCGCTGGATGGCGGCGATATGGGCTGGTTAAATATCAACGAAATGCCAACATTATTTGCTGATCAAATTCGTGGTAAAAAGAAAACCGACTTAATTGGTCCACTGCGCTCTGGGGCCGGTTTTCATATCGTTACCATTTTCGATATTCGGGGCGCAAACGTCGTTGAATTCGAAGAAGTCCATTCTCGTCATGTGTTGATTAAGCCTTCAATTATCGTTAGCGAAGAGAAAGCAAAAAACATGTTGACCCAATTTGTCGCAGACTTGAAAGCTGGCAAAGCTGATTTCGCCGAATTTGCCAAAGCCAATTCTGAAGACCCTGGCTCAAAACTGAAGGGTGGTGATTTAGGATTTGCCGATCCAAGTATTTTTGTTCCTGAATTCCGGGATACTTTAGGCAAACTTAAGAATGATGAAGTGAGCGCACCATTCCGGACTCAACACGGCTGGCACGTTGTGCAAGTGCTCGGTCGCAGAACTGTTGACGCGACAGCTGATAAAAAACGCGATCAAGTGATGCGGATGATCTACAACCGCCGTTATAACGAAGAGTCCAGCAACTTCCTGCGTGAATTGCGAGATGAAGCCTTTATCGAAGTAATTGCGGAGAGTAAATGACGTTAAGAATTGGCATCACGCCGGGAGAACCGGCTGGGATAGGTCCAGATTTAGTGGTGCAACTGGCGCAGCAAGACTGGCCAGTTGAGCTCGTTGTTTGTGCGGATGTAGATTTACTCAAATCACGTGCCGAACACTTAGGCCTACCTTTACAGATCCGTCTATATGATGCCAACCTAGCGCCCATTCCCCAACAGGCTGGCACTTTGACCGTTGCCCCTTTTAAACTTGCAGCACCAGTCGAGCTTGGCAAACTGGATGAAAATAATGGCCGCTATGTCGTTGAAACCCTGACTTTTGCCGGAGAGCAATCCATCAATGGCCAGTTTGCTGCGATTGTCACTGGGCCAGTGCACAAAGGCATCATCAATAAAGCCGGGATCCCTTTTAGTGGCCACACTGAATTCTTTGCCCATCAATCCAACACACCTTATGTGGTGATGATGCTCGCTACCGAAGGATTGCGTGTTGCTCTGGCAACGACGCACATTCCGCTGGCATATGTTGCGAAAGCCATTACCCGAGAGCGGTTATTGCAAGTGATTCGGATTTTACACCAAGATTTGCAGCATAAATTTGCCATCAAGAATCCGCGAATTTATGTCTGCGGCTTGAATCCTCACGCTGGAGAAGATGGCCATTTGGGGCGAGAAGAAATCGATGTCATTCAACCGACTCTGCAGGAGTTAAGGTCAGAAGGGATTGATTTAATTGGCCCATTACCAGCAGACACGCTGTTCCAACCCAAATATTTAGACAATGCTGATGCTGTCTTAGCCATGTATCACGACCAAGGATTACCGGTCCTGAAACACAAAGGATTTGGTAAATCAGTGAACATCAGCTTAGGTTTACCGCTGATCCGCACTTCCGTAGACCATGGCACTGCCCTTGATTTGGCAGGCACTGGCAAAGCCGATCCTGGTAGTTTTTTCCATGCACTCGACCAGGCTATTTTCCTCGCGACACAATCAAAAGTATCTCATGACTGACAAAGTACATATGGGGCATACCGCCCGCAAAAGATTTGGCCAAAACTTTCTGCATGATCCTGCAGTAATCGAAAGGATCGTCAAAGCCATAGCACCAAAACCAACTGACCATTTGGTTGAAATTGGCCCCGGTTTAGGCGCTATCACCGAACCTGTGACCGAACTTGCAGGCAAACTGACGGTGGTTGAGCTCGACCGCGATCTGGCACAACGTTTAGCTGAGCACCCGACTTTGGCTGATAAATTAACAATTTATCAGACTGATGCGATGAAATTTGATTTTCGTCAGCTCGTGCCAGCAAATGGCAAGCTAAAAGTCTTTGGCAATCTGCCGTACAACATTTCGACGCCTTTGCTGTTTCATCTATTCGAATTTGCAGATGACATCGAGAATATGCATTTTATGCTGCAAAAAGAAGTGGTTGAACGCATGACGGCGGCCCATGGTTCCAAAACCTATGGCCGTTTAACGGTGATGACACAATTTTTCTGTCATGCGATGCCTGTGGTGGAAGTTGGCCCAGGCGCGTTTAAACCGGCGCCAAAAGTCGATTCGGCCGTGGTAAGGCTCATTCCAAAAACAGCCGCAGAACGCCAGGATGTGCCTGTGGCAGTACTCAATCGAGTTTGCTTAGAAGCTTTTAATCAGCGACGTAAAACTTTACGCAACTGTTTTTCAAACTTTGCCACGGCAGAGCAAATTGCAGAACTTGGCATTGACCCTTCGCTGCGCCCAGAACAATTACCGGTGAGCGAGTTTATCCGCGTAGCGAAATGGTTGGCAACCCAACCCAATGCGGAGATCTCCGAGCTGCAGGAAGGCGATTATGAAGACTAACCCATTGATTAAAGTAACGGCAGAGCCTGTCTATATTGATTCTCAGTCAGACTCCACAGCCAATCGGTATGTGTTTGCTTATACCATTCGGATTGAGAATACAGATTCGACTCAGGTGCAACTGCTGCGACGTTATTGGTCAATCATGGATGCGAATGGAAAAGTTGTCGAAGTACGTGGCGATGGCGTGATTGGCGAACAACCCCAGTTAGCACCCGGTGCTCACTACAGCTATACCAGCGGTGCTGTGATAGAAACTCCTGTCGGAACCATGCAAGGTCACTATGAAATGGTTGATGCTGCTGGCGAAGAATTCCTAGCCGAAATTCCATTATTCCGTTTAGCAGTACCAGGTATTCTGAACTAAGATGGCTCGTTATGTGATCGGGGATGTGCAAGGTTGTTTTGATGAGCTGCAAGCATTATTGCAACTCATCAAATTTAACCCTGCCCATGATCAACTTTGGTTTTGTGGCGACTTGATCGCGCGCGGTCCAAAATCTTTAGAAACACTGCGATTTGTAAAAAGCTTAGGCAGTGCTGCAGTGACAGTGCTCGGCAATCATGATCTTAATTTTCTCGCCTGGTGTTTTGGCTTTGGCAAGATCACTGCCGATGATCAACTTGACGCGCTGCAAACCGCAAAAGATTTGCCAGAACTTAGAGATTGGCTGCTCGAGCAACCTCTCATTTACTTCGATGAAACAGAGCAGTTATTACTTGTTCATGCCGGGTTAGCGCCCGAATGGGATATTCCGACAGCACTTGCAGCAAGCCAGCAGGTAACGCTTGCATTATCAACTGATCCTCAATTATTGTTAAGTCGCATGTATGGCAATCAGCCTAGATTGTGGCAAGATGCTCAAGATGCGGTGGAGCAATTGCGTTTCACAATTAATGCCTGCACACGGATGCGTTATTGTGAAGCAGATGGCTCTCTAAATTTAAAAGAAAAAGGCGGGATATCGGACAATCCCTCTCTCATTCCTTGGTATGAATTCTGGTCGGACAAACCGCATCCACAGATCTTCTTCGGACACTGGGCAGCCTTAATGGGACATTCACCAGTTGCAAACATTCAGGCACTGGATACCGGCTGTGTTTGGGGTGAAACCTTAACCTGCTACTGTATTGAATCAAAAGTGCGTTATAGTGTTGATGGTTTAAAAAAACAACTATAATACTGGGATTCTTGGTAATAATTGGTCACTTGACCGCACAGTGCGATACGATTCGCCTGTTCTCTTATCCTTTGGGAGCTCTATATGAAGTTAACCGTCGCAAATCGGATATTTGGTGGCTTTGGTGTAATATCTCTCCTATTAGTTGCAATCGCGGGCTTGTCATATTCAAACCTCAGTAACATCAGTGATACCACCAGTGCTGTGAACACTGTTTCCATCCCCGCCCTTGAAAATAGCGCAACATTAAAAAGCGAATTCGTCATCATGAGCAAAATTAGCCTGCAAGCTTTTTATGCTGATGAAGTGAAAACCATCACCAACTTAGAAAGTGCATTTGCGGTTGAACGCGATGCTTATGATGCTGCAGCCAAGAATTTACAAGCGGTGGTGGCGAAAGAGCCTGAACTCACCGCGAGCTTTAAAAAAGTGGCCGCCACTTACAGCGACTTTATGCCAACCAGTACGCAACTGTTCGCAAAGTTAAAAGAGAGTTTAACCTTACGAGATTCAATTGCCGGAAAATTATCTGATTTAGAATCGAATGCAGATGACTCAGCCTCTTTGATCCTCGACTTTTCAGACGTCCGAGATGTCAATCGTCGCTTTCCAAAAGCAGCTGAAGCAGCTTCCGTGCTAGAAACCAGTATGAACTCGTTAGTCAGTACTGTGGTTGATTTGAGCCGCACCAATGCGGCAAATACTTCTGAAACTTTATCTAACGAAATCAAGAACCGCATTGCTGATATTGTTGGCAAAATGGATATCATTGAAAAAGAAGCGGGAAGTACCGTCGACATGGTTGCTGATTTAAAAGAGAAAATCGTTGCGATTGACGAACTTTTAAATGGCGCTGACGGTATTCTTGCCCTCAAAGCTCAACGCATTTCCGCCTCTGCTGATGCCACAGCATTACTTGCAAAAGTTGAAAGCCAAACTGCTGAAGCAAGTACCGCTTTATCAGAATTATTAACAAAAGCCCGAACTGCTGCCGGTGAAATTCAAACAGAATCAGCTGAAGAAGTCAGTAGTGCCATTGTTTGGATCAGTATGCTGGGTTTGATTTCGGTGATTGGAGCAGTGTTGGTAGCTCTGAAAACTCGTAACAGCATTACAGAGCCATTAAGCCGCGTGAATACAATTTTAGGCGTCGTTGCTTCTGGTGATTTAACCAAACGCTTAGATGATACTGCTGAAGACGAATTTGGCGAGCTCGCGCGCAATTGTAATACGGTTATTGGCAACCTGCGTCAGTTAATCCAAGGGATTATCTCTCGTTCAACCCAACTGGCTGCAGCTTCCGAACAAACTTCTGCAATCACCGTGCAGTCAACAGCTGCAATTCGTGAGCAAAAATCTCAGGTCACCCAAGCAGCGACCGCGACAACAGAAATGAGCAGTACGTCACAAGGTGTTATGCAAAGCTCTAATGATGCCTTAGCTGAGATTAAACATGCAGATTCTGAGGCTGAACGCGTTAAAGGGATTTCACTGAACAATAAACAAACGATTCTGCAATTGTCACAGGAAGTCGAGCAAGCTTCACGCGTCATCAATAAACTGCATCAAGACAGTGCGTCTATTGGTAGCATTTTAGATGTGATCCGTGGTATCGCCGAGCAAACTAACTTGTTAGCCCTGAACGCTGCCATTGAGGCGGCGCGTGCAGGTGAACAAGGTCGTGGTTTCGCCGTTGTTGCTGATGAAGTTCGTTCCTTAGCGAGCAAAACTCAGTCTTCAACCCAAGAAATCCAAGCGATGATCCAAGTATTGCAGTCTGGCGCACATGCCGCAGTTGAAGCGATGAATAAAGGCAAGCGCCAAGCTGAAAACTGTGTGGCTCAAACTGAAATTGCCGATAAAGCCTTGGAATCTATTACCAATGCAGTTCACTTAGCCCACGATATGAGCGAACAGATTTCTCATGCGGCGAAAGAGCAAAACCAAGTATCACATGAAATTAGCAAGCTGCTGGAATCTATCGTTAACATTGCCGAGGAAACAGCTTCGGGTGCAGAGCAGACTTCAGATTCAAGCCACGAAGTTGCGCGCTTAGCTGAAGAATTGCGTCTGTCAGTCGACCAATTCAAAGTGTAATTAAAGCGCTCGTTGATGAATACAGCCGGCTTAAAGCCGGCTTTTTTATAGCGTATACAATCGTAGGAATTTGCGCGTTAAAATGTCTTCAGGGCTGTTTCCTGAGGATTCAATTCCGACTCCACATCTCTCTGGCAATTGCTTTAAATACACAAACAAAAAAGCCGACTTAAGTCGGCTTTTGAAGAATACCTTTGATTACTCGCCGCTACCTGCACGCTCTTTCAAGATGGCAATTAATGGCGAACCCGCGTGATTAGCTTCAGCCCAAGCAATATCACCAGAGGCCGTAATTTGTGCTGCGGGTAACTGCTTCACGATAAACTCACCAGCGCCGACAGCATTATTGGCAACAGCAAAACGGATCAGCGAAGTGCCGTTACACATGACACCATCGTAAATGTTTCTGAGGCGGAGGCGGTTATCGCTGAGAATTTTGCGAAAACGGTTCTTATCATCTGCTTTAACGTAATCACACATTGAGGCGGCGAGCTGTTCTTGAGCAACAACCGAGGGCGCAGCTAAAAACAGCCCAGTCAACAGCGAAATACATAACGTGGTGCTAATCATTTTCATAAATTTATCCTCAGGCTGTTTAACCATGACAAATTTAATAGTAGCAACATGTTAGGATATGCGCAACGCTGCAAAAATCAGCATTTTCGACTTAATTGCAAAAAGCGATAATCATATGGGTTTTTAGCATCGGCTTGATGTGCCTCGACCTTTTCAACCTGCCATTGTGCGACGGCTTGATAATCAGGAAAGAAAGCATCCCCTGCGGTATTCAGCTCAATTTCCGTTAAATACAAGCGGTCTGCTCGCGCAACAGTTTGTTGATAAATATTTGCACCACCAATAATCATGACCTCAGCTTGGTCCGCAACTAAAGCGATTGCTTCTTCAATCGAAGCCACCCAATCCGCCGCAAGCTCTGCAGGTTTGGGTTGCCGGCTGATAATGATGTTGCGCCGCCCTGGCAGCAATCGACCGATAGAATCAAAGGTTTTTCTACCCATAATCACCGGCTTGCCGAGAGTCACTTGTTTAAAATGCGCCAAATCAGCAGGCATATGCCAAGGCATTTGATTATCAAGGCCAATCACTCTTTGATTGGCCATTGCAACAACTAACGACAATATCATGGAGTTCTCACTTAACGACGATAGATCACTTCCACATCGTAATCGTCTTCATCGAAATCGTCATCATCGTCGTCATCAAAATCAGCAGAATTCGCAATGGTATCGCTATGATAGTCATCCCATTTGAATGCAACCGGGTCAAGCAACTGTTCAGTAGGTTGCTCTTTCGGTAACTGATCTAGATAAGCCTGGATCTCACGACTTAAAGACTCAGTATTGGTACGAGATGCCGCTGAGACCTGATAGATAGGACCTTGCCAATCAATGGCTGCAATCACATTCTGCATGATTTCTTCAAGTTCATCTTCTAACACTAAGTCAATTTTGTTGAACACTAACCAACGAGGTTTATTGGCTAATTTCTCACTATATTTGCCTAGTTCAGCAATGATTGTTTGTGCATTTTCCGCAGGATCTGAGCCATCTGCAGGTAAAACATCAATCATGTGCAGTAATAAACCACAACGTTCCAAATGCTTTAAGAATTGGATCCCTAAACCAGCCCCTTCAGCAGCGCCTTCAATCAAACCAGGAATATCGGCAATCACAAATGATTTGCTACTTTCAGTTCTGACCACGCCCAGATTTGGCACGAGCGTCGTAAATGGATAATCGGCAACTTTTGGTTTAGCAGATGAAACAGCACGAATAAATGTGGATTTACCGGCATTCGGCAATCCTAACATGCCGACATCAGCGAGCAATAATAACTCAAGGCGCAAGTTGCGAACTTCACCTGGAGTGCCATTGGTCTTTTTACGAGGCGTACGGTTGGTGCTACTGGCAAAACGTGCATTGCCTAAACCATGCCAGCCACCTTTGGCAACCATCAGTTTTTGACCATTCTGAGTTAAATCGCCCAACACTTCATTGGTATCGATATCCACAGCGCGAGTTCCAACTGGCACTCGCAAAATCAAATCGTCGCCTCGTTTACCAGTACAGTTGGTGCTCATGCCGTTTTGACCCCGACTGGCGATATGGATTTTCTCAAATTGATAATCCACCAAAGTGTTGAGGTTCGTATCTGCCATTAAGTAGACATCACCACCATCACCACCGTCACCACCATTTGGGCCACCTTTGGCGACAAACTTTTCGCGCCGGAAACTGATAATCCCATTGCCACCGTCACCGGCTTCGACACGGATCTCCGCTTCATCAACAAATTTCATCTGTTCTATCCTGCTATTGTGCTTGCCGACATTATAACCCCAGAAGCTATTCTTGGTGAAAAAACATCCAAAATCGCTTGGAGATATTTGTTTAGAAATCCACCTGACAACAAATTAGATCAACTCATTCGGCAGGAATTGATGGATGAAGTCAGATTTAAAAAAAAGCCCCGCACTAGGCGGGGCTTTTTTAGGAAAGCTTTCCGATTATTCGCTAACGATGCTAACGAATTTACGGTTGTTTTCGCCTTTAACTTCGAACTGAACTTTACCGTCAGTTAAAGCAAATAACGTATGGTCTTTACCGATACCAACGTTAGTACCAGCGTGGAATTTAGTACCACGTTGACGAACGATGATGTTACCAGCTAATACTGATTCGCCACCAAAACGCTTAACACCTAAGCGTTTCGCTTCTGAATCACGACCGTTACGTGTACTACCTACACCTTTTTTACTTGCCATGAGTCGTTACTCCTGAATTAAGCACTGATGCCAGTAATTTTCACTTCAGTAAA
>JACCDI010014945.1_pt1 | contig 11071 bp, 10 predicted proteins | sample 7442791 | NCBI WGS metagenome assembly JACCDI01 (sample SAMN15323434, study PRJNA562643) | freshwater metagenome | isolation source: river surface water | place: USA:Blue River Watershed | collected 2017-08-15
AAGGGCATTACCCATGACAATGGCATCAAATTTCTCTACCTGTGACAGGCGTTGAGGGAGTTACCCTCGATGGGAGTCAAGGATGCTACTTTGGTAATGGTGTTGACGGTGCTACCTGTTGAGACAGCATTGGGGGTGTTATTGGTGGCAATGGCGGCAAGGGTATTACCAAGACCAATGAAGAGGATTTAGTTCAAAAACATGAAAACAGTCAAGACAGATGGAGCATGGGGTGCAAGGTGAGTGATTTGAAGGTGATAATCATGGGATGAAGGATGGGGATTTTTTGTTGTGTTGTCCTCCAAGAAAAAGACTTCGTCAAATAAAATTTATAAAAATCATATTTTTCTGGTAAAATTTAATGATTTTATAAACTATCAACAATCAAATAATATTTTTAAAATATTTATTATCCTTTAAAAAATCAGATAAAGTAATATATTCAAGACTAAAACTCTTTCTTCTATGACTTCATTCCATTTTTATTGCATTTTTGGATAGATTTTGTCAAGTAGAGTATAGAGTATAACTATAACTTTTATTTATTTTTAATTTTTCCAAGATTTATTAAAGTTTGAAATTATAACTCTAAGGACACAAGACATATTTCCTCAAATGACTTTGGGGCCACACATTTTTTCAGAAAATTTTCTGGGAAATTTTTAGGCCATGTCCTGGCCATGTCCCAGTCATGTCCTGTCCTCAAATGTTTCCTTAAATTTTCAAGATGACAGGCCAGGCCATTGCCAACTAAGATTTGAAAGACAATAGACAATAGTAATCACCAAACAATGTAGCAGGCACATACAAATGTTCCAATGTAACCAAAAAGATTCAGGCCATAGAAAAAAGGGTCTGGATTTGGAAGGCAGGGCACACATCAACCAGACATGCTTAACCCTACAAGTTGAACCCTATAGTATCACCAAGAGCACCAGCAAGGACTGCAATATCTGCATCAGAAGTTGAAGGCTGAAAAATACAGAGGGCATAAGAATCCTTGGACTAAAAGAACTGAATGAAATCATCATTTGCGGCTACCCCCCCCCCTTGGAAATATTGCTACCATGTTTGCAACAAGAGCGAAATTTCTATTTCCACTATTGTTGGAGTAACAATGTTGGTTGAACAGATGAGTGGTAGGGAGAAAGAGATTGGCACAAGCTAAAAGGGTGTCATCATGAAAGCCTGTGGTGTGAGCAATGGGAGCGCCACTCCAGGTATATCATTTGCCACTCCAAACCCCATCAAAATAGCGAATCCACCATTAGCAAGGCAGGCAGTGTTCGCCACTCCACACTTGTTCTGCTCATAATTTCTATGACCTTGACAATTTTGGCCACTGCAAGAACTTCCTGCTCCACTGTGACCATCACTTTATTGACAATTTCTATCCTCTTGAAACATAGCTTAGTTAAAAGCAATGTGGGTTTGGTCAAAACATTCTTTGCAATGATTGAGACCATGATCGCTGCTACAATGGAAACATCACTGACATGACAATGTCCAATCCATTTGTTGGAGATTTGCAAAGTTGTTGTTTTAGATATCATTAGCATCACAGAAAATTTGTTTGATTTTAGTAATGGTTGTTTCAAAAGAAAAAGAACCATATGAAAAAGTTTCAATGAGGGAACCTGAGGAGAAGGGATCAATTCTCTCCTGAGTTAGAAGGTGTTGAAAGACTGCCTTGAAGTCTTCATTACTGCACTTGGTAAAACTATTAAGAATATCTCTATAGGTTTCATCAGACAAGGCGCCTATTTCATTCAGACCAACCACAGTGTCATGCAACTGCTTTGTGATTATGGAGACGTTCTTGCCTTAGATATGGGTCAAGCCTTTGATCTCAAAAATATCAAGGATATTGTTGAGTGTATTGATGGTTGTGAAGGTGATCCTGTCTTGCTGATTAGAAAAAATCTCATTGTAGGTGGGAATAACATGAACACAAAGTTTGACAGCCATTGAGACAAGGCTTGGAAAAGTCCTTTAATGAGTACAACTTGGATGGACCCCATTTCACCTGAGGATCAACATACAATGTGTCACAGAGCTCACTTATCATAATTATATCCTTGAGGTCATAGGAGACGAGATAATGCTCAAGGGAATCCACCTTAGTTAGGTTGCTGGAAGAGAATTCTTGTATGTAGGCGTAATTGGTGTTACCATCATCAACCTCCTTGCCATCCTTTCTCTTCTGGACAAAATGCTTTGCTGCACAGAATCCAGGCTTCAATGCTTCAGCGACAGCAGTACTGTTTGAGGTAAACTCTATGGAACCTTCCTTTCATCTATTTTCTTTCTTGACAACCCCGTGATTACACTATTTTTGCAGTAGTACAACCCATAGGAAGTCAAAAGTAATTGCTGTTATCTTGTGTGATGGTGTCAGATTTATAATAAGGAAGTTGGTTGGTAGGGTTGCTCATGGTAACCAACAAATATGAAGTAGATCTATCAAATTCCAAAGTCAAATCACAAGATATGTTGTAAGTTTTGTGGATCAAAGGTGGTGTTGAACTTGAATACTTCAAGAGTCTTGTTCTTAAGAAGAAGATGATCTAGTAGGAAAAAGATCAGCTTGAAATTGAGATAGGCTTGCTTGAACAAAATCAGTGGAATAGTAGAGTCTGTACTACCAGACATGAACGAGTCACTGGTGTTGTGGATATGACCAGTATGAACAGCAGCGCTGGACTTAGGATATGACAAATTCCTAATAATGATGATGAAGGACAATTCCACTTCCTCTGATCACTGGATAAAATCCTAGACAATATATACAACAAAAAGACTGAGAAGAGACACCAAAATATTTGGGCTCAAAATGTATTGTACTGTTCCAAATATGGTGTGGTCAAAATAGCTCAAAAGCCAAAGTAGTGAAATGATGAAATAATAATAAATAAATGGTCTCCCAGTTTATGAGCTATTTTGACTATCTGAGAAATGAGTTGCACTTTCTCAACAGGTCAAGGAACAAGAAGTGTGTGTTAAGGATCTTCAATCAGGATCTTTGGATCTAAAATCTTAAGTTCAATTTTAAAATCAAATCGTTCAAGTAAGGAACATAAAGACTTAATCATTGAAGTAAAGGCAAGTAAGATTCCATTTCAATCTTTGATGAATGCATAATTGCATATACTCTCTCTGTTCAGACAAATTCGAACAAAACAAACAATATCCAATGTGGCCATCAACAAAAGGCACCAATATTGTGAAGGTATACATCAATGTCTTTGCCATTGCTCAACACCTCCTCCATACTTGTTATGCAAAGTCAGGAGCAAATTCAAATCCCATGAAGTGTCATTGTACTTGTATTTGCCAAACTGTGTAACAATGGCACAGAGGTCTTGATTACACTCATATAGCTTAAAAGTATAGGATTGAATAGAAATGTCAAGTTTGAAGTAGAATTTGTAGCAAGAAATGTGTTCTAGCATATCTGTGATGATGGGGAAGGGATCTGATGATGATTGAATTTAGCTGAAACAGAATTTGTGTGGATCAATGAGAATGAATATGACATCAATATAGTAACCATTACCATCAATATGATTTCATACTCATTCAGATATGAAACTACTGGACAGTTACTATTGCTAAAATTTGGCCAAAACTGACAAGCTGTTTTTTTCATACATGTGTAAATTATACAGCATTGTGACAGATCATGACATGTTGTAAACTGCAAGAAATGGATTCTAACAGTATAGCATAGGATTGATCATGTGTAGGTAATTTTTTCTTTGGGATGGCTGATATAAGTCAGTCTATGTGGAGTCACACATATTCCATGTTGGGAAAAGCCAAACCTCCTGATAATCTTAAGGATATTTTCTCCTGAGCATTGCAATGGCTTGTTTGGCTATGAATCTGTTAGAATATCTGCAAAGTAAGAAGTGTAATTTATGCCATAATCCTCATTCTTTAATGCCCCATTTTACAAAATTATCTGGCCAGATTTTCTAGCAAATGAGGCACTTTGTTTTTTGCTGTCATACCTTGCGTCAATTCACTATCATTGTAATCATGGTTAAAATTCACTCTTGAGAGGGTCATGATATTGACATTTGTTGTCATTCATAGTGTTTACTTGCAATGTTTCAGCTTCAAAACTGTCAAACATATGATTCAGTGACAGCAATCTTGATAATACTTTTCTTTTTTGCTGTTGTTCACCAGCAACAAAATTCAATCTATAACTGAAAATTAAGCCTGTAGAAAATTAAAATGGTATGATTTACAAATGAACCATGCCAATATACAAAGGGATCGATTGCACTAGCTGTACATACAACATCAACTATACGGTCAGGAGGAATTTTGCATGGATATCAAGTAGCATTAATGCTTCTCAGCAGCTTTTGGTAAAATACTACAACGATCTATTTCAATTATACAACGTCATTACGTACAATGAATCTTGTTGCCATCACAACTTTCACAATCAACATTTGAACATACCACCATACACTTCATGTGCTAACCGAACATTTCTTCATCTGCCAGTACCCCACACATCATTATCCCGTCATTTTCATCACACCTTGGGAATAAAATCGTTTGCACTCACTTGCGCACTGATTCTCCGTTTGAAGTAGCACCTGTTGCCGCAGATTGAACTGTGGCGTAAATGGTGGCTGTATCACAAAATGGTGAGCTTCGTCCGTCGCAAGCTTCGTAGACACATTTATCATTTCCGATGAAGTCACGGTTGGGCGTGTAGATGACGGCAAAGTGATCTGCGGATACTTCGCAGATACCGTTGAGAGCATTGTGCAAACTGACATGACCGCTTATGACTACTTGATTAACATAAAGCGGAAGATCAGGTAGACCACGCTCATCATTCTGCAAGGAAACAAAAAGTGATACGATGTAGTCAATTGCAATCAATTAAGCCATCAAAAAATTAACAAAGGCAGTTTCGCATACCGCAAGGACATTTACTCGAACTTGTCCGTTTTCGATGACTGTCGCATAATCAACTTTGGCTACTGGAACAGTAGGCGAGGCAACTGGCATTTTTGTTGGTCCCCGAGTTGGCACGTGTGTAGGTGCATTAGTCGGTGGAAATACCGATGAAGACATGGAAGGCATGTTGGTGGGGTTATACCATGGACTTCCAATGGAAAAGTGCTCAAATTTATCCTTGTCATCAAGCCACAGAGTGTCGTAAGGGATTTTAGTGACGTCAGTGTTGTACATCCACACAGTCTCGAGGTGGTCAAGTTTCTGGAAAACGCGGTCTCCAATTCCGCCCTCCTCAAACACCGCGTCTGAAAGACCAGATCCCCACATAGCGAAACGGAGGAGACTCTCGCCAAGCCTACTATCTCCACAACCACGATCCACGTCATCACAGTTGAACCACGCGTTCTTGAGCTCAGTGAAACGTGGGTTTTCAAAGTAATCAAACCACAACAACGACTCCAAGTCATTGAATGCATTGTCTGCGATTTCATCGCTATTAAAATCACAGAAAACGAAACTCATCGTTTCAAGATTTTGCATTCCGTCGAAAAATCCAACAGGGAAACCCTCTGTAGATCCAAGCTTATCTTGAGGACCGGCGAGGCAATAAATAGACATGATTTCAAGTGTCCCCTTGCAATCATCAAACAAATCACCAGGAAGAGTAACAAGGCTGTGATCGAACATTGAGAATTCCTTGAGCCGAGTCAAGCCACTGAGAAGCCCCGCTGAAGAAGTGGTAATATTGCACATAAGAAAGAAAAAGCGAAAGAAACTGTTTAAATGAAAACCTCAAAAAACATTTAACACTCACAATTAATCTCTGTAAGTTTTCGGTTCTCGTTGATATTGAGACTCTGGAGATTGACGAGGCTTCTAAAGGGACTCTCTCCTGGATTGTTAAGCGTACCCGTGAGATCGCATTGGTCAAGATGAAGTGCCAAAAGTCTATCTGGATTGGGGAGATAACCAAAGATATTATCATCGAGCATTGTGATCCCTTCAATTCCATTCAAGATTAGAATTTCCAAATTATCAGGCATCGATTCAAGAACAAGCCTAAAATTGGTGGCATATTCATTGTGATAAATGGTATTGAGACCGGAACAATCGGCAATCTTGCCGTCATCTGCGATATCACAGTAACCCATGTGAACACGAGACTCTTGGCTATCTCGAAGCAACTCATAGGCAGTTTGATTACTGTCTCCAATGAAGGTATTGCGACAAATTCCAGCTCCATGAATTCCAGAAAACGAGCAGTGAAATGCCGAAGCGCTTTGAAATCCACCTTGAAAATCTCCAAATTCTGCAAATACAGTGGCCATGGTCATGTGCCTGTGACGGCACCAATACGTATCACCGCCAATGTTACTCACGAAGGAGTCAAAGGAATCATAATAATCGTCATAAGTTGGACTGTTCCAAAACATCATAGGATCTAAAGGACGGGGCCACTTCATGCATTCTTCTTGGCAATCTTGCATAGAATCAGTCCAATCAGGGCCGCGACCGGGTTCGGATTCTTGAGTTTCCACGAGATATCGGTCAAGCTCGGTTTTTGTGTCCCATCCTTCAGCGGTTTGCATTCGGCGGCGACGGCGGCTGTTTAGAAATGTGTTGTGATGTTGGCAGTAGACGAAAAAGTAGTCGTTGCAATAATCGACGCACATGTCGTCAACGAATTTGTCATTTGGCGTGTACAGCAGATTTGCGATTTCAGGCTCGACAATGTTGGTAGTTGCAGTTTCGGTCGCAGCACCGACGAAACGCGGTGCGAAGATGGTGGTGGCTGTCGTGATGGAGGAGAGGTAGAAAATTTTCATGGTGGAGATTATTATTTAAACAAAAAAATATGGCAGCTATGGTCTGGTTCCCCAAATGCATTTTACGACATGTGTTTTTGTGAACACCACATTGTAACTTCATAGTAAAGACACCTATTCTTAATTCAAATCAATTCAAATTCAATAAGGTGTACTGGTTCCGAAATTCATTGAACGCTTTGTTGACAACTTAAGTAATTAAGTGAGAGTGACATTAATCCGTAACGGCCTTTTTATTACAGCCGATTTTTCGCGAATCTGACATATTTGTAAAAGCCTCATTCTGAATATTTTCTGGAACTTGGTGGCCTTCCTCGTTTAACGGTGAAATAGCAGAACGTTGAGTAGTCACAAAAAAATAATATCTCAGCCGTTTCCTTTCATAATTTTAATTCAGAAAAATATGGCAATAATATTGAAGAATGTTTTTTTCCATTGCGGCAGGGATGACAATCACAGCAATGATATTAATGACATTAATCAGCAAGGCTTGTTGCCATTGGCAGCCTTTGTCAGAGGAGATAACCACAAGGAGGGCATGGGAGGAGAATATTTGGTCATGGAGGTGCCAGAGCCCTCAAATTTTTGTGATGAGTACATGTTTAATTGTCATAGCATATAGCAATGGGAATGATGCCACTTCTCAGAGGATTCTTCTTGAACAAATGATTGTTAATGACACCTAAGAATATTGATAGCTTTGACAACCAGGCATAATATGTTTATAGATGATTTGGCAAGGTATCATGAGACAATAAATGTTCATATATTTATCATCAACATTTTTTGGCATTAATTGTACTGAAAATATTCAACTCAATGAAAACATTCATTACCTCTAGATTCAAAATATTGAGTGTTATTCTACATGCAGGTTGGAATACACACACTTAAAAAGTGTGTGCATGTCCTTCAAACTGACACAATATGTTGAAGATGCTTGGAATCGAGAATACTTCTCTTTATGTATTTGAAATATTGGTTGTTTCATTCTGATAAATACTATTCTTTAATGACATCACATAACATATTCTTTATTACTAGCATTTGAGCAATTGGATTAGAACTTTTTAGTACATAGTGATACCATTATTAGTAAGGAACCAAGACAGAGTAACTACAATCAATGAAGATAAATCCTGCAAGATGACAAGTGTACTCAGGATTGTTTCAACCTCAGCAAGCTGAGATGAACCCAGATCAAATAAATTTATTTTTCCAACTGAATCTTGCCATTCATCACTGCTATCAACCATGGATTACATAATTTCCCTGCTATTGTTGTGCCAGTGTAATTATGCTTAGATCACAACTGCATCATGCCATACAATTTGATCTTCAAGAAAACACGGCTTCTGACAGCTAATTTTCTGATCAACAATGGAAATGTCACACCTGTTCCTGGAAGAGAGTGGATTGGCAACATTATTCAGGCAATATTAGAGATTTCAATTGCATGACCATGGACTCAAAATAACAGTCATAGTAAACTTATCTGTGATCGTTAAACATTGCCGATAATAACTGTGATAGTTATCAATCAGAGGTAATAAAGGTGAAAATTAATTATGGCCATTTTTTGTGTAAGTGTATACAAATACACAGTGATATCAACAAATCAGTATTACTAATATTGACTGTAATAGTTTTTTCTCATGAAATTGGAAAACCTGCATCATGCCTTCATCACTCCTTTGGACGGCATCCTACATTATTGATTTATTAGTTGCTATGACACAGTAAGTTGTGGTTGTGGTGACTAAGTCCTTAAGTAAACGGTTACAGAATCTGAAAGATATGTGTGATCATCCCTCGAGATTGTGTTCCTGGGAGGATTGGGGGGGCAAACAAAAAACCAGCACAAATTAATCAGATTTCTAAGTTTGTCAATATCTCATTATTGGCAAATCCAAAAATTTGTGAACAATATTCTATCTGATTCTGCATCCCATTTGCCTAAGGTGCTATGAGACATGGCATCTTCCTGCTTTGACAAAGTTGGTGGCACAGATTTTCACTTTCAGTGATTGATGCTTCCTCTTTGTGTGTGAAATTTGCTTGTGGCTGTTCTTTTGTTGTTCTTCCATCTTCCTACAATTAACTATCACCGATATTATCTTTGATTTTTAACTATCATTGATACAATTGGTGATAGTTGACTATCAAATATATACAGTGCCCAATTGCAAAGTTTAACACCCACTGTATTTACCAGATTATATAACACTTTCCGTGAAGGCGTACACTTTGCAAAAATGAAGTAGCCCATGTCACAAGTCATGTGTACTATGTTGCATGTCGCTCATCATGAGTCATGCATCATGTGCAACATGTCACAAGTCAGGTGTCTGTCTTCTGTCATGCATATTTTCTGTCATGTGTCAATTTTCTTGGTTTATTTTAGATTTAATATAACTTTATAAATTATAAAATCATCAAAAAATATGATATGACATCATCATGACCGAAACCCCCAGCCAAATCATGTTAAAAATTGTCCGTGAAATTACTCCTTGTGAGTGTTACACTTTGCGTGTAGGCCCTTTATTGGATAATCATGACACACCGCTGCCACACAAAAGTACATAAGATCTTCGTCACTTTCGAAAGTTCACTTCGACTACATCATTATATCGTATGGTATGGTACTACCTATAAATCTCACATACTCATAATATTATTATAATGTTCTCTGTACACATACTATAAATCTCTATGGTGAAAAAACCTGAACTGACATCAACAATCAACAGTCGGTCATGAACAAAATAATAAAACATCATATGATGCCAAAAATCACCACCTCGCCGCGCCGCCGCGGTTGAAACGCCAGAGCGGCACAAAAGAGAGAGGGTTTTCTTTCGTTTCTCCAGCGATCAAAAGCAATTCCGTATCGCCACCGGCCACCAGCAGTGCTGAGCACGACAACCATGGAAATCTCCACGCCCTCTCCATCCCTCAAGCGAAATGGGAGCATCAGCTCCGTCGGCAGCAGTCCAAATACTGGCCGTATGCGCTTTGATTCGCCCGCCCTCAGCACCGCATCGGCCAAGCAACGGGCGCGGCGGAGACGAGCGGAGGAGGGCATGGCGTCAGACCAAGCAGCAGGAGCAAATATTTCTCGTACGTCATCGTTTAAGGGCCTGCTTCGTTCGTCGTCGTTTGCCAGTGGGAATCGGAGGCTTGGCGGACAGGGAACGGTGGCAACCGAAAACACTCCTCTGATGAAGCTTCCTCCTGATATGATGGGTGCTCACAAGACACCCCCGATGGAAAGTGGTTTCTCTTTTGAAGATGGGCGCCAGCCGATCAAGGCACCGTCGTTTCTGATATGGATTTGGCCGGCTTTGGTTTGTGCACTGGCATACGCTCTCTACAACATCTTCATCAAGAAGGGCAGCGCATCCATCCATCCCATCCTCGGTGGAGTTATTCTTCAGATCGTTGCGGCATTGTTTGGCACCTTGCTCCTTATCTTTATCGTTGTTCAAGATGGGATGGATACCTTACAATTCGATCGATCGGGAATCATGTGGAGCATCCTTGCCGGGGTTTCCGTAGGATCTGCCGAGATGCTGAGTTTCTTCGTGATGGGCATGGGAGTTCAAGCCACCCAAGCCATTCCGATTGTGATTGGAGGCTCCGTCATGTTTGGATGCGTTCTCGGTGGGGTCTGGTTGAATGAAATGTTGGCGTTCCAGGGCTGGATTGGCGTTGCATTTGTTGTTGCAGGAATTGTGTTGGTTGCCACGGACCCCTCGTCGCGATTAAGCGAGTAAATGCTAATTTTAGCGTTTTGTTGCACCATTGTTTTTTTCTCAAGAATCATGTTTGTCATGTTTTAATCGCAGCAATGATAGTATTTAGTCAAAAAGAACATTTGAAGAGAATTGGCCTTTTTGTATGAATTTACATATTCCATGGTGAAAAATATCTCTGCAGGAGCATGCAAATTTTGTTGATTGCAATGATCATTTTGCCGGTTACCTGGTTGGACGTAATTTTGAAAACGATAAAATTTTTGCAATTGCTCATTCCATATGATAAGGTAAAGTCTCCACCTTCAACATACACAGTAACTGCACTAATAATCTTGTACATTAGTTTATACATGTGACATTTGTGTTTTTATGTACAGTATTTACACCAAAACTCTTACACTGCAATCTATATCATAAAATGTATTCATTATGACCTGATTCATTTTCTATGCCAAATTATTGGTTATTTCATAGCATTCACCAAAGTCATATGCATAT
>JACCDI010435682.1_pt1 | contig 11070 bp, 11 predicted proteins | sample 7442791 | NCBI WGS metagenome assembly JACCDI01 (sample SAMN15323434, study PRJNA562643) | freshwater metagenome | isolation source: river surface water | place: USA:Blue River Watershed | collected 2017-08-15
ACTTGCTGATCGATGGCACCAAAGATACTTTGACCGTCTTTGCCCTTCATTTCAATTCGAATGGTGTCACCAAACTTCATGAACTCCGTGCTGGGCTTGCCATCCAAAATGGTTTCAATGGCACGTTTTTCTGCAATGCAACTGTAGCCTTTGGCCCACTCGGGCTTGCCATTGACCTCGACACTTTTGTTGCTGACGGTGCCACTGCCCACAATAGAACCTGCGCGAACATTGCGCGTCTTGCCTATGTGGGCAATGAGTTGTCCAAAGTGAAAAGTCATTTCGGGGCCGGCATCACACATGCCCACCTTACGGCCATTCCATGTCGATTGGAGCGTTAGGTGCACGCGGCCATGGTCCCAGGCATCGCCCAACTCGTCCAAAGTAACGGCCACAGGACTGAAGGCCGTTGCCGGCTTGCTTTGAAAAAATCCAAAACCTTTGGCCAGTTCATTCGGAATAAGATTGCGCAGGCTCACGTCGTTGGCAATCATGACCAAGCGGATGCCATCCAAGGCGTTTTCGGGCGAAACCCCCATGGGCACATCACCCGTAATGACGGCAATTTCAGCTTCAAAATCAATGCCGAATGCCTCGTCAGGGCAGATGACCGGATCGCAAGGGCCGACAAAATCGTCGCTGCCGCCCTGGTACATCAAGGGGTCATTGTAAAAACTCTCTGGTACGTCAGATTTGCGTGCGGCGCGGACCAACTCCACATGATTGAGGTAAGCCGAGCCGTCAGCCCACTGATACGCTCTAGGCAAGGGCGCCATGCAAAGCTTGGGGTCAAAGGGAAAGGCATGGCGCGCTTTGCCGCTGTTCAAGGTCTGGTACAAATCTTCCAGTTGTGGTGCTAAAAAGTTCCAATCGTCTAAAACCTGCTGCAGGCGCTGGGCAATGCCGGTCGCATAATGCGCTGTGCTGAGATCGCGAGACACAACGACCAGCTGGCCGTCACGCGATCCATCTTTGTAGGTGGCTAATTTCATAGAGACTCTTCGATTCTTTGCAATGGATTCACATTAGATGTTCAGTTTAACCAATCTGAATAGGGCTCTCCCTAGCCGGCAAAAATTGCTGGCTTTAGGGCTTTTGGTTTTGATGGTGCATCTTGGCATATTGATGGGCTCAGGTGACAGCCTTTGGCGCTTGAATTCTGAATCACAAAAGTTGGGGCCCTTGCAAACACGGGTTTTGGCGCCCGCAACGCTTTCGCCGGAGCCCGTGGCAAAAACCTCAGCACAGGCCGCCCCAAAAACGCAACGCCCGCCGCCCAAAGCACCCGCCGCACCCGCCCAAGGCGCAGAGGCAAGCCCTGCAGGCATGTCTGCTGTTGCTTCCCCAGCTTTGCCAGAACCCCAAATAGCACCCGAAACATTACCGGCTCAGGCACCAGAAATTCCGCCGGCGACAAACTCCCCGCCTACCCCCATTGACACTGTTGCCGCATTGTCAGAAAAACCCAGCGATGTGCCACCACCGCAAACACCTCAAGACAAAGCCTTGGTTGCCAAACCCGGGTCCTTTCCAGAAAACATTCAGATCAACTACAAGCTCACGGGCAGAGAGCGCGGCCTAGACTACTATGCTTCTGGTTTTTTGAAGTGGCAAGTCAAGCCTGCAGGCAGTGCCCCTCGAAACTATGAGGCTGAATTGCGCGTCAGAGCGTTCTTGGTTGGGAGTCGAATTTGGCGGAGCCAAGGCGTGTTGGCCGACGACGGCCTGATGCCAAAACGCTATAGCGACAGCTGGCGCAGCGAACGTGCCGCTCATTTTGATACCGAACAACGCACCATCAGCTTTAGCGGCAACACGCCCAGCGCGCCCTTGCAAGCTGGCGCACAAGATCAGGTCAGCCTGTTCATCCAAATGGCGGCCGCTGTGACTTCACAAAACTTCAAGAAGGGCACAGAACTGAACATTCAAACGGCCACCGGACGCGATGCGGTCAACTGGCGACTGACCTACCAATCGGATGAGCCAATTGATGTCAAGGGTGAGCGCTTAGAAGCCCAAAGATGGATTTGTTTACCCCGAGGCAAATTCGACAATCAAATCGAAATGTGGCTGTCCCCTAGGTATGGCGGCATGCCGGTGCGCATCAAAATTACCCAAGCCAGCGGCAGTTTCATTGACATGGAAATGAACAGCAGCGAAGCACTCAGTGCTTTGCCGCCATGATGATCCTCTGTTAGTTTTTCACAACCCTTGAAAAAATTTACAACAGCCCTATCTAAATGGCATTCACTTCAGTCAGAATGACACCATGAACTTGTTGTACGAATCCGAATCTTTTGCCGTCATGCATGTGTTGGCCAATGAAACCGGTGAGGCGGCACCCGTCTCACAAGCGCCCACCTTAGAGCGCCATGGTTTTGAGATTGTCGACAAACGATCAGGCAAAGAAGTTTATTTAGATGGCTCTTGGGCAGAAATGTTCCAAATGCACATCCAAGCATGGCAACAAAACACGCCCACCCAAGAGGAAGTTGAAGACACCCTCGAGCGCTACACCGGCTTGGCTCAGCAGCCCGTGGTCGTTCACTGATCTCAAAATTAGAGATGGGCTTTTGCCCGTTTCTGGCAAAGCCGCCGCGTCCCTGCGACAATGGCGGTCATGAACCACGCTTTTATTTTGACCCTTTCCTGCCCCGATAGAACGGGCATCGTGCACGCCGTGTCTGGCTTTTTGCTAGAGCGCGGTGGCAACATTGAAGAAGCAGCGCAGTACAACGACCACGCTACCGGTTTATTTTTCATGCGCGTGCAGTTTGCCTGCAGTCAAGTTGGTGAAGCCGATTTGCGCAGCCAGCTGGGTACTTTTGCAACGCCTTTCCAAATGACTTGGAATTTGCACAACACCACCCAGCCCATGCCAGCGGTCATCATGGTCAGCAAAGAAGGCCACTGTTTGAATGATTTGTTGTTCCGCTGGAAAAGCGGCTTGTTGCCCATCGACATTCGCGCCATCGTAAGTAACCACCGCGAGTTCTACCAACTGGCCGCCAGCTACAACGTGCCCTTTCACCACATTCCTGTCACAGCCGCCAACAAAGCCGAAGCCGAGGCCAAGCAGTACGAGATCATTCAATCTGAAGGCGCCGAACTGGTGGTGTTGGCGCGTTATATGCAAATTTTGTCTGACGACCTGTGCCGCAAATTGTCTGGCCGGGCCATCAACATTCACCACTCCTTTTTGCCCAGTTTCAAAGGTGCCAAGCCTTATTACCAAGCACACGATCGCGGCGTCAAATTGATTGGTGCTACCGCGCACTATGTCACCGCAGATTTGGACGAAGGCCCCATCATTGAACAAGACGTGGCGCGCGTGGATCACTCCAAAACTGTGGAAGATCTGACCACACAAGGCCGCGACACCGAAAGCCAAGTCTTGGCCCGCGCCGTTAAATGGCACAGCGAACACCGCGTGCTGTTGAACGGCCACAAAACCGTCATCTTCAAATAACTTTGAAACGTCTTTTTTGAAAAGATTGCCATGAATGCATCCACCAACTTAGAAGCCCTGTCTCGCGCCGATCGGCAAGCGCAAGTGGTGCAAGCCTTGCGTGCGGTACTCCCCGCTCACGCGCTGCTGTACACCTTGGAAGACACGGTGCCATACGAGTGCGATGGCCTCACGGCTTACCGCGAGCGGCCTTTGGTGGTGGCTTTGCCAGAAACCGAAAGCCAAGTGCAAGCCGTGCTCAAAGCTTGCCACGCCTTGAGCGTGCCTGTGGTGGCAAGAGGCGCAGGGACTGGTTTGTCAGGCGGCGCCATGCCCCACAAATTGGGCGTCACTTTGTCCATGGCCAAGTTCAATCAAATCGTGAAGGTTGACGCCGTTTCGCGCACCGCCGTGGTTCAGTGTGGTGTGCGCAACTTGGCCATTTCTGAAGCAGCCGCACCACTGGGTTTGTATTACGCACCCGACCCCTCCAGTCAAATTGCATGCACCATTGGTGGCAATGTGGCAGAAAATTCTGGCGGCGTGCACTGCTTAAAGTACGGCCTCACTTTGCACAATGTGCTCAAGGTCAAGGGCTTCACCATTGAAGGTGATGCCGTCACCTTTGGCAGTGATGCCTTAGACACTTCTGGCTTCGATTTGATGTCGGTGTTGGTGGGCAGCGAAGGCATGTTGGCCATCACCACCGAAGTCACTGTCAAACTCGTGCCCAAGCCCCAACTGGCACGCTGCATCATGGCCAGCTTTGACGACATTCGCAAAGCTGGCGATGCTGTGGCGGCCGTCATTGCCGCAGGCATCATTCCTGCTGGCCTCGAAATGATGGACAAGCCCATGACCGCTGCGGTGGAAGATTTTGTGCATGCAGGTTATGACCTGAATGCAGAAGCCATTTTGCTGTGCGAAAGCGATGGCACGCCCGAAGAGGTTGAAGAAGAAATTGGCCGTATGAGCGATGTGCTGCGAGGTTGCGGTGCCACTGCCATTGCGGTCAGCAAAGACGAGGCGGAGCGCTTGCGTTTTTGGAGTGGCCGCAAAACTGCCTTCCCCGCTTCTGGCCGCATCAGCCCCGACTACATGTGCATGGACTCCACCATTCCGCGCAAGCGCTTGGCCGATATCTTGTTGGCCATTGCCGAGATGGAAAAGAAATACCAACTGCGCTGTGCCAATGTGTTTCATGCGGGCGATGGCAACTTGCACCCCCTCATTTTGTTTGATGCCAACGACCCCGATCAGCTTCACCGCTGCGAATTGTTTGGTGCAGACATCTTGGAAACCAGCGTGGCCATGGGCGGTACCGTCACAGGCGAACACGGTGTTGGCATTGAGAAACTCAACAGCATGTGTGTGCAATTTTCAAATGAAGAAAACGCTCAAATGTTTGCCGTGAAAAAAGCCTTTGACCCCAAGGGTTTGCTCAATCCTGGCAAGGTCATTCCCACTCTCAATCGCTGCGCCGAGTATGGCAAGATGTTGGTGCGAGGCGGACAAATTTCACACCCCGATTTGCCGCGTTTCTAAGCGCTGCTTTGCTAGCAAAACCCAGCCTGGCGCTGGGTTTTTTTATTGTCGTGCGCCAAAAATAGCGGTGCCCACGCGCACACAGGTGCTGCCCTCAGCTACGGCTGCTTCTAAATCACCGGTCATGCCCATCGACAAGGTGTCTACCCCCAAGCCTGCGTCATTCAAACTGTCAAACAAAGCTTTGGCTTGGTGATGCACCTCGCGTGCAGCGGCTTCTGTTTCAGCAGGCTCTGGAATGGTCATGATGCCGCGCAATTGAAGGCGCGGAAGTTTGGCAACAGCCTGTGCCAACGCCAAAAGCTCATGGGGTGAAACGCCAGATTTGTTGCTGCCGCCATCGACATTGACTTGCAAACAAACTTGCAAGGGCGGCAAATTGGAGGGGCGTTGGGCAGACAAACGCTCGGCAATTTTTAAACGGTCAATGCTGTGCACCCAAGCAAAATTTTCGGCTACCAGCTTGGTTTTATTGCTTTGAATGGGGCCGATGCAATGCCACTCGAGAGGCAAATCTGCCAATGCAGCGATCTTGTCGACGCCCTCTTGAATGTAATTTTCACCAAACGCAATTTGCCCAGCAGCATGCGCTTCTCGCACGGCCTCTGCTGACTTGGTTTTAGAGACTGCCAACAATTTGACGGCGTCTGGCGAACGTCCGACCGCCAAACATGCAAGCTCAATTCGCTTGCGGACTTGAACCAAATTGGCTGAAACTGATGTGCTCATAGAACGAGCTTACCAAATCTGCGTCAGCGTCGGTAATTCAAGCGAAGGAAATCAATGGACTGGCAAGACATCCTGCGCTTGGCGCGAAACATCGGCGCATCGGATGTGCATTTCTCAAATGGCCAACCACCCTGGCTGCGGCTGGATGGGCGCATGGTGCGCCTCAGCACCATAGCGGCCAATGCGTCTAACGCCAGCTGGACACAGAATAACTTCACACCTATTTTGCGTTTGCTACAAGTTGACCCAGACTTTCACCATATTGACCTAGGCCTAACTTTGCCTGGCTTGGGCCGCTTTCGAGTCAATGCCTTCCAACAAGCGCGCGGTCCTTCTCTGGCTTTTCGTTTGATTTCAGACACCCTTCCCACCTTGGACGGTTTGCAGGCTCCTGCTTGCCTAACATCATGGGCCATGCAAAGGGCCGGCCTGATTCTGGTCACCGGGCCCACCGGTTGTGGCAAATCAACCCTTTTGGCGGCCCTGTTACAACACATCAACGCAAATCTTGCGGGTCATATTTTGACTTTGGAAGACCCCATTGAATGGCTTCATGCGCCTTTGCAATGTTTGATTCAACAACGCGAGTTAGGTCGGGACACACCCGATTTTGAATCGGGTCTGCGCGCCGCACTGCGCGAAGATCCCGATGTGATTTTGATCGGTGAGCTGCGCGACACCACCACCATTCGCTTGGCACTCACCGCCGCCGAAACGGGTCATTTGGTACTGGCTACTTTGCACACGGCCAGCGCCCCACAAGCCATCGACAGATTGGTCGATGCGTTTCCTTCCGGTGAAAAAGAAGGGGTTCGCAATTTATTTGCCGAAAGCTTGGTGGGCGTGCTGGCACAAACTTTGTGCCCCCATGCCTGCGGTACCGGACGCGTGGCTGCGCACGAGGTCATGGTGGGCACAACGGCTGTTCGCAACCTGATTCGAGAGGGCAAAGTAGCGCAGCTTTACTCGCAACTTCAAACGGGTCAGGCCGTAGGCATGCAAACCCTCGATCAAAGCCTGATGAAGCTCTATCGGAGTCAAAAAATAAACCAAGCAACGCTGCTAGAGCTCAGCAAATACCCACAAAATCTCAATCTGATGGACAATCTTCCACCTGAACCTTTTCCTCTTTCTTAAATCCGCTTACCTGAAACAAAGACATCATGAGCAGCTTGAACGCAAAAACTTACGAATCGGCCCCTTCACAAAACGTCGCCTTCTTGGGCCTGGGCGTCATGGGCTACCCCATGGCAGGACACCTGGCACGTGCGGGCCACGCTGTGACGGTTTACAACCGCAGCACAGCCAAATCGGCTGCTTGGTGCCAAGAATTTGCTGACTCAAAGCAGCCAGCACATGCCGCCACGCCGCGTGAAGCCGTTAAAAATGCCGACATTATTTTTTGCTGCGTTGGCAACGATGACGACCTGCGTGCTGTGGTGTTGGGTGCCGACGGCGCCTTTGCCGGCATGAAAAAAGGTGCCATTTTGGTAGACCACACCACCGCCTCTGCCAATGTGGCGCGTGAGTTGTACGCAGCGGCCAAAGCGCAAGGCTTGCACTTCATTGATGCGCCTGTTTCTGGCGGCCAAGGCGGTGCTCAAAACGGTTTGCTAACCGTCATGTGCGGCGGCGATGCCGACATCTTTGAAATCACCAAGCCTGCAGCCATGGCTTTTTCAAGGGCCTACACCCTGATGGGCGAATCTGGCGCAGGTCAACTCACCAAAATGGTCAACCAAGTTTGCATTGCTGGTTTGGTTCAGGGCCTGTCTGAAGCCATTGCGTTTGGTCAGAAAGCGGGCCTTGACATGAATTTGGTATTGGACGTGATTGGCAAAGGCGCTGCACAAAGTTGGCAAATGGACAACCGCGGCAAAACCATGGTGGCCGACAAATTTGACTTTGGCTTTGCCGTCGATTGGATGCGCAAAGATCTAGGCTTGGTCATGGACGAAGCCAAGCGCAATGGCGCTCGCTTGCCTGTGACCGCCTTGGTCGATCAGTTCTATGCCGACGTTCAGCAAATGGGCGGGAAGCGTTGGGACACTTCCAGCCTGATTAAACGTTTGGGTTAATTAGAGCTTAGGCTGCGCCTGAGGGGACAAGGGCTGAGCGCTGATGCGCTTCAGCTCTTCTTCCGAGATGATTTCAAACACTCGGACCACTTTCACCACGCCACTGACACTGCTGCTGCGCGCAATTTCGGAGGCACGCTGTGCTTCGCGATTGGTCACACGGCCCAACAAGTAAACCACGCCACGTTCGGTGACAACTTTGAAGGCGTTCGATTGCAGGTCTTTGGCATCGACCAACAAAGCCTTGACTTGGCCAGTGATGATGGCGTCCTTGGAGCGTTGTGTCAGAGAACTTGCTGGCTCAATGGCCAAGTCGTTGACAACGGAGCTGACGTTTTCTTGGCTTTTTGCCAATCTTTCTGCGCGCTCTTTGTCAGCCGCTGAACCCACTTCACCGGTCAAAAGCACCATGCGGTTGTAACTGGTGACATTCACGTGGGCGCTGGCGCTGAGGTTTTGACGCAAGCCTTGCGCTGTGCGCAATTCAATGCCCTCGTCTTCCAATTGAATGCCTGTGGTGCGGCGGTCAATGGCCACCAAGCCACTCATGACCGCACTACCGACCACCAAGGGTGCGCAGGCAGACAGGCTACTGAGAACAGCACCCGCAGCCAGCGTTGCAAGCATCAAGCGTTTGTAATTGGCATTCATTTGAAAAGTCCTTTGAAAATCTATCGGTATTTTATATCTGGGCCGTTTTGAAGACCGTGATAAACCGCAATAGCTTGGCGGATTTATTCGGATACGGCATCTGGGTCGCCCATGAGCTGGGCATCAACACCATCGCACAGGCAATGCAGTGCCAGTTGTTGCACCTCGCGAATTCTGGCGGCACGGTCGTGGGGGATACCCACATGCACATCGGTTTCGCGGAGTGCCTTGGCAACGGCACCGCCCCCTTTGCCCGTCAAGGCAATGACACTCATGTCGCGTTCATGCGCGGCATGAAGGGCGCGCATAAGGCCTTCTTCTTCGCCATTGGCTGTGAGGAGCAACAAGACATCGCCGGCTTGACCCAATGCGCGAACTTGCCTGGCCAAGCTGGCATAGGCAGGATCGCCTAGTCCTTCGTGACGCAAAGCGATGGCCGCCAACTCGGGGCGCTCGCGCTCGAATCCGCCCACAAACAAGCTGGCGAAATACAGCGCCAAAGCGGCCGAACTGCCTTCACCGCAGACCAAAACTTTGCCGCCACTGGTGACACAGGCCATGAGCGCTTGCACGCCTGCATCCAATGGCTTGGCCAAAGTTTCGGCGGCCTGATATTGCAGGTCGGCACTGTCAATGAAGTGTTGCTGGATGCGCAGGTCTAACATGCACCGAATGATACCCTTAGCCTATGTCCTTTGGCCTTGGGGCCAGCAATTTACCAAGCGTCTGCATCAAATGCGGCCTTCTGCCAATTGAGCCCATGAACCTCCCAGGCAAGAACATCGAAGCGCGTAGGCGGCAAGGTGCGGTATTGCCACAAAAAGTAGCGTGCCGCAAAAATGATGCGCCGTTGTTTGGTGCGACTGACACTGCCCAAAGCACCCCCAAACCGACTCAGTGTTCGCTTTCTGACCTCGACAAACACCACGGTACCGTCAGATTCTTGCAAAATGAGGTCAATTTCGCCACCACCGCGGCCGGGCGTTCGATAATTGCGGTGCAGTAAACGCAAGCCCTGCTGTTGTAAAAAATACAGTGCGTCATCTTCTGCTGCATCGCCCGCTTGTTTGGTGGTTTGCATGCTGCTTCAATTTGTGAGATCTAGGAACCCCATTGACGTCATCTTTTGAAAATTCTGAAAACTCTGCAAAGTCTGAAGGGGCAGGCTCGGTGCCATCATCAAACAACGTAGGCATGTCTGTGTCGTCGGTGTATGGCAAAGCTTTTCAAGCAGCTCGCGAGGCAGTGGGTCCTCAAAACCACCCCGCCAGCACACTGTATGTGGTGGCCACCCCCATTGGCAATCTGTCAGACATTACTTTGCGCGCTTTGTATGTCATTGAAAGGGCAGACACCCTGGCCTGCGAAGACACCCGTCACACTCAGCAACTGCTGCGTGCCTATGGTTTAGATCGCAACAACTCACAACTGCTGGCTGTGCATCAGCACAACGAATCTGAAGCAGCCGCACATGTCATTGCCCGATTGGCACAAGGCCAACGTGTGGCCTATGTGAGCGATGCAGGTACGCCCGCCATCAGCGACCCCGGCGCGCGTTTGGTGGCAGCTGTGGCAGCGGCAGGTTACAGGGTCATGCCTTTGCCCGGTGCCAGCAGCGTTACCACGCTGTTAAGTGCATCCGGCATGACAGGCGAAGGCGGTTTTGTTTTTACAGGGTTTTTGTCGTCCAAAGCCACAGAACGGCAGCGTGCTGTTGAAACTTTGCAAGGCGAGTCTCGTGCGGTGGTTTTGCTAGAGGCACCGCATCGCATTGAGGCTTTGGCACAAGCGCTGTCCAGTTTGGGTTCGCGCCTCATCACGGTAGGTCGAGAGTTGACCAAACAATTTGAAACGGTGCACACCACCGAAGCACACAAACTACCCGCTTGGTTTGCCGAAAAAGCCGATCATGTGCGCGGTGAATTTGCCTTGGTGATTCATGCTTTAGAAAAACCCAAACAAGACAACAGCGAAGCGTTGGATGCAACCAGTTTGCGAACGCTTAAATTGTTGTTAACTGAGTTGCCTTTGAAAACTGCAGTAAAGCTGACCAGTGACATTACTGGCGCCTCTAAGAATGTGGTTTACGACACTGCGCTTGGTTTAAAAAAGGGCTTTGACTAAAGGCAATACGGTGAAGGATCCGGTGAAGGCCATCAACAGAACACGGCTAGCTCAACGCTTGCGCAATCCCAGCCACATCACCGTCCCCACCACCAAAGCAGCACCCACCAATTGAATGGGCGCAATGGCTTGCCCCAGCAGCGCCCAAGCCAGTGTCAAAGCAAACACCGGTTCGACGTTCATGATGGCTGAATTGCCCACCACACCCAAGCGAGGCAATACTGTGAACATGATGGTGAAGGCTGTGCCATACAAAAAAGTCAACATGCCCAAGCCCCACCAACCCGCTGGCGCTTGTGGCATGTGAAAACCACCTTGGCTTAGGGCTGTTGCAACGGCCAACACGCCAACCAAAGTCATGGTGGAAAAGGTGCGCAAGCGGCCGTCTAAATCGGCAGTTTCGTGTTGGGTGTAGACCAATGCCAAACCAAAGGTGGCAGAAGCGGCCAATGCAAACGCCACACCACTGCCAATTTGCGCCCAATGTTCAGCAGC
>JACCDI010894769.1_pt1 | contig 11070 bp, 11 predicted proteins | sample 7442791 | NCBI WGS metagenome assembly JACCDI01 (sample SAMN15323434, study PRJNA562643) | freshwater metagenome | isolation source: river surface water | place: USA:Blue River Watershed | collected 2017-08-15
ATTCTGGAAAGCATCAGAATCTCTCAATAAAAGAATATGTTATCACAATTTTCTTGTCTGAAGGAAATAACAGTCTTCTATTGTGTTCTCTGATGATGACAGAAAAAATGCTGGTATTGCTGGTGGAAGTACCCAAACTTTCCTCTTTGATTTTTGATTTGTCAGCAAGAAATGATCTTAGGTCAAAAGAATTCAAAGGCCTTGTTAGCATCATTGATAGATGTGACATGCAATATTATAGTGGCTCTTTGTGCTGTAAGCTTTGTCACATTCCACAATAGTTTTGAATTGTCTATGATTGTATTTGACTAGCTCAATTTGACAGGAAGTGCATTGACAACTCACAAAATGGCCTAGATAGATCTGTTGAAGACTTTTCTTAAAATTCATTGGCTTTGAGCAGAAGCAAGAGTTCAGAATGTCAAAAGTGTTGCATCACACATATGTGACAAGAATGGCAATGAACTCAGCTTGGCAAAAACATGCTACAAAATCCTCAGTGATGCTAGCAGAAGGATTGGATCTAAAAGCCCCACAAATTGTCAAAGATAGAATAATTGACAATAGTATGTACTTTGTATGGTAGTTGTTTGGGGGGAGTATAGTTGGAATTTGTAGAGGAAGAATTACAACATTTGAGCTGATTCAAAACTCATCAAAAAGGATAAGTCACAATACAGTGTAATGGATCAACTGTTATGGTGCAGACATGGATAAGTAAAAATGAAATAACCATATGCACTAGGTATTTGGATGTCATAGTACCTGTGTTTTCTGGGAAATCTTCAAAAACTATAAGGGGATGTTGGGTGTAATGATTGAAAGTCAATTAAGATACCACCAAAAAGTCCAAATTCATTGCAAATGATGATACAAAGCAAAAAGATGCAGTACTTACAGGAATCAGTTGGAGAATGTCTTGAATTATAGTTGCAGGGAGCTATGGAAGGTAAAGATAATTGGTACTATTATTATGTTATGAACAGGAGCATTGTGTAAGGCAGATTACATGGAAATCTAGACTATTGGTGATAGGAGACAAGAACTTTCATATCAAGGGGTGCAATTGTTGTTGCAATAGATCATGGATTACTAGAAGATGGTGGAGTGAAACTTCATAATTCAAAAGCGGTTGTAGTTAGAATGCAATAATTGCATGATTGCATCATCTGTTTAATTCCAATTGGCAACACTAATCCATTGACAAGGAACTCCATATATACACAGCTTAATATATAAGAACAAAAAACCATGAAAATTGTTGATGTTGACAAAAGGCTGATAATAGAGGAGTCCATATGCAGAGAGATTTTTTGCTTGAAGAAAAGTCAATCATCACAATTCTATTTTCTCAAGGAAGAGTGATTAAAATTTCTCATTTGATTTTGGAAGCAAAAAACGACAATGAATAGAGTCATTCCAAGTCATAATTTAGACTCACTCTAGTTAGGTAAATTATTTTTCTTCTAGCAAAGTACTGGTCAATTAACATCTGCAATCATGAAAATCACTTAATACATCTTCTTGCAACTTCATAAGTCACCTAAACCTACCCATCAACCATCTCCATGCAAAGTTACATTTTCCCCCATCTCTACATAAGGTGGCAAACCTCCTGTTATTTGACATCCATTGATAACAGCTGATTAAATTATGAATTATTGAACCCAAAAATGTCCCTCCAACTTGATTGCTCCCCCTTTTCAGCACATGTGATGATGAATCATTTGCTAACAAGAAGGATGGCAAAACAAAGTATTGTAAATACAGGCAATCATTTTCACCTTATGCACTGCTCAACAGCAAGTGGTAGGTGATGGTAACAAGCCACTTTGTCAAAGAAATAATCCCACTCTATTGACATAGTCCAAATTCTTGTTGAGTCCATGGGTTTCAAGAAATTATCAACTACCTTAAAAATGTCAATATTCTCACTGCCACTAAATGATTTGCTGGTTTCAATATTATATGAGAATATTTCATCACAAGTCACTTAGATTCTCCCTCTTGCTTTTAGAATTTGCTGTAAAAGGTTCAGCATAATTTCTCCTGGGTGATCTTGAATCTTGATAGCCTTTTCATTAAAGATGAGGCTATGTTTGAGGCAAATGTGAGTCCTTGTATTCTTTGGGTTTGAATATAAATGATTCAAAATGGTTCATGGAGCTTCAGACATGCTAACACTGTCCAGCTTTAACAGCTGAAACCTATTCATGAAGACACTGCTAATGTCATCCATATATCATCTTCTGAGTCCTACTCTGAAGTAAACATAATCAATGAACTTTGTACAAGGAAAGAAAGTGTTGTTTTATACATCCACATATAACAATGGAAGACTGGATTAATAGGATTGTCATGATTGTTTAATTCTTGCCAAAAACACCTGATTTCAATCCTTCTGGAGTTTCAATGTCATTCATGGGAGAAGTTTGTCATCTCAAAATTGCAGAACTGTAAATGCTCTTGAAAGTTTTGTGATTGAATTTGTATAATTTGATGAAACCGTCGAACCCATTCTCTTTAACAATTTTCAGCAATATTTTGAGGAACTTAGATGCTTCCATAAAATACCACCTTATAATATAGTATTGAGTGCAATTGCTTGCTCCTTGATATTTGTTCCAAATTTTTTGAAAAAAGATGTTTAGAAACATGGAGCAGCCTGGGAAATGAAATTGAAGTATTTCTTGTTTTCTCTTCTTTGGTCCAATTTTCCTGAATAGATTTATCTCTCTGTTTCTAAGACAGATGGCAACACACATAATTGGGCAATCCTCTATTCCTTTAAGACACAGACTCTTTTGTATCCTTACCAGCTTTTTTCATTGTATTGGAATAGCTGAGAATATTGAGATTTTTATTTTTACAAGTGGCATATGTAACCAAGAGTCTGTCTCAAGTCCTCCTCCAAAAAACTGTCCAGTTCATTTGTCATCAATAACTACTCTGCCATTATAAGTCCAATATTGTATCTATGGTCCAGTAATTTAGTTTGAGTAGCAAAGAAACGCTAAGATGACATCAAAAATCTTGAAACATATCCTTCATAAAAGAGATTGATATCTTAGAAGAAGAGATAAATTCTTAAAAGCTGAGTCCACACATCCTTTCTTGGTCCTGTTGGATGATAAAATGTTACTCTGAACACTCATCTATCTGCATCACAGAAAAAGTTTCCAATCACATAAGATCACATTCAAAATATGGGGTTGTCCTTGAAATTTGCACATTATTCCTGCCTTTGAATGCTTCTAGTTCTTCCAATTCATGAATTGGATGTAATTATGCTGTTGATTGTGTTCAATAAATGAGACCAGTCTTCCATCACCAGATTTGAAATCCTCAAATACTCCAAGTTCTTTCATATCAAAGCAACAGCAAGATTCTTTCATTTTTATTTAACACTGTATAAAGCCCCCTATTTGGTTTAGGTGATTGCAGAATTGACTGGGAGAGCCAATTCAACAATTTGATTTAACTCTTAGAACAGCAGGATATCTTGACAGGAGGACAGATGTGTATGAGTGAAAAATAATAAAGCAATTGCAAACTAAATCCTAACATTTTTCATTTTTCATTACAGTGATTTTACATATCAAATAACTAATCACCTTGTGGTCAAGAAAACTTTGATAACAAATTTGGTTGTTTCCTGAAACAATACCATGACTATTTCTGCTACATATCCTATAGAGGATCCTCTACCCTCTACTACCAATTATTTATATCTGCCAACATTCCCTCAAGAATCAATCACCAAGCATGAAGGCATTAAACATAGTACTTTTTGAGCCTGTGGTTTGTTTTATCCCTACTACCTACCCCCAAAGAATGAAAAAATGATGTGTTGTCTACAAGTAAAGCTCAGTAACAGATCCTGTGAGAAGAAACCTCTCCATCTCCCTGAGACAGGAGAAATCTATGTCTAGTGAATTATGTCATGCTGAAACCAAGAAGACAGGGTCAATTCTAATCATTATACTTTTATTGAAACACTGGAATGTCACAGACCTAGTGCAAGTCAAAGCTTGTATTCAATTTAAGAGGCATACAACAATACTCACCAAGTATGTACCAAGAAGTTAATTCTCTTTCAGAATTTGGGAATGACTATTTTCACCTACTGAGTAAGTCATGTGATCCTTGTGGAACCCACATATGGGATATATTTTGAGCTACTATCATACTTTAGTACAGGTACATGTAGATAATCCTGAAGCCAAAACTTCGATACAAAAGAGGATTTGACATGAAGTAACAAACAGCACTGTCTTCATTGCTTAAACAACACTGCTGCAGCTATTTTTGTGACCTGCATTTGTTTTGACCCATGCAAGCCAACTTGATTGAGTATGTATATTGTTGACTTAATGACATTAGCCAGTACTCAAGTGCTTGTTGCAGAAAGTATGTTCAGGACAATCTAGAAGCTATCCTAGTGCAATTATTCCCATGTCTTAGCATTCTCAACTAAAGCCGTTGGTTCATTGATAACCCAGCAGATTTAATGTCACTATCAACATGTCAGTGTTTTTCAAGACTTTTATGGCAATGTCATAGCATAAAGACAAGCCCGTTAAGATCAACAAGCTCAAGAAGACAAAAATCCCAAAAGTAAACCTTCAGAGAAGGATGGTGACAAGCTTAGTCAGAATTGTTGCCAACATGTTGCAAAATGTCATGACAACAAGTTGTTTGTTGCCAATTTTTGGCCAACAAGGGTGATACACAAATCTTGTAACTGAATGAGTTGTGTTTGCAACTTGTCATGAGTTGTTGCATGTTGTGACGCAAAAAAGAACATGTTACCTAGTACACTACTAGGTGACATATTTTGTTGTCTGTTTTTGTCACATGTTGTGGTGCAACAAAAAAGCATGTCCACCTGACGTCACATCCATCATGTTGGCAACATGTCACAAAATGTTGCATGCCATTGACATTGTTGCCATCCAGCTTGCTACAAATTGATGCCTCAAAAGACCCAGTATACCAGTTATATAGCACAACATTAGACATCTGATATTCTCATCTTTCCAAGAATGTGCTACATGTCTTATTTTGGGCCCATTCATTGGGGCATGGCACAGTGACAAGAAAGTTTGTTGCATTTTCCTGTCAGCAATATGACAGGATTGGACTTTAGAGGACATTGTCAACTGGAACATGGATGGATAACACATTCAAAAGTAGGTACACTTCCATACCAAAATGTGATAATTGTTCACATTGGGACCATGACTACTGTATTAGAGACAAAGGGTTGGCCACAGCTGAAGGGATGAGTGGCAAAGTGGACCCCAAATATTAAGGACCAATTGTCTGAGTACATTACTAGGATATACAATGAGGACCATACAGACACAGTGCAACAACTGGTTTGAAATGGGAGTCACACCATACTGCAGAGTGCATACAACTACAAGTAACATAAAAGTGTCTACTATGAAACTCTTTCTCTCCTTTCCAGTAGAATCTAAACAGGAGCCTTTTTAGCATACATGAGACTATTCATACAGACTGATACCAGGCTTCACATTGTACCTGCCAAATGTTTCCTGTTTCCCATAAGATATTCTGGAGGTTGAAAGTTGAAAGTTTTCCCTACAGTCAGCACAGCAATTATTTACTAGCTTCTCATATGGGGGGAAGTATATTAGGTCTATTCTGGCTGATGTCCCTCTGGTGCACACAAGATCAGCCTAAGTAAGATAAGTTCATGCATGAGATATCCTGACTTAGAGCCAATACCAACAATTGAAATTAATTGCATGGTAAAAAGTCTAAGTTGTGCATTACCATTGGTAATTACCAAGTAGTCCCATGATAAACATAGGCAACATGTGGTAAGGACACCATTTTGGGGGCAGTAACTGAAATTTGTTGATGGTATCATGTGAAAACATGGATAACACTAAGACAACACTTAGTAGCAAATTATTTTGATAGTATTAGTGCTCCAGATAATGAAATGATAAATATAACACTCTATTTAAATTGATTGATAGCAAGCAATCAAAACATATATTCCTTAGTTGGGAAAGTCTGAAGTCCAGACTTTTAAAAATTTACAGACATGGACACAGACATTGGACATGTCCAGACATCTCTCTTTTTTTCAAAGACATCAGCAATTTTTTGTGTCACTCCAATAGTGAAGTCCAGACATGCAAAATGAAAAAAAGACACATCAATTTCCTAACTTATAGACCTGAAATTTGGTTAGTAATTTTTATTATAATTATATAATTTTTACAAAGTTAAATATTCTATGGTAATTTCACTTATTCACGTGTCGATTTTAAGTGTTAAAACCTGAAATTTGATTACTAATTTTGATTATAATTATGTGTTAGTTACGAAGTTATTCACTTATTTACGTGGTATTTTTATGTGTTTATATTTAAAAATTGTTTATCTGGACAAGGCTAAAGACAACACCCTGTCGCAGAACTTCTCCCACCCCCTCTCCACCCAAACTCCCCCCTAGAGCTGAACACACAACACACATAACAACAATTACAAAGATTGTAATAACCAAAAGATGCCACCATTGACGGGGACAGGGTGATGGAAGCAGGTAACAATGATGACAGAAATGATCAACAAAAACATAAAAATGATGACAGGAAACGACAACAATGGTAAAAAAATGCAAACAATGAAGAGAAAATATTATTGAAACAGCAACGGCAACACAACAAAAACAATGATCGTGACAATTGCTGATGCATAAGAAGGTCTCTCATTGCAGTAATGATGCAGTGACCTGGTTACTGGGTTGGGGCAAGCCACACAGTGGTTCGAAGTGCTTTCAAGAGACCTGGCAGGGAGTGTGTTGAATAATCAAGTCAGATAAAAATTTAATAGTAATAATTTTGTATTTGAAGTTATTACTCACCGAACATTATTGGCATTTTTTTAGTAGAATTCTTAGTTCATGGAGGAGGGGTCCTGGAGTTTACTGAGACCCCCCCCTCAAAGGTTGTTGAATTTATCAGCGCACTGAGTTACGCACTGGACATTGTCAGAATTTTTTGATATATACTATATTATATTTCAATGGGGTGGTCGTGCAGTTCACCCACACAAAAAATCATGAGATTAAATTTGATGAAAAAATGAAAAAATGAAAATTTTCGATTTTTGCTGGGATCAAGAGGGGCACAAGGGGGAAAGGTCAAATGGATGCATGCAATGCATTTTGTTGCATTTGCATTTGTTGACATCTCTGAGGTCAGAATTTTTTTATTTTGGAATTAATAATAAAGTTGCAATTGCAAAGATTCTGAATTTGCTTTTTTATTTTACTTTGGAATCGTTAGGTATGTGGTGATGGATGTGGTGACTCTTCCAAATTTTCACTCGAAAGATTTTTTTATTCACAAGTAGTGGTTACGACATGGCACCAACTTGTGATTCGGACACAAAAAATTACTTGGTGCTGAAGACTTCAACGTCAGAATCAAAAATTTCCAACATTTGACCAACTTTATGACATGTCTGAGACATGTCTAAGACTTTCCCAACTAAGATATATTCAAATGTGGTAATCAACCTAATGACATCTTGTTTGCACACAATATAAACTACATAACAATCAACAAGTCATGACAATACCCGCATCCTCATCCTTATCCTTGTCACCACCTCCCTCATATCAAATACAATAACTCCCTACTCAGGATGCAATCAGTAATACTCCAATCTCATTGATAGCACAGCCATGGAAACACTCCTCCCACATGTCCTCCTGATCTTTATCCTTTCCTCCCTTATCATAACCATCCATGCATCCAAACAGTTCAAATGAGTTTGCTCACCTTTTCTTCTAAAAAGAAAACTTATCAGGGTGGACCCTGAACACAATCCCATGATCAGGATCAAGCCAGTTCAGTCTGCCATACTTCGAGGAATTTTCTGCTTGACAATTGGGCAGCCTTAGGGTCTGACAGCTTCATCCTCCCAGTCTTCAATCCAGGTGCAGACAACACAAGTTTTTCTCTTGTCAACTTCATCATCAGGGGCTTCATCCAAGGGCAGAACATATGGGTCAAGTCTGATTGTCCTGAAGTTGGTATCTTCCCAGCACACTCCAGCTTGAATCTTCTTGGCCCTATCCTCATTGCTGTTCTCTTCTGCATGAATCCCAACATTAGTTGCCTGCATCTTGACCTATGTGGTAGAAATCTTTGCCTGCTGCCTTGACATGTTTTTCTTCATCTTCTTTCAACTCCTCTCAGCACCACTAATCCCAAGAACTTTTGAACAACCCTACAAACATCCTGTCCAAGAACCTAGGTGTGCATGGAGTATCACTTGTGCAAGAGATGGGCAGTGTAGACCTGTTTGCTGGTAGTACTCCAGATATGATTTGATCTTCACCATGTTCCTCCCAAAAAGTAGCACTCAATGTTGCCTTTATGTTATCCTTCTCTGCTCCCACAATATGATTGGCAATACAAGCTGTGAAATTATTCTCTTGGCTGCTGCTTTATCCTCCTAAACAAGACATGCTTTTGGACAACAGGATGAGGTGACAATAGATAAACAAGATGACAAATATCACACATCAAGCAAGTCCTGATGACTTTCCAGTTCAAAAGGACACAACCTGCAAAGTTGCTACCTGAGAGTCTTCCACCTCCAGCTCATGACTGTTAGGAATGTCCTTGAACCATTCCTTATTGCTGACCTCAATCTAAATGTCATTCTCCTCCTCATTGTCACCATCATTTTCAGACTGAGACTAATCACAATTGTCATCCTTGGTTTTAGTGGAGAGCTTTGTTTGAGTAACTTTCTTGATAGGCAGAGGAAAATCCAAGTCAAAAACATCACTGACATCATAATGAGTTGTGTGACCAATTATCTGTCAGATGTGCTGTGGAATGGCAGTATGCTTCAACTTAATCTTGAAAATATTCTCTTTCAAGGTCTGATCACATTGCAGGACATAGAATTTCAAAAGATGCACACAGGACTGCTTGGAATCTGCACAACAAACAGCAGAGATGAAGTCAAAAATACACTCCTTTGACAGTACTATTGCAATGTTCCTGTGCTTTTCATCTTGAGAAAGGCTGGGGTCTAGCAACATGCCTGCAATGTTAGCTTCAACCTTAGGAGCCCAAGGGCAGCATAGAGATGACTGTCAAACCAAGTATCACAAGGCTTGGTGAACCCAATGGGCTGGCTATTGTAATGCTGAGGGTCACCTCCTTAAAAATGACATGCTTGGCATGGCAGACAGTGCCAGAGATCTTCCAAACCAGGTAAGAGGAATATGATAATTCATTACATGTCAGTAGAATGTTCAAAAATAAAATAAAACAATTATACAACTCACAATTTGTGAATGTCTTTAGGACCTTGAGGCAAGATTCATTAAATTTTTTTGAGAAGAAAACAATTCAAGATGTTCCACTCCTTCAATAACATTGACCTTAGAAAACCATGCTTTGATGATCTTTCCTGCCTTTTGAACATTGGTGGCACCATCAAATGCTACCATATTGAAGTATTCTCTCAGTGGATCAATTTTCCCATCACCAGCATAATCTGCTTTACCCAATAGCAAGCATCCATCACCTTCCCTGCTGCCAAGTGCTTTGTGCTTTGTGGAATCAATGATATCTATAAGGGCTTGGTGCTCACAACTGCCTGTACAATAACATTAGTAATTAGTATGTGGATAAAATTCATGACATTATATCAATGAAAAATATAATATGAACAGCTCACCAGAAAACAATACATTTGTGAGGTGGCACTTCATTAAAGGTGCTCAATTGTAATAGCATGACAGCCCAAAAGGTGAACATATCTCAATAACTTTGCAATTGTCTCACCCATGTATTCATCATAGTTCTTCTTTAGCAGCTCTCCCCCAATCTTCCTCCAATCAGGGGATTTTTAGCTTGCCAGAGCATGTCAAACAACCTTGATCATTGCAATGAACTTAGTGTCTCTGAATTGGAAATGATGGAAAGATAATTACTTTGTGATGAATAAACTATTAAAAAATAATACATATGTAATAACAACCTCAACATTTTTTCAAATTACAATTTATAAAATCTGCAATGCACACATCCAACTTCATCTCAGCAATTGGATCCAGAGCTGTAGAAATGACAAATGTCTGCTTATGCCTTGGCTTCTTTTTTGAGGTGAAAGCAAAGGAGGATTACAAGGAAATGACTGGGAGGGCTGTGGACGTCAATGCTCCCACAGCAGTCAAAATGGTTGATGCAAGACCTCTTGTTGAAGGACTTGCAATTGGCAGGAGGAGGAGGAGGAGGAGGAGAAGGAGGAGGAGGAGTGAGCAATTGATTCATCCATGTCTTGAATGTTGAAGCCACATGGTCTTCACAATTGTCAAGCTGCTTTGCCCTCATAAACATTGTTTCAATTTTGTTGATCTTGTTGCAATTGGCCTTTGTATGAAGTTCCTTGTATTGACAGAGAGAGGGAGGGTTGGCAAAGCAGAGACAGATATTCTGCCCTCAAGTCTTGTTGACACAGGATCTGAAAGCTTGAGTGAATCACTCCAAGTAGTCTTTCATCAACAAGCTACAAATGGCAGGCTTACACACATCATGATGGAACTCAAACAATACACTCACTCTGAACATAGTGAACAATACTAAGTATTTTAGGATGGATCTAAATCATAAAGTGTAGATAATCTGGGTTGCAGTTGTTGCTACTCAATTCAATCTTCTATTCCTAAATTTATAAATTAACTGCCATTATGTTACCACATTACTGTCACCAGCCCTTCATCTATTTCCTTGCTATCAATAGAGTAATGACTGAGAGGACAAACAGATATCCTGCTGAATGCAAAGGTTATAGAAGTTCTTGAGACAAAGAAGTGTTGACATTGAGAGCAATGAATCTAAAAAGTAAGGATCACCAAAGCTGGTCACTGCATCAATTTTTTGTAGAAATGATGCAATATATTTGTTGTGTGATATTAGAGGGAGTATTTTGGGCAAGTGGACCATAATAGAGCTCTGAATATTTCAATTGATACGGGATATTGAATGATTTGCTTGAGAC
>JACCDI011058164.1_pt1 | contig 11069 bp, 11 predicted proteins | sample 7442791 | NCBI WGS metagenome assembly JACCDI01 (sample SAMN15323434, study PRJNA562643) | freshwater metagenome | isolation source: river surface water | place: USA:Blue River Watershed | collected 2017-08-15
GATGAAAGCATGAGCTCATGACTGAAGCAGTATTGCCCAGGTTTCATTTTCTTACCATGGAAACCTGACCCAAGTGGCAATATGTATCATTCCATAGCTGATGACAATCATGTTAATCCAGTGATTTGGAGGATTAAATTGCAAGAGGGGAAGGACAAACCAATTGAAAGTAACAATAGGCCAAGGTACCTTTCCAAATCTGAGTTGCAAACCAAGACATCTACTCTCATGCTCTACAAGTCAGAGCCAACTCACAATACTGGCAAAGTGGTGACAATGGATGGTGGTTTTTGTGTAACAGCTGGGGTTCTTGCTCTATGCTCCACACAATGTTGGTCTTTATGGACAGGCATTGATAAAAAGAGGGTGCTATTGACCAAAACATGTTCCTGACCAAGAGATTGAAGATCATTTCAAGGATAAACTACCTGGTTATACAGAAACAAACAAACAATGTATTGATGGAAAGGAGTTTGCTATGTGACAAAAATCATGAGCAATCATGGGATTGTGATCCAAGTGGAAGACCACACAAATAATTGCAGTATTGATGGAGAGGGAGAGTGGAAGAGTTTCCAGTACGTTGAGCCAATGTCATGCCAAAAATCATTCCAAACATTAGGTTGACCATGTAAACAATTACTGCCATGATTCTATTAGGTTGGAAGATGTTTGGACAGTGAAATGGTGGTGATGCATCATTTTACATTTATTTGCTCTGTTGCTGAAGTGAAAGCTATTAAATTATGAAAGGAAGGACAAACCAGACCTGTAGATCAGATTTAGGAGAAGATTGACTCAAGATGTGCAATTGAGATTATTTCTCAACCCACAGGATCGCCTATCAAAACCCATCATAGGAGAATGCCCATTGTTCATGAGCTCCAAAAGCATCCAATATGCACAAGAAGTTGGGTTCCAATCTGATATACCCATATTTGAGTGATGTAAATGTTTATTACTTTAGAATTATGAGAATGTGGGTGTAGCACAAAGCTGTATGTGAGGCAACGCAGCATGCGTCAGATCATATAACAGCAAGGCTATGAGAAGGATAGGTTTACATGGTGAACCTGATGTCACTAACATACAGAGAGACAGGAGGCATGGGAATCCACAAAGGAGGATTCCTGGGAATCCAGGGTAAGCACAACTGGGCATAACACAATCCATGCAAAATTCAAAAGCACTACTGATTATATGCAGGCAACTTGTACTATCTGTAGGAAAAATACTACCCAGATACACTGCTCTTGCAACCCAACTATTCTGATATGTAAAATCTGCCTTTGGGGGCATGAAGATATTTACTAGTGGTTGGCCACATGGATTCACTACTTAACCAATTGGTAAACTATTTTTTTGGACATTTTTGGTCATTTTTGTGAAACTTGTGTTCTATTAGGACTTAAAATACCATTTTTTGCGCTTGCTAGGCGGCCCTTGATGTGATGAAGAAATCACTATTTCGGCGGATTCTAGAAGTTGATTTTTTCACCAAGTTCTGTCAAGTGACATTTTTGTACCAATTGGTAGATTTGCACCAATGAAAATCCAATTTAGAATATAAGACAAATATGTCCAAATTTGGAATCATCAAAAGGGATTTGAATTTCTAAAGGAGCATGATGCAATGTGGTGAAAATTATTGATCTAACCACACTCTTTGGTACTATCTGTTTTTTTTAAATCAATAATAAACTGGGTTACGCAATTTTGCTGTATGAATGATATTTTTTTATATATCAAGTGTTTCTGGCGCGCGCCACAAACTATGGTACTTAGTACCGTGAAATGTACACATGCAATTTTTCACGATTATTCGTGTGATGTTTTTATCGAAATCTAAAAAGGTATACATATATCATTTATATTTGATTACCGTTTGAGGGGAAGATAGTCCCATTACAGAATAAAAAAAATATCCTACGATATATCTACAGTCGTAAATACGTATACAATGAATTAATCGATATCCGTGTTCTGCAACGTTAACACCCTCATTTTTTTCTGATGTCGAACTGTACATACAAAACATCAAGAGACATATTGTTCGTGTATGGCAGGTACATCTCATTGAGTTGTTGTTCTTGGCTGTGACCTTTTTTCGCGTCAAAAGTACCATAGGTACACAGTATTCGTTCCTTCATTGATGGGAATCGTTCCACCGTGTGTACTGTATGGTGAATATTTTTACATCCTTCATTTTATTCTTAATATAATCTCTGCATTCATTTCAGAAGCAAAATAACATTCAAGTGAACATTGATCTCGTATCATAATACTCCACTAGAACCGATTCTTCTAACAGCCAAATTCAAATCTCTTACATCTATCCCATCAGGTGAGCAACCATGGCCTATTCTGAATTCACAATAAGACTCTGTTCAGTCATGCATTCGACTGCACATTGGATTTAGTCTAGCGAGAGGTGAAGTCGTTGACGATGACGAAGGCTGCCGGATCGGGTACAATGGGCGGTGATTTCAGTGCTATTGATTACACCGGAACACGGATCTGCATTGCATTGTTCCACTTGGATCGAATCCTTCAGTTAGTACCTGAATTTGCAGCTTGTTTCCGCAGTCACCTTCTCACTCAGTCCATTAACTTACGTGTCTTATAACAGCCAACAAGGTTCACCCCCATCGATTTTCAAGGAATAAACAAACTAACTAAAGTCAAAATGTCATACAAAGCCGGAATCATCAAAGCTATTGACGAATTGAAGGACCGCACCGGCTCCTCCATGATCGCCATCAAAAAGCATATGCAAGCCAACATGCCATCGGACAAGAAGTGGATGAATGCCATGTTTCTAAAGGCATTGAAGGACGCGGTCACTACTGGCGATTTGGTCCAAACCAAGCAATCGTTCAAGTTGAGTGCGGATTTCAAGAAGAAGCAGGCGGCGGCGAGCAAGCCCAAGAAGGTGGCTCCAAAGAAAAAGGCTTCGGCTCCCAAGAAGAAGGCGGCGCCGAAGAAAAAGAGTGCACCGAAAAAGAAGGCTGTGAGTGTGTAGTAATGCAATATACAGTGATCACTCTTTTGCAATTCCTTTTATGCCGAACGGTCGATGAGATTTCTCTTTACTGAGGTTGTGCTGGGTGTTTTATTTGATATTTCAGGCACCCAAGAAGAAGGCCACAACTTCAACGAAGAAGGCTGCGACAAAGAAAACGGGAACCAAGAAGGCGTCAGCGACCAAGAAGACAGTAACCAAGAAAACATCTCAGAAAAAGGTAAATGTAACGAAGTTAATTTTAGCTTTTTAACAATTTGATGACTGTTATTAACCATTTATTTCATTCAGGCGTCCACTGCGAAGAAGCCCTCCGCTAAGAAAACAGCAACCAAGAAGACTGCCACTAAAAAGTCGGCATAACGATTTTCCTCTCATCTTCCACACTTACCGACTGTCGATGAATTGAGAAGTATTGCAGAGTCTCACATTCAGCGTGGACCTCGGTTCCATCGTTGAGTATTAGCAAAGAATGAAAGAAAACGCTGTAACGATGGATATGATTAAGCTCAGAAGCTCTGGCCATTTATATTTTAATTTGACTTGTTACTATTCCTACATACAACCATGAATGAATCATTTGAGATCACTAAATTCACTTGGAACGAAACAGATGAGAATATTTTATCATGTGATTTAACCTTGGACAATCAATTTTGAGAGTCTCCACCAAGCTCGTAAATTCATCACCATAAAAGTCGCTGTGTATAATCAAGAAAACGGGGTACAAGCAACACCCTCTTCCGCTAATTCACTTAAATCTCCAACCCCTGTTGTCGATCTATACTGTTCGTCCATCTCCAGCCAGGCAAGTCCATATCACGAGCAGGGACTCAGTATATTAAGTATTTTGTGCATTCAAGTTCAACATGTCTCGTTTAGCCTAGCCGACAGTCATGGGTGATGAGGGATAACGGTACAGATGAGACTCATCATTTGTGTTGAAGGTGTAAGTCTGATGACACACCGATTGCTGAGTCAGACCTCACACAGCATCATGAAGGAATATAAAAATTGCATCTTCTCCAGCAAACATTCTGTTGCCACCAGGGATGTCTTTGTACCTAGCTTTGTAGGGGCATCACGGAGCTGGAAAATATGACCCTGCAGGCATTTAAGACTCAGTATGAGGTCCTCTTCAAGCTATGACAACCTCAGGGCCAATTACAAACCAACAATTGGGGAAAAGGAAAAGATCCCCCTATTCTACTATGCATTCTCTACTGAGCATTGTAATGTGGTTGTCCAGCAACAAAAAAGTATCACAAGATGACAATGAATGAATTCATTAGGTTCTTCCAAATCTGTCACTTGACTGAACATCCCCATATGCAAACTTTGGAAATGTTAGGCTACAGTAAAACATGAATGTAAAGAGGCAAGCAGAGAGAGTGATGCTGCCAAAAAAGATTTGTTGCTGCTCAACACAAAAATTTCTTGAGCACCAACCATGATCAGTCCTTCAAACAGGCCTAACAAGGCAATCACTGTCATCCTTGCAAGAACAATGGATGTTATGTGCTGTGGCAATCCTGCACTTGTCATAATTGGAACCATCCAGACTATGCAAGCTGATGAGTTCTACCACCAACTGCCTTTGATGCCAAGCCCCTCACAACCATGAAATTGATGGCAACACTGTCATCACTCTTGCTCAAGAAGTCTCTCTTGTTTGCATGAATACAAAGATTGCAACCACAAACCAGCTGCTTGTGACCACAAGGGCTAAAGTCATTTTTCATAAACTTGTGACCACTCAGGACCCCCTTCTCATGGCTCTCTAAACTCAGAACACAACAATGACCATTACATTCATGAAGATGCTACTTATGGACAGAAATGGGACACTGTGCCAAATACCCTCCTCCCTTGAGTCAAGTCTCCCCCAGTTTATGTGCCTGCTGCATCTGTTATTGAAGCCAACCATGGTTGCAGGAACCCAAGATGTTTCAACCATCATTGAGAAAGGGTCCCATTGGCAACATATCCAGCCTTACCCCTGACACCCCCAGATGATTATTACTGCAAGGATTTGGAAGAAGAATGAACAAAGAAGATTTTCAATGAAAAAGCACTCCAAGATGGAAAAGTGATGATGATTCTTGCGGTTGTTACTGTTCCAACAACAAGAAACATTCATGCAAGATCCCCTCAAAAATAGAAAAGGAAGATGCATTCTCTGATCGTTTCCTGAGGAATCAAGAATTCCCAAAATGGGCAATGCTTGTGACCCAATCAAGCTTAAACCAAAGCCAATGATTATAGAAAAGCCAAAAACAAGCAATGCTTTTTGTTGCCCAAGATAGGGATTGCCAGAATGAAGTTTAGGTGTTTCTAAGAGACTATTGCTCCCACACAAATTCTGAAAGGGAAGCAGGTCTGCTCCCTTTAAGGGTAACAGACTTGTCCCAAGAGTAGTTAAAGAATTAAGTTTCTCAGAGGCAGCAAAATCAAGCAATCTCTGATTCCTACATAAACTGGTATGATCAACAATAACAATTTTCTTGTGATAATAAGAGTATTTATTTTTTTGAACAACAGTGCAAGGTAGACTTCATCCCAAAAATTCCCGCAGGTGCCCCCCAGATCCTTCTCAAGGGGTAATTGAATGATACTTGACACCCTGGCAGTCCCTGTGAAATTTCACCTGCCCAGGATCCATCAGAAACATACTTACCTAACCAGTGTGATCAATATTGGTTTGGTACAAAAATAAATATGTGCCATCACCTAGATACTATTAGTTACCCCCTACTGAATCCTATCAAGCATTTATGACTGTACAATAAGTATCAGCCACAGAACAACCAAAATTACTAGCATTCACCATACATTGTTGCCACATATAAAATCATTGGTACCAGTCCTTCCAATAAATTTCTCAAGGTCTTGTTCAACTCTAGATCCACCAAGACCATGATTCATTGGTCTGTGTTGCCAAACAACTTCTAAGACATTCTGAACATGCCCCCCTGAAGTTCAAAACACTTGGCAGGAAGGCAACATCAAATATTGCAATTGAACTATCAAAGATTAAAATCTCACTCAATACCTAGGTTGCTTACATGTTTAATGAAAAATGTCAATAGATTATCATTTTTTGCACCAATTTCCTCAATGAAATCAGGTTTGCCATCAATTACAATGATGATGACCTATAATGGGTGGACAATGAGATATCACTCAAGGATCCAAATGAGTGTTTTCACAATAATACATTTATTGATTTCAATGACAAATTATGCCAATCAAAAGAGAACAACATGTTGGATCAAGAGATTTACAACCACTAGACTGCTTGAATACTAGCTGCTAAATATGAACAAGTTGACACCAACAAAGTTGCTGCTTATCAAAACAGTTAAACATCAATTAATGCCATGATGTATGACAAGTTTTGTCCAAATACAATAAATTATTTGAAGGATCTCTTGGCGTTTACCTGCATCAAAAAGTCCAATTAATCACCATCAAGCATACTGGGTCCCTTGCGTCCATGAACAAAAATTCAAAAAGGAACTCCAACACATGGTTCAAACTGGAGTCCTTAAAGAATACAGTGCATCTGAATGTGCTTTGCCTTGCTTCACAATTGCCAAAAATGATGGCCAAGTGAGACAAACATCTGACCTCTGCTCTCTCAACAAATATTTAAAATGCAAAAAAAAACCCTGCTGTATCCAAGATATTATGCAACACATCTCAGGATATAAATATTTCACAAAACTTTACATCTCTATGCAATTTTAGACATTTGAACCCAATGAAAGTCCCAGAAGCTGCATGTAACCATCATGCCTTTTGGTAAATACTAATACAAGCACTTGCCAATGGGCATCAAAAGTACCCCTAACTTTGCTCAAAAAGTGATGGAGCAATACCTACAAGGACTAGAGTATGTCAAAGTTTAGCATATCTAACACCTGGAAAGAACACCTCCTGGTCCTTGAAAAGCTCTTATACCACCTTGAAGCAAATGGCTTGACTGTTAACCCCCTCAGGTATGAATGTGCTATTCATAAAACTGATTGGCTTGGGTATTGGTTGACACCAACTGGCCTCAAACCAAGGAAGATATGCATATCTGTCACCATTGAGCAAGAAACACCCTGTAACATCAAGGAAATGCACAGTTTCCTCTTGGCTCATGTGACCTAAATAAGTACATTTACTAAAACCTCCCTCTTAAGCATCTGGTAAAAACCTTTAATTGGACTCCAGAGATGGATAATGCATTCAAAATCACGAAAACAATCCTGGCTATGGATGTTCTCATGGCACATCCCAACAACAATTACCATTCCATATATGTACCAATGCTTGTGACTACCAAATGGGCACCATGATCATTGAACAAAAATGACAAGTTGAACATTGGTCTTGTAAATTGACTAAAACCAAACAAAGTTATCACACCATGGAGAAGGAACTCCTTCCATTGTCATTGTCCATGAAGAGTTCCACTTCATGCTACTTGGTGCTGAACGTTTTATTTATATTGATCAAAAAATCCAACCTTTGCTAACTTCTGCCACTTCTTGCACTGATGATTGTTTGTGGAAGAGTATAGTCCCACCATCATCTATCACCCTGGAAGAAAAATGTTGTTGCTGATACATTTTCATATCTCCCTTGCCATGATGTGTTGCCAACTTGAGACGGGGAGAGTGAACCTGTTGTCCTCTTGGATCTTGTACTTCACCTTGAATGGCCTCATCAACAGCAATGACCCTGATCTACTTGAGTGCTTCCTCACCTTGCCATTACCTGGTGCAGAGAACAACTCTGTTGATGACAAATGAATACATAGCCAACAAACCATGGGCATTAAGCTTGCTATAAAATCGGCTAAATACCCTGACCAATATTTCAATAATCTTATTGATGGTCAAATTATTGTGTGTCATGCCCTCCCAAACAAGGATCATCTGACACAATGGAAAATTGCATTGATTAGAGATATGATTGTACCCTGAAAAATTGCAACCACACAATCCTGGCAAATCCTCACCATAAATGATTTATGAAAGTACAAGCCAGATACTATCTTCCAGACATTTTAAACAGGTTGACAACTTCCACTGTAATTACCATGGACATGTAAAATCCCTTGCAAGGGAATGGTACAATTGCCCAAATGTGACCTCACCAACACACTGTGGCACAGGATTGCTGTTGACCTAATTGGATGGTGGTCTACAAAAACAGAACACTTTAATGGTGAATTCCATGCACTGACATGCATTGACACTACAACCAATTTGGTAGAACTAATAGGCATAGCCACCAAATTAAGTGATGCTGTTGCTTGATAATTTGATCAAACCTTGCTAGCTCAGTACCCAAGCCCAGTACAAGTTGTCCACAATAATAGTGTCAAGTTTACAGGATATGCCTTCTCCTACCTCCTTTGTGTTGTGGGAATCAAGAATGTTTCCACCAACAGTAAGAACACACAATCCAATGATATATGTGAGTGCATACATCAAACAATGGTGATCTTCTAGAAGCCATTACTGCACTTATGACTGCCCCAAAAACAACAAGATGTCTTGAATCTTGTAGATAATTAACTTTCCACAACATTGTATTGAATGAGACCCACTATCCCAGGGGTACTGAAAGCAAGTCTGGGTGTCATTGCATTTTCCTATGATATGCTCTTAAATGTCACTATCATTTCAGAAATGACTTGCAATAGAGAAGTATTGATGAATCGCACTCTGAAAAAAAGCAAGAAATGGCAGATCAATTGCAATTACACTGTTGGCAATAAGTCTTGAAGCATGACAAAACCATCAAAGGAAAACTTTTCATCAAAACCTCTGAGCCCTTTTGAGATTGTACATGTTCATGTGAATGGAACATCATTATTCAACTCAGAGCTGGTGTCGCTTAATGAATTGACATTTGTTGCACCATCTCATAGAAGGACCCTCTGGTATAACTGAAGGATCAGTTATAGTGCAGGAAATTGCAGTGCCCAGAAAAAGCATTACACAAGTTCCTGTAGCTCAATTCCTGGGAGTCCCAAGATTCCTGAATCCCCCAATTTTCACCATTTACTTTTTGTGACATGATGGATGGTGGACACACAGTGTCAACAAATCAGGTGATACACTGGCACTGGTGTTATTTTTGCATTAAGATGTGCATAGATAAAACATCATAATATCATTCTTGAGATGCTGCAACCTTTTTTCTGGGCTCATCACATATGTGCATTCAAATACCCAAATTGATGACACCAAAGATTTTGATGACAAAAAAGTCTGTTTTGGTTGAATGATATGTGCCGTTTTCTTTTATAATACTTTCATTCATAAGATATTTGTTACTTGTTTCTACATCTTGCTTTTTTTGATGCTCATTATGATGAAATTATGATAGAAGATTCAAATTTGTTGCATTTTTTAGTGCCAACATGGAATGCAATTGAAATTTGCAGGTAAATATATCAGAGTTCATCAAGATGACATAAAATACCATCAACAATTTTATTTTTTAATCGATGGTTGCATTGATCAATCCTTTACCACCTTATGTATTGAGTCAATCATTGGGTAGTTGGCATTACCCAAAGGTGGAGGGAGCCTTTTAGTGAGTTCATCAAAAAAATAATGACCAGTTCCCATCTGTCCTAATGTGCTTCCATTGACATTATGAGTGATGGCATATCTGTGTGCATTATTCAGAGCCCAGGAAGCAAAAAAATGAATGTACTAAAGTTGTCCACATGACTCCTCCTTGAATCATTTTTGAAACAAAAGCTTTGCAAGCAAGTCAAGCATATAATGAGGAGAAGGGACTTTGCTAATAGGCCAAGAGATTGGACTTCTTAGAATAAGACATACTACTGGGATCCCAAATACCTGTTATATGATACTTCCAACCAAGAAGATTTCAAGAATAGAAGATAACACAATGACAGGCCAACACCCCATCCAAAATGATTGAATGGGCACCTGGGGGCTTGAGGCAATGTGGGACTCTGGGTGGTTGTGGGCATGGAAAAAGGACTGGCATGAGAAATTTTTTTGATGAGTGACAAGCAAGAGGTAGGTTGAATGCAACATACCCTGAATGTGCAAAAAATTCAACAGAACAGGGATTTTTCTAAGGAACATGAATGCTATGCTGAAAATGGAATGGTGAAGGTGCATGTATTTTCAGCATGCACAAAAATATTCATAAAACACAGTATTAAATATTATCTGCTCTAATAACCAGCCATTATTTTGGTACCTTGCAACAGATTCAAGCAGTTTTTATACAAGATGGACAAATTTGATGTGCAAAAGTTATAAAACAGGATGTCAACCATACTGCTGATGGCAATCAATAGAAATTGGCACTTTTGATGCCAAATCATACAAAAATAGATACCCACATTCTTAATGCTATTAACAACAAGAATTGGGAGTTCACTTCATGTTTGTAATGCTGATTTTATGTCTCATTTCAGTTCTAAGGCAGTCAATATTTTGGGACCTGATTTCTTATGTTCTTATGCTTGACTTATTTTTATAAGCATTGAAACAACCATTGCACAATTGTTCATCACAAATATTTCAAAAAACTTCATTGTTTGGAGTAGTTTTTGCATGGTAGCCATGAGTAGTTACCTATCATTTGCGGCCTTCTATTGGCACATCTCACAAAGCTACTTTATGGTCTGTGGACTAGAAATATATCCATGCCCATTGATATTTTAATTTAGTGTCTTTTTTAGTAATTGGAGTTTAGTATGAGACATCCTTGTCCTTGTTTTCCCCACATTCATTGGAGAATGCATGAGTGCAGCACTCTTTGATTGAACAAATGTTGTGTATTTTTCTGCTTTCAATTGCCCACTTAGCGTTTTCATCTATTCAACAAGATGTTGTTTCTGGAAAGTGGTTCCCACCTCCATTATCTAACAACAAATGAGTTCACATTGGTGATATCCAGTCCATGGCAATCCAACATTGCTTATATTACACTTGTGGGCGGTAATGAGCAATCATTTGGTATGATATGTTGACCCCTTTAACTTTGAAATGGAATC
>JACCDI012095417.1_pt1 | contig 11069 bp, 12 predicted proteins | sample 7442791 | NCBI WGS metagenome assembly JACCDI01 (sample SAMN15323434, study PRJNA562643) | freshwater metagenome | isolation source: river surface water | place: USA:Blue River Watershed | collected 2017-08-15
CATTTTGCAAAAGATTTGCAAAATGTTGTTTACCTAGTTAAAACTACTAGTAAAATAGATTAAAAATATTTATATGATAAAATACAATAGAACTCAAGAGTAAATAAAAATTTATCAGGAAATTATGTAGTTTGAGCAATGATGATGTGTTGGTCCAGACAAAGACTATATCTTTCACAAAAGATGACGTCGTAACACATGAACTATTTAATATGCACAGTCAAAGATATCTATAGAAAAGATTAATTTGTTTCCTGAGATTATATTATTTGGTAATTACTCATTCATTACTGAAAGCAACAAGGTCATTACATAGAAAACACCATGTCTCAGGAAACCACCCTATCCTCCACCTTCTATGCCAAAGTTTCCCATGCTTTGAGGGTGTTGTCACAACTAAGAGAGAAGCGAGAAGAGGACCTTGCTGGATTGCCAACAGATGCCATCCACAATGAATCAGATGTGGAAAATGATTCATCATCTCCTATTCTTGACAGATTCTATGCAAATGGAGGATACCAAACATTGATAGAAACGTCAAATTTTAGTTACAATGAATTTGGACATTTGTGGCACCAATGTGATACCATACTTACCCAGGCATTCACAATCAGACAAGGTAAAAAAACAGATGTGACACCAAAAGACTAACTTTTTATTGTCCTGTGTCCTGTGTCCTGTGTCTCCTAAAAGCTGCAACAAACTATGACTTGATGGGTGGTATTTTCAAAAAGAAAGGACCCACACTTCAGAGTCTTTTTCACATGCTGTAAACTTTTGAGTCCTTACCTCTATAAGAGTTTGTCAGAAATTACAATGAAAAATTCTCCATTAAAAGTTTTGTAAAACACACACACACACCTATGCCACTGATTTTATTTTCCAACAATTAAATTGTCCCTCAGGAACATTACTTCAAGGGTAGCTGTATTTTAGTGGAAAACACAAGTTTTATGGGTACAAGACTGAAGCTTAGTTGGGAAAGTTGTAGACATGTCTTGGACATGTCGTGATGTTGGCCATATGTCATATTTTTTTCGTCATTTGTCATATGTTGCAACATCAATTTTCAGAGTTTCTTGTAAGTAGGGCATACCAGATGATGACCCAGAGAAAAAAATCGGCACTTTTTATAATTTTTTAATGCATTTTTGAATCTTTGGGACAAGAGGAGTACATTGCACGAAAAAAAAAGAAAAAAGCATGCTCGTATGTATTTTTTTTGCCCTGAAGTTTGGCACTTTTTGAGTTTTTTTTACATGTCTGGACATGTCGCATGTCGGTGTCCATGTCGCTTAATTTTGAAAAGTCTGGACTTCAGACTTTCCCAGCTAAGGACTGAAGTGTCTGTGGCCCCAACCAGTCTTGCCATTGATACAACAGACCACAAGCCAGGGAGTGTATCTGACCTTGTTATTTTCAGGGAAACCTTAATTTTCACAAGGGAGCACTTCTCAAAGGAGACAATGATGATCAAAACACTGGAGTCTTGTCAACAAAGTACCTGATGGTTGGGCAGTTCTTTTGGACAAGGGGTACCAATGTGATCAGCAGTATTTAAGATCAATTATCCCAAAAAAAACGCGTGGAAAATTCCTTACTCTGGATGACAAAATGTTTAATGCCACAGTTGCAAGCGATTGCATAATTGTGGAAAATTTTTTAGGTCATTGCACAAGAATTTGAGGTGTTATTTCCACCAAGTACAGATGGAAAGAAGAAGGGTAAGACAAAATCTTTCACTTTGTGATGAGCTGGCAAATTTTCATGTCAGCTACCACCCTCTTTGCAACAAAGCAGATGCAAATCACTACAATCTCTATAAACAATGTAATTATTTATTGACAAAAACTTGCGCAAAAAGTCAAAGCAACTCTAAAAAATATCATGAACAAAGCCACAGGCACATTTGCCTGGACACAGGAAAGTCATTTGCCTTCTGTTCATTTGATATTTCCCTCAGCAGCAAGAGTCTTTAGGGATGATAGCTATGTGGGTCCAGAGATGAGGAGAGTTTTGATGTTCAAGTTGTGTTTGTGTTGTTTTGTCATCTTGTTTTTTAGTGGGATTGAAACTTTGTTTTCAAATATTTATGTAAAATATTTTTTGTAAGTACTTCAATTACATGTACTAAGAAAGAGTTTTATGAAATGACTTAGTCATCTTGTAAATGACTCACTCCAGTCCAAGTTATTTGGTATTCAAGCAGCAAACTAATATTTGCATTTGCAATTTATTTGAATCATGGAGAATTTGCTTGATTTTAGCAATGGTGGTTTCAGAAAAAAAGAACCATGGAATGTTGTATTTGGGGAAAGGAAAAATGATCAATTCTCAACTGAGTTAGAAGATGCTGGAAGATTGCCATGAAGTCATTGTTACTGAATTTGGTAAAACCATGGTGAATATCTCCATAGGTTTCATCAGGCAAAGCACCAACTTCATTCAGACTAACCACAGTTGTGTGTAACTGCTTGGTAATCATGGATACATTTTTTCCTTGAATCCAGGTCAGACCTTTGCTCTCAAAACTTGTCAGAAAATTCTTGATAACATTGATGACATTGCAAGACATAAAGAAAATCTCATCTGAACCTAACTTGGTGAGGGTGATTCTGTCTTGTTGACTAAAACAGATCTCATTATTGGCAGGAATAACATGGTCATGAAGTTTGATGGTCATCAAGTTGACTACTAGAGCACAGAGTCAGTTGCTACTTTGCTGATAATTTTTTGAACAAAACATGTTTGCATCAGCTTTGTGTTCAACGACTATGGAAAGAGGAATCTTAGCAACGTCCTTTGACAAATAATACTTAAGAGGACCCCATTCCACTTGAGAGTCAAACTGCTTAACATCACGTAGCTTGTTGATCACAAGAATATCCTTGAGATCATACAAGATGACACAATGCTCAAGTGAATCCACTTTACTCAGTTTGCTACAAAAGAATTCTTAAATGTAAGTGTAGTTAGTGTTACTGGCATCAGCATCCTTGCCATCCTTGCTCCTCTGAACAAAATGCTTTGCTGTGCCAAATCCAGGCTTCAATGATTTGGTGGCATCAGTGTAGTCCAAGGTGAATTGCTTGGAACCTTCATCTCCTCTGTTTTCTTTCTTGACAACCACCTGATTATGCTTGATTTCCACCAAAGTACAGCCTGTAGGAAGGCAAAAGTAATTACTGTTTGCTAGCGCAATGGTGTCAGATTCATAGGAGGGAAGTTGGCTGTTAGGATTGTTCACGGTAACCAACAAATACAAGGTAGAAGGCACTTCATAGATGTTGTTGTTCTCTGAGGGGATCAAAGGTGGTGTTGAGCTTGGAGTACTTTAAGAGTCTTGAGATTGAGCAGAAGCCAAACAGCAGGTGAAAGATCAGCTTGAAAATTGATGTAGTCTTGCTTGATTGCTTGCTCAATAGTTCTAAAAGAATTAAGTGAAATGGACAAGTCTGCTCTATCAGACATGAAGAGAGTTACTGGTGTTGTAGATATGGCCAGTATGTACAACAGCACACAGGATATGACAAAATCCTAATAATGATAATAAATGGTAATTCCACTATCCCCTTGATCACCAGAAAAAATCCTTGATAAAATATATAACAGACAACTGAGAAGAGGGGCACCAAGATCTTTGGATTCATAACCTCTTACCTCTTGTATGGCTCTGAATGTAATATGGTCAAAATAGCTCAAAAACTAATATAATAATGTCATGATAAAATGGATAAAAAATTAACAGTTCCAGATTGTATGAGCTATTTTGACTATCTGAGAAATGAATTGCGCTTTCCTATGTGACAAGGATGAAAGGGTATCAAAAATAGATCAGGGAACATAAAGTATTTGCTCAAGATCTTCAATCAGGATCTTTTGGATCTTGCAATCTTTAATTCCAACACGAAACCTGGTATTCCACAAGTAAGAATCGATACTGAAACTTTCACAAAGGATATGTAACAATCCTGGAACATTCTACCAGGTTATGGTTTGATTCTGGAAGCATAGGCATGTAGAATATCATTCCAATCTTGGCTGAATTGATGACTGCCAATACTCCCCTTTTTCATACAAATTAGAAAAAACAAACAACATCCAAAGTGACCATCAACATTCACCTGATCCCAATTTTGCTCCAGTGAGAAGTCTGTGCCTAATACCAAGGAATTTACAAGAATTTCTATTTATCTGAAAATGATTCAAAAAGGCTGTCCACTGCCATTGTGGGGTTCTGGATACTGATCCCTGCCCAGGCTGAGGAGAGGGTGGAAGTTGTCATTGATGGCAATTGAAGTGTGTCTGCTGAAGATTGCAGGGAGGAAGGTCTCCCTGATGACCAATTTCACTAGTACCAGAGCTGACATAAAACCCAGGACAATGCAGCAGACATATTGCTACTCAGCTTGTAGGCTGACAACCAATCTCATGTTAGCAGTCTGAGGGTAGTTGGCAGTGACAGCCACTAACTGGTTGACACCCAAAACCCAATTTGCTATTATAGGTGCTAGCCATTCTTGCATTGCCTCTGCTAAACCAATAAACCTACCAATGTAGCAATTACTCTGGCTGAAACAAACAGTCAATCCTTCTTTTGGAAATGCCTTTGTTGCCACATCCTCATCCTTGGCACAACAAATGTACCATAACTTTTCAGGCTCAGGAAAGTATTCAAACCATCACCAACCTATTTCAAGAGTTTCAATCACTTGGTGTTCACCTTGTGTGCTCCCATCAGATTAGAATTGTTGGCATACCATAGTTGCATGACATCTGGGAATGCTTGTCAAATGATTTTGACAAGTGGGACAAGAAAAACATAATATAGAACCATTGACATCAGATTGCCCTGTGTGATGCCTTATCCCAGGTTTTGTGCAATCAGCATTGCCTTGTAGTGATAGTAGTTGAACACAAACCAGCTTGTGGCTATTGGTGAGATGTATATTCATTTTGGTAAACAGAGCCATCATGGGTGATACCTTAAACTATTAGGTCATATGCATAGAGACCACCCTTTCTAAGAAGATACCCCAGAAAAGTGTTGGTGCTCAAAAGAAAAAAGAGGAATCAGAGTATGACTGTGACAATTTTTTTGTTCTGGTAATGACTCTGAGTATGAGGAAACTGTGACCAATGAAGAGATTTCAAGCAATGGAGGTGTTAATCAAAGTGATAAAATGACTAGAAGAGACTCAGAAGAGTTGACTCTTGTGGATGTGTTTTTACTCTCTGGAAAGCGTACTGTCCGAAGCTTTTGATCTCATGTTGCTTATTGTGTGTCTCCTGACCCTGTTGTTCAAAACCATAAAAAAGATCACAGCACAAGCCAGGATAGAATCGCAGCAGAATCTCTCATCAAAAAGTGGAAAAAACAGATGATGTTGTTGGTGACAATAGACTTCAAATAGTACCAGATAAGTACCTGAAATTTTGGAAGGAATATGGTGTATAGTATATAATTTTCTATATTTTATTTCTGCATTGATTTGTCTAACATTATACACTTTTCAGATGATATCAAGAGTTACCCAGGAAAATGCTCCAAGCCACATATCTGGTTGTTGACAAAAATAATGCTGCACATATATGGCATTCATATTACTCCAGTCCTACCAATTCCTCCAAGCTTTTGTATGTTGTATTTCTTCCAAGGTATTGGGGATTGGTGGTGCCAAGCACAGTTGGAATAAGGTAAAAGAGTACAAGAGTGGAAAGCAGGAAAATATTTCCACATAAAAGGCCAAAATACAGGCCACTTATTACAGTATGCACTCTCAAGAGACCAGTGATGAGGACCAACTAGTTCTTGATGCATCTATTCTTCTTCCCCACTATTGTACTAACCTTGCTCCTGCTTCTTGTTACTACCCCAGCATGGTTACTGTTTGATAGGTTGCTAATTCTTTTTGTTTTTGCGGAATCAGGGGTTCTTGGCTTCATGCCTTCACCCAAAATTTCAATTGATTTACTACTGCATTTTCTCTGTTTTATCCAACCATGTACAATTTTCATTGCGGAATTCTTCACTTCCTCCATTGGAAATCCTTCCAAAACATTGATGTGGCAAGATGATGCTTTGATACTATTGGTTTGGACCCCCATTGCTTGCCACTTGATGTTTTTCCAGAAGTAGAGGTGTCAAGAAGATGAACCAGAGTTTTCCATGCTTGGATTGATTGGGAGGTTAAGGATGTTTGGCTTCAAGGCAATCCAGTTAAGGATTGATGTATCCTTTGAAGTTTGGAAATTTTAAATCAGACTGACACTAATAATAAATGATTGTACATTGTCCATCCAGATGAGGCATCATTTCAGAAGAAGTGGGAGATAAATGCTTATGAACTATTTGAAATTTTGGACAGGTATGATGATGAATTGGCAGACTCAGAGCAAGAAGACAAGTGGGAAGTATGGTTCTGCAATGTAACAATCAAGGAAATTCAAGAGTATAATAAGAAAACTCCTGACAATGGCATTTTTGTGTATCTGAAGGATGAGATCCCTAGCAATGAAGAGGGTGGATAATTTTAGATGTAATTGTTATCTTATTGGGATTTGCAATAATATAAGCTATGTTCTAAGATGATATTATGTTTGTGTGATATCATTGTTGCTTTAAAGTACCTCAAATAGGCTATTTACATAATTTTGCTTTGTTACCACATGTGTTACTGGGTTACAGTAACTTACCATGAAAAATTATGATATTTTTGAGGTAAAACATCCTCCTTTTTGGAAATACTGAGTAATACCCATTGCAAGCATAATTTGCGGCCAAAAATGCAGAAACAAAAATGGCTAATTTATTTCATACCTCCTCATTTTCGGCATTACTGGGTAATTTTGGTGGTGAGCATAATAATTTACAGCTAAAAATGCAGTAACAAAAATGGTGACTAACAATATAGCATTGGCCATCCCAACCCTGCAATGGTGACAAAAAGACTTAATTGGTAAAGTAATAAGCAAACAAAATCAAACATTAAGTTCAAAATCAATGGTACCTCACAATATCAACAGGAAAAATTGATAAAACAATAAATGTAACAACAATAACAAAACCATTAGAAGTTTCGGCTATTTCAGCCCCTCGGTGAAGGAAACAGGAAAACATATTGTTAAACATCAGATACAACAAAAAATATCAGGTGTAACAACAACAACAAAGTAGCAATTGTTTTAGCCACCCCTGCCCCGTAATGATGGCAGCAGGACTTAAGTTAGTAAAATAATAGGCAATAAGTGGGATTATTGTCATCCATCGCCCCTCACAATGTCAATAGGAAAAAATGGCAATACAGCAGAAGAAACAACAACAAAACCATTGGTAATGTCAGCCATCTCATCCACCTAGTGATGTCAACTGGACTTAAATTTGTAAAGCAACAGTTGCAACAACATTAATGAAAGCACCAGTGGTTAGACAACCCTGCCTTGGAATGTGAAAGTATAAGAAGAGGAGGACTAACTTGGTACATTTTGTTTCACTGTGTTTTATTGTGCAATGTGGAAAAAATTCAATTTTATTTTCAACCATATCAGATTTTATGTGCAAGTTCTTGTTTGAACCAAAATCATCCATTCTAGTAATTTGACCTAACAAAAATCACTGATGCAAATGTAGCCAACAACAAAATCAATTTCAAGATCTAGAGAGAGTCACTGATAATCTTTCTAAATTATATATGTATGTTAGATTTATTCCAAATTTTTATCATGATTTTCATGATCAGCAACTGCCTCTGCATTGGAGACTCCTCCTTCCTCCTTTGCATCAAATCCAACCTCACCCACTGCAGCAACAAATGAAAATTCAGTGGGGGCAAGTCCACTTGCAAGGGAATGGGACAAATGACCTCCATCTCCTCCTCTCTTTTCATTGATTGCGTCATCACCAATGCCATTGTCTTTGATGTGACATTGGGGATCATCAAGGCTGACATCAGGATCAAGGAAATTTTGCATCTGCAACATTGGAAAGTTGGACAATCCAAACTTTATTGAGAGGGTGACGCTCACTCCAGGAAGTGAAATAATCATGGGAATCACCACTGTCATAGTTGCCATAGAGAAACCCATTGTTTTTGCCATGTGTGTTGACACTCACATTCACTTTATCTGTCCCCAGCAATGCAACAATGCCATTGCCAGTGGCATCACCATGCTGTATGAGGGAGGCACCATATCCAGGGCAGGGACGTTGGCCATGACCTGCACCCCCAGCCCTTCCAAAGTTGAAGTGATTCTGTGAGCCATGGATGATCTTCCCCTCAATTTTGGATTCAGCAGGAAAGGCAACACAAACAATCTGAATGCCTCTTTTGTCATTGTGTTGAAGAACGGGTCAAGCAGGACAAAATTGCATGAGGATTGGGGGGCAACTCCCACAGCAATCAATCTATGTTTGACCTTGGCATGACATGCAGATCACAATTCATCCCTTTGGTTTATTGTACTGTTCTTTGTGCTGCTTCCCCAGGGGGGATATGAACTGTTTTATGGGACCTCACCCAGTAAATTAAAAGTGGAAAAATGACACAGGGGATGGGGGGGAAACTCTGCCATTTTTGTTCATTGTCAATTTCAACAATTCTAACCATAACATCTTTATGTAAATCACAATAAGCGCTACCTCTGCATATAACTATAGTTCTGTTTGCATTTTCTATTATTTGACAATACCCAGATTGTGGTCATGATATCCAGAGTTGATTGTAAAAATAAAGAGGTATGAAAATTTCTTCTTTATGTTTAAAATTATTCCTAACATAACATCCAATATTTTTCATGGTTACATTAAATTTTTTGCAACACTTTTGAATCCATTACAGGTTACAAAGTATAGAACACTCTGTAGTCATGTCTATTTCCTTGGCATATCTTCACTTTTTCAATAATGTTGACTATTGCAATCTGATCACCAAATTCCTCTGTAGAACCAAGTAATACTTCCTGCCTTGCTTCTTTGAATACCTTAGAATAAATTGGATTGGTATCCCAATGCTCTGAAGCATTCTCTAGACTTGAAGGATTGAAAATACCATTGGCTTTATTTGTTGGAACATCCCCTAATGAATCTTATTTTCGTTGTGAATCCTTACACTTCAATCAAAAATCATACATCATTTGTGGAGTGATGGCCTGGCTGTCTGGGTAGAATCATTTGAGGAAAATCTTAAGATGAAGCGGATGGATTGGTCCATCTTGAATAAACTTTAGCATTGTTAGACATGCTTAAGGTGGAACTAAGTATTGTTTTGTTGCCAGCTTTGCTGTGATGAGCATTTGCTTCTTCAGTGTATGATTATGTTTGAAATTGAATGTTGAAGTAATTTTCAATTGCTTTTCAATTTTTTCAAAGACTAATCCTTAGGGTTGATGTGAGAGACACCAAATCAGAATAGGCAGCAAATGGATGACAGTCCCTTTTTTGGTTGGGGTTTGAGGAGTTTTCCACAGGAGCAAAAAATATTCCGTGCACTGATACTCAGGGCAAAGCCATACCAACTGGCAACCTTTCTTGCAATTTGCTCAACTTGACATTGGTTGAGCCATACAAATGTTTGTCTTGGTTTTGGGGAAAAGGTGGCTTCAATAGCTGCCTCTGCAGCAACATGATCAACCTCATTGTTACGCAACAACATATTGTTTGGTTTATAAAGCAATTTTGGCTTCAATATCATCTGTAATCCAAATGATATCCTTTGGATTCATAGACTCATTGTATGCAACAATGTTGGCATATTTAAAAAATTGTCCAATGATGAATCATCATTGTGACTAAACACCAAATTATTATCTTTGGTTCTAATGGGATTTGATTGAGGGAATTCACCATCATCCAAAATGAAGAGATTTCCTTATGAATATTGAGGGGAGGATGTGCAAGGAAGTGGTCTCATAAGCAAAGGATGGCTGGTGATGAAAAAACTTTCATTCTGTCAATTGTCCATACACAAGACAGACATGATTTTTTGATCACAACTTTTTGGTGTTTTGCAGAGTTGATTACCACAGATCTACTTAATTCCTAAGTAAATGATTACAACCCAAAAGTCTGGGATTTCTAAAAATATACTTTGTAAAAATAAAGTTTGATAGGTAATTAAATTAATTTCTTCCCACTGCTTAAGAGGATCCAAAGTGGGGCAAGGAACAATGGCATGCAATGGCAGCGACAATTTTTTGAGGAAGGGGTAAGGTTGTAGGCAGACAAAGGACAATCAATGTGGGAATCAAGTGAGTATGGCCGACACAGATGTCAGACCATACTTGCACCACATGAAAAACAAGCCTGCCTGACTAATATATCATGTAGCAACTTAAGTTGAGTGGGGCACAGGATTCATTTCATTGACTGGATTCATAAAACTGTGATCTCTGATTGTGTTCAGTGTTTTTGCCTAAGAGCTCTAGTTAATTTTTGTTTTACCCACCGCACCTCCCAAAGAGCAATGAGCTTCTTGGGGCAGTTTCAATCTCCTACCAGAGATCCAGTAACCACTTACTTAAGGACTTATTTGGCATACTCAAACACCAGCCTTGTGTACTAAATGCCAATTCTCACACATGGAAATCCCAACAAAGCATGAGCCACAAGGTAAGATCAAAGAATGACACAGGTTTTCCGACTGAGGAGGAAAACACAGCACAATTTTTGGAGAGGGTTTACAAGGAACTATGGTGGGCAATGGCAGACGCCAAAGAAGACAAGCATCCTGAGGCAGAGAGGAAGTAAGAGGGAAAATAGCTGGGAATGGTGGCAAGTATTCTACTTATAGTAATGGGGGACAACACAGAATGCAATGTGGCCAGTCATAAGGAAACCATTGTCAAAATAAATCAACTTTCAAATAAGAATGATCACTATTGTAACACACAACAATCCACCAAAGAAGAACAGGGTACAAGGAACTAAGGCATGCAATGGTAGAGATTATTTTTTTATTGCAGAGGGGGTACATTGTCAAAAATTCAAAATACAAATCAGAATAATCACAATCCTAATACACAACAATGTGCAAAAGAAGTAGAGTTTCCAGATACAGAGTGGGAATATGAGG
>JACCDI010352610.1_pt1 | contig 11066 bp, 9 predicted proteins | sample 7442791 | NCBI WGS metagenome assembly JACCDI01 (sample SAMN15323434, study PRJNA562643) | freshwater metagenome | isolation source: river surface water | place: USA:Blue River Watershed | collected 2017-08-15
AATTTTATGGTTTAAAAATGCTACGCAAAAGTAGGCATTTCTTATTCAATTTATATAGTTTTTAAACAATTTTAATTCTTTGGATTATTCAATTTACTGTGATGGCGGCTGTATAAGAAATAAACTACAAAGCCTATAGCTAACCATGCAGCAGAAAGTGTTTTAGCATCATCGCTTAGTTTGTACATTAAAACCGTATTAATTAAAATACCTAATATAGCGATTACTGGCAATGCTGGCACTTTAAAATTGCGTTGCAAATTTGGTTCTCTTACACGCAGTAACCAAACAGCAACACAAACCATAGTGAAGGCAAATAATGTACCAAAACTAGTCATGTCGGCTAAGGTACTTATAGGAGTAAAACCTGCAACTAGGGCAACAACTACGCCAATGAAAATAGTATTTTTATAAGGTGTTTTATTCGTGCTATGCAAATCAGAAAAGAATTTTGGTATTAATCCATCTTTACTCATACCTAAGAAAATTCTAGACTGACCTAGCATCATAACCATTAATACAGAGATTAAACCTACTGTTGCAGCAATAGTAATTAAATAAGAAGCCCAATCCATTCCTGCAATTTGGAAAGCATAGGCAACCGGTGCTTTTATAGCATCAGGATAACTTCCGTTTGGATTAAAATCGGTATAGTTAATCATACCTGTCAATACTAATGATACTAATATGTAAAGTACAGTGCACACTAATAAAGAGGCAACAATAGCAAAAGGAACATCTTTTTTAGGATTGATCGCTTCACCAGCTTGCGTACTTACGGCATCAAATCCAACATACGCAAAAAAGATAGCTGCAGCACCTGAAAAAACACCACCCCAACCGTAAGCTTCTACTGCTTTTCCTTCTCTAACTATAGTAGTTGCTTCCGGAATAAAAGGATGCCAATTAGCCACATGAATACAAAAAGCGCCGGCTATTATTACAAAAAGTACCGCGGTTACTTTCATGATCACAATAATATTATTTGCTTTAGCTGCTTCTTTAGTTCCCTTTACTAATAATGCAGTCACTAATAATACAATTAAAGTAGCTGGCAAATTCATAGAGAACCCATCGCCCGTATAACTTGCCGGATCTTGTGTCAGATATAAGGGCAATTCTAAATTAAATAAGTGTAGTAGTTTATTAAAATAACCCGACCAACTCACGGCCACTGTCATAGAACCCATGGCATATTCCAATATCAAACCCCAGCCAATAATCCAAGCAAATAATTCCCCTATAGTACCATATGCGTAGGCATATGCTGAACCTTCAACGGGTATCATACTTGCAAATTCCGAATAACATAAAGCTGCAAAGACACAAGCAATACCAGCAAAAACAAAAGATAAAGCCAAAGCTGGTCCCGCATGATAATAGGCACCGGTTCCCGTTAACACAAAGATACCGCCACCAATAATAGCACCGATACCAATAGCCGTTAAGCTCCATTTACCTAATACTCTCTTTAATTCACTTTTTTTCATATCCGATTCAAAAGATTCAATCGGCTTTTTGATAAATAAATTCATGGATGTTACATATTTTAATTCGACTAAGATAAAAGTATTAACGGAATTTTACTATTAAAAGAGTATTATTTCCATTAACTTTGGTCAAATTTTTTTTCCATACCCTATTCATGTATCGTTTACTTTTATTCATATTCGCTCTACAATTTATTGTTTTAACTAGCTATGCGCAGCAACGCACTCAGCTTCCAAATGTTGCTATTGCTCAAAATAAAAATACAGTAGAATTAAAATGGTTTTGCCAATATGAAGGAGTTCATGCAATTTCTATAGAACGCTCATTGGATAGTGGAGAAAATTATCAAAGAATTGGAGAACCCAATACAATTAATAAAGGCGAACAAGTTTTTACCGATACCCACCCTGTATGTGGAAGTAATTGGTACCGAGTTCAATTAGAGTTCAATTCAGGTTTACTATGGAATAGTCATATTGCTAAAATTCATATGGATAGCAATCAGTATTATTTCAACCCCATTGAAAAAGCTAATGGCAATACCAGTTTAGCCGTTGCAAGCGACACTAATATAGATAATATAGATGCCTACTCCTATTTTAAATCATTATATATCAACACTTTACCTGCAAATGGCAATATTTTAGTTACCCTTAACGATGGCGATGTTCATAATTATACGATCAAATTTTTAGATCAATATGAGCATTTTCTATTTCAAGTAGATGGAATTAAAGAAAAAAGCTACTCTATTGACAAGCGCAATTTCCCACATAAAGGTGTTTATAAATTTCAATTGTATAAAAATAAAGAAGTATTGGAAATAGGCTATGTAAGTGTATTTTTCTAGTTCTCCTTTTAATAATATAGAATTTTTAATTGAATAACACTTTTTAATTAAAAATTATTACCTTTGCACCCTATTTTACTTAAATTTTACACTTAATTTAATAACTAAAACAATGGCTGATTTACGCTTACAGCGCAACTTTGGTATTGCAGCACATATTGATGCTGGTAAAACCACTACTACAGAACGTATTCTTTACTACACGGGAGTAAACCACAAAATTGGTGAAGTGCACGAAGGTGCTGCTACCATGGACTGGATGGCTCAAGAACAAGAGAGAGGTATCACTATTACTTCTGCTGCTACAACTTGTTTTTGGAATTTCCCTACAGAGCAAGGTAAACCTTTACCTAATTCTCAAAAATATAAATTCAATATCATCGATACTCCAGGTCACGTGGACTTTACCGTAGAGGTAGAGCGTTCTATGCGTGTATTAGATGGTCTTGTAGCTTTATTCTCTGCAGTAGATGGTGTTGAACCACAATCTGAAACTGTATGGCGTCAAGCTAATCGTTACCGTGTACCTCGTATCGGTTTCGTAAATAAAATGGACCGTATTGGTGCAGACTTCTTAATGGTTGTGCAACAAGTAAAAGATATGTTAGGTGCTAAAGCAGTGCCTTTACAATTACCTATCGGTGCTGAAGATAACTTCAAAGGTGTGGTAGACTTAGTGACTATGAAATCTATCGTTTGGGATGATTCTACACAAGGTATGACTTATGTAGAAGGTGAAATTCCTGCTGATATGGTGGAAGAAGCACAATTATGGAGAGCTGGTTTAGTAGAAGCAGTAGCTGAATATGATGACCAATTAATGGAGAAATTCTTCGAAGATCCTAATAGTATCTCTGTTGATGAAATCCACGAAGCAGTACGTAAAGCAACCATCGATTTAAGCATTATCCCTATGCTTTGCGGTTCTTCATACAAAAATAAAGGCGTTCAAAAAATGTTAGATTGCGTTATTCGCTATCTACCTAGCCCTGTAGATGTTGAAGATACAAAAGGTGTTAATCCAGATAACGGAGAAGAAATCTTCCGTAAACCAAGTGCAAAAGAACCATTTGCTGCCTTAGCATTTAAAATTATGACCGATCCTTTCGTAGGTCGTTTAGCCTTCTTCCGTGCTTATTCTGGTCACTTAGATTCTGGTTCGTATGTATTAAACGTACGTACTGGTAAAAATGAGCGTATCAGTCGTATCATGCAGATGCACGCTAATAAACAAAACCCAATCGATTTTATCGAAGCTGGTGATATTGGTGCAGCAGTTGGATTTAAAGATATCAAAACGGGTGATACCCTTTGCGATGAAAAACACCCAATTGTTTTAGAAAACATGTTCATTCCAGAACCGGTTATCTCTATCGCTGTTGAGCCTAAAACTCAAGCAGACGTTGATAAAATGGGTATGGCAATCGCTAAATTAGTTGAAGAAGATCCTACTTTAAGAGTTAAAACAGATGAAGAAACTGGCCAAACCATCTTAAGTGGTATGGGTGAGTTACACTTAGAAATTATCGTTGACCGTATGCGTCGCGAATTTAAAGTGGAAATCAACCAAGGTAATCCTCAAGTAGCATACAAAGAAGCATTTACTTTGAAAATCGAACACCGTGAAGTATTCAAAAAACAATCTGGTGGTCGTGGTAAATTTGCCGACATTATGTTTGAAATTGGCCCTGCTGAAGAAGAATTCTTAGCTCAAGGTAAAGGTCAATTCCAATTCATTAACGATATCTTCGGAGGTTCTATCCCTCGTGAGTTTATCCCTGCAATCCAAAAAGGTTTTGAAACATCAATGACTAACGGTCCTTTAGCTGGTTATCCAATCGAAAGTATGCGTGTTCGTATCTTTGATGGTTCTTTCCACCAAGTTGACTCGGATTCTATGTCATTTGAATTGTGTGCTCGTTCTGGTTTCCGTGAGGCAGGTAGAAAAGCAAAAACAGTTCTTTTAGAACCAATCATGAAAGTAGAGGTTACAACTCCAGATCAATATATGGGTGATGTAACTGGTGACTTAAACCGTCGTCGTGCTATGCTAGAAGGTATGGACACTCGTGCAGGTGCTCAAGTTATCCGTGCTAAAGTTCCATTAAGCGAAATGTTCGGTTATGTAACTCAATTACGTTCTCTTTCTTCTGGTCGTGCATCTTCTACTATGGAGTTTAGTCACTACGCTCCAGCTCCTCGTAATATCGAAGAAGAAGTAGTAGCAAAATCAAAAGGTAAAAACAAAAACGAAGACTAATTCTTTTTGTTTTCATAATATAAAGCCTCCCTTTTGGGAGGCTTTTTTATTTGTAAGTATTTGTCAACATTTGCTGTTTTAAGTTGTTTTATAGTTATGGCAAATTATTTAATCATAGGCGCTTCCTCCGGAATCGGCGCTCAAATAGCACAAGATTTATTGGCATCTGGTCATCAAGTTTGGGGATCTTATCGTAATCATCCGATTACAGATCAGCGTATACAATCCTTTCATTTTGATTCAAGTGATACTTTAAGTAAGCTTCCTAATGAATTACCAGAAACGCTTGATGGTTTTGTATACTGTGTGGGCAGTATTCAACTTACACCTATTTCAAGAGTTAATACAAGTAATTTATCCTTAGATATTCAAAATCAGCTAATTAAGTTAGTAGAAATATTACAACATATTTTCCCTAAACTTAAAAAATCAAGCCATGCTAGTGTGGTATTATTTTCATCTGTGGCTGTGCAGTTAGGCTTACCTTTTCATACGCAGGTTGGTATAGTCAAAGGAGCCATTGAAGGCTTAAGCAAATCCTTGGCAGCAGAATGGGCACCTAGTATTCGAGTGAATACGATAGCTCCTTCGTTGACGAATACACCCCTTGCCGAACCATTATTGAATACCCCAGAAAAGAAATTAGCAAACGATCAGCGTCACCCGCTAAAAAGGATTGGAACCGTAGGAGACATTTCAAATATGGCCTGTTTCTTACTCAGTGATAAATCGTCATGGATCACCGCGCAAGTTTTGCATGTTGATGGCGGTATGCAAGCCATCAAATAAATTAAGGAAGGCAAGGTTTTTACCTTGCCTTTTTTAATGTTGTGGTAATTGCTTATATATTTTCAAGTGCTTGCGCTATATCATTAATAATATCAGCATAATGTTCTACTCCAATTGATAAGCGAACCATTTTCTCTCTAATGCCTAATTGTTGTTTCAAGGCAGGTTCCACATCTACATGGGTCATGGTAGCTGGATGCTCAGCTAAGCTCTCCGTACTTCCTAGGCTAACTGCTAATTTTATAAGCTGTAGCGCGTTTAAAAACCTAAACGCTTCTTGTTCGCCCCCTTTGATATCAAAAGAAATCATGGCTCCATTAGATAAGCATTGTTTTTGCTTGATAGCATATGCCTTAGTGTTATTTGCAGTGATATTGCCCAAATAATAGACCTTTTCTACTTTTGGATGATTATTTAAAAAAGATGCCACATGCTCCGCATTAAGGGCTTGTGCATCCATTCTGAGCTTTAGCGTTTCAAGACTACGTAATAATAACCAAGCCGTGTTGGGACTAGCCATATTACCCAAAAAAGTACGCATTGCCCTTACTCTAGCCATAAGTGCTTCATTGCCCAAACAAGCACCCGCTATAACATCGCTATGACCACCAATGTATTTTGTAGCAGAATACAAGACCAAATCGGCACCATGCGCTAAAGGATGTTGCCACAAGGGGCCCATATAAGTATTGTCAATGGCAACGTAAACGGGTTTATTGGGCGAACTATAATGCTCAGCTAAATCCTTACACATGGCAATATCAATTAAATCATTAGTTGGATTGGCAGGTGTCTCTGCATACACTAAGGCTATTTTATCGGAAACACCCAAGGTATCTATTTGCGCTAAAATGGATTCTTTAGTCTGACCAACAGCAAATGTAATGGCGTTAATGCCAAATTTTGGTAATACTTTTTTTATAAAATGATCAGTGCCACCGTACAATGGACTACTGATGAGCACATAATCACCGGGCTTTAAAAATTCTAATAACACGGTAGTGATCGCTGCCATTCCACTTTCGAATACGGCACATGCAGCTGCATCATCCCAAAGGGCTAAACGATTTTCTAAAATTTCTAAATCCGGATTATTGATTCGGCTATAGATAAGGCCCATTTCTTCCCCATCTTGTTGGTCTCTATGGCCATAGGCTAATTCGAAAAAAGCTTTACCTTCTTCGGCAGTAGCAAACACAAAAGTGGAAGTTTGGAAAATAGGACATTTTATTGCCCCTTCAGAAAGAGATGGCTTGTAGCCATAAGTCATCATTTGACTTTCAGGTTTTAATTTAGGATACATGATAACAGATTTTTAAGATGCGGCAAAGATAGATAAGAAATTTAAACTTCTTATCTATTCCTTACTCCTCTATAAAATCTAAATCTCTTGCAAAGGTTTCCTTCATGAAATATAAGGCGATAGCGCTTAATGTCATCACTATTATACCGGTAATAATTGCTGCATTTATATACGGGGTATAATCTTGCAAATAAGTAAAAAGCAATAACATGAGTGGTAATGAACCTCTAACCATATTAGGAATGGTTGTAGTAGCAGTAGCGCGTAAATTGGTACCAAATTGCTCTGCTGCCATCGTTACAAAAATAGCCCAAAAGCCGGTTCCAAAGCCTAATAAAGCGCAAACGGCATACATACCTGATGCATGCTGAATGGGTAAAGCAAAAAACAGCAACATTGCAAAAACGGTAATGGCATAAAATAACCACATCGCTTTTTTTCTACTTTTAAAATACTGACTTACAAAACCAATAAGCATATCGCCAATGGAAATAGCTGCATAAGCATACATAATAGCTTTACCAGGTTGCACCACCTCTTCAATACCCATTTGCTTAGCAAATACATTACTAAAAGAAATAAGAATACCGATAACATACCACGTGGGTAAACCTATAAGTATTGCTTTCATATAGGTTTTGAATCTATGGGCATTATTAAAAAACATAAAAAAATTGCCTTTTACCGCAGTACTTTCTTGTGTTTTTTTATACAAACCACTTTCATAAACTCGAATACGCAGGAACAATAAAGATAAGCCTAAGCCACCGCCAATAAAATAACAAATTCGCCAATCGAAAGATTGAGAAATAAAATAAGCCACCACAGCACCCGACAAACCTATACCTGCTACTAAGGAAGTAGCAATACCTCTTTGCTCTTTATTAACCAACTCACTAACTAAGGTAATACCCGCGCCTAATTCTCCTGCCAAACCAATACCCGCTATGAATCTGCACCAAGCATAAGCATCGCTAGTTTGCACAAAACCATTAAAAATATTTGCAACAGAATATAACACTATCGATCCAAATAAAACACTCAAGCGCCCTTTCTTATCTCCCAATACGCCCCATAAAATACCGCCTAAAAGCAAACCATACATTTGATAGCTAATAATGCGCATACCTTCTGTAGTTACTTGCGCTTCACTTAAATGTAAACTCTGTAAGCTTTGTACACGTACAATACCAAACAATAATAAATCGTAAATATCTACAAAATAGCCTAAAGCAGCCACTACTAAAGGAACACTCCAAAGACTATTTTTTAACGCAGCTGACGACATAGATTAAGCTCTTTTTTTAGCAAAAATCATTTTATATAATACGGGAAGTGTAGTCACTAAGATTAAACCAATTACAATTTTTTCTAGATTTCCTTTTACCCATTCATTTTCACCTAAGCAATAACCGGTAATGGTCATGCTGAGTACCCATGCAAAAGATCCAACAATATTATATATCAAAAACTTTTTACGCTCCATATGCACTACTCCAGCAACAATAGGAGCAAAGGTGCGCACGATGGGAATAAAGCGAGCTAAAATAATAGCGCTCCCCCCTTTCTTCTCATAGAATTCTTTAGCTTGTATAAGATGTTTGCGTTTGAATAGCCAAGTATCTTTTCGCTCAAATAAAATAGGTCCAGTTTTTTTCCCAAACCAATACCCAACTATATTTCCAATTATTCCTGCAAGGGTAATTAATACAATCCAATAAGGTAAATTCAATGCTGCAGTATCAAAAGGAGATGCCGATTGTGCAATGATTAATCCAGTTACAAATAATAAAGAATCACCAGGCAAGAAAAACCCAACAAATAAGCCTGTCTCTGCAAAAACAATTAAGGCCACCAAATATAATCCACCATGTTGCGTAATCCAATCCGCATTAGTCAAATGCTTAAATAATTCTAAAATCGATTCCATATAATTCTTTTAATGATTGTAAATATGCGCTTTATATTCTAAAAATAAAAACTTTTAAGCTTCCAACTTGCTAATAACAGCTGTGGCTACACTATTACCTACTACATTTGTTGCACTACGACCCATATCTAATAAGGGATCAATGCCTAATAATAAAGCCAAACCTGCTTCGGGAATATTAAAGGAAGCTAAGGTACCAGCAATTACTACTAAGGAGGCACGAGGCACACCTGCAATACCTTTACTGGTAAGCATTAATACAAGTAGCATACTGAACTGTGTAGGCAAATCTAAAGGAATACCATACGATTGAGCAATGAAAATGGAGGCAAAAGTCATATACATCATCGAACCATCTAAATTAAATGAATAGCCCAAAGGCAAAACAAAACTGGTGATTTTATTTGGGCATCCAAATCGCTCTAACTCTAATAAGGTTCTAGGGAAAGCAGCTTCGCTACTTGAGGTACTAAAGGCTAATAAAATGGGTTCTTTAATGTGCTTAAGCAAAGTACCTATTCGTTTACCTATAAATAAATAGCCTATGACAATAAGTAAAACGATGAGTAATAAAAGTGCGGTATAAAACTCTCCAATTAAAATAGAATAAGTAGAGAGAATACTAGGACCTTGTTTAGCTATGATAGCCGCCATAGCTGCAAATACAGCTACAGGTGAAAAGTACATTATATACTGTGTCATTTTTAAGATGACATGCGCTACAGCATCTAAAAAATCAACAATGATGGTTCCTTTCTCTCCTATGGCAGCAGTAGCAATGCCAAAGAAAATAGAAAATACCACAACTTGCAAAATTTCATTTTTAGCCATGGCATCTATAACGCTGCTTGGGAAAACATGATATAAAAAATCTTTCAATCCAATAGCATGTTGTGCAATATCTACTGTAGCATTAGCTGCCGGTAAAGGCAAATGCATATGTATGCCCGGTTGCCATATATTGACTAATAGCATACCTAATAGCAAGCTTAAAAAACTAGCGCCTAAAAACCATAACAATGTTTTAGCCCCTATCCTCCCCACACTTTTGATATCGCCCAATTTAGCTATACCCACTACGAGTGTAGAAAAAACTAAGGGTGCTACAATCATTTTTATCAAACGTAAAAACACTTCGGGTACTAATGAAAATGCATCGATGTAGGATTTAGCAATAGCTTGTTTATAAAAAATATATCCTAATACAATACCTGCTAATAGACCAATAAATATATTTCTGCTGAGCTTATTTTTAATTGGAGTGGCTGAATGCATGTGCAAAATTGATTTATTGCAATATACAATTCTATTTTTAGAAAATTAACTCCTGCGCAATAGATTGATTGCCCTGTAAACCACCAGTATGAATAGCTGCAATTCTTGCATTGGAAGGCAATTGTTGCGTTTGTATTAATTCAGAAATACCCCACATCATTTTAGCGGTATATACTCTATCAAGCGGAAGCGCATAACGTTGATAACAATCATTCATAAAAGAAATTAATTCGGGTGTTATTTTCCCAAATCCTCCAAAATGATAAGCATCGATTATCGTATAACTAGTTTTATCTATAGTAGGAATATAAGATTCAATTTCATTTTTTAAATAAGTACCGCCTTTCATCGGTGCAAAACCAATAAGATGGGTGTCTAAAGATAAGGCTCGTCGCAATCCAGCAAATGTAGTACCACTTCCAACAGAGACGCATACATAATCATAGGACTTAGTTAAAAACGAAGCAATAGCGCTCGCTCCTTTTACTCCCATTTCAGAATTGCCCCCTTCGGGTAATATATAAGCATCTGGATACTTTGATTGTAAACTACTTGCATCTTTTTTCAATGCACTATAATGTGTTGCATCTACAAAGTGTAATTCCATTCCATGCTCTTGTGCAAATAATAAGGATGGGCTTAGCACTTCATAATGACCTCTTACTATTGCTTTACAAGGTATTTGATAATGATGAGCATAATAGGCTAATGCCACAAGATGATTAGACCAAGCACCACCAAAACTAATAATGCTCTTTTTCTGAGCTGCTTGCATGGCTTCTTGTAAACCGTTTAACTTAAACCATTTATTACCAGAAACTATAGGGTGACAAAGATCGAGTCGAAGTATATCTAATACATTATTTGCTGGTAGAAAACCTTCAATAGATTGGATAATAATGGCTTCTTTATTAATTATGGTAGCCATATTCTTTTAAGTAATTATCATTATCTCTCCACTTTGGTCGCACTTTGATAAATAATTCCAAGTGTACTTTACCATCAATAAACGCTTCGATTTTTTCGCGAGAGCGAATACCCAATTGTTTGATATTAGAACCCCCTTTGCCTAAAAGAATCATCTTTTGTGTTTCGCGGGTAACAATAATCTCTGCTTTAATTACGGTAAGCGTAGATTTCTCTTCAAAAGATTGAATTATAACAGCAG
>JACCDI012085396.1_pt1 | contig 11066 bp, 6 predicted proteins | sample 7442791 | NCBI WGS metagenome assembly JACCDI01 (sample SAMN15323434, study PRJNA562643) | freshwater metagenome | isolation source: river surface water | place: USA:Blue River Watershed | collected 2017-08-15
AGACATGCGTGGCAAGCGCGTGGGCGTGGTCGGCACTGGCTCCACGGGCATCCAAGCCATTCCCGTGATTGCAGAGCAAGCTGCCCATTTCCGCCTTGATGGCCGCCTTAGAGTCGGTGAGTTTGGTGACGTGGTTTGACGAAGACACGCCTTTGGAGCTGATCACCGAGCTGCGCCCCGATGTGTTGGTCAAAGGTGGCGATTACGACATGAGCAAATTGGCCGAGACCCAAGTGGTGTTGGCCTACGGTGGCCGCGCCCAAGCCATTCCGTTTGTCGATGGTTACTCGACCACCGCGCTGGTTAAGAAAATTCGTCAAGGCTGACGCCCCGTAGACCCCAAGCGTTGCGCGTGATGAGCGGCGCTTTAGAACGTACCGAATACGGCACGCCAAAGCGATTGGATGGCGGCACATTCTTTTTCAAGTTCGGACTGTGGCACTTGCGTGGGTTGTTCATCCAAGCGCGCACGGTGTTGCACACGGCGCAGTTCGCGGTAAGCGCTGCCCGCTGCTTCGCCCACGCCCGCAGGCAACAAACCCGCTTTTTCAGCACTCAGCAGCAAGGCAATGTTGCCCACGTTGGCCAGCAACGCAGGATGCTGCGCTGCATGGGCCAACACCAAGTACTGCACCGCAAACTCCACATCCACCATGCCGCCTGCGCTGTGTTTGACGTCAAACAAATCGGGCTTCACGCTGTGGGCGGCACGCAACTTGTCGCGCATGGCCACAATTTCTTGGCGCAATGAAGCGACATCGCGTTTGGCATTGATGACGCTGGCACGCACCGTGTCAAAGCGCGCTTTCAGTTCGGGTGCGCCTAGGCAAAAGCGCGCGCGCGTCATGGCTTGGTGTTCCCATGTCCACGCGGTGTTTTCGCCGCGCTGGCATTGGTAGTCGGCATAGGCCTCAAAAGTGGACACCAAAAGGCCCGAGTTGCCGTTGGGGCGCAGTGCGGTGTCAATCTCGTACAAATCGCCGTCGCCTGTTTTGACGGTCAGCCAGTTGATGAGTTTGCGCACGTAGGCGGCGTAAATTTCGCCTGCGCGTTCATGCGTGTCTTCGTACACAAACACAATGTCTAGGTCGCTGCCGTAGCCCAGTTCTTTGCCGCCCAGTTTGCCGTAGGCAAGGATGGCAAACAGGGGCTCGTCGCGGTGGCGTTGCTTGAAGTGTTGCCAGACCCAGCGGCTGGTGATTTTGAGCATCACATCGGCCAGCGCGCTCAAGTCATCCGCCACTTGTTCTACCGTGATGCGGCCTTCCACGTCGCGTGCCAAAGTGCGAAACACCTCGGCATGATGGGCGCGGCGAAGCAGGTTGAGCAAAGTTTCTTCGTCGGCTTGGCCCGTGGATTGCAACGAGGCAAGCCGACGCTCCAGCTCTTGTTCAAACTCTTGCGGCATAAAGCGTTCGGCCAACAAGGCTTCGCCCGCCAGCTCGTCAATCACACCTGGATGTTGTTGCAAATATTTGGCGGGCCAACGTGCCAGACCCAGCAAGCGCATGAGTTGCTCGTGCACACGCGGGCGCTCGATCAGCAAGGCCAAATAGCTTTCGCGGCGCAGCAGCGGCTCCATCCAGTCGCTCCAGCGCACGGCCGCTTCTTCGGTGATGCGGCCATCGTCAATCCACGCGTTGGTGCGTTGTAAAAGTTTGAGCAGGCGTTGCACGCTGTCATCGCGCAGGGCGCGGATACGGGGCTGTTCGCACCAGTGCGTCACGCGTTCGCGCAAGCGCTCGTTCAAATCGGGCAAGAGCGAGGCCAAGTCCACATAGTCGTTTTTGGGTGTGCAGCCTTTGCAGTCGCCGTTGGAAGCGGCCTCGGATTTGTCGCCCAAGCCCAGCAGGCGGTCAAACTCGTGGGCCACGAGTTCGCGATGGGCATCGAGCTGGCTTAAGAAATCGCAGGTGTCGCCAAACCCTAAGGTCAGCGATATCCAGTTGAGGTCTTCGTCATGGGTGGGCAGCACATGGGTTTGTTGGTCGTCCAAGTATTGAATGCGGTGTTCGACTTGGCGCAAAAACACATAGGCCTTGGCCAGTGCGTCGGCGGTGGCTGCGGGCATGAGGTTGGCTTGGCTCAAGCGTTGCAGGGCTTGCAATGTGGGGCGTGTGCGCAGCTCTGGGAAGTGACCACCGCGCACGACTTGCAGCAGTTGCACCGTGAATTCAATTTCACGGATGCCACCACGTGACAGCTTCACATCATTCGCACGCTCAGGTCGTCCCGCACTTTGGGTGATGGAGTGCTTGCGAATTTGTTGGTGCAAGCCGCGCAGCGACTCAAACACGCTGTAGTCCAAATAGCGGCGAAACACAAAAGGCAGCACCGTGTCGCGCAGCTCATGCGCGGTGGCCTTGGCGCTGAAGGGGGCCACGACGCGGCTTTTGAGCCACGCAAAGCGTTCCCACTCACGCCCTTGCACCAAGAAATATTCTTCCAGCGCTTGGCGCGACACCACGCTCGGGCCCGAGTTGCCGTTGGGGCGCAGGGCCAAGTCCATGCGAAACACAAAGCCGTGGTCGGTGCTGTCGCCAATCAGGGCGTAAATCAGTTTGACGGCTTTGGCAAAGTAGTCGTGGTTGCTGATGCGTCCACGGCCGTCGGGCAGGCCGGTGGTTTCGCCGTCTTCGTCGTACACATAAATCAGGTCGATGTCGCTCGACACATTCAGCTCGCGCGCGCCAAATTTGCCCATGCCAATGATCCACAGCACCGCGCGTTGGCCGCCTGCGGTGGTGGGCACGCCGTAGCTGGCGTCGAGCTGCGCTTGGGCTTCGTGGTAGGCCACATCCAAGGTGAATTCACCCAGCTTGGTCACGGCGCGGGTCACCGTCTCTAGGCTGGCGCCTTGTTCGCAGTCGATGACCACCAAGCGTTCCATCACCAATTGACGCAAGATGCGCAGCGCATCAGCACAGCTGTGGGTTTGACGCAGCGCTGCAAAACAGGCTTGCATCGTGGCCAATTCGGGCGCACCTGCGGGCAACAAAGGCAGCTCTTGGGCGTAGCGGCGGCGCAAACGCTGAACGAAGCGTGAATAAGTACTCAAGTTCTGCATGGGGCAGGGGATAATTCCCGTCATAGTGCTTGTACCGTGAAACGTTTGTCTGACTCTGTGAATCCCACCCCCGAAAACAACCGATCTGATTTGAAAACCAAGTCAAGCTGGCTGCGCGTGATGCGTTGGGCCTTGGGCGTGGTGGCGTTTGCGTGGGTGTCGGTGTTGCTGGCGTGGAGTGCCTTGCACGTTTTTATTGTGCCGCGAATCGCCGATTACCGTGAGGTGTTGCAGCAACAAGCCACAAAGGCTTTAGGGCTGCGCGTGGAAATTGGCAGCATCAGCGCACAGGGCGGTTGGTTGGTGCCGTGGTTTGAGGCGCAAGACATTCAGTTGTTTGACAGAGAAGGCCGCCCTGCTTTGCATTTGTCGCGTGTGCTGCTGGCGGTGTCGCCGCGCTCTGTGCTGATGGGGCAATTCGAGCAGCTCGACATGGAGCAGCCCGAGTTAGAAATTCGCCGTGATGCCCAAGGCCATGTGTGGGTGGCTGGCTTAGACACCAACGGTTCAGGTGATGGCCGCGGGGCAGATTGGTTTTTTTCTCAGCCTGAATTTTTGGTGCGGGGTGGTGTGGTGCGTTGGCGCGACGAAAGCCGCAGCAGTGCCAACCAAACCGCAGCGCCTGTGCTGACGCTGCAAGGCGTGGACTTGTCCATTCAAAACCAATGGTTTCGTCATGAGCTGCGCGTCGATGCCACGCCCCCCGAAACTTTGGGCCAGCGCTTGTCGTTGCGAGGCAAGTTTTATCAGCTGCCTTGGCAGCGTTCCGGTGATGTGACGCAATGGTCAGGCGAGATGTTTGCTGACCTGCCCTATGTCAACTTGGCCAGTTTGCGCCAATGGATCGCCATGGACAAAGGCCTGTCCCTGCAAGAAGGCCGAGGCGCTGTTCGCCTGTGGGCCGACGTGAACCAAGGCACGCCCGTGGGTGTGACAGCCGATGTGGCACTTGATGCGGTAGATGCACGCTTAGGCGCAGACTTGATGCCGCTGAGCTTGCGTCATGTGCATGGCCGCATCGGTGCGCAGTCACGCGATGGCGAAGTCGAAGTCAGTAGCCAAGACTTGGTGTTTGACACCCAAGAGGGCGAGCATTGGCCTGGGGGTGTGTTGCGTCTGAGCTGGGTCAGCAACCCCTCGCAGGCGGCAGCCTTACAGGCCGGTACTTTGCAGGCGGATCGTTTGGATTTAGATGCCCTCACACAAATCAGCCAGCGTGTGCCACTGCCAGAGCAGTTGCGCAGCATGCTCTCGCGGGTGCAGCCGCAAGGTCAAGTCAACCAGCTCAAAGCCACATGGCAACACACCGATGGCGCGCTTCACTACACCGCGCGTGGGCAAGTGCGTCAGTTGTCATTGCTGCGAGATGCTTTGCCCGACAGCCCCTTGGCCAATGTGCCAGGCGTGCAAAACGCTCAGCTTGAATTTGAGCTGACTCAAAAAAGCGGCAAGGCACGTGTGAGTGTGGGCAAAGGTAGCCTCACCTTGCCGTTGGGCTTAGACGAGCCACACATTGCCCTTGAAGACGCATCGGTTCAACTGGGCTGGCAAGTCAAAGGCGATGACGTGGCGGTGCAGTTCACGCAAGGTCGTGTGGTCAACGACGATGTGTCGGGCGAGTTCAACGGCCAATGGAAAACGGGCGACGGCCAAGCCCGCCTTCCCGGAGTGTTGGATTTGACGGCCAGCATCAGCCGTGCCAATGTGACCCAAGTACATCGCTACTTGCCCAACACCCTGTCTGCTGATGTGCGCGCCTATGTGCGTGATGCCGTGCAGGCCGGTGAGGCCAGCCGCGCATCACTACGCTTGCGTGGCAACTTGCAGGACATGCCTTTTAGCAACCCTAAGCAGGGCGAATTTCGCGTTGTGGCCAATGTGTCTGGCGGCAGATATGCCTATGTGCCGCCCGCTCCGATCACTCGCAAAACCCCTGCGACAGCCGCTTGGCCTGCACTCAACGAGATCAATGGCGAGTTGGTGTTTGATCGCAGCGCCTTGCACTTCAAAGGACAAACCCAGTTAGCGGGTGCGCCTGATGTGACATGGCAAAAAGTGGATGTCCATATTCCAGACTTGGCACACACAGTGGTGCGTGTGAGCGGCGAGGCGCGTGGGCCTTTGCAACAAGTGCTCGACATGGTGGCCCATTCGGCCCTCAACGATTTGACCGGCACCGTGTTGAGCAAAAGCCAAGCCACGGGCAATGCGTCTTACAAGTTAGATCTGACTTTGCCGATCGACGCACTTGATCAAACGCAGGTGCAAGGCAGTGTGGGCTTCGCCGACAACGCCTTGCAAGTGATTCCAGGCACGCCAGTGCTCAAGCGCACGCGCGGCACATTGCAGTTCAATGAAAGTGGCTTCACCCTCAAAGCTTTGCAAGCACAGCTGTTGGGTGGTGACGCCACGCTGGCGGGCGGCTTGTCGTTTGTGGCGACCGAAGGTCAGTCGCCCTTGCAGCTCAAAATCAATGGCGAACTCAGCGCCGATGGCTTGCGCCAAGCGCGTGAGTTGGGCTTTGTGTCGCGCGTGGCGCAGCGCGCCACCGGCAAGGCCGACTACAGCGCCACCTTAGGCCTGCGCCGTGGCCAACCCGAATTGCTCATCAGCAGTGACCTCAAAGGCATGGCGCTCGACTTGCCCTCGCCCTTGACCAAAAGCGCCACCAGCAAAATGCCCTTGCGCATTGAGAGCCAGCTCACGCGTGAATCATTGCAACCCAAGTCGCGCGTGCTGCAAGATCAAATCAGCGTCACGCTCGACCGGTGGGTGGCTGTGACGTATGTGCGCGACCTCAGCGGCCCCCGCACGCGTGTGGTGCGCGGCGGCATTGCGGTGGGGCAGTCGGTGATCGATGCCATCCCCATGCGTGACAACGCGGTCAGCCTTAATTTACAGCTCGCCTCGTTGGACTTGGATGCATGGAGTAAGACGCTTACTCAGGTCACGGGCGTGTCGCCACTCAAACGCAAAGCGGGCCAAGCGGCCCCCATTGGCAGTGAAGCGGCCGATGCCAATGCGCAAGACTACATGCCTAGCTTTGCAGCTTTGCAGGCTGGTCAGATCAAGGTGGCCGATCGCGTGATTCACAAGGTGGTGGTGGGCGGCACACGTCAAGACGAGGTCTGGCGGCTCAACCTCAGCGCCGACGAGCTCAACGGCTCGGCCGAAGTACGCCCCCCCAACGGTGTGCTGCCCGCACAGCTATTTGCGCGTTTGGCTTATGTCAACATTCCGCCCAGTTCCGTGCCTGATGTGGAGCGCATGTTGAGCGATCAACCGAGCAGCATTCCAGCACTGGACATTGTGGTGAACGACCTCACCCTGCGTGGCAAAAAACTCGGGCGCTTAGAAATTTTGGCGGTCAACCAAGTGGGGGCCAAAGCGGCTCGTGAATGGCGTTTGAACAAGTTCAACTTGTTGCTGCCCGAAGCCACCTTCACAGCCAACGGCAGCTGGCTGGCAGATGGCCCGCGCTTGCGTCGCACACAGCTGAGTTTTGCGCTGGCCATTCGCGACAGTGGCGAGTTGCTGACCCGGCTTGGCACGCCCGGGGCGATTCGCCAAGGCGAAGGCCGCTTAGAGGGTGAGGTGACTTGGCAAGGTTCGCCCATCACCATCGATTACCCCAGCATGTCGGGCAAGATGAATGTGTCCATCGACAAAGGGCAATTTTTAAAGACAGAGCCTGGGGCGGCGCGGTTGTTGGGTGTGCTCAATTTACAAGCTTTGCCACGTCGCTTGACTTTAGATTTTCGCGATGTGTTCAGCGATGGTTTTGCCTTTGACTTTGTGCGCGGCGACGTGCGCATTGAGCAAGGAGTGGCCATGACCAACAACTTGCAAATGAAGGGTGTGGTGGCGGGTGCCTTGATTGAGGGCAAGGCAGATTTGGTGCGTGAAACCCAGGATCTCAAGGTCGTGGTTGTGCCTGAGATCAATGCCGGCACAGCTTCCTTGTATGTGGCCACGATCAATCCGCTGATTGGATTGACCAGCTACTTGGCACAATCATTTTTGGCCAAGCCCCTCATTCGTGCAGGCACCAGCGAGTTCCATGTGGACGGCACGTGGTCTGACCCCCGTGTGACCAAGGTCGACTGATGTGGTTCAAACCTGCGCCTCAAGTTCGCCGCTGGGTGCTGTGGGGCCTGCTGGTTGTGTTGGTGCTGACCATGCTCAGCACGCTGGTGTGGTTGGCGGGTCGCTATGAAGTGAGCCAAGTGCAAAGCCGCATTGAGCGCGATGCAGCCGATGCCGTGATTGACATTCGCACGGCCCTCACCCGCAATGTGCAAAGTTTGCAAGCCTTGCAATATGCCGACCGCGCTGCTGTGCCGTGGACGCAAGATGCCAACGCCATGCTGCGCGAGCACCGCGAATGGTTGCGCCTTGAATTGCGCGACCCCGAGTTGCGCGTCATCAAAAGCAGCGACACGCCGTTTCGCGCACCCGTATTCAGTCGGTTTGGCCGTGCGGCCAACCAGCTCGAAGTGGTGCAAGCTTGTGGTGTCGCCAGCCGTCAAAGTGGCCCCGGCTATGGGGCCAGTGCCTATGTGCCACAAACCGATGGTTTGGGTTTAGAAATCATGGACCTGTGTTTGCCCGTCATCACCGATGGCGAACTCACGGGCTACACCGTGGCCACTTATTCCTTGAATGAAATTTTGGTCAACATGGTGGGCCCGCAGCTCACGCGCAGCCAAGAGGTGTCGTTCACTGAATCTGACGGCACACGGTTGGCCATGCACGGCACAGCGCGGCGCGGCTCGCGCGTGTTCATTGCCAAGCAGCTGCTGGATCTACCCGGCCACACCATGGTGTTGCGCCTAGACAGCTGGCGTGGCGCACCCGATTTGTTTCCCAATGTGTTGACTGCCTTGGTCACGGCTTTGGCGCTGGCCCTGGTCACGGTGCTGCTCATGCTGGCGCGTGACATGCGCCGCCGCCAGCGGGTTGAGTTAGATCTGGCGGATGCGTTGGCATTTCGTAAGGCGATGGAAGATTCACTCGTCACGGGCTTGCGTGCGCGTGACAACGAAGGCCGCATCACCTATGTGAACCCCGCGTTTTGTGAGATGGTGGGCTTCGAGGCCAAAGAGTTGATAGGCCAAAGCATTCCTGCGCCCTATTGGCCGCCTGAGATGGTGGGCGAATATGGCCAACGCCAAGCCTTGCGCTTGGCGGGCAACGCGCCGCCGCGTGAGGGGGCTGAATCGGTGTTCATGCGCAAAAACGGCGAACGTTTTCCGGTGATGATATTTGAAGCGCCTCTCATCAATGCGCTGGGCGAGCAAACCGGTTGGATGGGCGCGGTGCTGGATGTGAGCGAGCAGCGCCGCGTGGAAGAAGTGTCGCGGGCCAGCCAAGAGCGTTTGCAAGCCACCGCACGTTTGGCCACCGTGGGCGAGATGGCGTCGCTCTTGAGCCACGAACTCAACCAACCCTTGGCCGCGATTTCGAGCTACGCCACAGGCAGCATGAACTTGCTGCAAGATGCCGCGACGAAAGACCCTCAACTGGCCGAGACCTTGGGCAGCGCGATTCAGCGCATCGGACAACAAGCCGAGCGTGCCGGTAAGGTCATCAAAAGCGTGCACGATTTTGTGCGCCGCCGCGATCAAGCCCGCGAAGCTGTTACCCCTCGTGCCTTGCTCGACGACGTGATGCCGCTGGTCACTTTGCAAGCCCGCAAGTTGGGTGTGCGCGTGGAGGTGCGTTGCGCCTCTGACTTGCCCGCCGTGCTGTGTGACCGCACGATGGTGGAGCAAGTGTTGCTCAACTTAGCGCGCAATGGCATGCAGGCCATGACCGATGACACCCCGCACAAAGTGCTCACGCTCATGGTGCGTGCCGCACCTTCGCCTGAAAACAGCCGTTGGCTGACCTTTTCGGTGGCCGATCTGGGCCACGGCATTGCCGAAGGCGTGGCTGAAAAGTTGTTCACGCCGTTCTTCACCACCAAACAAGAAGGCATGGGTTTGGGCCTGAGCCTGTGCCGTACTGTGGTCGAGCAGCATGGCGGTCATTTGGGCCATAGCCCTAATACACCACGCGGTACGGTGTTCAGTTTCACCCTGCCACAATCTGAGACAGAGGCCTGACCCATGCAACCTACTGAAGATGCTTTTGTATTTATCGTTGACGACGATGCTGGCGTGCGCGAAGCGCTGGCATGGCTGCTGCGCTCGCGTCGTTTGCCTAGCCAATCGTTTGAGAGTGCCGATGCGTTTTCAGACATGCTCAGCACCAGCAGTTTTGCGTGGCAGCCCACGCAGCCCAGCTGTTTGCTGTTGGATGTGCGCATGCCCGGCATGAGTGGCTTGGCCTTGTTTGAGCAACTCATTGAACGCAAGCTGCTCGATGTGTTGCCCGTGATTTTTCTCACCGGCCATGCCGATGTGCCCACCGCTGTCGATTCGGTCAAGCGCGGCGCATTTGATTTTTGCGAAAAACCGTTTTCAGACAACGCCTTGGTGGACCGCATTGAGCAAGCCTTGGCCCGCTCGGCGCAAACCTTGCAAGCCTTGCGCAGCAAACAAAACTTGCAACACAACTTGGCCGACCTCACCGAGCGCGAGCGCGATGTCATGCACTTGGTGGTCGAAGGCCTGCCCAACAAACTCATCGCCGATCAGCTCGACATCAGTGTGCGCACGGTCGAAGTGCACCGTGCCCGCGTGTTTGACAAGATGAACGTCAAGTCAGCGGTAGAGCTGGCCAACTTGTTACGCGGCGAGTGATGCACATGTGGGCGCGATGGACTCAGGCGCTGCTCGTCACCAGTGTGGTGGCGGTGCTGGTGGGCTGCGGCAGCACGCGCCGCGCACCTGTGATGGACCAAGGTCGTCCTTACCCTGCTGCGCGTGTGCCAGCCGATGCGCCGCGCGCCAGTGGCAGCTTGGCCGGCACGCCGGGCACGCCCAGCCCTCAACAAAGCTACCGCAGCCGTTGGGTCGCCGCATCGTGGAACGACGTGCCGGGCTGGCAAGATGATCAATTGCAAGACGCTTGGAACGCATGGCTGCAAAACTGCGAACGCCCCGGCCCCTTGTTTGCGCCGCTGTGTAAAGACGTGCGTCAACTCATGCTGGGCAGTGATGACGACCGCCGCCTGTGGATGATGAGCCACTTGCAGCCCTACCGCGTCGAGTCACTCGACGGTGCGGTGGATGGTTTGCTCACCAGTTACTACGAGCCTTTGTTTGATGCATCAGCGCAGATGCGCCCCGGCTTTGAAGTGCCCCTGTATGCGCCACCCGATGGCTTGGCCGAGGCGCGTCGCGCAGGCCGCCCATGGTTCAGCCGTCAAGAGATAGACACCAACCCCCAAGCGCGTGATGCGCTACGTGGCCGCGAAGTGGCGTGGTTGGCCGACCCCATCGATGCTTTGGTGTTGCACATCCAAGGCTCAGGCCGTGTGCGCATGGCCAACCCCGATGGCAGCACCCGTGTGGTGCGCTTGGCATTTGCAGGCTCGAACGAACAGCCTTACCAAAGCGTGGGCCGTTGGCTGCTAGACCGTGGTTTGATCAAAGATGCATCGTGGCAAGGCATCAAGGCGTGGATTGTCAGTGCCCAACAAAGCAACCCCCGCGTGGTGCAAGAGATGCTCTGGAGCAACCCACGTTATGTGTTCTTCCGCGAAGAGGTGCGTCGTGCCGCTGACGCCGACCTTGGGCCCCGTGGCGCACAAGGTGTGCCACTCACTGCTGGCCGCTCTATCGCGGTCGACAAAGACTCTATTCCCTACGGCACACCCGTATGGCTGGCCAGTGCGGGACCCAATGGCAACTTGCAACGCTTGGTGTTTGCGCAAGACACGGGCAGCGCCATCGTGGGTGCCGTGCGTGCCGATTACTTTGCGGGCACGGGCTTAGAGGCCGGTGATTTTGCGGGCCGTATGAAGCAAGGCTTGCGCTTGTGGGTGTTTTGGCCTAAATAATTCATGGCGTGAAGACGGGCGGGCTAGGTCAGGGTTTTCATGTCGCCCAAG
>JACCDI011586334.1_pt1 | contig 11063 bp, 10 predicted proteins | sample 7442791 | NCBI WGS metagenome assembly JACCDI01 (sample SAMN15323434, study PRJNA562643) | freshwater metagenome | isolation source: river surface water | place: USA:Blue River Watershed | collected 2017-08-15
CGGTACTCATGGGTGCGCTTGGCAAGATCTTTGACGTAAGCAATTCCCAGAATGGTGTCGAGATTCTCGCCGATAACTGGGATGCGCGTAAAGCCTGAACGCAAAGCTAGCGAAAGTCCTTGTCTTAAGTTTTTACTACCTTCAATCCAGACCATTTCAGTGCGCGGGACCATGAGTTCTCGAACCAAAGTGTCACCAAGTTCGAATACAGAATGAATCATTTCGTGCTCTGATTCTTCAACTAATCCACGCTCGTGAGCCTGATCAACAAGATCTCGTAGCTCTGCTTCGTTGGCAAAAGGCCCAGTTTTGAAACCTTTACCCGGCGTAATTGCATTTCCGATTGCAATAAGTAGCGCCGTCAATGGCCCCAGTACTTTGGACATCACAACGGCAACAACGCAGGCTGGAACAATCCAGCGTCCGGCATTCTGCTTAGCCAATGTTCGCGGGCCAACGCCGACGACTACATAGGAAAGTACCAACATAATTCCAACGGCTGCGAACATTCCTGAAAGCACTGAATCGAAGAGATCGACAAAAGATTCAGCCACAATCACCGTGGCTGTGAGTTCGCACGCTTTACGCACGAAGAGAATGACATTGAGATAACGAGCCGGTTCCTTGATGACGCGTTGGACCCAGGCTGCCGCTCGTGAAGACTTGACTTCTAACTCTTCAACAAATACCCGCGATATGGAATTAATCGCCGATTCGGATCCGGCGAGGAAACCCGCAAACAGCAGAAGAGACAGAACAGAGAGGACTGCGGAGAGACTCATCGACTCACTTTCCAATCGCGAAGGTAGCGTTCTTGAATTCCGAACATGATCTCTTTCTCGTCCTCATCTCGATGGTCATAGCCCAGCAAATGCAGTACTCCATGCACAGTCAGCAATTCCAATTCATCTTGTAAAGGATGCCCTGCTTCTCCTGCTTGTCTGGCAGCAAAGGCTGGACAGAGGATGATATCGCCTAGCATTCCTGGCCCCATCGGAGCTGAGTTTGGCTTGATCTCGTCCATAGGAAATGAAAGGACATCGGTAGCGCCTGGTTCATCCATCCACCGAACATGCAGAGCGCTCATCTCGTCTTCATCAACTAAAGAAATGCTGACTTCGCAATCCCGATGCAGGCCCATTGAAACCATGGCGAATTCTGCAACGGAGGCAAGGCGCGCTTCATCACACGTATGGGTGGTGAGATTAGTAATTTCTATATTCATTTCGCACTCCTCTTCAACGAGTAAAGAGAGTCAGCGATCACTCCTTAAAGAACGAGGTTTGATGACACGACGGGCTGTGCGATTTCCTTCTCCAGAGTTATCGAATCGTCCATAAGCATCAACAATCTCACTAACCAATCGATGGCGAACCACATCTTCAGATGTGAGATCCATAAATGAAATATCTGGGACCCCATCCAGAATCTCGCGCACGATTCCTAGACCAGATTCTTGATGAGTGGGGAGGTCTATCTGGGTGATGTCACCGGTTACGACCATCTTTGATCCAAAGCCAAGGCGAGTGAGAAACATCTTCATCTGTTCAGGTGAAGTGTTCTGGGCTTCATCAAGGATGATGAAGGAATCATTTAGCGTACGGCCTCGCATGTAAGCCAAGGGTGCAACTTCGATGGTGCCAGATGACATCAAGCGCGGAATAGCTTCTGGATCGAGCATGTCGTGGAGAGCATCGAATAATGGGCGCAGATACGGATCAATCTTCTCGTGAAGAGTTCCGGGTAGAAATCCGAGGCGCTCTCCTGCTTCAACTGCTGGCCTGGTAAGAATGATGCGATTGACCTGTTTTGATTGCAGCGCTTGAACAGCTTTTGCCATCGCAAGATAAGTTTTACCAGTACCTGCTGGACCAATTCCAAATGTAACGGTGTGCTTGTCAATCGCATCGACATAGCGTTTTTGATTTGAAGTCTTTGGGCGAATGGTCTTTCCACGATTGCTCAGAATATTGAGTGTCAGAACCTCTGCTGGCGATTCATTTCCATCGCCTTGAATCATTGCGATCGATCGGCGCACGGCATCATCGCTCAGAGGCTGGCCAGCGCGCACAACCATCAGGAAATTCTGCATCAACTTCTTTACTCGCTCAGTACCCTCGGCGCTGCCACGAAGAATCACCTCGTTGCCACGAACTGTGATTGCAACATCGTGGAATGCGCTCTCGAGCGCTCGAATATAGGAATCATTCGGCCCAGTCAGGGCAACGCTCGGAATATCTGCAGGAAGAGTAAGAACTATTCGATCCATTAGCGGCATTCTATCCAGGGGGCCACTGCAACGCTCGTCCGCCTAGGAGGTGGAGATGAGCGTGAAAAACCGTCTGGCCTGCATCTGCCCCGGTGTTAAACACAGTTCGATACCCGGTGAGCGCGTTCTTGCTAGCTATCTGATCTGCCACATCGAATAGCTCGCTGAGTGACACTGGATCAGATTTGGAGAGCTCTGCAACATTCTCATAATGAGACTTTGGAATAACTAAAACGTGAGTTGGCGATTGAGGATTTATATCGTTGAAAGCGAGAACTCTCTCCGTCTCCATCACTGTCGAGGCAGGAATCTCCCCCGCCACGATTGCGCAGAATAAGCAATTCATGGCGTATCTCTACCAGATTCCCAAGGAAGTCTGCACCGCAGCAAGCGCAGCAGCTCCGGCGTGTGCCGAACGAAAGATTGGCTCTCCCATGCTCACTGATAGCGCGCCAGCGGCAAGAAAATGGTTGATCTCATCCTCTGTAATTCCACCTTCTGGACCGATGATCAGCAGAACGCTTTGAACCTTTTTATCCTTGAGTACAGAGGAGAGTTTCTCACCAGCTGATTCGTGAAAGAGTAGAACTAGATCGAAGTCTGCAAACCTCTCCGTAATTGACTCTTGACTTTGCAGCGTCGCAACGTCAGGAATCCAACTTCGCCGCGATTGCTTAGTTGCTTCACGTGCCCAGGTCTGCCACTTTGAGCGCGAATCGTGGCTATCTTTCCAATGACCGATTGATCGCGCAGCAGCCCAAGGAAAGATCTGATCGACGCCAGCCTCAGTCAGTAATTCGATGGTTTCTCGAGCTCGATCACCTTTGGTGAGCGCTTGGAGAACGCTCAACTTGATCGCTGATGGTTCGTGGAATTTGCGATCGATAATTCTTAAATGCAGAGATTTCCGATCAACTACCAACACTTCTGCTGTCGCTCTTGCGCCATGACCATCAGTGAGAGCAATCATCTCGTTCACTTTCACTCTCACTGCAGATATAGCGTGGCGAGCTTCATCGCCCGTAATCTCAACTTCTCCAGAGTTCGGAAGTGTCTCAACAATAAATAAGGGCAACATCAGCTCTTGAAAGCATCTTTGAATTTGCCGAAGATGCCACCCTCAGAACTCTTCTTAACCTGACTTGACTCTGCGCTATCGCCACGTTCGGTTGCAAATTCACGAAGTAATTCTTCTTGGCGTTTAGAGAGTTTTGTAGGAATTTCTACGCTGATGTGAGCAAAAAGCTCTCCACGACCACCGCCGCGCAGGCGAGTCATACCCTTGCCCTTGATAGGAATTACGTAGCCACTCTGCGTTCCGGCCTTAATCTCTAATTCAATTTCACCATCCAGAGTCTCAACTTTCACGCTCGTTCCGAGCGCTGCGCCAGTCATGGGAATAGAGACTGAGAGATGTAAGTCATCTCCCTCGCGGACGAGGAATTCATGCTCTGCCACAATGATTTCAACATAGAGATCGCCTGCAGGTCCACCACCAGGACCAACTTCTCCTTGTCCTGCGAGTTGAATTCGATTGCCGGTTTCAACGCCAGCAGGAATTTTCACCTCAATAGTTCTGCGTGCACGAACTCGTCCATCACCTGCGCATTCGCTGCAGGCAGAGGGAATGACTGTGCCAAAACCCTGACAAGTTCCACATGGCCGTGATGTCATTACTTGTCCGATAAAAGAGCGCGTCACTTGTTGAATTTCGCCGCGGCCCTTGCAGATATCGCAAGTACGTGGTGTTGAACCAGACGCGCAACCATCTCCACCGCACTTTGTGCAAATCACCGCAGTTTCAACGCCGATCTCACGTGTGGTACCAAAACATGCTTCGTCGAGATCTATCGTCACTCGAATCAGGGCATCTTGTCCTTGACGCATTCTGGGACGTGGGCCGCGCGGTGATCCACCACCACCAAAGAACGCATCCATGATGTCGCTGAAGCCACCAAAACCACCGCCAAATCCACCAAAATTATCTCCGCCACGATCGTAAGAACTTCGCTTATCAGGATCACTCAACACCTCATAAGCCGCAGTAATTTCTTTGAATCGCTCTTGCGCAGTTGGATCAGGATTAACGTCAGGATGCATTTCGCGCGCCAGTTTGCGATACACCTTTTTTATCTCATCTTGCGAGGCGTTTCGATCGACGCCGAGGGTTTGGTAGTGATCGCTCATGATTGGCTATCCGTCAAGAATCTTCCAACGTAACGTGCGACTGCGTTAACCGCCGACATCGAGGATGAATAGTCCATTCTGGTAGGTCCAATGATTCCTAATCCTCCAAGGGCTGAACCTTCAACGCCGTATCCCATGCTGACCAAACTAGTGCGCTTCAGTCCTGACTCGCTCTGCTCTTCACCAATGCGCACGCGCATCGTGTCCCCCGAATCGCTCAATAGTCGGAGCAAGACAACCTGCTCTTCTAGCGCTTCAAGAATGCCGTGAATCTCGGAGGATGATTCACCCGCAGAACGCGCCAGGTTTGCAGTGCCGGCCAGTACAACTTTTTCTTCTGGTCGCTCAATTGCCATTTCAATGAGGTTAGAGATGATCAAGGCTGTAGATGTCCGCTCATTTCTGCCGAAAGCAGAGAGGATTCCTTCTAGCTGTGGCGCTACGTCAGACATCGATTTACCTGTAACGGCGTGATTAAGTTTCTGGCGCAAATCACTCAAGAGCGCTTCATTCAAGTCATAAGGAAGTTCAAGGACTCTTTGTTCAACTCGACCAGTGTTAGTGATGAGAACCATCATCAGCCTTGAGGGAGTGAGTAACACTAATTCAATATGACGAACTCGAGATTTCGTCAGCGAGGGATACTGCACGACTGCAACTTGCTTCGTGACCTGTGCCAACAAGCGCACGGTTCGCATCACAATGTCATCGAGGTCATTTGCTCCCTCAAGAAACGTTTCGATCGCGCGGCGCTCCGCTTTTGAAAGGGGTTTCACCGTAGCAATTTTGTCGACGAAAAGTCGATAACCCTTGTCGGTAGGAATACGCCCAGCGCTGGTGTGTGGTTGGGTAATCAGTCCTGCATCTTCTAGAACTGACATTTCATTTCGAATCGTGGCCGGAGAAATACCAAGGGCATGTCGTTGAGAAATCGCTTTTGAGCCTACTGGCTCCTCAGTTGCGACGTACTCTTCAACGATTGCTCGCAGAATCTCTAATTGACGAGTCTCCATGGCTAAATTGTTGCAATCCCAATCGTCGCAAGGATGATCAAAAGCATGGCAGGAAATCCAGTTCGTACTTTATTGGCCTTGAAGTGAAAGAAGATTGCTCCCGCCATAATGAACCAGATGATAATGAATCCGTAAAGTTCTAAATCTGTATTCTCTAACGCAAAACCGATCACCAGTGATGAAGCTGCAAGCGTTTCGAATAGACCCACCAATCGAGCAAGGCCGTCTGGAAAACCCACATCGCGCGTGCCTGATAGGCCGGCGTTGCTACCGCTTGCTTTTGAGAGCCCTGAAATGAGGAAGATCAGCGCGAGTAGCAGGGTGATGACGGTGTGGAGGGTTGTCATAGGAAGAAAAGTTACTACAACACCAACTCGCGCACGATTCGGTCTGCAATCAAGCGTCCACTTTGACTCAAAACTAACTTTCCATTCGCCCAATGTAAATCGTCAAGATGACCAGTGAGAAGAAATTTGCGTGCTGCGTTTAATTGGATTTCGCTGAGGCGAGAGTGATCGATTCCGTCTCCGCGGCGAATCTGCAACATTACAAATTCATCTGACAGATTCTCAGGAGTGAGAGTCTCCTCGTTGAGCATAGGGCTCTCATTGCTCATGACTTTCTTCTGGTATGTCATGGGGTGTTTTACATTCCACCAACGCTTACCCTCCACATACGAGTGAGCACCAGGCCCTACTCCCCACCAGAAAGAACCGTCCCAATAGGCGATGTTATGTCGACACTGGCCGCCAGGTTTACTCCAATTGCTGAGCTCATACCAGTTAAATCCCGCCTTCGAAAACAACTCATCTGCAAGTAAATATTTATCAGCTGTCTCGTCATCTGCTGGCATGACTACGTCTCCGCGAGAAATCTGTGCGGCAAGTTTTGTTCCACGTTCGACAATGAGTGCATAAGCACTAATGTGATCTATCGGTAGTGAGAGAGCAGTTTCAACGCTTGACTTCCAATCCTCAATACTCTCAGTCGGAATGCCATAGATGAGGTCAACGCTGATGTGATCAAAACCTGCTGATTGTGCGTTTTTGACAGCAACATCCACATTCTCAGGTTTATGAGTTCTATCCAGCACCTGCAGGACATGAGGCTTGGCAGATTGCATTCCCATTGAAATGCGATTTGCTCCCGCATCTCGCATCTGCGTTAGAAATTCTCTGGTTACTGAATCAGGATTAACTTCAATCGTTATCTCTGCATCACTTGAGAGCTCGAATCTATCTCGGATTCGGCTGATGACTCGCGAGAGCTCAGAGGCGGGCATTAACGAGGGAGTTCCTCCTCCGAAGAAGATGGTTGGAACCTCGGCCTCTCCAAGAGAAGTGTGGGCCAAATCAATCTCACGAAGCACTGCATCGACGTAATTTTGAGAGACAGAAGCGAGATCAGGTCCCTGTAATTCTGCAGGTGTATACGTGTTGAAATCACAGTAACCGCATCTCTGAATGCAGTATGGGATATGAATATAAAACGAGAGCCGACGGCTCACGTTACTTCTTGACCTTTCCACTCTCTACATCTGCATTTGTTGAGAGTGCAGCGATGAAGGCTTCTTGAGGTACCTCAACCCTGCCAACCATCTTCATACGCTTCTTACCTTCTTTTTGCTTTTCAAGAAGTTTGCGCTTACGTGAAATGTCGCCACCGTAGCATTTTGCTAGAACGTCTTTTCGGATCGCTCTAATGTTTTCGCGCGCAATAATCTTGGCACCAATAGCGGCCTGAATAGGAACCTCGAACTGTTGCCGTGGAATCAATTCGCGTAACTTCGATGTCATCATCAAGCCATAGGAATATGACTTCTCACGATGGACAATCGCGCTAAAAGCATCAACTGTCTCACCTTGCAGCAAGATATCAACCTTAACAAGGTCACCTTCTGCTTCACCGATTGGTTCGTAATCCAAAGATGCATATCCCTTGGTACGTGATTTGAGTTGGTCAAAGAAGTCAAAGACAATTTCAGCAAGCGGCAATGTATATCGAATCTCTACGCGATCTTCCGATAAATAATCCATTCCATTTAGGGTTCCCCGGCGCTGTTGACAGAGTTCCATAATTGTTCCGATGTAATCGGTAGGTGAAAGTATGGTTGCTCTGACGATTGGCTCGCGGACGGATTGAACTTTGCCGTTGGGATACTCGCTGGGGTTGGTCACAATAAGTTCCTGACCAGTCTCAGTTGTGACGGTGTAAACGACGTTTGGGGCGGTAGAAATCAGGGTGAGATTAAATTCGCGCTCTAACCGCTCACGAACAATCTCCATATGTAACAAACCTAGAAATCCACAACGGAAACCGAAGCCAAGTGCAGCAGAGTTCTCTGGTTCGTAAACCAACGCAGCATCATTGAGTTGCAGTTTGTCTAGCGCATCGCGCAACATCGGATACTCATCGCCATCAATCGGGAAAAGTCCCGAGAAGACCATCGGCTTAGGATCTTTGTATCCCGAGAGCGCTTCTAGCGCCGGCTTATGGAATGTTGTGACGGTATCGCCAACTCGCGACTGGCGAACATCCTTAACGCCGGTGATGAGATAACCCACCTCACCTACGCCCAAACCTTTACTGGATACAGGTTCTGGTGAGATAACTCCAATATCAAGCAACTCGTGCTTTACACCGGTTGAGAACATTTGAATTTGTTCGCGCGGAGAAAGCTTGCCATCAAAGACACGAACATAAGTAACGACGCCGCGATAAGTGTCGTACACCGAATCAAAGATTAAAGCTCGTGCTGGTCCGTCGGGATTTCCCTGTGGGGCAGGAATCTGCGCAACGATCTGATCAAGCAGTTCTTCAACGCCGGCGCCAGATTTTCCTGAAACGCGTAGACAGTCTTCAGGCTTGCAGCCCACGAGTTTGGAGAGTTCAATCGCGAATTTTTCAGGTTGTGCCGATGGAAGATCGATCTTATTGAGAACAGGAATAACCGTTAGGTTGTTCTCCATTGCAAGATAAAGGTTTGCCAAAGTTTGCGCCTCAATACCCTGAGCGCAATCAACCAGAAGAATTGCACCTTCGCAGGCAGCTAATGAACGAGAAACTTCATATGTGAAGTCGACATGGCCTGGAGTATCAATCATGTTAAGGATGTACTCCTTGCCATCAATTCCAGATTGCCATGGCAGACGTACTGCTTGGCTCTTGATGGTAATTCCACGTTCGCGCTCGATATCCATGCGATCGAGATATTGCGCACGCATATTTCGCGCTTCTACAACACCAGTGATGCCAAGCATGCGATCAGCGAGTGTGGATTTGCCGTGATCAATATGGGCGATGATGCAAAAATTTCGAATTTGGGCGGGATTAGTCGCCGAAGGTTGTGGAGCCTTAGCTAGTGGAATTGCAGGCATTAGCTCTCGCCTACTTGGATGAGTGAAGTGGGGTGATTAACGAACGCCAGCTTTGTGGGCTGACTTAGCCATCGCTGACTTCTTGTTCGCAGCTTGGTTGGAGTGAATGACGCCCTTGGAGACAGCGACATCGAGTTCGCGTGAGGCGGTCTGAAGTTCAGCGGCAATCGCCTTGGAGTCACCTGATGCAACGGCATCACGGAAGCGACGAATGGCGGTCTTAAAAGATGAGCGAACTGACTTGTTGCGCAGACGCGCCTTCTCATTGGTCTTGATTCGCTTGATCTGAGACTTGATATTTGCCACGAACGTAAAGCCTTCCGGTTGATTCTTACTATTAATTATTGAGCGCCGAAGGGTATCAGCCGACCTCGAAAAGGCTCAAACTGAGAATTCAGCCCCCATCGACTACCTAAATCGACTACCGGGCGCCCACTTTTGAGGCGATAGCCACCACGCTGCGCTCAAGGGCATAGAGCGGATCGGCTTCGGCACCTTTTATTGCCACATCGGCCCGCGATAACTCTTGAACTGAGAAGGCGATAAGAGCCGGCGACCACTTTGAGAGTTGCCGACGCGCTTTATCGATCTGCCATGGAGCAAGTCCCAAGGAACCCGCTAGCTGAAATGCATTGGCATTACGAGGAGCGCCAGAAACTTTAGCGAGCGCTCGAATCGAGGAGGTAAGCGCCGAAACAATCATGATCGGGTCAGTGCCTGTATCTAACGCGTTGCGAAGTGCGATGAGAGCAGAACGTGGATCTCCGGCCAGCGTCGCATCAGCGACATCAAAGCCAGTCGCTTCGATACGCCCTTGGTAGTACCGCGCGATATCTGATTCACCGATAACAGCAGTCCCGGCATTCGTGTCGAATGCAATCTGACTACATGCTGCAGCTAATTCGCGAGTGTCGCTTCCGATTGCATCAACTAATGCGCTGATTGCATCGGCTGAGATCTTGCGACCATGGCGCGCAAATTCTTCTCGGACAAATGCCTCTTTATCGGCCGCCTTTTTCATTGGCTCACAAGTGACAATCTCGGGTTTGAGCTTCTTTATTTTCTCTAATAACGCTTTTCCTTTGACGCCACCTTTATGAAGAAATATCAGATGCAGATTTGGATCGAGATGTTCGAATTGCGCTTCAATCTCCTCTTGAACTTCCATGATGACATCTTGCAAATCGCGGATGACAAGAACTCGTTTATCGGCAAAGAGCGATGGAGCAACAGCTTCGGCATAACGACCAATTTCAAGACTGCCTCCATCTACAACAGTCTTCTCAAAATCACCACGTAGTGCCAGAGCTTCAGCGAGCGCACGATCGGCTAGCACGGATTCGCCGCCATGAATGAGCAGCACGCTACTTAGAGCCATTGAACCCGCCACCATTCCTTCCGCATCGTTTGCGTGGTGAATATATATCTCCCAGCGCTGTCATCAAATCTCCACGAGACGGCGATTGGTCCATCCTTATCGGTGCGATGCACTGCAATCGAGCGCCCAGCGAGGTACCTGAGCAGCCCCTCGTCTGGATGTCCATAGGTGTTATCAGCTCCCACGCTTATGAGAGCGATGTGAGCTCCCATCTCTTCCAAGAATTCTGGCTCTTGAAATCGGGAGCCATGATGCGCAACTTTCAGAATTGAAAGTGACTCCAGATCTGTTTCGCGCGCAATGATGGATTGGGCAACGGGCTCAATGTCACCAGTTACTAAAACTTTCACGCCGCCAATGGTGGCAACGATTACTACGCTCCGGTTGTTTTCATCAGAACCATCGCCAGGAAGTGATGAATCCTGGAAACCACTGTGATTTGCATGGGGCCAAAGGACCTCCAATTCAACATCTGCGATGTGCGCTCGCATTCCCTGTGAAACGCTGCGCACAGAAAGATCAAGCGTCTCAGAGACCTCAACATTTCCATTGGTCCATATCTCACTAACTTTGCGGCCTTTGAGTGCTCCTTCCAAACCAAAGGAGTGATCTGCATGATTGTGTGAGATAACTATGAGAGGCAGGGAAGAAACTCCCAGTGCGCTCAAACAACGGTCAATCAAAGTTGGACTCGGGCCAACATCAAAAAGTAGCGCGCTGCCATCCCCTAGATTGAGTACTAAAGCATCGCCTTGTCCAACATCGCACTGGACCAACTTCCAGTCATCTCCGGGAAAACTAACTCGTGGAAGTAGATTGATTATCAGAATAAATAAAAG
>JACCDI010268965.1_pt1 | contig 11061 bp, 10 predicted proteins | sample 7442791 | NCBI WGS metagenome assembly JACCDI01 (sample SAMN15323434, study PRJNA562643) | freshwater metagenome | isolation source: river surface water | place: USA:Blue River Watershed | collected 2017-08-15
ACTCTTTGCGCATGCTCACGTTCTTGCCCATGAGGTCGAGTGCATAGTCGTAGTCCCAGTTGCCGGTGCCGTCGAGCCTTGGCTTGCCAAGGTGCACACCCAGGTCGAGAACCACGCGAGCTGCGCGCATGCGCTGGCCATCGAGCATGCCCAGACGGTCGCCCGGGTCATCCAAGAAGCCAAGATCTGCCATCAAGCGTTCTGCGTAGAGCGCCCAACCTTCGCCGTGGCCTGAAGACCATGACGCCAAGCGACGCCAAGAGTTCAACTCGGCGCGGTTGTAAACCTGCTGGGCAACCTGAAGGTGGTGACCAGGAACACCCTCGTGATAAACCGTTGTTGTCTCACGCCAGGTGTCGAATTCGGTGACGCCTTCTGGCACCGACCACCACATGCGACCCGGGCGACTGAAGTCGTCGGTTGGGCCGGTGTAGTAAATCGCTCCGCTGTTGGTCGGTGCAATCATGCACTCTAGGGTCTTGAGCGGCTCGGCGATATCGAAGTGGGTGCCACTGAGTTTCTCGATTGCGTTGTCGCTGAGGCGCTGCATCCACTTTTGCAACTCGTCGGTGCCGTGAAGCTTGCGTGACTTGTCGTTGTTCAAAACCTCGATGGCCTCTTGAACAGATGCGCCAGGCTTAATTTCGTTTGCGACCGCCTCTTGCTCGGCCGTTACGCGAGCGAGCTCTTCGCGACCCCACTCGTAGGTTTCGTCGAGGTCAACTTTGGCACCGAGAAAGCGCCTGCTGAACAGGGCGTAGCGTTCGCGACCGATTGCGTCTTCGGTGTTGGCTTTCGGTAGCAACTCTGACGACAAGAAGTTTGCGAGCGCCGCGTAACCCTCGGTTGCCACTTGGCCAGCAGCTTCAATATCTTTCTTCAGTGAATCTGGAATTTCGCCGCTTTCAAGTTTTGCGCCAGCGGCAAACTTCTTAAAGAAACCCTCGGCTGATCCGAGCTCAGTGGTTTCGCGAATAACAAACTCAACCTGACGCTTTGCAGGAGTGTCGTTAGCCGCGATGCCTTCGCGCAGACTGCGAATGTAGCCGTCGATTGCTTCGGGCACAGCACGCATGCGCTTGGCGAGATTCTGCCAGTCGTTCTCATTGGCGGTAGGCGAGAGGTCGAAAATATCACGGATGCCCTGTGCCGGTGATGCGATCACGTTGAGATCGCGCTTCCACAGGCCAGCGTCATGCATCTCTAAGCCGAGCTCGAGGCTGTTGATCATCGCATCCTTGGTGACCTCGTCAACCTTGTCGCGGGTGGCCGTGGCGTTAACCTCGCCGAGCACGCGACGCATTTGCCTGGCGTCTTCTTCTTGACCCTCTGGCGAAGCATCGTCGAGTTTGTCTTCGCCGCCTGGCTTGCCGATGTAGGTTGCAAAGCTCGGGCTCATCTCGGCCATCTTGTCGACCCAGGCGTCGGCTACTTTGTCTAGTTCTGAAGGTTGACGCGTCATTGCATTTCCTTTGCTAGTTGCTGTTGGTTTCGCTCGGTCGAAACTCTTTTGTGCAGTTAGTTTAGGCCGTCTCTGAAAGTGGTTTTCCACTGGCCGAAACCTGGGGTGATGCCCCCGCGCAGGTTTACGCTGTTGCGGTTCCAGGTTGATTTCGGTGTAGCCCGCTCTGCCTTCGCCTGAGCGGCAGCCTCAGCCGCCGCGGCCTCGACCACAGCAATAGCCGCAGCCAGCTCGGTTGGGGTCGGGTTGCCCCGAACCAACTTCACCTGATCTCTGAAATCGCTCATAAAGTTTGCCGGCCTAAAGCGGAATGTTGCCGTGCTTCTTTGGTGGGGCATCTGCTCGCTTGGTGCGCAGCGCGCGCAGTGCCTTGATAACCGAAATACGGGTTGCGCTCGGTTCGATGATTCCGTCGAGTTCACCGCGCTCGGCAGCCAAGAATGGTGAAGCAACGTTATAGGTGTATTCGGCTGCCAACTTGGCGCGCACCGCGGCGACATCCTGGCCGCTCTCTTCGGCTTGCTTGATCTCGTTGCGATAGAGAATGTTCACAGCACCCTGACCACCCATAACCGCAATCTCGGCGGTTGGCCAAGCAAGGTTGATGTCGGCGCCGAGCTGCTTCGAACCCATAACGATGTATGCGCCTCCGTAAGCCTTGCGGGTAATCACTGTTACAAGAGGAACGGTGGCCTCGGCGTATGCGTAGAGCAGTTTGGCGCCGCGGCGAATAACTCCGGCCCACTCCTGGTCGGTGCCGGGCAGGTAGCCGGGCACGTCGACGAGCGTCAAAATCGGAATCGAGAAGGCGTCGCAGAAGCGCACAAACCTTGCGGCCTTTTCGCCGGCCTCGATGTTTAGCGTGCCCGCCATCTGCTGAGGCTGGTTGGCAATAATGCCAACGCTGCGGCCGTCGATGCGCGCGAATCCGATGATGATGTTCGGCGCAAACAACGGCTGCACCTCGAGAAACTCGCCGCCGTCAACGAGCGACTCGACAATCTTGTGCATGTCGTATGGCTGGTTTGGTGAGTCAGGAATGAAGGTGTCGAGCTTGAGATCTTCGTCTGTCACTTCGAGCGATGCGGTTGGTTCGTAGATAACCGTTTCGCTCAAATTGTTTTCTGGCAGGTAGCTCAGCAGTGACCTCGCGTAGTCGAGCGCATCCTCTTCATCATTCGCGAGGTAGTGCGCAACACCCGAGGTTGTGTTGTGAGTGCGAGCGCCACCGAGTTCTTCCATGCCAACGTCTTCGCCGGTGACCGCCTTGATTACATCGGGGCCGGTGACAAACATGTTCGAAGTTTTGTCGACCATGATCACAAAGTCGGTTAGCGCAGGCGAGTAAACCGCTCCACCGGCAGCCGGGCCCATGATGATTGAAATCTGCGGGATGACGCCCGAGGCCATTGTGTTGCGCTTAAAGATTTCGCCGTACTTGCCGAGTGCGATAACTCCCTCTTGAATGCGAGCACCACCCGAGTCGAGAATTCCGATCATCGGAACTCCGGTTGCGAGCGCGAGATCCATGATCTTGATGATTTTGTTGCCGGCCGTCTCGCCGAGCGAGCCGCCGAAGATTGTGAAGTCTTGAGAAAAGAGCGCAACCTGACGACCGTTGATGGTTCCGACACCGGTAACCACGGCGTCACCGTATGGGCGGTTCTTGTCCATGCCAAAAGCGGTTGAACGGTGGCGCACGAATTCGTCTAGCTCGACGAACGAACCCTCGTCGAGCAGCATTTCGATGCGCTCGCGCGCGGTCTTCTTGCCCTTAGCGTGCTGCTTTTCAACGGCCGCTTCACCGCTGGCGTGAACTGCCTCGTAGTAGCGGTTTTTGAGATCCTGAAGTTTGCCGGCTGTTGTCGAAAGGTCGTCGACTGGTTTCGGGGTAGTCATAAAAGCAACCCTAGCCCTTGCAAACCCCCGTTCTTTTGAAGATATCCGAAAGCAAAAGGGGTTTTTCGTTGTGAATTGCTACAGAGACTAGCCTTAAGCCATGAACTTCTCACAGTCGGCTCAGTTGGCCAAGCGACTCGATTGGGTCGAATCAACCGGCTCGACCAATAGCGACCTAATCGCCGCGGCTGCGGCTGAGCCAGCGGCCTTCCCAGACTTCTCGGTGCTTGTGGCCGCCGAACAGACCGCCGGGCGAGGCCGATCGGGTCGCGAGTGGCAGGCACCGGCTGGCAGCTCGCTAGTAGTGTCGGTGTTGCTCAGGCCAAACGCGGTTGCCGTCACCCAGTTCGCGTGGCTGCCCCTAATCGCTGGAATGTCTATGGCAAATGCCATCTCTCAGTTCGCCGGTTCGCAACGCGCCCAGGTCAAGTGGCCAAACGATGTTCTGATCGGCGACAAAAAGGTCTGCGGTGTCTTGAGCGAACTTCTGCCAGATGCGTCTGCGGTAGTTATTGGAACGGGCGTGAACGTGTTTCAGTCGCTAGACCAGTTGCCAACAGAAACAGCCACATCTTTGGCGCTCGAAAAAATTGCGATTGAGTCGCTAGACGACTTGCTAGCTGCCTACCTGAAAAACCTGCGCTCGAACATAAATGATTTCATCGCGCTCGCGGGGGAGCTCGGCGCTAGCGAATTGCACGACCGAATCAGCGCTACCTGCGCATCGATCGGTCGCGAGGTGCGTGTGATGCTGCCAAACGATAAGCAGTTTGTCGGCAAGGCAATTGCGATTGATTCGATTGGTCGCTTGGTGGTGCAAAACGAATCTGAAACACGTTCGGTTTCTGTTGGCGATGTCGTTCACCTGCGACACAATTAGCACGTGGCTTTTCAAGAAGAACAAGTTATTGCGCGCATCAGGCGCAGCTGGTTCACCCTAACCTTCGCGCTGCTGGCACTTTTTCTGGCGGCCGCAATTTTGAGCTACGTGAGCAATCGCGTTGTCGACCAGTGGGTTCTGTATGCGGCATATGTTGTCTCGGCGGTGCTGGCTCTTTTTTTCTGGCTGATTCCAACCGTTCGTCATCTCAACTACTACGTTGAACTCACCACATCGCGACTAATTGTTAGAGACGGCATCTTCGGGCAGAAGACCGCAGAGGTTTCGATTGCCGAAATCAACTCGGTCGAGCTTGGCCGCGGTCGCAAACTCACCCTTGGCCGAAGAAGCGGCGAACCATTGGTGTTCGAGCGCATGCCAAAGGCCAAGAAGATTGCAGAAGAATTGCGCGCTCTGGCCAGGCTTGGCTCTGGGCTGGGTGGCTAGTCGCCTAGTTGCTGACCGCTTTTCACTGCGACAATAGAGGCATGAGTAACCCACGCGTCGGCGCCATTGGCGGCGGTCAACTGGCCCGCATGATGGGCGACGCGTCGGGGGCAGCCGGTGTCGACTTTGCGGTGTTGGCCGAGGCGCAGGGGTCTTCAGCTCAGGCCTTCGCAAGCACGGTTGGCGATTACAACCTTCTCTCGGTAGTCGAAGAATTTGCCGAAACAGTAGACGTCATCACTTTTGATCACGAGCACGTTCCGCTAGATGTTCTGCGCGCACTCGAGGCCAACTCTGTTTCTGTGCAGCCGCCTTCGAAGGCTCTGGCTTTTGCGCAGAACAAATTGAGAATGCGGCAGAGGCTCTCGGCGCTGAATTTGCCCATGCCGGTTTGGCGCGAAGTTACTTCGGCTAAAGATCTTGAGGCATTCATCGCAAGCGTCGGCGGGGTTGCAATTCTTAAGACACCGATTGGCGGCTACGACGGCAAGGGTGTTCGCGTGGTTCGTTCTGTTGCCGATGCGCTTGACTGGCTTGAAAACATAAACGACTTTGGCGGTTCGCTTCTCGCAGAAGAGAAAGTAGATTTCGTTCGAGAACTCGCGCAGCTATCTGCAAGAAGTGTTAGCGCGCAATTCGCGGCGTGGCCCCTGGTTGAAACTCGGCAGGTTGATAGTGTCTGTTCGATTGTCATCGCGCCAGCTCCAAACGCGAGCGCAGAAATTCTCGAGCGCTGCGAGAAAATCGCGAGAGCAATAGCAGAAGACCTCGGTGTGACCGGGGTTCTTGCCGTCGAAATGTTCGAAGCCCGCGATGGTCGAATCTTGATAAACGAGCTCGCGATGCGCCCACACAACTCGGGGCATTTTTCGATCGAGGGTTCGGCAACATCGCAGTTCGAGCAACACTTAAGGGCCGTGGCCGGTTTGCCGCTCGGCCCAACCAATCTCGTTGCCGCTCACGCCGTGATGGTCAATCTTCTAGGCACCGGCGATACCAACACCTTTGTCGAGCACTTCGCGCTGGCGGCCGAGCGCCATCCGGCGGCACACCTTCACGCCTATGGCAAGGCCGCTCGCAAGGGGCGAAAAATGGGTCACGTAACCGTGGTTGCCGACGAGCTCGACTTTGCGCTCGCAGAAGCAAATGCAGCCGCGGCCGTTTTGCTACAAGGCAACTAGCCTCGGCTCACTTAAAATCAGAGGGTTCGAACGAATGGAGCTCTCATGGCAGATCAGCCGCTAATTGGCGTCGTCATGGGCTCAGACTCCGACTGGTCGGTTATGGCCGACGCTGTTCAGGTTCTCAAAGACTTCGGTTACGAGTGTGAGGTAGAAGTTCTCTCGGCTCACAGAACCCCCGAGCGAATGATTGAGTGGGGCAAGGCGGCCGCCGGTCGTGGCCTCAAAGTGATAATCGCCGGAGCCGGTGGGGCAGCGCACCTGCCCGGCATGCTGGCCTCGGTTACGACTCTTCCGGTTATCGGTGTGCCGGTGGCTTTGGCAAAACTCGACGGCATGGATTCGCTGCTTTCAATAGTGCAGATGCCCGCGGGAATTCCGGTTGCCACGGTCTCAATCAACGGGGCCAAAAATGCAGGAATTCTGGCCGCCAGAATTCTTGGCGCATTCGATGAGAAGCTTGCGCTCAAGTTGAGCGCCTATGGCGAATCACTCAAAGACCAGGTCGCCGAAAAGAATGCGAAGTTAAAATCGCAACTCTAAATCGCTCGCCAAGAAAAGCTGCGACGTCAACTTCGTCGTCGCGCTCGCCGTTTCACAACGTCGATCGAGCCACTCCCGAGCAGATGCGAAAGCGCGCATGGTGGCTGATAGTTCTAACCGTGATTGTTCCGGGCTCAGCCCAACTCGTTGCCGGAAACCGCAAGCTAGCACGAATCGGCATTACCGCAACGCTCGTTTTTTGGGCTCTCGGTTTGCTGGCGATCACGATTGGGTTAATCAACCGCAGCTGGCTGGTTGCGATTGTCACCATGCCGTTTCTGGTTGGTGTTCTCGCGGTTGCGCTCTCGCTATACGCGTTCATTTTCGCGGTTCTCGCTTTCGACACAATGCGACTTATGCGACTGGGCAGGCTCTACAGCCGTGACCGCTGGATAGCTCTCGGTGGCTTGGTTTTGGCTGCGGTAATGGGCACCACCGCTATTTCTTGGGCTGGCAACACAGCCGGCATCTCGGCTGGAGCACTCGGAACGATCTTCAACCAGGGCGGATTCACATCGCCGGTAAATGGCCGCTACAACATTCTTTTGCTTGGCGCTGATTCTGGCAACGACCGCTTCGGTCTTCGCCCAGACAGCATCTCGGTGGTCAGCATCGACGCAACCACCGGCAAAACCGTGAACATCGGAATTCCGCGCAACATGCAGCGGGTTAGTTTCTCTGAAGGTTCACCGATGCTCAAGGTTTACCCCAATGGCTGGAACTGCGGTGTCGACTGTTTGATCAACGCCATCTATAAAGACGTAACCGACAATCACGCAGAGCTCTATCCCGAAGCTGAAAAGCACGGCTCAACCCCGGGTCTCGAAGCAACCAGAGACGCTGTCGAGTGGGTTACCGGTTTGACGATTCAGTCATACGTGATGATCGACATGGCCTCGTTCTCGAGTCTGATTGATTCTCTCGGCGGAATTGAAATAAACGTGAAGCAGCGTTTGCCAATCGGCGGTCAGCGCGACGATGCGAGCGACGCAAAGGGTTGGATCGAAGTTGGCAAGCAGCGCATGGATGGCTACCACGCACTCTGGTATGCGCGTTCACGTCACCTAACTTCTGACTACGACCGCATGCGACGTCAGCACGAAGTTGAGAACGCTGTGCTGAAGCAAATGGACCCAGCCAATGTTTTGACTCGTTTTCAAGACATCGCCTCTGCCGGTGAACGTTTGGTGAAAACCGACATTCCTTCACCGATGCTTTCGACTTACGTCGAGTTGGCAACCAAGGCGCGCAAGCACGGAATCAAACCGCTGGCTCTCGTTCCGCCATTGGTCGACCAGGTTCGCCCAGATTTCGCGGCGATCAGGGTCATGGTGAAGACAGAGCTCGACAATAACGGCGCAAACTAGCCCCTCGGCTAAACTTCTAAAAAGCCCGTCTGGGCTGCTAAACGCTTGAGGAGGCGGCAGTGTCACTTGCCGAATATGCCAAGCAAAACGGGCTAAGCAAGGTTGGGGCTCGCGAGCCACTCTGGTCTTATGTAAAGCACGCCTGGCAGCGCCGAGACTTCGCCTATGTGATGGCGCTCTATACCAACCAGGCCAACAACTCTCGAAACCGCCTCGGCCGCTGGTGGATGGTTCTATCGCCAACTCTTCAGGCCGCGGTTTACGGTTTGATTTTTGGCATTTTGCTTGGCGGGGCAAGGCCCGACAACTTCATTCCTTACTTGATAACGGGCGTCTTTTTGTTTTCGTTTCTTCAGGGCGCTTACACTTCGGGGGCTAACTCGGTAACCAGCAACATCGGGCTGGTTAGGTCACTCAGTTTTCCGCGCATTTTGCTGCCGATCAACGCACTAATTCAGCAGGTTTTTGCATTGCTTCCGCAGGTGGCTCTGCTCTTGGTAACCCTGCTCGTGTTTCAGCAGCAGGTCACGCTGAATTGGCTACTCCTTGTGCCCATTATTTTGCTCATGATCGTTTTCGGCTTTGGTTTGGCAACCATTTCTGCGCGCCTCACCGTGCACATTCAAGACCTGAACAAGTTGAACCCTTTTCTCACCAGAGTGGTCTTCTATGTTTCAGGAATCTTCTTCAGTGTCGAAACCGTGCTCAAGGATTACCCTCTCGCGATGCACATTGCCAGTTGGAACCCGGTTTACGTTTACATCTCGCTTGCCCGTGGTGCGATGGTCGAGGGTTATTCGATGACCGCCGGAATGTGGATTGCCGGCGTAGCATGGGCTATCGGTCTTTTTGTAATTGGCACCATTTTCTTCTGGAGAGCAGAGGAGCGTTATGGTCGCGAAATCTAAACCGCAAAAGCCAGTTGTTGTGGTTGACAACGTCAACGTGGTCTACAAAGTTTTTGCCAGCGGTCGCAAGGCAACACGCAGCACTGCCGGTGGCGGTTTCTTGTCTCGCAAACTTCAGCTTCGTGAAGTGCACGCCGTCAAGGGTGTGAGCTTCACAATCTACGAGGGTGAATCGGTTGGCATTATTGGCTCAAACGGTTCAGGCAAGTCGAGCCTCATGACTGCGATTGCCGGGCTGAATCCGATTGAGAGCGGCGCGATTTATGCCTCGGCCAGGCCAATGCTTCTGGGTGTCGGTGCCGTCTTGTTGCCTGCAATTTCGGGCCTGAAGAACATTTTGCTCGGCGGTTTGGCCATGGGCTACACGCGCAAAGAGATCAATGCATCGTCTGAGGCGATCACCAAATTTGCGGGTCTAGAGGAGTTCATCGACCTGCCGATGAAGACCTATTCGTCTGGAATGTCGGCCAGACTGCGCTTTGCCATTGCAGCTTCGCGCGATCACGACATTCTGATAATCGACGAAGCCCTTGCGGTAGGTGACCAGGAGTTTCGCAATCGCTCAGAGGCGAGAATGCGTGAGATGCGCGATCGCGCCGGAACGGTTTTCTTGGTGAGCCACAGCATGAAATCGATTCTCGACACCTGCACGCGCGTGATCTGGATTGAAAAGGGCGAACTAATCATGGATGGCAAACCAGAGAAAGTGGTTAAGGCCTATAACAAGCACACCGGTTCAAACACAATCGACTAATGGCTAAGTCAGCGGGCGTTCGCGCTAAGAAGTTTCTTCCACCGATAACGGTTGTTATGCCGGTGCTCAACGAAGAGGCACATCTCGAAGCTTCTGTGCAGAGCATTCTCGCGCAGGCGTATCCGAGTGAAATAGAACTAATAATTGCTCTTGGCCCATCGAGCGACGAGACCAACAAAATCGCAAAAGCTCTTACCAAGAAAGACAAACGCATAAAGTTGCTCGATAACGAACGCGGGCTAACCACAGTTGGGCTAAACGCTGCAATCAAAATTGCGAAGCACGACTACATAGTTCGCATAGATGCTCACAGCGAACCTGAACCAAACTATTTTCAAGATGGCATTCGCATTTTGCTCGAGCAAGACGCCGACGAAGTTGGCGGCATAATGCAAGCGAAAGGCCGCAGCGCTTTTCAAAAAGCTGTTGCCTACGCCTACACCTCTCGCTGGGGAATCGGTGCTGCGAGCTATCACATCGGTGGTCAGGCCGGCGAGGCCGAGAGCGCATACCTGGGCATATTCAAAAAGTCTGCACTCGAGCGAGTCGGCGGTTACGACGAGTCGATTATTCGCGGTGAAGACTGGGATCTCGCTCAGCGCATCAAGCGCACCGGCGGCAAGGTTTGGTTCTCGCCGCAGCTCAGAGTGACCTATTGGCCGCGCGGTCGATTCAGTCGACTCGTAAAGCAGTTTTACTCAACCGGCGTTTGGCGTGGCGACCTAACCAGGCGCGACATAGCTTCGGCTTCGAAGCGCTACTTCGTTCCGCCAATTTTGGTTTTGGCCATTCTGGCCGGCCTGGTGCTTCTGGCATTCGGCCAGAACCTAGGCATTCTTCCGGCGGCCGCATACCTGCTCGGCATAACCCTGGTTGCGGTCTTGGCCGCAGGGCTAAGCCTCAAGTCGCGAGTGGCCCTGGTTGCCGCTCTCGCGGCGATGCACCTGAGCTGGGGCTGGGGCTTCTTGCGCGGATTCGTTCGCGGGGCGACCGGCACCGTTGACAAGAGTCGCGTGAAGAAGGCGAGCGGCTCGTGAGCGAACTCAAGCGCCTAATCAAGACCTATTCACCGACCCGAGTGCTCGGTGCCCTTCGCCGCAGGCGCAGCGATTTGATTCGCAAACTGCAGTATCGCCCGCAGTCGACCACGACACTTCGCAACGCAGTGCTCTTCGAATCGTTTCAAGGAAAAGTTATTGGCGATAGCTCGCTAGACATTTATCTCGAACTGAAAAGTCGTCGCCCGGATCTCGAATTCATTTGGACAACTTCGGCAACGACCCAAGCACCAGAAGGTTCTCGCGCGGTTCGACACGGTTCGAAAGATTGGCTACGGGCAATTGCGACCTCAAAGTATCTCGTCAACAACACGAATTTTCCCTGGTACTTTCGCAAGGTCAAGGGTCAGGTCTATTTGCAGACCTGGCACGGCACACCGCTGAAGCGACTAGGTCGCGACATCGAAAACAATCACCTCACCAAGGGTTATCTCGACACCATGGATCGCGAGGCGAGTTACTGGGACTATCTAGTTTCGCCCTCACCGTTTTGCACCGCGATCTTTCCGGGTGCCTTCAACTACAGCGGCAAGATAATCGAAACCGGATATCCGCGCAACGA
>JACCDI012154227.1_pt1 | contig 11059 bp, 10 predicted proteins | sample 7442791 | NCBI WGS metagenome assembly JACCDI01 (sample SAMN15323434, study PRJNA562643) | freshwater metagenome | isolation source: river surface water | place: USA:Blue River Watershed | collected 2017-08-15
ACACAACCTGGCCACAGTTCTGGAGAGACAAAGGGTGGACAAGGACGTGAACGTAATAACTAAACTTGCAACAACACCTATGAAAGAGATGGCGGAACCCCCAGCTTTTGAATGTAGCACAATAACACCCCTACACCATTCAAATAATTCAACAACTGGCACTATTGCATCAGCTGTGGATATAATACTGATCATGATGAACATAACTTTCAATGGGATATGCACAAATCTAATCACAATCCATCTGTAACCAGGGCAAATGCTCACCTCTTCTCTGGTGCCAGTCTATGTGGGGCACACAAAACAATCTTACGTGGCAAACCTGGAACTTCTATCCATCACACTTGACTCCTTGGGGCAGCAGGGCACATACATGTAGAACCTAACAATAATATAAAACATGCAACCTATGCCAACCCCCACCCAAATAGTAGTACCTGTGCCAAAATCAACAAACTCAATAGTACATGTAATGATGATGATGAGGACGACAATGATGACAACAACGATGACAATGATGATGATGATGATGACGATGATGATGACAACGATGATGATGATGACAAAACAGTAGCAAACTCTGCTTGCACAAAAGATGTGTGTAACAAAATAAGTAATAAAGAACTCCAGACCCCAACAGACCATGGGATCTTCAACTTAAGAATGACTGGGGACATTCTACTTCCAAATGCATCAACAATCACAAAACAACCCACATCAAATCCATTCCTTATCATCCTTACTGATGGTCACACAATTGCTTCCACACACACTTGACTCCTTGGCATATCACAGCTCCCTGTAGATGCACAAATTGCCCAGATTGTGCCTGACCTTGCACATTCATCTCTAATGTTTGTCAAAGAATTCTGCAATGCTGGATGTAGAGTAGAATATGATGGCAAAAATTGTTGTGTCTATTTCAACATCAAGATAATACTACAAGGGACAAAAGATGTAAAAACAAAACTATGAACATTACCTCCTTGAACTAATCCAATACCCAATCTGTCAAAAGACAACAAAATTTTCAAACTACAAATGACCAGATAAACCAACAAGGATATCATTGACTTAGTTGCATCACAACTCAGAAACCCCAAAATCTTGGATGAATTTTCAACACCCCTCACATGTCAACACAAGAAGACCTAATCAAACCCTACCATCCATGCCTGATTTCACAACCTGCATCAACATGGATCACAGTCATCAACAATTATCAATTTGATGCTTAGCCACGTCTTATGACTACTGCCATATCACCTCCCTAAATCAACAGCAACAATCAAGGGACACAAACACTGCAGAACATGCTATCCACAACAAGAACAACCACCTGAAGAAGATCATTGCAGATACACACCAATCATTAGGGTGACAAATCAGATGTTACCAACACAATCTTCTTTTGGGCAGCCATTGCGGACACAAAGGGATAAACAGTTACATTGATTTGGCTGGAAAATTTCCATATTGCTCCTATGGAGGCAACAAATATATATTTGTTGCATGTGACTACAACTCTAATGCAATCATTGTTTGCCCTATGTCAAACATCACCTTCTAATCCATCTGCAACATGCTTGAAAACTAACACCAAAAACCACAATTTTGCGTATTTCACAATGAGGTATCAAACACCATCAAAGACTTCCTTATCCAGTAATCTCTAGATTACCACTTTGTTCCACCAAGAGAATGTGGAATGAGCAAGTTAAACTTTGAAAAATACTTTCATCAGTGGTTTCTGCTCAACAGACTCAAAGTTCTTAATGCAACTGACTCCTTCAACATGTTCTGTATTGTGTGTGATGATCCAACCAAATCAGCATATGCATTACTCCATAGAAGTTACAAATTCAAAATCCATTCATTTGCACCACCTGGTTGCAAAGCAATTGTACACAAATATCCACACACCCACACATTGTAAGTTCCAAGAGGAACTAATGCATGGTACACAAAACCAGCTAAAGTTCACTATCACTGTTACCAAATGTATATAATGGTCACTAAGAAGTATCAAATCTGTAAATGCATCTCATTTCTTCCAAAGTTCTGCACAATCACACCATGCAATTATGCAAGACAAATATCTGAAACACTAATTATAAGAATCATCAAACTGAAAATAGCAAAGGCAAGAGTACCATTCAAACCTCAAAGCATTGGAACAACTGAGAAGATTATTCAAAAATGCAACCAATGCAGCAATTACAAGTGCAACCACTCCTACTGCACCCAATGCACCCACTTCACCCAATAGACTGCAAAAAACAGACCCAACTAGAGTAAGAATCACATTTAGGGGGAACCTCATTGAATATCCACATGAAGTTACAACACAAATAACTGACCTTGTCACCACCAAAATACTTTGGAACAGTGTTGTCAGTATCTCAAATGCTGAGTACATTTGTGCTGATGTGAAGAGCTTCTACCTCTACGCTCCAATGGAGTGCTTTGAACATATGTCAATCAAACTCAGCCCACAATCACTCATTGCTAAATAAGACCTCCAATACAAAACCGAAGATGGATTCATCTACATGTAAATTAAGAAAGGAATAAATGGACCACCACAGGCTGGCATCTTGTCCAATCAACCGCTCAAGAAATGATTAGCCACAAATGGACATTTCCATATACCAGGTCTACGGATATGCTACCCTTAACCAATCCTATTCACTCTGGTTGTTGATGACTTTGGCATCAAAACTCTCAAAACAAGGTTGCAAAGCATCTACTGAATACCCTCAAAAGCTATTACAAAGTAAAATTTGATTGGACTGGCAGACTGTATTGTGGAATCACACTTAACTGAATTTACAAAGACAAATATGTTGACATCTCCATGTCAAGATACATCAAGAAACTACTCCAGAAATGTGAACACTTTTTTAAAGGAATTCCTCATTATAGCCCATACCTAGCACCAGCAAAGTATTGAAAAGCCACCCAAGATCCCATCCCAGAAGACACACCAAGGAATTATCAAGGACAGGAAAAAATGAGTCCAACAGATTGTTGGAAGCATATTTTTCTATGCCTGGGCTGTTCACTAAATCTGCTGAACAATTCAAACCCACATACTTCACTATGGCCACAGTGAACAACTTCTTGATTTCTGCACAACACACCCAAATACCTAAATCAGATAAAAATTATAACATGATTCTCAACTTCCAGTCTGATGCCATTTGCCTTGGTGCACCCAAACAAAAAGTCACACTGCATGACAATTCTTCCTTGGATGGCTACCCCAATACAAGCAACTAATAAATTGAATGGACCCATACATGTTGTCACATCCCAATTACAATTTGCTGCTGCTTCTGCTGCTGAAACAGAACTCAGTGCTCCCTTGGCCAATGTCAAAGTAGGAAAATTCAATTGTATCATTCTAGAAGACATGGGACATCCCCAACTGCCTACTCCAACTCACTGCAATAATCCCACTGCCACTGAAATTGAAAATGACACTGTCAAAAAACAGTGCTCATAATTCATGGGAATGCAATACTTTTGGATTGCAGATCAGGTTGCACAAAAGCAATACACTGTTTATTGGCACCTAGGTCAAGAAAATCTTGTGGAAGACTCTATTAAACATCACCTGGCTGCACACCATACCAAAGTCAGACCATACTATGTCCATATGGATCACTCCTAGCCTACCTTCTTGGAGTCTCTGCTATCAGTGTCATGTGAGGATGTGTTGGAACTAATGCTCATGGGTATGGTAAACATAATCCTTTGCCCTTACTTCCAGTACACCAAGTCAACATACCCTAAGGCTTATCTCTGTGCATGGGCACCTAGCACTGCAACCATGCATTTTACTCACCAATTGTCCATAACATTAGTTAGGTCAATTAGTTTGCTTGACCATGACCTAAGTGCCAGTTTCAACAAAATTAATTTGCAATGTGGATCAACTAGTCCTGGCTGGCATACCTAATGGGGTGTCAATCTAAGTCAATCACAAAAAAAACCTCAATAGGTACTTGATTTTGAATCCTAGTTTTGGGCTAATCTCTCCTTAGTGTCATGAATCTTTTGATGACTCTTAGAAACCACCCTGTACCTGGATAGTGAAATGTCTGCATATCATACTTGGAACATTCTGGTGGTTCTTGACAATTCATCACAAGGCAAACAAGTAAGGTTGTGGAAACACCAATATAATCTTGTCCTACCAAGTAGAATCGTCATCATAAAAGTTCTGAATCCAATCATGATCTCCTCAACTCCACTGTGGATAATGTGCCCCCTTTTTATGAAATGATGAAGTTGGACTCTCTTTTGCATCTGCAAATGGTCTCACAGATGAGTAAGAATATACATTCAAGGTATCTTTACTTAACCTTTAGCTATAAAAAGTTCAGGCCCATTGTGCTGGAACAGAGAGGGACATATGATGTAATCTTTGTATCAGTTACAGAGGGAAACAGTGGACTGTGCCCCAATATATGCATGATTTAATCTCCCAAGGCTTGCTATTGAACTTCAATCAAGCAATAATCTTCACTGCTCCATATCATCAACAATCTTTCTTGGCAACAATTTTGCTGTCAGGTGTGACAAAGAGCTTTTAATGCTGGAAAGTATGTACCATACCATTGCCTTCTGCGCTGAAATGATGGGAGACATCATGTACTTGAATCAAGCCCTTCTGTAAAATGATTCTAATAATTTATCAAAGCAGTGGTGAAAGAAGGTAACACTCAAACTGAGCAGAAACACTGGAAACTCATTGCGCAAAGCAAAATCCCATCAGGGGGTCACACCAATACCATCAGTATGAACTATATGACACAATTGTAACTTGACTAGGGATGAGATCACCAAGTACAATGCTGTTTTGAATGCCCATAGAGGGAAGCAGAAATTTGTGGTCAACTACTATGAAACCTATTCTCCTATTTTTACTAAATTTACCATCAGGCTTATTATTGCTTTTGCCATCATTTTTGGGTGGGCTCTTCACAAGGTAAACTTAATCATGGCTTTTACATAAGTTTCTACTAAAGAGAATGTATAAATTGATTTTTCTCAAGGCATCACCAAAAAGAAAGGCAAACGTAAGGACTACATGCTTCAGCTCATCAACAACTTCTGTGGGAAAACAGGCTGGAAAAGTGTTTGACCAATATCTCATTGACATCCTCATCATAGCAGGTGGTGTTTCTACAAGGGCTATGTAATATTCATTGTGTATGTTGATCGTGAAGTCAAGGAACTGCAGCACAGGATATTGAAGATGTCCATCCTGTAAATTATATTGGAGTCAACATGACTTCACCCAACAAGCTCTCATTGAGGTTCCAGGATTCTGTTGGTTTGGTATCCTCTTTTGAGATCAAGAATATTAATATGTCTCCATCCAAGTAATTTCATTTACATGTTAGCTGAACACCTTCCTGTGAAGAGTAGGTTTCAACTACTACTCTGTGTCTGGAAAACTAAACTAGCAGTTACAAACTTCACAACCTACTATTGTTTTGCAGTACAATAACTTGCAAAGTATTCAGCTGATCCTAGAAAGCATCAAGGTTTATTGGTAGAATATGTTTGCATCTACCTCATGTACTCAAGTAAAGATGGAATTAAGTTCAAGGCAGATGAAGAGAAAGATCAGATGCTGATTTTACAGGTGGATTCAACAATAATTTCTCACTAGTTGATCCAGCCTATGTCAAGTCTTCCTCGGGTTGATACATCATCTATGAAGGATGTCCCATCATCTGGGCATCTATGCTGCAAACTGAGGTTATGTACAGTATCACTGAGGCTCAATACAATTCTCTGTCAAGTGCTCTTTGTGATATCATTCCAATCATGCAGTTAGTTGAGGAAATCAAACCACAGCGTTTTTTTGCCCTTTACAAATTATCTTATGTGTACTGCAAGGCTTTTCAACTTAGTTCAGGTGGACTTGAACTTGCTAGGCTTCCAAATAAGAGATCTTGTACTGATCAAATAGCAGCGTGTTACCATCACTTCAGAGTGCATTTTTATCATGGGAAAGTTAAGATATTTCCCACTAATAAACCAATGATCAGCCTGCAGACATTGTTACTGAAACAATAGTCCAGGACTCTTTCACACATCCTTGTAAGATTAGGGGATTTCCTACCTTTAGCTTGTAACATTATGGTTTTGGCAAATAATCCAACCCTCTTTTGTGGTTCTAGCCATCAATCTCTGCAGCCCAGTGTATTCGGCCATTGATAGCCTTCCACCAATCTGCCACAGCTCAATTGCCTACACTTCTTTGGATAATCTTTTGCGACCCTCCAACCACTCTCCCCCAAGCCAGACTTTGCACTAGTTTCAGCATTGTGACAAATTGGACTTCATAACAATAGCTGCAGTGGAAGTGAGAAAGCTGACGGGGAAGACTCACTTGGGGATCATTTCACACAGGTTTTATACCTTGAAGATGGAGGAAGATCTCCCTTATTGAGCTCTCCATCTCGTGTATTTCATTCGAGCAGCCTAGGACTAACTGGTTGCTTTTTATTGCACCGAGCTAATCAGTTTTGAAAAATGAGTCCTTTGGTATTAGGAGTAAAATTTATTTTACAGTTTAAGTTATGATTTCTGATAGATAAGAATAAATTGTCTATTTCATTCATGACTTGTTGCAACGAACAATATTTATGAATATAATTTCATTTGAAAAGACCTGCAGCCGTTCATTGCCAAGCATCATCAAACTCATCATGTTCAGCGTCAACACTAGGGTTTTGTTCCTCCTGCATGCGTTGCACGAACCACTTATTTGCAATGGAATCCTTGACATCATCCCTTCCATTCATATCCCCTTCATCTCTAGATGGAGCATCGTGCGCCGGATTTTGCTCATCCTGAATCCTCTGCATAAATGCCTCCACAGCTCGATCCGACCCTTCCTCATGCTTAATTTGCCGAAATTGCTGAGTCTGTTCCAACATAGCCGATAAAAATGCATTTTCCGCATGTTGAGCTGCTCGTTGCAATTCTTCGTTGACGGGGATATCTTTCCCAAAATTCTCGCATTTGGCGTATCGGAGTTCTTGCATCAAAGGGTCAGATATGTTGTCGTCGCAACCGTTGCTATCATTCGCGTTATCTCTTTCTTCGGAGTTGCTGTTTTGTGCGAATAATATTTGTTGAGAGAAGCGACATCTAGGATGAATTAGGCGAGGGGAAGTGGAGAGACAACAGATGGATGGTGCAAATGCCTCGACTAACAAGGGGGGGTTGAAAAACGAGATTACCATCGTGGAACTGGCGACAGATTTCAAGACGTAAAGAATATTCATGTTTTTTGATGTAAAGCTGCTGAAAAACGCTTTGTCAATATGTATTATTACATATGCTTTAATTGATGAGATCAAACAGCGGGAGCAGATTTTTTTTTGAAAGAGAATAAAAGTAGAGTTCGTATCGTACTTGATAAATTAGGACTAAAAAATATCATATATATATGATAGGGAATCATGATGTTGTGGTTTCGTACTCTATGGTAAAAAATTGGAACGCGGTACGGTAGGTATGTGTGTCGGGTATTGTATGGACCAAATACTTTACTTTAAGAAGATAATGCATCTTTTTTTTATCGTCACTGCAAAAAACAACGAACTCTCCTGTCACCGCGTAGAATTATGATGGATTGTAATGAAAAATTATGATATCAGTATAGCTGAATCTTATTATGTTGATAATTATTATACTACCCCATCTACCAAACCCCGTCCATAACAACTCGCGGATTTCGATTGAAATCGTCGAAGTGCAACCTGGCGGGCCGTCAAGTCCTCATGCCTCGGTGAGCTCACCAAATCACGAAACAATTCGTGCCTGACTCCTGCCACCTGCTACCTCCGCCGCCGCCATCATTGCCTCATCTAAATATAGCGCAATTCAACCATGTCTGTATTCAAAGATATCGAATTATTTGGCGGGGCCCTTTCCTGCAAAATTCCTTCCGAATGGAGAGACGTGTCCCTCGTACGCCAGGTTCCCGGTGAGTAACTTCGCGATGTAGAGCAAGCCACCAGCCAGTATATCTTCTGATTGACGTGTGCAGAAATTGTCTTTTTTAGTGCGTACAGCGCTACAATTTCCGACTGCGACACTGTCCGGCCTCCTGGTTTGATGGTGTGTAAAGACTCCACGACGGTTAAATATGTCTGCGTAGAAAGTTAACATTTACGTAATTTGCTAAGTTGTTATTGTTATTGATGATGATAAGCTGCGTCACTTGATTATTTTTTGGTATCAGCGATTTTTTTTTCATTTTCAACTCCATCGACATGATTTATTTTGCAGTCTCCAAACCACGACATTTTTTCCCCTATCTCTCTACTTGAATGTGAATTGTGTATTGCCTCGTACTCTCGCTAATGAAGTCTATCCCATCAACTAAAAACACGTTTTACAAAAAAGACAACCAAGAAGTGTACCAAGACTGCACCGAAAACACGGGAGCGGTTCTCGTCATTGAAATTCTCGAACACCAATCTGATGTCGCCGACGACGAGGCGTGCTGCTTTTTCTTTCGAGATTTGGCAGACGCAAATGGATGTGGTTTTAGTCCTGCTGGCGGAAGCAGAAGTGAAGTGCATGAGAGTCAAGTTGTGAAATTATTGCGTCATAGTGGCCAAAATCATGTTGATGATGTAACCATGAATGATGATGAAAGTACCCAATCTAAGACGCAACAATTGTTTCCCGGGATATTGCTTCAAAGTGAAAACTTGGGAAGTCAGAGCAATATAAATTCCGAACAATCCGAACCAATCGCCTGCTGTATCATGCGAGGATCCCAAAAAGTGGCAAAAGGCAAAGATACAGATGCCTCTGGAAGAGCTCGTGGTGTGGAAGCCAAATGGATCGATATCGAGTTATGTGCGTTGAGATTGAAAAGTGTGGATGTAGACTTGTTGATTACATTGAGTGCACCACAAAATGGAAATGAAGATGGGGATACTGAGAAGTGCCAGAAAGGAAGCAATTATAGTAATGTGTTTCGGAATGTATTGGAAAGCTTGGATATTAGGGACTGGTCCCTTTTTGATGGATAGATAAAGCATTAATTTGCAAGCCAGATTATGTGCAGCTGTGCATGTTGTCGTAAGTAAACCAATTAAAATTGAACTAATTATAGTTTTTCATATCCGAAGAAAATATTATTGAACTTGAAAAATAGTTGTCAATTGATTAATTTGAACCTTTTGGACGACTATCAGAACCCGACGAAAATTTCTTTTTCAATGCCATAAATAGTTCACACGATTACTTATTACTCATTTTCAATTAGAGATTGTGAATTATTATTTGTGGAGTCAGAAATATTGATGATATTCCGATGCTTAAGTACAGAGTCCTGACTTGATCAAAGCCATTGCCGCATGTTCCCGATTATTGTTCATGGCATTTCGTATTTCAAATGTTTTTCTGACGGAATAATAGGACCAATCATTCAATCATATCAATCGCTAACTGCTAACTGACCAAATCCAAACATAGAAAACCTAACCAACACCAGCAATATTCCCCACACTCGCCGACCTCTTCACTTTCCTCATAAAATTCTTCGGCAAACCCGTATTCACAAACGAAACATGACACTCCGTCACCAACCTATGAAAGGTTTCCCAATCATCCGGCTTGGGATTGGCCCCCCAAATCCCCAAATCGAATTGCGAAGCCAAAGCCCTCATGGCCTCGGCAGCCTCCGGCTCCGATATCATGGCTTTTTGGAATTGCATATAGACTCCATCGAGGGAACCACCGTCTCGTCCTCGTAGCCAGTTTTCAAGTCGGGATTGGAGGTTGGGGTCGGTAATGTCGGCATGGAGTTCGTAGTCTTGTTTGGGTGGTTCGGCGACAGTGATAAGGAGGAGTTTGGGAAAGGATAAGGTTGGTCGTTGATGGGGGTTTAAGTTGCTGTTTCGGTGCATTTGCGGTGGGAGTTCTTTATCCGGTAGTTGTGGTGGAAAACGATGATGGTGGTATGGAGGTTGTTGCTGTTGATTCAGTTCCTGCTGTTGTTGTTGATAAAACTTTTGCATATTACTATTGCTAGCAACACGTTGATGAGCCTGACTTCCACTTCGTTGCAGCGGCAAAAAGGACGTCGCAGTAGAGGTGGTTGAGTCCATGTCGGTGAGGTTGTTGATGCTTAATCCGAGTCCGAAGTGATCGCGGGAGTCGAAACGATTGTGACTGATGCCGAACCCTCCGCTTCCTCCTGTGCCAAATGCATTAACAACATTCCCACCAGCTCCTCCGCCGGCCAAAACCCCTCCAAACGAATCTGCACGGGCGTGTCCACCGAGTAATGACGGAAAACGAGTATGAGACGGCATGCGGGTATGAGAATGAGTTGGCATGATGGGTTCCGGTTTGATCATGGGACTGGTGGATAAAGTTCCGCCGAGACAAACTTGAGACCGGACGTTGAAGATTGATGCGTTGTTTTGGGATTTCAGTGGGTGATAGCTGGGAGTGTTCAGCGCAGAGTCATTATAAGAGTTGACGGCATTGTCGCATTCTTCTTTCGACGTCGGTATGTGGATTGGTGCCGTAGTAGTGCTAGTTGCAAAAGTGGACGTTGTGAAAGACATGGTTGTTTCATTTGCCGCCGTCGGAGAAGTGTGCTGTTGAAGCTGCATATTGTTATACCCACCATAAAGCTGCTCGAAAACCGCCCCCATCTCTCTCCTCAAATTATGCATGATGAAGGCGTCAAAACTCATCACCACGGCCACATGCTCCATCAATTGCGGATGCCTCACGAACATCCTCGCCAACGCCGACACCGCATCGCTGTTCCCCGACTTTATCTCCACGATCAATTTGCTCTCCTCTCCAATCGCCGCGGCCGAACGTAAGACATCGAACAATAGCGGGGGACGCGCCCCCGATTTCAAAGGGCAATTCATCAATTCCTGAAAAGTAAGGTCGCGCACGGTGCGATTACACAACGGCGACGAAGGATCCATTCCCAACCTCGCGAAATTCTCGTCGTGCGCCAAAATGATTCTCTCGTCTTTTGTCAAGG
>JACCDI011198822.1_pt1 | contig 11058 bp, 12 predicted proteins | sample 7442791 | NCBI WGS metagenome assembly JACCDI01 (sample SAMN15323434, study PRJNA562643) | freshwater metagenome | isolation source: river surface water | place: USA:Blue River Watershed | collected 2017-08-15
GTTGCTGCATCGGACATCGCGTTTTTAGGATCTGGATGAACCTCCAGGAACAACGCATCAATGCCAACGGCCATTGCTGCTTTTGCCAAATGTGGCACGTATTCACGTGTTCCACCTGTCGCATGACCTTGCGCGGCTGGTTGCTGCACAGCATGTGTGGCATCGAAGACCACTGGAACTCCGCTGGTCGCGGCCATGATCGGGAGGGATCGGAAGTCAACCACCAAGTTGTGATAACCGAAACTGACACCTCGCTCAGTTACAAGTATGCGGTTGTTTCCCGTTGACTCAACTTTTCGTACAGCCTGTGCAATATCTTCGGGAGCCATAAACTGCCCCTTCTTGATATTGACGACCTTTCCCGTCTCGCCTGCGGCAATTAACAAGTCCGTTTGCCGGCAAAGAAAGGCTGGAATCTGGATCACATCGACAACCTCTGCAGCTGCTGCACATTGATCTGCCTGATGGACATCCGTAACCACCGGCACTCCGAACTCAGACTTTATAGCTGCAAGAACATCAAGGCCAGCTTGGATTCCATCTCCACGGAAGGACTGAACGGATGTCCGATTTGCCTTGTCGAACGATGCCTTGAAGATATAGGGAATACCCAATTCGGACGTAATTCTCTGTACTTCACTACAAATAGTTCGGCAGAGATCCAGGTTCTCAATCACACATGGACCCGCCATAAGGGCAAATGGTAAGCCATCACCAATTTGAACATCATCTGTTACCACCACACGGCGGGTAATCACTTTGGACATCATTTACTCCTCTGCAAACAACGCACGAACACGCGCAAGGTCATCGGCTGTGTCAACTGACTCAGGAACATGATCTGTTCCGATGACCCGAATTCGGTATCCATGTTCTAAGGCACGCAGCTGCTCGAGCGATTCAGTCTGCTCGAGGGGAGTGCGCGCAAGGTTTGGGAACGTAGATAAAAAGCTGCGTCGGTATGCGTACAAGCCGACATGCTGGAGGGGGGAGATAATACCGGAAGCGCGTGGAAACGGAATACCAGCACGCGAGAAGTAAAGAGCATCCCCGTTTTGTTTGACAACGACCTTCACTGTATTTGGGTCATCAAAGCGATCTTCGGGTAGCTGGCAAGCAAGCGTCGACATCGCCAGATCGGAGTCTTCTAAGAGCGGCGTGATCACGCTGTTGATAGCTTCTGCTGTGATGCGTGGCTCGTCTCCTTGTACATTTACAATGATCTGAACCGATTCAGGCAAGGATGCAATTGCTTCGGCCAAGCGGTCTGTCCCGGTTTGATGCGCATGGCTGGTCATAATCACAGAAGCATTAAAACCTGCAGCCACATCTGCAATTTCCGTATCCGGGGTTACGATAAAGACCCCATCGGCAGCACTGGACAACGACTTCTCGTAAACCCACTGCACCATTGGTTTTCCAGCGATATCAACCAATGGCTTATTGGGAAGGCGGGTAGCCGCAAGCCTTGCTGGAATCATCACAACAACATTCATGAACTATGCTCCTGCATCTTTTTGACGATGTTAGTCGTTGACTTTCCATCCACCAACTGAAGAATAACAACATCCCCGCCGTATGCACGTACAACAGCCGTCTCAGGAAGTGCATCCGGAGATTTATAGTCTCCACCCTTGGCGTGAACATCGGGCTTCAAGACAGTCAGCAGTGGTATAGGCGTGTCATCCGTGAAAATCGTTACACCATCCACGCACTGCAGCGATGCCATCACTTCCGCTCGGTCGAGCTCAGGATTTATTGGTCTTGTCGGTCCCTTTAGGCGCCGGACGGATTCATCGGCGTTGATTCCAACAACGAGGCGGTCTCCAAGCAATCTCGCCTCACGAAGATAGCGTGTATGCCCAACATGAAGGATATCGAAAACACCATTGGTGAAAACGACCCGCTCGCCAGCAGCTTGCCAAGAGCGAATCTGCTCCGCTAATGCTTCCCAACTCAGTATCTCAGGGAATTTCATCCAGCCTTGATCCGCCTTTCCAATGCATCCACAACGCTCTCGACAGACATTTGCGTCATGCAGGCAATGTCTCCCCGTTTGCAGGAGCGTCCCTGACAGGGAACGCATGACAAGGTTCGATTGATCACAACAAGGTCGCGTGGATTATTCGATGGCCCCGTGCGGTCAGGATCAGCAGCACCGCTTAAACACACAATGCGTGCTCCAACAGCCGCCGCGATATGAAGTGGACCGGTATCTCCCGTGACAATCGCAGCCGCACTTTGCATCACCGCACCTAACTCCTGGAGCGAAAGCTTGCCCACGAGGGACCTAATCGGTCGTCCAATGTGACCGACGATTGCTTCTTCCAACCATGCATCCCCTGGACCGCCGATGAGGACAGGGGTATGTCCTTGCATGTGGTTATCAATCCAATCAATGAACTGCGCGAGTTTCTCCGGTGGCCAACGATTTATGTCCCGCGTACCCGCTGGGTTAATCATGATTCCAGTTGTGGAATCAATGGACAATTCACTCAACTTGCGCTCAGCAGATGCCTTAGCATCCGGAGTGATAACAAACTCCATCCCGCGATCTACACCAGGGGGGATGCCGTCAGGAAGCACATTTAGAAAGTCATCAATGGCATGGCGAACTTTGCCGGTCGCAGCCTGAGTACGTCGATCTTTCTTGAATGTCCAACTGGTCCTCGGCATTAATCCCAGTCCAAGGGCGAAGGACTTTAGCGATGGCTGCAGGTTGATAAAGAGGTCGACTTTCCCATGGTGTTTCCTAATCGCTGCCGCCTTCGCAAAGCTTGCTGTAATCGATGAGCGCGTTGCCTTGTCGAGACCGATTGTCGACTGTACCAATGTCGAATTCGCCAGAATCCCTACGTTGCCGGATTCGGTAACGAAGGTAATCGTGGCATCGTTGAAGCGCTCATGCAGAACGCGCAGCAACGGAGTAGCCAGCAGGATGTCGCCAAGTCCTCCGTAACGGAGCACAACAATATTCACGAGAGCTGCTCCTGAACTACTGCGGCGACCATGTCTGGTAATAGCTTGGACATATCAGCATCCGGTGCCTGAAGCGCACGATGTGGAGCGTAGTTGCGCCCCCATTTGTGGATCGGCGTGGGACCGAAGAGCGTAAGCGTCGGCGTTCCGACGGCAGCGGCAACATGGCTTACACCGGTATCAGCGGAGATGACCAAGTCGAATTCGTGAAGGGTTGCCATCAGGGAGCGCAGGGATGTCTTACCAACAAGGGATGTTGCCGGTGCATCTCCAAGAAGAACGTTCAGGGCATCAACCGCAGCTTGCTCTTCCGGTCCACCGACTAGATAGACATCTGCTCCGATCGTTCGAATACTCTGTATTAGCGACTTCCACGCCACATCGGGGTATTGTTTGTACCCGTGTGATGCTCCGGGCTGGATGGCTACCCGCTTTGTACCCGGTTGCTTATGAGAAATTACCGATTGATCGTTGTCACTGAGATACAGGCGTGGCGTTTGCCCGGATGATGCCTGGTCGGTACCGGCCAATGCGAGAATCGTGTCAACTTCTGTAGCTGTTTGGCTATACGGGATGCGTTGATGAAGGAGAACCCCGCGGCCTTCCGTTGGAAATCCGATGATAACCTTTGCTCCGGTCAGCCGAGCAAAAATCGCGGATCGGAAGGACCGGTCTGCAAGGTAACACGTACCCGGTGCACCGGTCGCCCTTAGCTCGGACGCCATGCTCAGGTATTCCTTCCAAAGCAGACGACTGGCGGCGCTTGAGCGTTTACTCGCATCCCTCGAGATAGTTAATAGTCGCCCTATATCAGGATGGTTTTGAAGCAGGACTGCTGGGCCACTGCCCGTGAGAAGCATTGGAAGGGGTGAACAATCCTCTCTTGCCACACATGCGATGTGTTGGACAAGCGGCAATGTCACCATCGTGTCACCCAAAAAACGATGCTTGGCGACAACAAGATTAGGCCTATGCATCAGGAGGTCACCCTGGAAACTTTGCGCGCAGCTGCGATGATGTCAGCCGTCAAGATGTCATCGACGACCTTTGCATCCGGTGTAACGTCTCTAAAATTGCGATGCTCCGCTGAGCCACCCGCATCCAACAAGACATGCGCAGCGCTTCCCCAAGTATTTCCTGTGCGTATCGGGTCCGTAACGCCGAAAAGGCCAACGCTTGGGGTTCCCACGGCAACCGCCAGATGAAGCGCTCCGGTGTCGCTTGAAATGACAACCGAAGCCCGTGACAGAACGCCTGCGAGCTCCATAAACGATGTCTTTCCCGCAAGATTGATTACCGGATGACCCGTTTGCTGGTCGATTTTGTCAGCCACATCCTGTTCCTGGGGTCCTCCAATCAGAATCGGTGTATATCCATCTTCGTACAGCTGCGAAGCAACGGCTGCCCAGTGTTCTGGAGATAATGTCTTAGATGGCACTGACGCACCGACGACGAGGGCAGCCGTACGTTCTACGTTACTTGTGTCGAAACTCGCTACCGGCCTTGAAGCCAGATACGTATCTCTTTTAAACGGCTTTCGTTGGACACCGATTGCATCGCCCAAGCGTAATATTTTCTCAACCATGTGTACACGGTCGGTCGCGACAACACTCGTATCGGTCATAAAGATGTTGTTAGCTTCCCGGCGCCAGTTGTATCCAATACGGCGCGGCGCATTGGAGAGGCGGGACACCAAACCAGATACAAACAAGCCTTGCGCATCAAGGACGACATCGTATTTGGCATTGCGGAGCTCGTTACCAAGCTGTAGACAGGGGCCCAATTTTTTGGAAGGCAAAACATGAAGATTGTCGATGTATGGATGCCCGTGAAGTAATGGTGCAAAGGACTTCTGAACAGCCCAACCGATGGTTGCCGAAGGAAATGAATCTCGAAGTCCATGCAGCAATGGGAGTGTCTGAACCACATCTCCAAACGAGCTTAATTTCACGATCAGAATACGGCTTGGACTAGACACGAGTATCAGTATACAAGTTTGACATCATCGGCATCTATGGCCATAGAGAACAGGGGTGCTGCTGTGTATACTTGATGTATGTCCGACTTCGTTTACATCAATGGCGACTTCGTCCCTGCGGAGCAAGCAACTGTACCAATTTACGACCATGGTCATCTGTATGGCGATGGCGTTTTTGAAGGCGTACGTGTCTACAACGGCAGAATATTCCGCCTGATTGAGCACACAAAGCGCTTGCTGTTTTCGGCGCGCGCTCTGGGGTTTAGCCTTGGCAACCTGACCGAAGACTTCGTAAACGATGCGATAGTCGAAACGTGTAAACGAAATAACCATCAAAATGGCTACATCCGTGTCAATTTGACGCGCGGAACCGGTCTCGGTCTTGATCCAAAGCATATCGATGCAACACCGAGGCTTGTGATAGCAACACGCCAGCTAGCTCTCTATCCCGATGAGATGTACCAGAACGGTCTAACGATGATTACATGCGCGACGCGTGTTCCGAGTCCGGATGCCATCGACCCGCGCATTAAATGTACGGGTAAGTACATCAACAACATCATGGCAAAGATGGAAGCCAACCGAGTAGGTGCCGGTGAAGGCATTATGCTGAATCAGCAGGGCTACGTTGCCGAAGCGACGGGTGATAATGTCTTCGTCATCCGTGATGGAGCAATCTTCACACCCCCTCCTAGCAGTGGATGTCTAAAAGGAATCACACGTCAGGCGGCAATGGACCTTGCGACAGAACTAGGCATCGTTGTTCGTGAGGAATCGTTATCTGTCTACGACATTTACACCGCGGATGAGTGTTTCCTAACGGGTACCGCAGCTGAGGTGATTCCGGCAGTTATCCTCGATGAGCGTAATATTGGAACGGGAAAACCGGGGCCGATCACAAACCGTGTCATTGATGCCTTCCGTGCTCACGTTAAAGTCTCCGGGCTTGTGATCAATTAGCTGTGGCAACGGAAGAGTTTACAAACGCGGTCCTCGTAATCCACGGAGGCGCTGGAATCATCTCCCGCGAACAGCTCGGTGACCGTGAACCTTCTTTCTGCGCTGTACTTACCAGAGCATTAGCCGCAGGCTACTCTGCTTGGAATGCCGCAAAGTCATCCGTGGATATCGTTACAGCAGCGGTCACCATTTTGGAAGACTCTCCACTTTTTAATGCGGGCAGGGGAAGCGTCCTCACACATGCTGGCACAGTGGAAATGGATGCTGCCCTGATGCAAGGGCGGGATTTGGCTGCGGGAGCTGTCACTCAGCTGACAGCTGCACGTAATCCGATTCAGGTTGCACGGCATGTGATGGAAAACAGCCCTTTTGTTATGCTTGCAGGGGTTGGTGCGGACCAGTACGTTTCTGAAAATGGTTTGCCGAACGAGGACCAAACCTACTTTATAACGGAGGCTCGTAAGTCACAGCTGGACCAACAGCGAGCTTCAGGTACGATTTCCTTATCTGAGGACAACAAGTTTGGAACGGTGGGAGCGGTGGCCGTAGATCAAATGGGCGATGTTGCAGCGGCAACAAGCACAGGCGGAATGACCAATAAACACTATGGCCGAGTCGGGGATTCACCTATTATCGGGGCAGGAACATTCGCTGACAATCGCTCCTGTGCGATTAGCGCTACTGGGCACGGAGAGTACTTTATACGTACGACATGTGCCGCCTCGGTGGCCGCAAGAGTCCGATGGGCGGGCGAATCACTACGGGATGCCTCTGAGGCGGTCATCTGTGGGGAGCTACAGAATCTTGGTGGTAGTGGCGGCATCATTGCACTGACTCCAAACGGTATGGCAGTTACAACAATTAACTGTTCAGGGATGTACCGCGGGGTCGTTACAAAATCAGGTGATGCGTATGTGGCAATCTTTGAGGCAAATTCAGGGACCTGGGCGCCGATTACATGACAAGAGGCTTTACGCTGATTGAGCTCTTGGTTGTCATCGCGATTATCTCAATCCTTGCGGCCATTCTCTTCCCTGTTTTTGCAACAGCACGGGAAAGTGCTCGCTCAACAGCATGTTTATCGAACATGCGCCAAATTGGCCTTGCTGTTGGCATGTATGTGAATGACTATGATGAATGCTTCCCTGACCGTCGCGACCTCAAGGTCGCAATCGGCCAGCGACCATGGGCACCATCTTGGCCACCATCCGACCCACGCTGTGGATGGGCGGCCATCGTTCTCAATCCATACATAAAGTCGAGCGCACTTTTCACGTGTCCATCCGGTATCGGAAAATTCTCTGGACGACAACAAGTGCTGGAGTCAACGCCGTTCGGTGTTACGACATACTGGATGTGGCGTTTTGACAGGCCTGACAATCCCGTTCCTCCTGACAATCTGTGGGGCAAGCCATTGGTGGGGGGTCTCTCAGACTTGGTCAGTGCTGGATATCCAGATTCCGATGCTGCTATTGAGCTGCTTGTTGATCCATATTTTCCAAAGACCATTCCATCTGTCAAAAGTGACATGAAGGGCCTAACAGCACATCGGGGTGGGCGTAACCGGCTTTTTCTGGATTTTCATGCGAAGTGGATGCGGGATAGTAGGACAGATTAGCGATGAGTATGCGGATAAAGCTTGCATCAGTTCGTGTCTATGACCGACTTAAAGAACGTCCCGGGGCGTCTTCACGTGAGTCTGGCGCCCGAGATAGGGAACTGTTAAAGGACATCGAACAACGCTTACGCGAGCTCATCTCAGATGGTCGTCTGAATGCCAACTGGGATCATAACGGACAGGTCTATGTGTTTATGTCGGACATCGATGGATTGTTACGTGCAGGCCACTTGGATGAGCTCATTTACCGCCTGTAACTTCTACAAAAACCCAATAGATTAACAAGTATTTCATCAGTGCTGTCGGACACTTAAACTTTCAGACACGTCCAGCGCTAAGACTTTGCCTTCATTGGTAGCAACTGAACTCCTATCGATACCAGTTCTGATATCAAAAGTACTACACATGCCGTAGGCAATGCTGGGAAATGACTGCCCTTTGCAATCCAAAGGCATCCAATGAGACTTACGACGCTCACAACCATTCCAGCTGATACAAGTACACTCTGCTTTTTGTAGGCGAGTATTCCCCGGTGAGCCGACAGCAATGATGTGCTGAGTGGAAGCCCGATGCACCAAGGAAGTGCATTCTCGAGTGCGGTACGAATTTCTGCGTTTCGACCATCGAGGTTAAGGATCTTCTCAATGCCATACATCAACGGCGGAACAACGCAAATTAACAGCACTGCAGCAGATGTAAGCAAGCCAATGAAGAGCGAAAACAACCAGATTCCACGTTCGGTGGATCGTTTATGCTTGAGTCTGCCAACAGCTAGCTCTTGCACACTAATTCCCCAGCCTCTGAGCTCAAGAACAATCCCAAACAACACTGGCCAAACCGCCAGGCTAACAAAGCTGTCGGGACGACCGGCGAGGAATTGACTTACGACTGGCTGAACGATGAGTCCGAGCAGTGATGTTGCAGCAAGCGGTGTGTGAAATCTAATGAGCTTCTTCATTAGATCTTTAGCATCACTACCGCACTTGATATCCGTAACTGCCCGTACAGCAGGCTTGGAAACGACGGTGACGTAGATACTCTCAACGAGTACGCCTACCATGATGGCGGATGCAGCGATCGAAGCCCCACCGATGTGTGTGAATCTTGCCAAGGCGACCGTTGTAACAAAGATCGATGCCAAGCGGAACAAGGTTCCATGAACAAGGCGTTGTGCTTGTCCCTGATGTATCAGGATTCCTTGAAGAAAGCGTCTCCACCCGATTGCAGCCGACCAGAAAAGCATGATTCGAAGCGGGATTCTGGAAGCTTCGACAGATTCCATCGGGAAACCAAGCCACTGATGTGCCACGATGTCGAGCAGGGGAGTCCATCCCGCAAGAAATGTTAGGACGGTGCAATACCAACAAAGAATAATCGTTAGTTTTCGAGTAACAGCGTACGTCTCGGCTGAGTGAACAAATGCAAGACTGGATGCCAGCAGCATAATGACAGGACTCTCGATGCAAAGCGAGAGCTGCATGGTGAGACCCCACGCACGTAGCTGTCTTGCAGAGTCTGGCAAGCCTGCGATCGTGGAAGAAAACAACGGAGCCTCAAGCACCATTAGCTGGAAGGCAAGGGCAAGGGGAAGATATGCAAGAAAAATCCGCCGGAATGCCTTAGACAGCGCGGCGGATTGATGACGAGTGGATTTTGCTGAGGTCAGCCTGAGACCTTGACGAGTGCAGGGCGTAGCACCCGTCCACCGATGGTGTAGCCAGGCTGTAGGACTTCGACAACAGTGTCCGTAGGGACATTGGAATCGTCAACACGCATTACTGCGTTATGCAGATTTGGATCGAAAGCAGCACCATCGGCGACGATTTGCTCTACACCATTTTTTTCGAGGACGGTGGCAAGCTGTCGATGAATTCCAGAAATGCCTTCACGGAGTTTGTCAATATCGGTTGACGCATTCATTGAATCAACAGCACGGCCGAAATTGTCGACGATCGGCAGCAAGCTTTCCATGACTCCCGACAGGAGGAATCCTTTCAGGCTTTCCCGTTCTTCATCCGTTCGGCGACGATAATTCTGAAACTCCGCAAGCGCACGTAGGCGTGCCTCATTTGCCGCAGCAAGCTGCACTTCCAATTCGGCTACGACATCTAGTTCGGACGGACTTTCAGTCGCGGAAGAGACTTCATCCTGAGCGGATGCGTCATCAGGCGTGGACATTGTGTGATACCTCTCAAATGGGATATTTATTGACGTCTTCAGAATACCCTGAACCTTAGGAAAAGGTCAGTCGCTGAAGTACCTTGCCGACGGTCTTTGCAACATGTTTGACTGATGCGATGACCTCCGGGTAGCGCATCCGGGTAGGGCCAATCACCCCAATCGTTCCCTGGTGAGTATCTCCTACGGAATAGGTTGCCGTTACCATCGAGTAGCTCCCCAAGTCGCTGGATCCAAGCTCCGCACCAATACGTATGCTTGACTCCAGTGAAGCAGGTCCTGCAAGGAGTTCAAGTAGCGCAGCACGTTCCTGCATCAATGTGAGGAAATGGCCAAAGCGTTCAACATCCCGAAACTCAGGATGTTGCAACGCGGCTTCAGAGCGATGGACTACTACCGGACTTCCTGAACACATTTCCCTAGCAGCGGTACGGACATCGGTAGAGATGATGTTCCATGCGGACACAAGCGCAACAAGTTCACGGGGGATGGGAGCAAGACCATTGTCACGCAGGGTCGAAAGTGCGATTCCCGCAGCGGCTTCATTGAGAGCATCTGCAAGCATCCACGACTCGTTCGCGTTGAGCGAGAAACCAGTCAAAATGCGATTTTCAGAGCGTCCGTTGGAATAAAGAATCACCAAGAGAGTCTGTGTAGCGGTAACGGGCGAAAGAAATATGCGATGGATGCTGATGACTGCTGTGGCAGGAGGCGTCGCAAGGGATGGCAGTCCCGTAATGTCAGCCAGGGCCTGGCACGAAGCATCAAGGACTGCTTCGACATGATGGTCATTTCCACGGATACGGTTTTCAACCTGGTCAATGGCTGTTACTGGCACATTGACATCGCGCATTAACTGGTTGACATAGTAGCGATAGCCCACATTAGATGGAACACGGCCAGAGCTGGTATGTGGTTGGACAAGGAGCCCACGATCCGCGAGGAGCGCCATCTCGGACCTAAGCGTTGCAGAACGAATACCGAGAGGATGTCTTTCGAGGAGTGCAGCCGAGCCGACAGGCTCAGCCGTTTCGACGTAATCATGCACGACAGCCTCTAGAATCCGCTGCTGGCGGTCGTCCAAGGTTACGGGTGGGATTGACTGTGACATTGCCTACACTCCATAATAACGATATCAACCCTATGCGTCAATCCATACAATTGACATCGGTTACCACGAGCGAGTAGAATAGTGGCACTGCAAGGGTCGAAACACCTCTTGCTTCGCGAAAAGGAAGGTAACTACAGCCCATGCCTCGTATCCTCGTCACGGATGACGAACCGAATATTGTCCGTCTGATCCAAGTCAACTTGGAGCGACAAGGTTTCCAGGTGGAGACTGCGA
>JACCDI011789210.1_pt1 | contig 11058 bp, 12 predicted proteins | sample 7442791 | NCBI WGS metagenome assembly JACCDI01 (sample SAMN15323434, study PRJNA562643) | freshwater metagenome | isolation source: river surface water | place: USA:Blue River Watershed | collected 2017-08-15
AACCCCTCGGAGATTTATTTCCGAGGGGTTCTTTCTATCAGAAACAATTTAGCAATCTCAATCAAATTCAAAAGAAGTGAAAAGAATATTTTCCCTCGTGACTGAGAGTAACCTCAAGCCATGAATCTAATCGTCACAGTCATCTTCGATGGCGAATGCAGATTCTGTATCGCATCCCTGAACTGGCTGCGCCTCAAAGCAAGTCTCAACGCCCACCCATTTCAAGAGGCAGATCTCGCATCCTTCGGCCTGACCCGCCCCGAATGCGAGAAAGAAGTCATTGCACTCATTGATGGCACCACCCACCGTGGCGCCGCAGCCATCGCACACCTGCTTGCACTTCGCGGCAACCGAAATCTCGCGCGTCTTATTGCAGCCTCAGGAAAACTTGGCGACATTGCTTATCACTGGGTTGCAACTCATCGAAACTCACTCGTCATCAAAGCGCTCACACGCATCCTCGAACGCATAGCCCGCTAATATCAAACCTATGCAGGCCAAGACCAAGAACGGCTTCCCACCCAAGCTCTGCCAACGCTGCAACCTGCCCTTTGAATGGCGCAAGAAATGGGCACGTGACTGGGAGAACGTGAAGTACTGCTCAGAGAAATGTAAGGCAGGTAAGTAGACCTACTGAAGGTCTGCGCACGCCTTAGCCGCCATCTCATTGGCATAGTCCAGGTTTGAACCTGTCTCATCCAATAACTTCGCAGCTTCTGTCTCTAAACATTTGTTGTAAGCAGCAGGATCACTCTTACTTTCACCACAACCCACAAGAGTCAGTGATGAAGCAAGAAGTAGAACTGCCAGAGATACTTTTTTCATAGATAAAGGGTATTGACCAGAAGATGCGAGTCAAGGAATTTCCCTCGCGACTTCACTAGATACTTCAAACCGCCTCTAAGGCGTAGGCGAATATCCCATCACCTTGATCTCTCCACGCGGCGTTGCCCGTACCAAGACCCCTTGGCCAGATTCCAGTGAAACCCCAACAGCTGCTTGAATATTGACTGAGTGCCCCACGAAGACGAGTAACCCTGAGCTATTTCGATGACTAACAATTCTCTTCTTAATATTTAACGTCTGCGGATGGTTGATTAAATCTGTCGCCTGAAAGAGAGAATCCAGATTCTTATTGAGGCGAACCTTGCCAATATTTAATAGTTGAGCCGTCTCTTTAGCGCGACACCACCTACTCGATTCAACCCGCGCAATCTTTACCTTACGTTGCTGTAACCACTGGCCGATATCAGCAGCATCTTGCCGACCTTCATCCGAAAGGTTGCGCTGAGTACTGCAATCATTCACGTTGAAATTACTTGGATCGCCCACACCCGGAGCAAGCGCATGGCGCATCAGCAGCACATATCCTTTTGAATTAGCGCTCTTTAGTTGATCCCACACCTTTAACTCATTTGCCTGCGCACTGTGGGGAGAAAGCGTTACTCCAAGAACCAGCGCCATAAGTAATGAAGGCAGAGATTTCAGCGCTGCTCTTTTCACCATGGAAAAACCATAGATTTCATCACTACCCTCGGCAACTCCATTTCCCTTCATCTCTGTTAAATTGCACCTATGAGCACAACATTAAAGCCAGCACGTAAGAAGATCACCGCCTACCAGCTACTTGGTTGGGCCCCTCTTGCCATTACAACAATCGGCGCAGGTATCGTGGTTGTCATAAGCGTGCTTAGAGATCTATAACTTCTTTGCTTCGCAAGCTCACACAAATCCTCCTAGGTGCCACTCTCATCTACACAGGCACACTCCACCTAACAACCAGCCGTCTCGAGTTCCAAGCCCAAGTACCACCATGGGCACCATTCACTCCTGACTTCATAGTCCTTGCCTCCGGAGTAGTCGAGATAGCCCTCGGCCTCTGCCTTATCTCCTTACAACGACGCCGAGAAGTAGGAATAGCCACAGCCGCTTTCTTCATCGCAATCTTTCCTGGAAACATCTCTCAATTCGTTAACGGAATCGATGCCTTCGGATTAGATAGTGATCGCGCTCGCGCGATCCGATTGCTCTTCCAACCACTACTAGTCCTATGGGCGTTATGGTCAACAACCGCAATGCCTAAAGGAACCTTCAAGCGCTTCTGGAATTACGTGAAGAAAACAATCCGAGAGAACAAAGCAGCCACCGTCATCGGAATCCTGATCGGGGGAGTTGGAACCAGGTTCCTGGAAGATGGGAATCTGTTGGTGACGACGGTGCTTACGGGGATGACAATGTTTATGACTCTTGTCGCATGGCTCGGAATCCAGAGATTCATCATAAAGAGAAAGTAGTCAAGAGTTATCAGACCAGCTCTTCAAAGTCATTAATTCGTAGGTAGTCCTTGAACATCTGTACAGATCTTGAAGTTGCCTTCACCTTTGAGAGCGCAAACTTTTCTTCCCACCGCTGCAGGCGAATAAAGGGTTCTTTCCTCCACATAGGAATTGATTCAAAGAGAGCGCGAGCCTGAAGATTTCCCCAATCAGAGATGCTCTGAGACTTTTCCAAGAAGTTCAACATCTCAGTAATTCCTTCATCCTGGCTGCTTCTTGTCGCATGAATGGGAATGCTGACCCCATTCATGAGTGAGTGACGGCCTAAAGGCAGCGAGGCTCTGTACTTACTTTGAAGACTGCGGTTGAACTTCAAGCAAACTTCGCAGACATTCCATGAGTAGCGCCCTGTACCTCCTGCCAATGAGGCCGCACACATGTAGCAAAGATGAAAACCACTAGGGCAATCAACGCCTGGATAAGTTTTGTATTCCTCGCATCTACAACGCTGCATTCCATGTCCTGCAGATGTAAGTCCAAAACAAGTTGTGCACACTAATAAATCAATTGGTGGCATAGCGAATAGTCCTTACTGGACCTCTAAGAGAGACCCGCTCTTCCAGCGGTGTCTTTCATCGCTGGCAGGTCTTCCTTTAGAACCACCGTTCGCGAGTTATGCGCGGATTGGTACCAAGCAAGCTAAAGGGCTTAACGCCTAGTTCTTGACCTAGGGAAAATATAGCTTTCGGCACTGACAACTGAAACAATTGGGCATGACATTGCCCCGCTCAGAACGTCTCAGAATTACCCAAGAGGTGTACAGGCAATGGCAAGAAATCTACGGGGATCGAGAGGATGCTGAAGCCGAAGCTGCCAACTACTCGATGATAAGTGAGGCGATGAAAAAGGCGGAGGAAAATTGGGATGCTCAACAAGCGTAAATCGTTTCATGTGTGAATTAGATTAGAGCCATGATTCCCACGCGGCTGATTCTTCCAACTTCATTAGATCCGAGAACAAATAAAATTCTGTTGTTTGATTGCCTACTCCTGCTTGGAGAGGAACTAGGAAGTTATTACGACTCCAAAATGCGAGAGAAGCTTGGTGTTGATTGGTTACGAGAACTTGGGCAACTTAGAAACCAATACAACATTACTTTGGTAGATCCCGATTTCGTGATTAAGGAGCCTTTAAGGTCCGATTCTCCGCTAAGGTCAATTTTGCCGAAGTCCCCAACCTTCTTCAAGAATCTTGATATCTTGAGAAGAATCCGCAATTACATCGCACATAACAAGACTGAGGGCGATTATGAACAAACCAGAGAAATCCTCGGAGTTTTATTGGCGGTCGCAATAGACATAGAACTGGCACATTGTGTAAATGAATATGCTGGAGCAATCAAGCGTATTGAAGCACTAGATCAAGGTATCAAGTTTGAAGACAATTTATCGACTCAAAATCGAGTTGAAGAATTCGAAGACAAAAGTGCGGAGCTAGAAGAGTTGTTGTTTGAAGAGAAAGCAAAGTCAGCAAGAATTGCACAACTTCTGGAAGAGGCGAGGAGCGTCGTAGTAATCAAAGAAATTGAACTCGAAGCTTTAAATGAAAGTGAACAAGCTAAAACCGAAGAGACAAAAAGTATGAAATCCGAGCTGATCAAGGCCCAGCAGGAGGCAGAAAAATTGAAAGTTCTGCTTGAGGAAAATGCTCAGCGAACCGAAGACTTAAAGAAAAGTGAAGCGAATTTGAAGAATTTAGTCGCTTCTTTTGCGGAAGCCCCCGCCAAGATGTTTGCTCCAAATTTCGCCACAGATGAAGCGCGAACCGAGGCTACAAAATATGAAGAAAATGACGGATCAGGAGAGAACCCTGTCACAAATGCTCCTGGAACACTCTGGAGTCGACCAAAAGGAAATAGAAAAGTCGTGCTTTCGGTATCTTCCCGCGATCTAGTAGAGACAAAGAACGGCAAAGTCTTAGAGGGCGCCGATCCAAAACAAACCAAGACTTTTGCTGAGAGCTGGTTGACTATCCGTCCGCAAGGAGGCCGAATATTTATTGATTCTGATGGCCATGCTTCCACACTGATAGATGACAAACTAATTTACTTGGGCAATGTAGCCGGACTCTTTCATAAAGGAACATGACCCACATAAAGTATTTTTTAATTCAGACTAGTCGAACTATGTCAAAGAAAGATTTTGGAGAAAAATCTTTTTTAGTTTGAGTCCTTTAGTTGGGAGCAACCAACTTCCAAGCACTTGGTCCAGTTCGTTCTATTAGCATCGCTTTCTTAGCTTTGGTTCGGCACCAAGCCATGCGATATTGAAATTCAGTTCTATTTCCACTTCTTATTTGACCTGCAAGCTCGGGGCTAATTCCAAGATCCTGCCTAACAGCTGCGTCTATTTCACTGACAGTCAAACCTTCTGGAGTACGTGCAAGTACTTTCAAGAGTGACTCTGCGAGTTGGGGCGAGGTTGGCAATTGTGAAGTCATGATTCAAGAGTAACGACTAATAATGGTAAAGGAAATATCTCCTTTACTCGATAGCCTTCATTATCTGTGTAGCGATTCGCTTAATTACGGGCACTACAACGGCGTTTCCTGCCTGCTTGTAGAGCTGGCTGTTGGCTAAACCGTCTGGCAACTTGAACGACTTGGGGAAACCCATAAGGTTGAAGCACTCTCTAGGAGTTAACTTCCTAATCCCGTATTTGGTAAGCACCAACGGAACATTGTGACCGCCCGTTCCCATGTTTGCAGTCAACGTTGGACACAACCCGCTCTTGTTCTCTCGAACGTACTGGCGCCTCCATTGGTATACGGTGTCTCGACTGGTTATATTCTTCTCTAATTCTTTACTCATATATTTATCTTTATAGTAGAAAGCGTCATCGACTTTAGACTCAAAATCAATAAAATCTGCGAGATCTAGTGTCGTGTTCATTTCTGTCGGAAACTCGAACTTTGAAAAATCTTGCTTCTTACGGAAGCCCACAATATAGATACGCTCTCGATTTTGTGGAACTTTAGTGTATTCCGCGGCATTCATAACTTTGTAAGAAACGTGGTAACCAAGTTCCTGCAAAGCATTTAATACAACTTCAAATGTCTTTCCACCGTCATGACCAGTTAGATTTTTGACATTTTCAAGAAATACAATCGACGGTTTCTTTTCGTCCAAAATTCTCACTATTTCCCAGAAAACATTGCCTCTTGGATCCTTAAATCCTTTTCTATAACCAGCGACCGAGAAAGCTTGGCAAGGAAACCCGCCTGTTAGTACGTCGATCCTAGGAATCTCCTTAGTCTCTAATTCATGAATATCTCTAAGAATCAGTGGGTGGGAGTGGTTGAGGGAATAGGTAACACCCGCGTATTTATCAATTTCATTTGCTAAAACAGGGGTGAAGCCTGCCTGCTTAAAGCCGAGTTCTATTCCGCCAACTCCGGCAAAAAGACCAGCCATATTCAAGGTTGTGCTTCGCATGTGGGCAGCATACAGGCTGACACCGACAAATTCCTTGATGGTCCCGCTGTGTTCCTAAATTCCGGTCAGATGGCTATCTTCTCGCCCACTATCAGTCTAAATTGTGCATGTGGGCAAGCGAGAGTTTAGTTTTGATCAGGGTTTCTACTCTGATGCTTTGATCGCCGTAGGGGGACTATCCCGCCTTTTTAGTGAGAGCGATATTCCTTTTTTCCAGTATCGATTTGTTGAGAATCTGTTTATCAGGGCCACTAAAGGAAAGAATATTTCTCGCCAGGATGCTGTCTTTGATGCTCTGGTGGGTGAAAATAATGGAGTTGCTGTAGGGGTGAAAACCTTCACGTTACCTAGGAAGGCTACTTACAGTTACGAAAAGGTTCAGGAATTCACAGCTTTGGCAGGAAAAGGCAAAATTGGAATGATGAACGATCGGGATCTCATTCAAACCATTGCAAGGGAGAGAAACCGACGAATTCTCATTGAATCCGCTTCATTTAATGCAGATCCAACTAAATCGATTTACCACTGCCTAATTCGGCGCGAGGGCGAAGCCGTTGTGCATGAAGAACCCTATCCGACCATTTCGATTGACGCTATCACGCCATTAACTTCTAGTGGAAAGAAACTAACCAAGTTCAGCACGAAATCGAGCAATATTCATTTCCATGATGGGTTAAATCACTATCGCTATTCGCGTTCTAAGAATGTATTGCTAAAAAAATTTGAAATCAGTACGGGAAGCAATTGGGATCCAGTTAAAATAAAAATTATTGAAGATGTATTTAGTCAGCTATTTGAAAATGTACTTGGAGCGACCATAACTTCAGATATGAAAATTACGGGACTCTACGATGAGTCTTCAGATACTCCGGGCGTAGATTACGTTGTGCTCCCACTTTATTCAGTGAGAAGTGGCGCGAAAGAAGTGCCTGCAAAATCTGGCCTAAATCAGTGGAATGCCGCGGGCCGTGCACGTAAATTCGGGGAGGCATACATCCCGGTCCCAATTGATATTCATAAGAATTGCAAAGATTTCTTTCCGCTGGGGGAGAAATTCAAGTTATATCTTCCAAACACCAAGGAACCTGCAGATGCAAGTTTGTGTCAATCTGACTACAAGGCATTGATGACCAAGCCGAATGATGAACTATGTAAGTGGATTTTCAAGGTTATTGATCCGAAATTTTCATTATCTATGTATAACAAGGCACCATCTAGGACACCCTTTACCTATTCGGATCTTGAAGCTGCAGGCTTCGACGCTGTCAGAGTCTCAAAATTAAGGAATCAAGACAAGTCGGGCTTCGAAATCCAGTTTGAACCAATCGGGGCATATGAAGATTTCCTTGAATCGATTGGAGTTTCTAAGTGAATTGGATTTTCCCTTCGAATAATGGAGGAGAGGTAGATGGATTTAATAATGCATCTATCGACACCTTCAACGGAACTAAACTCTTTAGCGTCGTGAGAGAAACGATTCAAAACTCAATGGATGCTCGACTCAATAAGGATGAGCCCGTTCGAGTGAGTTTTATGTTGAGTGAAATAGAAAAAGACGATGCCATCGGTATCAAAGAGCTAATCCCTTACTTAGAGATGGCTCGCGAAACGGCTCGTTCTCAACAATCCGATTCCCATTCTTCGGTGAGATTTTTTGATCAAGCTGTTCAGTCCGTTACTAGAGCTAAGAAAATTCCCGTTTTCACAATTAGTGATTTCAATACTTGCGGTCTCGAAGGCGATTACGACGACACCGATCCAGAATTTAAAGGCGACAAATGGTATGCGCTGATCAAGGGTTCCGGATTGAGCCAAAAATCTACGCCTGGTGCCCTTGGCTCATTCGGTCATGGCTCTAAGGCTCCGTTCGCAGCAAGCTCCCTTAGAACAGTCTTTTATTACTCACAAATATCTAATGGCGGAACGAAAGAAGAAAGATTCCAGGGTAAGAGCATTTTGCAATCTATGAGACTCGGGAATGCAGTTATGACCCAAGGAACGGGATATTTTAGCAATTCTGAAAAATGTGACCCGATCCTAGATTCTAAGATTCCTCAGTGGATTAAGAAACTTCGAGGAAGTAGCGGCAATGGAACAGGAACTTCGATTGTCGTACCTTTTCCTGACTTAGCAGTAGCTGATGATGTTTTTTGGCAGGATATGCAGATCTCGATAATCCACAATTTCTATCTCGCGATAAAGAATAAGAACTTGGAAGTAGATTTTAATGGTAAGCAATCGCTCAATGCGAGTAATCTCGTTTCTCAATTTGAGAAATTACTCAAGGATCTAGAGAAGAACCCGTCAGAAGATTTTGAATATCAGATGGCCGCTCTTGAATGTGCGAAAACTATTGAGTTTCATTCTGAAAATAAAACTGGTGTCTTAGTTTCCAAGCCATTTGGTCGCGTAAGCTGGTACATGAGAACTGGCGAGCCAGTCGCATGGCGTGGAGTTGGAATTGCACGTCAAAATGGAATGCTCATAACTGAAGAACCCCAGAACTTACAGAAATTTCCTGGAACGAAACCATTCGATCTCTTTCTATGCGTTGAAGGGGCGTCGGGATCCAGAATTTTGAGATCAATCGAAGACCCTTCACATACAAAGTTTGAGTTCGACCGTATCCCTGATCTGGAAGAACGACAAGACGCAGAATCTTTATATAAAGCTTTTGTAAAGGAGGTGCGTCAACTCATTCTCGAACATGCGGCCATGGACGCTAGCGAAGAAGAGTTCATTGATGACCTTAATGAATTCTTCTCTGGCGTAGAAGCGGATTCGATAAATGACGGAAATGTTGAGATTTCAAACAAATTAACCTTCGATCCAATTAGGAAGTTAAAGCCACTTCGTCCCGCCCGCATCGGAGTTGATTCCGGGCAAGGGGGATCTGAGGACCATGTGCCTCAACCGACGCCCGGAGAAGGTAAGTCAGTTAATTCTGGAGGAAATCCTGCGATTGATTTCGGGGGTACCTCTGGTTCAAGTGGCAAGAATTATGAGCTTTCGTTGGGTGATGTTCGAATAGTTCATTCGCAAGGAAAAACCTCGAAAATTTTCTTCTATTTAGATCATGTTGGCCCATTCGTTCTCTCAATCGGGAAAGTCGGTGAACTCGATTCCCAACTCCTCAAGTATCGAACAAGCTCGGATCCAGAATGGAAAGTTAAGAGGAATTTTAATTGTGCAAAAAAAGGAAGCCGAGTGAGTATTGAGATCGAGTTAGAGCCTGGAGCAGAGAAGTACGCTCTTCAATTGGTGGCGAATCATGTCTGATTTAACTCGAACCTTTTTCCATCCTGTCTTACGAGAGTCAACCAAGGATTTTGTTGATGGCTCACATTTTAGCGTCGAATTGGTGCCGCAATTAAGCGAAAAGATGAAGAAAGAGAATGTCGCTTTACAGTATCAAGTTGAGTTAAGTTCAAGGAGTATAGAAGAGCAGATTAAGAATGGATCTGCAAAAGTATTTCTAGACCTGTATTCGAAAGAGACAATTACTCGAATACTTTCTCCCCTAGAAGGTGAACATGGGTTTATTGAGTTTGAGCCAGGCCAGCTCTTGGGAATGCTTGAAGTTCAAGCTCTAGTAATTGCAACCAAAAGAATAAAGAACTACGCACCCACAGGTATCAATGAAGAATATGGAGGCATAGATTTTGATATCTCCGCAGGTTCTGCACTCGCCATTGGCGAGAAAATATTGTTACCTCTTTCATTCAAGCGAATAAAACTTGAAAGTCTAATTAGGGTACAACTTTCTCTTGATTTAGATCCTGATGTATATGAATTGAATTTAGATTCCAACTTCATAACTATCTTGATGGGAAAATCGTTCCATGCGCTCTGGGACTTAATGCGATCAGACCAAGCAGTAAAGCCTTACCTAGCTTTATCAGTCTATAAAGACACATTCGTGGAGGCATTGAGTCTTATACATAAGACAGAGGAAGCGGAAGAATTTAGCTGGGCGCAGGCACTGATATCCCGCTGCGAAAAGAGCGGAATCAAACTTGAGGAGTTAAACAATTTTTCAGCGCAAAATCAAGCTGCGTTGAAGTTACTACGTGAACTTGGCGTCCATAGGTTGATTTCGAGCGAGGTTTAAATGAGAGTTTTATCCACCCAAAGTGTCGAACAACTTCGTAACATCGTTCGAAAGGATGAGAAGTTTGTTGTTGAACCCTTAGAAGAGCTAGTTGGTCGATATTCACTCACGATGGTCAACTCCGATTTGGAACTCCCCAAGAATTTTAAGCTTGAGGCTCCGATAAATTTGTCTTGGAGTGGAAATAGAGATAGAGAAAATGCGGAATTAATTCAAACCTTAATTCCCAATTTGACGCGTGCAAATGCAACAGATGAAAGATTTTGGGTAACTCTGGCATTCCGAGAAGCACTTGAGTATTCAGTTCTACGGTGGGGAGGCGACGAAGGAAACAACAAATTAATTCTTAATCATTGGTTTGCACCAACGAGTAGATCCAGGTGGCGAGATCATTCAGTAGCGCGACTTTGGTATGTATCGTCCTTTGCTGCAGGCCTTGAATCAATCCCCTTAAAGGATGCTTTAGATGTTCTGTATTCAAACAGCGAGCTATTGAATAGCTTCCTCGGACGACCACGCACTACTGCCTCTAATCGCGTTTCAAGCAAGATAATCAGTCTTCTGCACAAGAATGGGTTAGGAGATGGTGGAACCAACTTCGATAGAGGAAAGTTTAGAATGCTGATGAAAGAAATTGATCTGCGTTCGGGTTCAATCAATATAAACGCTCTCGGGGACTCAGATTTTGATGCTTTCTTTGAGGACTTGTTCGTTTCAATTTATGCGTAGAAGTAATTAATTTTCTTTAGAAATTGGTGACGGTAACTCCAACTTCGGCTCCGTCCCCACCGCTTCCTTCTGCATCTTCTTAAGCTCTGCCAGAAGTTCCGCATACCCATGTTCATGAGCTGCTGTTGCAGATCCGAGGAAGCGGTTGAATTCGCGGCCAGTTGCGGGGTCAAAGCGCACGCCTGAGGTTTTCTGGCGGTTAGAGACGCTGATGAAGTAATCGGATTCATCTTCATTGGTAGAGAGCATTAAGAGTTTGTCGAAGTTCCACTCTTGAGACTTGATGGGGCCGACGAAGATAAGGCGTTCGGTGGTGAGCATGACAACTCCTGGATCTTTATCTACTTGGAGTTCTTCACCGGGAATGACTTGGCCTTTCATGGCGCCGACGCGAAAGCGAATGCCTCCGCCTACGGGGATGCTGACACCGGTGGAGCCTCCGACATATG
>JACCDI010083275.1_pt1 | contig 11056 bp, 9 predicted proteins | sample 7442791 | NCBI WGS metagenome assembly JACCDI01 (sample SAMN15323434, study PRJNA562643) | freshwater metagenome | isolation source: river surface water | place: USA:Blue River Watershed | collected 2017-08-15
AAGGGGCAAAAAGTTGCCCCAATTGCTTGGGATCAGGCGTGTCTCGAAGAGGTCTGTGGAAGCTGCACCGTCCGTGTTAATGGTCGTGTCCGCCAAGCGTGTTCATCACTGGTTGACAAGGTCTGCACAGGCGGCACGAATGGTACCCGCCGCAAGCTGTACCTTGCCCCGATGAGCAAGTTCCCTGTGGTTCGCGACCTCGTCGTTGACCGCTCCCGGATGTTTGAGAACCTTAAGAAGATTCAGGCATGGATTCCGATTGATGGAACATATGATTTGGGCCCTGGTCCGCGTATGAGCCAAAAGGAACAGGAACTTGCGTATGACTTTGCACGATGTATGTCCTGTGGGTCCTGTCTTGAAGCTTGCCCTCAGGTTTCTGTAAAGTCAAACTTCATCGGCCCTGCAGCTATTGGACAAGTCCGCTTGTTCAACTCGCACCCAACAGGTTCCATGAATAAGGATGAGCGCCTCGAGGCAATCTCCGATTCGGATGGCATCGCCAGCTGTGGTAACGCACAGAACTGTGTTCAGGTTTGCCCAAAGGAGATTCCACTGACACGTGCAATCGCCGAAATCAACCGCGACACAACGGTGTACCGAATCAAAAAGTGGCTCGGAAAATAGCCTCGTATCAACATCGAGACCGCACCCTCTGGTGCGGTCTTTTTTTGTCAGGTGCATCTCCCCAATGGTTAGGCTATAACGCTATATGTCACGCTTTCCAAGCCGCATCGCCATCGCAACCAGTCTCGCAATCATCGTTGGACTTGCCGCGTCAACCAATGGCTGGTCTCAAGCGCCAGCCAAGACGCCTGCCACCCCGGATCAAGTCACTTTCTTTGAAAACAGTGTCCGGCCGGTGTTTGCCGAATCCTGCGTGGCCTGCCATACCGAAGGCAATGCCGGAGGCGGCCTGCGGCTTGACAAAGCGGTCTCACCAGCTCAGGCAACGGCAATCATCAATCGTGTCCAAGGTATTGGCGGAAATAGAATGCCGCAAGGGGCACCGCCCCTAAAAGATGAAAAGCTAAAGTCCCTTCTTGTCTGGCAAAAGAACGGCGCAGTGTGGCCAGAGGGTAAGGCTGCCATCGATGGTAATCTGTGGTCTTTAAAACCAATCAAGAGTCCTAGTATCCCTAAAAATGTCCCCACGGGTTGGACAGCCCCTATTGATGCCCTGATAGCGGCAGATTTTACGCAAAAGGGTATCAAACCATCCCCCGTTGCAGACAGGGCAACGCTCATTAAACGCGCAAGCCTGACCGTAACGGGTCTTCCACCAACCTATAAACAAGTGCGTGACTTTGTTCAAAACAAGTCGCCCAAAGCCTATAGCGACATGGTCGACTCGCTCCTTGCATCCCCTGCGTTTGGTGAACGAATGGCCCGCCTCTGGATGGACATCGCGCGCTATGCCGACACAAAGGGGTATGTGTTTGTTGAAGACAGAAATTATCCAAATGCATATACGTACCGTGACTGGCTAATCAATGCGTTTAACAGCGACCTCCCCTACGATCAGTTTGTGATTCAGCAGCTTGCTGCGGACAAAATCGTCTCAGAAGATCGTCGTCCACTCGCAGCAATGGGCTTTCTTACAATTGGACGTCGGTTCCTAAATGCTGAAAACGACATCATCGGTGACCGTATTGATGTTGTGACCCGCGGGTTCTTAGGTCTCACAGTGCAGTGCGCCCGCTGTCACGACCACAAGTTCGATCCTGTACCGACCCGTGACTACTACTCCCTCTACTCTGTGTTTGCATCCTCGCAGGAAGAGAGCCTTACGATTTCCGAAAAGTCGATCTCAGATCCTTGGAATGCCTATAACGCTAAGCTATCTGCCCTGAAAAATGACCGTGATACGTCCATCCGACGTGCAATCACCAGATTACGCAGTGTCGTTGCGACTTCCCCTGATAAGCTTTCCCCCAAAGTCAAAGAGGCGCTACAGCTCACGCGAATAGATGAACTTCCACAGCCAGATCGGCTTCGGACAATGTTGCTGTCATTCGAGCCTGAGGAAAAGACGAACTACGAGCGTTTACTGACCGAAATCGCGGTCATGGAGAAGTCAACGCCAGCATCCCCTGAGTTTGCGATGGCAATGACAGACAAGCAATCGCCAGTTACCGTCAATGTCCACAAACGGGGTAACCCAGGCATCGCTGGTGAGCCGGCCCCGCGCCAGTTCCTTCAGTGCATCGCCGGCGAACAACGCCCCGAATGGAAGGACTCATCCGGACGCCTTGACCTCGCAAAGTCCATCGTTGATACCAACAATCCGCTGACCGCGCGAGTCTATGTGAACCGAATCTGGATGAACCTGTTTGGCAAAGGGATTGTAAGAACCCCCAGTGACTTTGGGAAGCAGGGTGAAAAGCCAACGAATGGCCCCTTACTGGATTACTTAGCCTATACATTCATGCACTCGGATGGCTGGTCAACCAAGAAGTTGATGAAGCGGATTCTGATGAGCCGGGCATTTATGGGCTCAAGCGATGTCTCGGCGGATGTGGCTATCAAAGATCCTGAGAATCGGACATTCAGTCATCAAAATCGTCGGCGCTACGATATGGAACAGCTTCGCGATTCACTTCTCTTTTCATCGAGCAAGCTTACAACCACCCGCGTTGGCGGCAAGAGTGAGGAACTCTGGGAAAAGGGTTACACGGCAAGACGAGCTGTTTATGGTTTCATCGAGCGCCAGAACTTGCCGTTGACGTTCAAGACCCTCGATTTTGCTAGCCCGGATGCATCCAGTCCGATGCGTTTTGTGACAACGGTGCCGCAGCAAGCGTTGTTTATGATGAACAGTCCCCTCGTGACCGATCAGGCACGCGAAATCGCAAAGGCGATCGAAGCATCCGATTCCAAGTCAGGAACGAAAGCTGTAAATGCTGCCTTCAGAACTGTGCTTGGGCGTGATGCGTCGACAACAGAACTTCAAATTGGAACAGCATTTCTTGCAAAACCTGAAGAGTCAACCGATACGCTGGCCAACGGACCTTGGGTCATGGGATATGGATCCATCAGCCAGACACTTGACCGTGTTACAGACTTCAAGAAACTCGCCGTCTTCGTGAATGGAACCTATCAGGCAGGAACCATATTGCCAGACAAGGACCTTGGATGGGTACTCCTCACTAAAGATGGTGGGCACCCGGGTTCGAAGGGCGTGATGAGTATCCGGCGCTTTATTGCGCCGATCTCGGGGACCTACCGCGTCGATGGCACTATCTCCCACGGAAACACCCAGGGGGATGGAATCATTGCTCGAGTCGTTTCATCAAAAAAGGGTACTCTTGGTCAATGGACTGTCTATAACACCAAGGTAACCCCGAAGATTGATGACATCGCCCTCATAAAGGGAGATCAGCTCGACTTTGTCGTGGATTGCGGTGAGACGCCTGATTTTGATGGCTTTGGCTGGGCACCATCCATTAAGCTTGTTGATATTGGATTACCAAAGGGGCAGAAGCGTATTTGGCTTGCATCTGATGGCTTTTCAGAATCGACGGCCCCCAAAGTCCTCTCGCGACTAGAGCAGTTCATTCACGCTTTGCTGATGTCCAACGAGTTCGTAACAATTGACTGATGAAATCCTGAGACCACTATGAACAACAATTCCAAATACAACCATCAACAGGATTTCGCCGATGTCTTCCTATCTCGGCGTGACCTTCTTGGACGCATGGGAAATGGCTTTGCCGGGATGTCACTGGCATCCCTGTTAGCCCAAGAGGCCAATGCACAGGAGACACGTAAATCTGCTCGAAAGCCACCTGTTGCAGCACCTCTGCAGCGATCCGGAAATCCCCTGATCGCAAAGACCGCTCCTCTGCCAGCCAAGGCGAAGCGGGTCATATTTCTGTTTATGAATGGTGGTCCAAGCCATGTTGATACGTGGGATCCAAAACCTCAACTGACAGCATATGCAGGCAAAACTCTTCCCATCGCAAATCTTGCAACTGAACGTAAGACAGGCGTTGGGCTCGCATCGCCATTCAAGTTCAAACGATTCGGACAGTCGGGCCTTGAAGTTAGCGAACTATTCGAAAAGACTGCACAATTTGCGGATGAGATGTGCGTAATCCGGTCAATGCACGCGGATGTTCCGAATCATGAGCCATCATTGCTCCTGATGAACTGCGGTGAGGCCCGTCAGGTACGACCAAGTTTTGGCAGCTGGACGCTTTATGGACTCGGGACCGAAAACCAAAACTTACCTGGGTTCATTGCGATGTGCCCGGGCGGCTATCCGATACAGGAAACACAAAACTGGCAAGCAGGTTTTCTGCCAGGGATCTTTGCCGGCACCTATATCGATCCAAACCATCGCGAGATCGAAAAAATCGTTGAGCACATCAGGAACCGTAACACAACACCGAATCAACAGCGCGAGCAGCTCGATGTTCTACGCTCCCTCAACAAAACACACTCGGCAACAAGAGGGTTTGATCAACAGCTTGAGTCACGGATTCAGAGCTTTGAACTAGGCTTTCGGATGCAAACTGAGGCATCCGATGCGTTCGATACGGATAGCGAGTCAGAAGCCACCCGTGAGCGTTACGGTAAGGGAAATTTCGCCCGTGCGTGTCTGATTGGCCGACGGCTCGCTGAGCGAGGCGTGCGCTTTGTGCAGATTTATACGGGCGCGGGACAGCCGTGGGACTTGCATGATGACCTTGAGGATGGCATGCGGCGTCTCTGCGGAGAAGCGGATCGTGGAATCAGTGCACTTCTACAGGACCTTAAGGACCGTGGAATGCTCGAAGAGACTCTGGTTATCTGGGGTGGAGAGTTTGGTCGAACGCCTGCGGTTGAGTTGCCGACTCCCGGTGCAAACGCAGGGAAAATGAATGGCCGTGATCACAACCACTGGGGCTTTACGTACTGGATGGCAGGTGGAGGTGTGAAAAAGGGCACTGTCTACGGAGCCACGGATGAATTTGGCTTCAAGGCGGTTGAAAAGCCCGTGCACGTTCACGACTTCCATGCGACAGTGATGCGGTTGCTTGGCTTTGACCACACGCAGCTGACATATCGCTATGCTGGCCGGGACTTCCGATTGACGGATGTCCATGGCAATGTTATTTCGGACTTGATTGCCTAGTATGCAGGATGAATTAAACGACGAACCGATGTCACCATGGGACCTGCCGGAAACCGTAGTGGTTTTCCAATTCCCATGGGAAAGTCCAGTCACCATAGGAAGTTTTGAGCAGGAAGTCGTCTTGATGTGCGAGACGATGTCAATTGCGGACACGCTTAAGTCCGAAGTTGAAGCTCAATTCGCACATGGAGAGGCACTCACCTGCGTCGAAGTTCAGAAAGTTTCCCTCGTGGAGCGCTATGCTGGTGGACTGTTCTGGGATGAGTCAGGGGATGTGCATCCAACATCGTTTACCCGTCTGCCAGAATTAGGTTCTGAACGTGAGCTCCCGGCTGAACCATATGCACTCTTCACATGGGGTGGCGGCATTGACCGCTCCCGGGATGAGCATCTCGAAGGGGAATATGTCGTTCATCAAGCCGATGACAACTCGATTTGGGTGCTGTTCTTCGAGGATTTGGATGCAGCAGAAAAGGTCCTAAAAGAATACATCGATGCAACAGGCAGTGAGGCTGAGATTCGACGAACGCGCGCCGTGTCGTTGGACACTGGGCAGAACGTACGATTTTATGCAGCGGATGGCAGCTGGCTCGATCTCACCCGGGATGACTACCTTAGCCGAATATCTCCAGCATAGTGACCGCTCCGTGCGACCTCGCGCATTTCAAAGGAATCTGCCACGTTGACTAATGCAGTCGTGAACACGGTCTAGCTGGCATCAGTCAACTTTAAGTCAAGTGGCACCCTGGTGAGAATGCATCATCACCAAGGTGCCACAGCAACCTAAGGCTTATACGTACCGGTCTCACTCACCTTGTCACACTCTTCGGCACTCGGTATTGGTCGACCCATCATTGTGTAAATTTGCTCGATTTGAGACTTACCTGCAGCTGCCTGCTCATTTGTCTTGTCTGCTTTAATGGCATTTCGGTAATCAGATAACGCTGCACGGTACTTTACGCGCTGTCCAGCCTTTGCATCCTCATTGGTACGATAGTCACCCCGCGCAGCAAACGCAGCAGCGAGCTTCTTCTTGTCTCCGGATGCTTTGGCATCAGCGATAGCCTTATCCAGCTCTGGCGTGGGAGACAGAGGCGCATAGGCATCTCCATCACCAGCAGGAGCTGTGCCCGCAGACGTTGGTGTACCTGAAGTAACTGCAGGTGCAGCAGCTTCCGTTGATTTCGTTTCCGGTGCTTCCGCAGCCGTCTTTTCAGAGGCTGGTTGCGAACATCCAAAAGTAACGAATGCTGCCAGCGCAGCGAATGAATATGTCAGTGACTTTGTCATATCCAAGTTTACCTTGTGGAATCGGTCAAATTCGCGTGATATAGTCTTTCGTCGTGGAGTGGTGTCCGAGTTGGTCGAAGGAGCACGATTGGAAATCGTGTAGGCGGGTAACCGTCTCGTGGGTTCGAATCCCACTCACTCCGTTCCTTTTTTTCTAAACTGCTGAATGAACTTGCGTAACTATCCAAGATGGCGGCGTCCACTTGTGTTACTGCTGATTGTTCCCGTTATCGCAGCATCCCTCATAACTGGTCTGTACTACGGCAATCTGCATCGTCTATCGGCGGTTGACAGAATCAACGACCTGGATGCGCTTGATCTTTCATCGCAAACCCGTGCTTTAGTTTTCGCTCCCCACTGTGATGACGAGACCCTCGGGGTTGGCGGGGTTATCAAATCGCTTTCAGATGCCGGCACTCCCGTCAAGACTGTGTTTTTCACTAATGGTGATGGCTTCAGAATTGCGGCCCAGTTTCATCTCAAAAAGCTAAACCTAACCTCTACCGATTACATATCGTTTGGAGAAGCACGGCAAACCGAGGCTGTGACCGCTGCAACGTTTCTAGGACAGACTAAGTCAGCGGTTGGATTTCTAGGCTTCCCGGACCAGGGACTGCTAGCGATGTTAGTGGCCACCAGCGCTGCACCGAACCCATTCAGGCCATCAACAACCAAATCCGATACGGTTCCGTATACAAACGCCACGGCATCCGGGCTTCCACACGTGCGTGAAAGTGTCGTCGCTCGCGTCGAACAACAGCTCACAGAATTCAAGCCAACCGATGTTTACGTAACGCATCCGTTAGATGACCACAGTGACCATGCTGCAGCTCCGGTGTATGTCCAAATGGCCATTGATCGTGGAGTCAAGAGCGGAGCATTCCCCCGTCCACGTGTCCACTGGTATCTAATCCATCGGGGTGATTGGCCGCTTCCGCAAGGAGACCATCCCGACCGATGGCTGGTCCCCCCAACAGCGATAGCCGAGAGCGGCAAACAATGGACGTCTATAACCCTAACGCAGGCTGCCTTCGCAGCCAAACGCTCCGCGCTCCACAGTTACAAGTCGCAGATTAATGTGATGCAACGGATGCTGCTGAGCTTTCTGCGAAAAAATGAGATTGTTACTACCGGGGATGCACTGGACAACGTTGACCTTAACGCGATTGAGCCTGTTGGTGACAATGTTGCGCGCTTTGCAAATCCCAGTGCAGATGTCGCACGGCTTGATGCTAGCGTAAGCGGCGATGAACTTGTCGTACGGACAACAATGGCCGGACCTTGTAGCCCTGCAATCGATGCGTTTGTCACCGTTGTTACTTCAACCGCAAGCGGGTCAAATGCATATCGTGTTCGACTGCCGCGCCCACAGCTGCTTGAAACACAGAGGGAGATGACGGCATCCATCCCACTCAAAACCCTTGGAATAGATTCCTCAACGCTCACGGTCGCCGTTGGCGTTTCAACATATGCCGCTGAAGGGTTGTTGGTCGACCGGTCAGCTTTTCACTTTGTTGAGCTTCCAGAAACAGAACATACAGGCTCATTGCATCCTGAACCGAAATTCTCTAACAACCGACAATCTGCAATTAGATGACATCAGATCGCCGTGGGCGCTGGAAACCTAATTTCTCGGGGCGTTTCAGAATGAGACGGGCTGGTGAAAAGGAAAGCGTTGTCCTTGGCATTATTTGCGCTGCAGATATGCTGACGACACTTTACTGGGTGATGACGGGTCAGGCCGAGGAATCAAACCCAGTGCTGGGTTGGACATTCGACGGGCATCCGGTCGTCTTCGTTATCATCAAGTGCCTTGCCTGCATGCCTGCTCTCATCCTTGCACCCAAGCTTGCACAATCCCACCGAACATTCACGATCTGGTTGCTAAGGGCCATTATCGTCTCCTACATCACCGTGTACTTTGGGTTTGCGAAGTTCTAGTCTATTACTGCTGATTCGCAAATCTGGATGTACTTCGTTGATGAATGCAGGACTACGTCGTATTTGTGGAGAATTTCTGCATCGGTGATAAGGAGGCCATAAATGGCAAGAAACGGCAAAACGGGCATCGGGATTATTGGATTTGGCGGCATCGCTCAGGGTGCCCATATGGGTAACTACCTCAAGCAATCCGACACATGCGAGGTCATCGCTATCGCTGACATCGCCGAAGAGCGTCGGGCTCAAGCAAACGATAAGTTCGCGGTCGAGCACGTTTTGGAAGACTATCACAAGCTGCTGGCGATGCCCGAAATCGATGCCGTTTCTGTGTGTACACCAAATGGCTGGCATAAGCAGATCACCATTGATGCATTGCGCGCTGGAAAGCATGTCCTCTGTGAAAAGCCAATGGCGATGAATGCATCCGAGTGCAAGGAAATGATTGCCACCGCCAAGGAGACCGGTAACAAGCTTCAGATTGGTTACAATATGCGCTTCTCATCTGGTGCACAATCGCTAAAGCGCGCCATCAATCAGGGCATTATGGGTGACATTTACCACGCCAGTGCCAAAGCAATGCGTCGTCGCGGCGTTCCTACATGGGGCGTTTTCATCGATAAAGAGAAAAATGGCGGCGGCCCGCTGATTGACATTGGTGTTCACATTACGGACATGACACTCTGGCTCATGGGCCATCCAAAACCTGTAGCCGTCTCTGGACGTGCAGATGCCTTTATTGCCCGCCGAGGTGATGTCGTCGGTATGTGGGGTCAATGGGACCCGAAAAAGTACACCGTCGAAGACTTTGCTGCGGCAATGGTTCGGTTTGAAGATGGCCGAACAATGCATCTCATGAGCTCATTCGTGGCAAACATCGATCGGGAACACTTCGATACACAGCTCTACGGAACGGGAGCGGGTGCATTCTTTGATGCAAATGCTGGGCAGTACACCGTGTACCGTGAAGAGTTCGGTACGCTTACCGACACTACTGCTGGTTGGTTACCAAAGGTGGAGTCAACCCATGGCGAAGAGATTCGGATGTTTATCAAGGCTGTGCAAAATGACCTCTCCATCGAAGAAGTTGGCGCAGCCACCGGCGAGCAAGCCCTGATGGTCACCCAGATTATCGATGGAATATTCCGATCATCTGAAGAAGGCCGTGAAGTAACAATCGCCTAGCCAGATCTAAAGGTCTGCGCACATTGGGATACAAATCCCGTGCGCAGGCCTATTTCATATGGCGTTGTTCAAGTGCAATCAGCGCTTGTGGGACGCGGAAGTCCATATGCTCTTCCCGGACGATTACTGGTTCTACACCGCAATCGTCATGCGCTTTGATTCTCATCACCACACTCTGGATAACATCCTCAGGCGCACTAGCCCCCCCAGTTACGGCAACAATCCCGGCGCCTTCCAGCATTTCATCCGTTATTTCGTCCGGACCATCAATCAGGTACGCACGAACTCCCATTGCCTCTGCGACACTGCGCAGCGACTTAGAGTTGCTTGATGTCTGAGATCCGACAACGAAACATACATCCGCAGTCTGGCAAACTTCTTTGATTGCATCCTGACGATTTTGGGTGGCGTAACAGATATCGGATGTCGGAGGATCCTGGAGGCGTGGAAACTTTGCCTTCAGCGCATCCACAAGCTCCTTCGTTTCATCGATAGACAATGTGGTCTGCGTCAAGTAGATCAGCTGATCATTTCCAGGATCGCTGAGTGCAGCAACTTCATCGAGGTTAGTTACCAAATGTAGTTGATCTGGTGCTTGTCCAAGCGTGGCTAGTGTTTCGACGTGACCATGGTGTCCTATGTAAATGATGCCATAGCCCTTTTTCAGATATTTGCGAACTTCCAGATGAATCTTTGTGACGAGTGGACACGTCGCATCCAGGATCTGGAGTGACCGGCTCTCCGCCAAGGCATAGTCAGCCGGAGAACTACCATGCGCGCTGAACACAACCAGACTCCCAACTGGAACGTCCGTCAGATCATCTGTAAAGACCACCCCACGCGCTCTGAGACCTTCGCAGACGGGTTTGTTGTGGATGATTTCATGTTTTACGTAGAGCGGCGCACCTACGATAGCCAGTGCCCGCTCGACCGTATCGACTGCCCTGTCGACGCCTGCACAAAACCCGCGGGGACCCGCCATCAGAATCTTCATGCGGCGATTATACCTAGTCGGGGATGTTGGCTTGCGCTGTGTATATGACATCAGGCGCTTCAACAAGCAAGTCACGCTGGTCAAGCACCCGGACCGTTTCATAGGAAACGTGCCTCAGCCGATGAAGTTTAAGTTTCCACAGAGGTAAACCCGCACTGCGAAGCGCTTGACGTACACGATACTGCCTTAGAAGAACGAACGGATGCAGACGGAGGTCGACGAGCGACTCATTGTTAGTATCAGCGACATCGTTGGATGATGTCACCCGATTGATGCGTAGTCGATCTGCGGATTCGTCAATTACAAAGACCGAATCCCGAAGACTCGTTGCGAGATGTTCTGCCACCGACGGTGCATCGCATTCGGAAAGAATCACACATCGATAGCCAGTCTTGATATCGGCCGGCGTAACGGCAATGCTCCAAGTTCCAGAACCAACAAAGCGTTCCACTAACCGGATGATTGCGCCAGGGCCTGGTGCCCGCACGTAGAGATGTTGCGTTCAACTTCCAGAATACCGGCTTTGAATG
>JACCDI012052095.1_pt1 | contig 11054 bp, 10 predicted proteins | sample 7442791 | NCBI WGS metagenome assembly JACCDI01 (sample SAMN15323434, study PRJNA562643) | freshwater metagenome | isolation source: river surface water | place: USA:Blue River Watershed | collected 2017-08-15
CTCGACATGCAGCCAGTCGCGCACGTTCTCGCCCTTGCCGTAGACCGGCAGGCTCTGGCCGCGCAGCGCGCGGATGATGGTGAGCGGGATCAGCTTCTCGGGGAAGTGATAGGGACCGTAGTTGTTGGAACAGTTGCTGGTGGTCACCGGCATGCCGTAGGTGTGGTGCCAAGCGCGGACCAGGTGGTCGGAAGCGGCCTTGCTGGCCGAATACGGGCTGTTGGGCTCGTAGCGGTTCGTCTCGGCAAAGGCCGGATCGTCTTTGGCCAATGAGCCATACACCTCGTCGGTGGAGACATGCAAAAAGCGGAAACCCTCTTGTGTGGGAGCGGTCTCCGACCGCGATGGTTTGGCTCCCAGTGACGCATCGCGGTCAGAGACCGCTCCTACATCGGGGAGGGTGTTCCAATAGCCACGCACCGCCTCCAGCAGGTTGAAGGTGCCGACGATGTTGGTCTGGATGAAATCGCCCGGGCCATGGATGGAGCGGTCCACATGGCTTTCGGCCGCGAAGTGGAGGACGGCGCGCGGCCGGTGTTCGGCCAGCAGCTTATCCACCAGCGCACGGTCGCCAATGTCGCCTTGCACAAACACATGCTGCGGCTTGCCCTGCACGCTGGCCAGCGTCTCGAGGTTGCCGGCGTAGGTGAGCTTGTCGAGGTTGACCACCGGCTCATCGCTGCCGGCGATCCAGTCGAGCACGAAGTTGCCGCCGATGAAGCCGGCGCCGCCAGTCACAAGAAGGGTCATGGGTGTATAAAGGACAGGCCGTCCGAAGGGGCGGCACAGTGCCGATTCTAGAACCACCCCCTGCCCCGAAACGGACCCCGCCATGGCCAAGAAACCCGACCCCGCCGCAGCCCCCACTTCCGGCATGCCGGACCTGTCCGCGCTGTCGAGCCACCAGATCTGGCTGGCCGGCCTGGGGGCCATGGCGCAGGCGCAGGCCCAGGGCAGCAAAGCCATCGAATCGCTGGTCAATGACGGGCTGGCCTTCCAGCGCAAGAGCCAGGAAGAGGCCCGGCAGCGCTTTGAAGAGGCCACCGAGCGTCTGGCCAGCATGGCCCAGGGCCTGGGTCAGCAGACGGCCGGCCGCATCGACAAGCTCGAGCAGGTGTTCGAAGAGCGCGTGGCCCGCGCCCTGCACCGCCTGGGCATGCCGACCTTGCAAGACATGGCCGCACTGCAGGCGCGCGTGGCCGACCTCGAAGCCCAGCTGGCCAAAACGACCAAAACAGCCAAGCCCGCCACCAAAGCGGCCAAAACCCCTGCGCGCAAGGCCCCCCGCAAGGGCTGATTTGCCGGACCATGGCGAAGAAAGCCCCGCGCCGCACCTTTGAACGGATCGCCAGCGTCACGCTGGACCTGTTCAACCGCTACGGCGAGCCGCACGTCTCGACGACCCTGATTTCGTCGGAACTGGGCATCAGCCCGGGCAATCTGTACTACCACTTCCCGTCCAAGGACCAGCTGGTCAACCACCTCTACGACCAGTACGAGGCCGCGATGTTGTCCCTGCTCGATGCGGGGGGCGATGTGCAGGACATCGAAGACGCCTGGTTCTTTCTGCACACCCTGTTCGAGCGGGTCTGGGACCACCGCTTCCTCTACCGCGACCTCAACCACCTGCTCTCGGGCAACCGGCATCTGGAAACCCACTTCCATGCGGTGCTCGAACGCAAGACGCTGGCGCTGCGGCAGATGCTCGAATCGCTGGCACGGACGGGCATGATGCAGATCGGGCCCGAGACGGTGCAGACGCTCTCGGCCAGCATGGCGGTGATGGTGACGTACTGGCTGAGCTACGAGTACGTGCGCGACCCGCGCCACGCCATGGAACCCGAGAGCGCCAGCCGCGCCATGGGCCGCGGCGCGCAGCATGTGCTGGGCCTGCTCACGCCCTACCTGAGCAGTCCCGAGCTGCAGCAGCACCTGATGGCGCTGACCAGCGCTTACGCCGCACCGAGGCGTTGACGCTCAGGCAAAACGCTGGCTGGCCATGGTCAGCAAGCCATCGAAGATCAGGTTGTCGACCAGCTCGAAACCGATGGACATGCTCGGGGCCATCTTCCAGCCCGCGCCACCGGTCATGATGCACATGGGCTCCATGCCGGTGTGGCTGCGCAGGTGCTGGACCATGCGCTCGCAGGCCCCGGCGATGGCGAAGGTGCCGCCGCTGGTGAGCGCGTCGCTGGTGTTGGTCGGGAACATGCGCACCTCGCCGGTGGGCACATGCAGGCCCGCCGTGCCGGACTCCAGCGCGCGCAGCATGATGCCGTGGCCGGGCAGGATGAAGCCCCCCAGAAATTTGCCGTGCTGGTCGATCGCTTCGACCGTGACGGCCGTGCCCACCATCACCACCACCAAGGGCCGTGACTGGCCCCCGGCGAGCATGCGCTGGCGGGCGCCGACCATGGCCACCCAGCGGTCTGCCCCCAGACGGGTGGGGTGGTCGTAGCCATTGATGAGGCCGGCTTCGGCCTGCTCGGCCACCACCCATTGCGGGACCACGTCCCACAGCTCCATCTGCTCCTGCACGCGGCGACGCACCGCGTCGCCGGCCACGATGCAGCCGAGCATGCGCTCAGGCGGGGGCAGTTCGGCCCAGGCCCCTTCGGCCAGGCTCTCGATGTTTTCCAGGAATTCCGCCCCTTGTGCGATCGGGGTCGCGTTCGGGCGGGCACGGTCGTACAGCGCCCACTTCAGGCGGGTGTTGCCCACATCGATGGCCAAAAAATTCATGGCCGCATGATAGCGACTCTGCGGCAAGGGCTCAGGCCCCGAGTGCCGGCGAGGCACCCGGTGACTGGGCGCGACGGATGGCCTCCTGCGCATCCTGGTCTGAGCGGTCGGCGCCTTCGGCCGCATCCACCTGCAGCAACAGGCCCTGCACACGGGCGCCATGCTCCACGGCGATCGATGCGTATTTGAGGTCGCCCTGCACATGGCAGCCGGCATGCAGCTCGATGCGGTCCTGGGCGTGGATGTTGCCGGAGACTTTGCCCGCGACGATGACACGCTGGGCCATGACATCGCCCACCACCTCACCGCCCGGACCGATCACCACCGAGACCGCCTGGTCGGACCGGCTCAGCACATTGCCCAGCACGCGGCCATCGATGCGGACGCTTTCACCCAGCAGCAATTGGCCCTGAAATTCGGCATGGCGGCCGATCAGGGTATCGAATTTCTCCTGATGCAGGGTCAGCAGGGCGGCGGCGGGGGTTTTCTTGCCAAACATGGGGGTCTCCAGGGCTTTATGAACGTGACCAGGCCTGGATGGCCTGGATCGGGTGCATGGCTCGCCCGCCATACAGGACTTCGTAGTGCAGATGGGGCCCTGTGGACCGCCCGGTGTTGCCCAGCAAGCCCAGGCGATCGCCGGTCTTGACCTGCTGACCCGGCTGCACCAGGATGGACTGGAGGTGGGCGTAGCGGGTGGAAAAGCCTTCGGCATGCTGCACCTCGACCATCAGGCCGTAGGCGCCGTTGAAGCGGGCCTGGACCACGCGGCCAGCCGCCGTCGCCACCACGGGTGTCCCCACGGGGGCCACAAAGTCCAGGCCCTCGTGCCAGCTGGGCAAGTGGGTCATGGGGTCCAGGCGCAGCCCAAAATGGCTGGAGAGCAGGAACTCCGTCTGCAAGGGCAGGGCCAGAGGCAGCAACTCCAGGCGCGATTGCTGGTCGCTCCAGGTCCGCTGGGTCTGTTCAAGCAGCTGCTGCACATCGGCGATGTGCTGCTGGGTCGCCTGCAGGCGCTCGGGCAAAGCGGCGTTCTCGGCATTCCACAGGCGCGGCCACTTGAATGGCCCACCCCGCCCGGCCGGCTTGCCGCCTGCGGTCGTCGCGGTCTGGGCCAGGACCTCCAGTCCGACCCGCGACAAAAACGCCTGGCGCGCGCTTTCGATTTCCTGGAGTTTGTCCACCGCACCGGCCAGTTGCGTTTGCAGCCGCTCGAGCTGCTGCTGGTATCTGGACTCCATGCGCTGCTGCTCCTGCAGGCTGGCGACACCGCCCATCTTGAGCGCCAAGGTGGGCGAAACATCCACCGCGAGGCGAAAGCCGATGAGCTGAAACAGCCCGCCCAGCAACAACAACACGGTGGCGGCCACCAGCGATGCCACCGCCACCTTGCGACGCGTGATCGACAGCGTCACCACCCGGGCCGTCGGTCCGGACACCCAAATCAATTGCATGTTCTGCCCCTTGAACGGTCTGCTGGCTTTGGCCGAGCCCAGATCCAAAAATACATTCAAAGATCCATTAAACCATTTTGAATTGAATATTTTGGAAATCATAAATGGTCTGGCTGTGTGCTGGAGCCTGAGCGACAAAACAGGCCCCACAGCCCGGCCCGCGCTCGGATAATGGGCCCATGTTTCCAACCATCACGCTGTCGGGGCCGCGCAGCGCCACCGAAAAAGGGCGCCTGCTGGGCCAAGCCTCTCGCCAGCAGGTCTTGCACAGCCGCAGCACCTACGCGCGGCTGTTCGCCAGCTGCGGCATCGACTGGGCCACCGCCTGCCAGCGGGCATGGGCCTACCGCCCCACGATCGAGGCGCTGGACCCACTGCTCCTGCAGGAAATGCAGGGCCTGGCCGAGGGCGCGGGGCTGGCATTGGCCGAAGTGCTGGCGCTCAACTGCCGCACCGAAATCCTGCCCGCGAGCTTCCTGAGCGATGCCCACCACGATGCACAAGCCGCACTCGCCGCCAACCTCGCCGCGGGCCTGCCCGATTGGCTGGACACACTCGACCCACACATCGGCGAAGGCGAATGCACCGCCATGGCCGTGGCCCCCGAGGCCAGCGCGCGCGGCCACACCTGGCTGGCGCAGAACTGGGACTGGCTGGGCCGCCAGCGCCAGGCGCTGGTGCTGCTCGAGACCGACGATGGGCACGGCACCCGGCTGCTGACGCTGACCGAAGGCGGCATGCTGGCCAAGATCGGCATGAACCAGCACGGCTTTGCGCTGGGCCTGAACATCCTGCGCTCGAACGACGATGGCCGCGCTCCCGGCGTGCCGGTGCACCTGCTGCTGCGCCACCTGCTGGGCTTGTCCAGCGTGGCGGCCGTGCGCGAGGCACTCGATCGGATTGGACGGGCCCTGGGCTTTGGCGCGGCCTCCAACATCCCCTGCGCCGATGCCCATGGCGAAGTCGCCTGTTTCGAAGTGGCGCCTGCTGGCTGGGCCGAGCTGCCGCCCGAGCGTGGCGTGGTGGTGCACACCAACCACTTTGTCTGCGAGGCCTTGCGCTCGGCCCAAGCGCCGATGGGCGTCACGCTGTCGAGCCAGCCGCGGCTGGACACTGCCGCACGCCACGCGCAGGGCGCGCCGCTGGACCTGGACCGATTGCAAGGCTTTTTGCGCGACGAGAGCGACGGTCACCTCTCGGTCTGCCGCAGCCCCGACCCGGCGCTGCCGCCCGAAGGCCGTGTGGAGAGCGTGGCGGGCATCGTGATGAACACCACCACGCGCGAGATGTGGATCGCCCCCGATGTGCCCAGCCGCTGTGCGTTCGAGCCGATCGACACGGCCGCCCTGCGGACGGGCTGAAACCGCGTCAGAGCCTGGGGCGGGCCACCGGCTGCACCGATTCAAAGGCGCGGGCCGCGCGCAGCACCAGCGCATCGCCAAACATCGGCCCGACGATCTGCAAGCCCATGGGCAGCCCCGCCCGCGTGAGGCCGCAAGGCACGCTGATGGCGGGCTGCTGCGTCAGGTTGAAGGGGTAGCTGAACGGCGTCCAGCCCAGCATGCTGGCCGGGTTCATGGGCACCGCACCGGCCGCCCGCGCCTCGAAAGCCGGCACCGCCACGCTGGGCGTGACCAGCAGGTCATAGCGCTGCATGAACTGGCGCATGTGCGAGCCCAGCACGCCCCGGCGCTGGTGCAGTTGCTGGACTTGCAAGGCGCTCAGTTGCGCCCCCAACTCGGCCTCGGCCCGGAAGTCCGGATCGGTCAGGGCCTGCTGCGCGGGGCTGAGGCCACTCCAGACGGTGTGCGCCCCGAGGAACCACAGGCCGGTGGTGATCTCCAGCGGGTCCTCAAAGCCCGGGTCGACCTGCTCCACCTGCGCGCCCAGCGCCTGCAACTGGCGCACCGCGGCATCGACCGCAGCGGCGATCTCGGGGTGCACGTTTTTGGCGTAGCCCAAGGTCGGCGAATAGGCGATGCGCAGCCCGCGGATGCCATCGTCCAGACCCACGGTGTAGTCGGTGGGGTCGGGCGGCAAAGCGGTCCAGTCTCGGGCATCGGCCTGCTTGAGCACGTTCATCATCAGGGCCGCATCGCGCACGCTCATGGTGTGTGGCCCGAGGTGGGCCACCGTGCCAAAGGGCGAGAGCGGGTAGGCGGGCACGCGGCCAAAGCTGGGCTTGAGGCCGACGTTGCCGCAGAAAGCCGCCGGGATGCGCACGCTGCCCGCGCCATCGGTGCCCACGCTCAGCGGCCCCAGGCCTGCGGCGACCGCCGCGGCCGTGCCGCCCGATGAACCGCCCGGCGTGCAATCGGGGTTCCAGGGGTTGCGGGTGATGCCGGTGGCCGGCGAGTTGGTCTCGCCCTTGCAGCCGAACTCGGGCGTGGTGGTTTTGCCCAGCAGCACCGCACCGGCTTCGCGCAGGCGGGCGGTGGCCGGGGCGTCGATGTCCCAGGGCTGCTTCGGGTCGATGGTGCGGCTGCCGCGCAGGGTGGGCCAGCCGCGCGTGAGGATCAGGTCCTTGATGGAGGTCGGCACCCCCTCGAGCTCGCCCACCGGCGCGCCACTGCGGCGATGCGCCTGCCAGCGCGCTTCACTGGCGCGCGCGGCCGAGAGCGCGGCATCGGCGTCGACCAGACAAAAGGCGTTGAGCTGCGGGTTGAGCCGATCGATTCGCGAGAGCACCGCCTGCGTGGCCTCGACCGGGCTGGCCTGGCCACTGCGGTAGAGCCCGATCAGTTCATGGGCGGGGCACTGGGTCAGGTCGGTGGTCATCGGCATTTCCTCATCGGGCCGTCATGGGCGTGTCCGGGTCTGGGGGCTGAGTTTTTTCCAGGGCAGGTCGGCCGGATCGGCCGCCATCGGCCCGGCCGCCTTGGCCACCAGCACGCGGCTGGCGATCGGCGTGAAGTCGGCGCGGAAATGGTTGGAGCTTTTGACCACCAAGAGCTTCATCTGCTCGGGCTGGATGCCCACGGCGCGAAAGAGTTCGCGGTCGAGCATCTGCATCTTGCCGCTGGCCACGGCGATCAGGACGCCATCGATTTCCAGGCAGGCACAAGGACCGATGTGGACCTTCACGCCGGTCATCATCGGGCCCTTGATTTCGCAGACGTCCTCGCCCAGGGCGCGCACCACAAAACGGCCTTGCAGCGGGGGGTCGCTGGCCTGCCCGGTGAAGGTCGGCACGGCCTTGCCCAAAGCGAGTTCAAGGGTAGCGCCCACACCCGCGGCATGCGCCTTGCGCGCGGCCTCGGGGTCGTACAGCAGGCCCAGCGCCACCTGCCCGGGCCAGAGTCGGCCTGCCCCCTGCGCCAGCAGGGCGTGCAGCATGCCGGTGGTGTTGCTGTCGCCCCCGGCGCCGGGGTTGTCCTGGGTGTCGGCAATGACCACCGGCGCGCTGTGCTGTGCCGCCAGGCTCAGGGCCTGCTGCACCGCGTCGTGCGCCGGCAGGAAATCCGGGCGCCACTGCTGGGGCGCGGCGGCGCGCTCAAAAAGCCGCTGCACCGCCTGCTGGGCGGCGCCCCCATGGCCCCACACCACCGGACCGCATTCGGCAAAGTCCGAAGCCGGAAAGCCCATGGAAAAGCTGAGCATGCAGCCGCTTGCCGATTCGATGGCGGCCAATTCTTCATAGACCTCGCGGGCGGGCGAGAGCCAGGTGCTTTGCGCATTGAGCGGGATCAGAAAAGGCAGGCGGCGCGCCTGCAGCTCGGCCTTGCGGCCGTGACGCAGGTGCTCACGCAACAGCCGGGCCGCCCGCTCACCGGTTTCGGCCATGTCGATGTGCGGGTAGGTGCGGTAGCTCACCAGACCATCGGACAGGGACAACATGCGCTGCGTGACGTTGGCATGCAGGTCCAGACTGGCCACGATGGGCACGCGCGGCCCCACGAGGGCACGGATGCGCGCGATCAGTTCGCCTTCGCTGTCCTCGGCATGCTCGGCCACGGCCGCACCATGCAGGTCCAGATAGACACCGTCCAGCCCCTGGACCTGCGCAGCGCGAACGTCTTCCAGGATGGCCGCGCTGATGCGCTCGAAGGCGTCGCGCGTCACATACGAGGAAGGCGTGGCGCCGGCCCACACCGAGGGCAGGACCTGCCAGCCCTCGCGGCGGGCGGCATCGATGAAGCCGCCCACGGGAATGTTGACGCCCGTCAGCTGGTCCAGCATGGCCTGCCCGCGCACACAGGCCGGAAAGGCTTCACCGGTTTGGAAAGCATCCCAATCGGCCAGGCTGGGGGCAAAGGTGTTGGTCTCGTGCTGGTAGCCAGCGATCAGGATACGGGTCATGCGCTCAGGGCTTCCATCGGCGGCAGGGCCGCCGGTGCGGCGTCCAGCAGACGCCGTGTGTAGTCTTGTTGCGGTTGGGCATAGAGCTGGGCGGTGGGGCCTTGCTCGACGATGCGGCCCTGGTGCATGACGATGACGCGGTCACACAGCTGGGCCGCCACGCGCAGGTCGTGGGTGATGAAGAGCAGGCCCAGCCCCAGCCGCTCCTGCGCCTCGCGCAAGAGTTTGAGGATCTGCGCCTGCACGCTCACGTCCAGGGCACTCACCGCTTCGTCGGCCACCAGCACCTCGGGCCTGCAGGCCAGGGCACGGGCGATCGCCAGGCGCTGGCGCTGGCCGCCACTGAACTGGCTCGGGTAGCGTTGCAGCGCCTCCACCGGCAGGCGCACCTGCTGCATCAGCTCGGCGGCGCGGGCCTGGGCCTCGGCGCGGCTGGCGCCGAAATTCATCGCGCCCTCGATCAGCGACTGGCCCACGGTGCGGCGCGGGTTGAGCGAGCGGTTCGGATCCTGAAAGACCACCTGCACCCGGTGGCGCAGGGGCCGCAGGCGGTTCTCGCTCAGGCTGGCCACCTCGTCCGCACCCCAATGGATCTGGCCCTCGCTCGGGTCGATCAGGCGGATCAGACAGCGCGCCAAGGTCGACTTGCCCGAGCCCGATTCGCCGACGATGCCCACCGTCTCGCCCGCGCGCACGGCCACCGCCGCATCGCGCAGGGCCTGCGTGGGCCGGGCGCGGCCGAGCCAGTCGCGGGCGATGTAGGTCTTGCCCACACCCTGACCCGACAAGCGCGCAGGGCCGTCCGGCAAGGCCCGGGGCGCGGGTGGCGTCATGGCGGGCACGGCGCCGAGCAACTGGCGGGTGTAGGCCTCGCGCGGGCGCCGCAGCACCGAATCGCGCGGGCCGCTCTCGACCGCCCGGCCCTGGTGCATCACCAGCACCTGGTCGGCGATCTCGGCGACCACGCCCATGTCGTGCGTGATGAACAGCACCGCACTGCCCTGCTCGCGCTGCAGCTCGGCGATCAGACGCAGGATTTCCTTCTGCGTGGTCACGTCCAGCGCGGTGGTGGGCTCGTCGCAAATCAGCAGCGCCGGTTTGAGGATGACCGCCATCGCGATCACGATGCGCTGGCGCTGGCCGCCGCTGAGCTGGTGCGGAAAGCTGCGCAGCATGCGCTCGGGTTCGGGCAGCTTGACGCGCTCGAAGACGCGCAGGATTTCGGCGCGCCGCTGGGCCGCCGGCCAGTCGGTGTGGGTGGCCAGCAGCTCATCGACCTGGTCGCCGCAGCGCATGACCGGGTTGAGCGCGGTCATCGGCTCCTGGAACACCATGCCCATGGCCTGGCCGCGCAGCTGGCGCAGGCGGGCCGCCGACGCGTCCAGCAGCGATTCGCCCTTGAGCAGCACCTGCCCGGCATCGGGCCGCAGCGCCGGGTCGAGCAGGCCCATCACGGTGGTGGCCATGACCGATTTGCCCGAGCCGGACTCGCCGACCACGCACAGGGTCTGACCGGCCGCGATGTCCAGCGAGACCTGGTGCACGGCGTGGGCCCGGTCCGCGCCCGCAGGCAGGGCCACCGACAGGGCGCGGATGGAGAGGACCGGCGCATCCATCAGGCGCCCCTCTTGGCGAATTTGGGGTCGAGCACATCGCGCAGACCGTCGCCCAGCAGGTTGATGGCCAGCACCGTGGGCACCAGGAACAGCGCCGGGAACAGCACATTGCCCGGGTATTGGGTGAACTGCACACGCCCCTCGGCCATGATGTTGCCCCAGGTCGGGATGTCGGCGGGCAGACCCAGACCGAGGAAGCTCAGGATGGCTTCGGTCAGCACCGCGCTGGCGGCGATGAAGGTGCCCTGCACGATCAGCGGCGCCATGGCGTTGGGCAGGATGTGGCGCAGCAGGATGACCGGTGTGGGCGTGGCCAGGGCCTTGGCGGCTTCGACAAAGGGCTCTTCGCGCAGGGTCAGCACCAGCGAGCGCACCAGGCGCGTGACACGCGGGATTTCGGGAATGGCAATGGCCACCACCACCGTCCAGAGCTTGGCCCCGAGGGCGGCCACCAGCGCGATGGCCAGCAAGATGGCCGGGATCGCCATCAGGCCGTCCATGAAGCGCATCAGCACCGCATCGAGCGTGCGAAAGTAACCGGCCAGCATGCCCAGCAGGCCGCCGACCAGCAGGGCCACGATGGCGGTCGACAAGCCCACCAGGAGCGAGATGCGTGTGCCGTAGAGCACCCGGCTGTAGATGTCGCGGCCGAAGTTGTCCGACCCCATCCAGAAGGTGTGGGCCAGGCTGGTGCCGTCGAGCAGGCTGAACGTGCCGCGCACACCGGCCTGGGTGTTGATGTTGGAAGCGTCCATGGCGGCCGGGTCGACCGTGCCCAGCCAGGGGGCGAGCGCGGCCAGGGCGATCAGCAGGCCCAGCACCGAAGCGCCAAAGCGGATGGCGCTGTGCGCCGCGAGTTTGCGAACCACGGCTTTCATCAGTAACGGATCCTCGGGTCCAGCCAGAGGTAGCTCAGGTCCACCAGCAGGTTGATCAGCACATA
>JACCDI010980289.1_pt1 | contig 11053 bp, 7 predicted proteins | sample 7442791 | NCBI WGS metagenome assembly JACCDI01 (sample SAMN15323434, study PRJNA562643) | freshwater metagenome | isolation source: river surface water | place: USA:Blue River Watershed | collected 2017-08-15
AGCACCACCAGCACGCGCGGGCTCACCACCACCGGCTCGACCTGCGGCACGGCCACGTGAACGATATGCACGGGCTTGTCCATGGCCTGATCCCGCGCGACGTGCACCAGCACACCGTCGGCCACCATGGCATTGCTGAGTGAGGCGAACAGATGTCGTGTGGTGGTGGCCACGTGTCCCAGATGACAGGCGATCAGCGCCTGATGCTGGGCATCGGCGGCACTGAAGCGCACCACGGCGGTATGTTGAGGGCTGGAGGCAGCGGCATCGAAAACGCCGTTCACGAACACCAGGCGAATGGCATCAACATCCAGCAGCAGGTCCGTTGACCAGGCTGGCAGACTCCCGCTGCCACGCACAAACCGCTGCTTGCGCAAGGCGGCCAGCGGCGTGTATTTCCACAATTCGGTGCGACGGCCCGGCCACGCGGCGTCACGCCACTCGCGGGCACCGGCGGAACGCAGAGCCTGCAGCCACTCGGGCACCTCCTGCCCCTGGGCCAGCTGCAGCATCTGCTGCTGGAAAGCGGCTTCCGGCAGCTCGTTGATCAGCTCAGACACCCTCGTCCTCCAGCCAGCTGTAGCCCTTGGCTTCCAGTTCCAGCGCCAGCTCCTTGCCGCCAGAGCGGGCAATGCGCCCGGCAGCCAGCACATGGACATGGTCCGGCACGATGTAGTCGAGCAGACGCTGATAATGCGTCACCACGATGAAGCTGCGCTGACCGTCGCGCATGGCATTCACGCCAGCGGCCACCACCTGCAGGGCATCAATGTCGAGCCCGGAGTCCGTCTCGTCCAGAATGCACAGGGAGGGCTCCAACAGCATCATCTGCATGATCTCGTTGCGTTTCTTCTCGCCGCCGGAAAACCCTTCGTTGACGCCGCGCTTGAGGAAGGCCTGATCCAGGCTCACGCGTTTCGCGGCATCCCGCGCCAGTTTCATGAAATCGAAGGGCGACAGTTCGCTCTCGCCGCGATGGCGGCGACGGGCATCCACGGCCGCCTTGAGAAACTCCATGTTGCTCACCCCGGGAATCTCGACGGGATACTGGAACGCCAGGAACACGCCCTCGCGCGCCCGCTCCTCGATCTCCATGGCCAGCAGGTCCTTGCCCTGGAACTGCACCTCGCCCCCCGTGACTTCGTAGCCCGGCCGGCCGGCCAGGACATTGCCCAGCGTGCTCTTGCCGGCGCCATTGGGGCCCATGATGGCGTGCACCTCGCCCGGACGAATGCTGAGAGTGAGTTGTCGAAGAATGTCGTTGCCTTCGACGCGTGCACTGAGATTGCGAATTTCCAACATGCTGGCTGCCTGCTCCATCGATTGTCTTGTAATGAATATGTGAGTGCTGCGTCAGCCCTCAGCCCACGGACCCTTCGAGACTGACTTCCAGCAACTTGCCCGCCTCGACGGCAAACTCCATGGGCAGCTCCTTGAAGACCTCGCGGCAGAAACCGTTGACGATCATGGACACCGCCTTCTCGGCATCCAGACCCCGCTGCTGACACAGAAAGAGTTGATCGTCGCTGACCTTGGACGTGGTGGCTTCATGCTCGATCACAGCCGAGGCGTTGCGACTCTCGATGTAGGGAAAGGTATGCGCCCCGCAGCGATCGCCGATCAGCAGCGAATCGCACTGTGTGTAGTTGCGTGCACCTTCGGCACCGGCATTGATGCGCACCAGGCCGCGATAGGCACTCTGGCTGCGCCCGGCGGAAATGCCCTTGGCGACGATGGTGGAACGCGTGTTCTTGCCCAGATGGATCATCTTGGTGCCGGTGTCGGCCTGCTGCAGATTGTTGGTGAGCGCTACGGAATAGAACTCGCCCACACTGTTGTCGCCCTTGAGGATGCAGCTGGGGTACTTCCAGGTGATGGCCGAGCCCGTCTCCACCTGGGTCCAGGAGATGCGCGCATTGCGATGACACACGCCACGCTTGGTGACGAAATTGTAGATGCCGCCCTTGCCTTCCTTGTCGCCCGGGTACCAGTTCTGCACCGTCGAATACTTGATCTGCGCGTCATCCAGCGCCACCAGTTCCACCACCACGGCATGCAGCTGATTCTCGTCGCGCATGGGCGCGGTGCAGCCCTCCAGGTAGCTCACATGCGAGCCTTCATCGGCCACGATCAGCGTGCGTTCGAACTGCCCCGTCTTCACTTCGTTGATGCGGAAGTAGGTGGACAGCTCCATGGGACAACGCACCCCTTTGGGGATGTAGACGAAGGAGCCATCGGAAAACACGGCAGAATTGAGCGCGGCATAGAAGTTGTCCTTCTGCGGCACGACGGAGCCGAGGTACTTCTTCACCAGTTCCGGAAAGCGGTGCACGGCTTCGCTGATCGGGCAGAAGATCACACCGGCCTCTTCCAGTTTGGCACGATAGGTGGTGACCACAGACACCGAATCGAACACGGCATCGACGGCCACGCCCGCCAGGGCTTCCTGCTCGTGCAGAGGAATGCCGAGCTTGGCATAGGTGGCGAGCAGTTCCGGGTCGACTTCGTCGAGACTTTTCGGCTTGTTCGCCATGCTGCGCGGCGCGCTGTAATACGACAGGGCCTGGAAGTCGACCAGAGGATAACTGACATGCGCCCAGGTGGGCTCCTCCATTTCCTGCCAGGCGCGGAAGGCCTTGAGTCGCCATTCCAGCAGCCACTGCGGCTCTTCCTTCTTCGCGGAAATGAAGCGGATCACCTCTTCGTCCAGGCCGGGTCGCAGCGTGTCGGACTCGATCTGGGTGTGGAACCCTGCCGAATAATCCTTGCGGATCAGGCTTTCTACTTGTTCGGACACGGACTCACCCCTGTGGCGATGGCAGGCGCGATGGCCTCGGACACGGCCATCACGCATGATTTCTGAGCAGATTTTGAGGCCGCGATTGTTGCTTGCCTGAGTAAAACAGTCAAGTATTCAGACCCGGCCCGCAGATCTCAGTTGATCTGGTAGCAGGGATTATACGCCCGCCCCCCGAGTTTCATCCTGCCCTGCGCCACGAATCTCTGCAGCAGGCGATCCATGGCCTGCAGGATGTCCGGATCCCCGTGCAACTGGAAGGGCCCGTGATCGCGAATCATGTGGATGCCCGCCTCCTTCACATTGCCCGCCACGATGCCGGAGAAGGCCCGGCGCAGATTGCACACGAGTTCGGCGGGAGGCAGGCCGCGACGCAGGTCCAGCCCCGCCATGCTGGTGTGATTCACCACAAAGTGGCGCTTCATTTCCGGCGGGATGTGCAGCAGCCAGTTGTAGTAGAAGGCATCGCGCGTCGCACGGCGATTGCTGACCACCGCGTCCATGCCCTCGCGCATGGCACGGGCCACGGCCACCGCATCATTGACGATGACGCGGTAATGGCGCCGCACGTCTTCCCCCAGCGTGCTCACCAGAAACTCATCGATGCCGGCGAAATAGTCCTCGCTGCCCGGACCTGCCGTGAAGATGACGGGCAGGCTCACCCCGGCATTGCGCGCGTCCATCAGGGTGCCGATGAGGAAGAGGATTTCCTCCAGCGTGCCGACACCGCCAGGGAAGACGATGATGGCGTGCCCGAGGCGCACGAAGGCTTCCAGCCGCTTCTCGATGTCCGGCATCACCACCAGATGATTCACGATGGGGTTGGGCGATTCGGCGGCGATGATCCCCGGCTCCGAAATGCCGATGTAGCGCCCTTCGCGATTGCGCTGCTTGGCGTGCCCGATGGTGGCGCCCTTCATGGGCCCCTTCATGGCGCCGGGGCCGCAGCCCGTGCAGATGTCCAGCCCGCGCAGACCGAGTTGATAGCCCACGGCCTTGGAATAGAGATACTCCTCGCGGCCGATGGAATGACCGCCCCAGCACACCACCAGGCGAGGCGGCAGACGCGGCCGCAGCAGGCCGGCATTGCGCAGGAAATTGAACACCAGATTGCGCGTGAGAAGATCTTCCTCGTCGCTGCTCAGCGCTCTGGCGGCCGCCAGGGCCTCGACCTCGCCGGACAGAAACACCATGTCGCGCAGCACGGCGAACAAGTGATCCCGGACCCCGTTCATGACGGTGCCATCGACGAAGGCGCAGGCCGGTGCATTGCGCAGATGCAGCTTGATGCCGCGCGCCCGGTGCTCGATCTCGATGCTGAAGTCGGCGTAGCGCGCGTAGACCTCGGCGGCATCATCGGTGGTGTCGTCACAGTTCAGCACGGCAAGCGCGCAGCGGCGGAACAACTCGTAGACGCTGGAGTCGCGCACCTGGCGCAGCCTGTCGACCTCGAGCTGGGACAACAGTTCGAGCGTGCCGCGCGGGCTGACCTGGGCGTCGATGCGGTCGCTGCAGCCTTGCTGCGGGAATGCCGGGTGTGTCATGTGGGCCTTTTCTCCTGCTGCGGGAAGCGCTTTTGCGCTGGGTTCGCACAGACGCCTGGGGTACCATGGGCCCCGGCTCTGCGAAGGGCCGCAAGCTATCATCAAACCAGCGAGGATGTCATGCAGTCACAAGCCCCTGTCAATCCCAACACCCGGCTCGGCGACGACGAAGAGCAGAACTACGACCTGTTCATCAGCGAAATTCAGGACACCGGCAAGGTCTGGGGCCTGAAGGCGAAGGATGGCTGGGCCGTCTGCCCCTCGCTGGAATTCGAGCAGACCGACGTGTTTCCGTTCTGGTCCGACGAGGCCGACGCGAAGATCCACTGCGTGGACGACTGGGCCATCTACACGCCCAGCGCCATCGCACTCGAGGACTTCGTGGAGAACTGGCTGCCCGGCATGCACGAGGACGAAGTCATGGCCGGCCCCAACTGGGATGCCGAGATGAGCGGTCTGGAAGTGGAACCGGCCGACATCGCGGAGCGCCTGGGCGCCGCCTGAACACAGACGCGCGGCGCATGCCAGCGCCGCGCCCTCACTCCTCGAGTGCCGCACGCCGGCGCTCGAGTTCCTGCTCCGCCTCTTCCCGCGCGTGGGCGATGATGCGCAGCACCTCGTCGACGTCGGCACTCTGCAGATTGCCCTCGAACTTGCCACTGAGCCGGCTGTCAGGGCGCAGTTGTCCCTTTTCATACAGACTCCATATCTCGCGGCCGTACTCCGTGCAACGCAGCTCGGGTGCAAAGCGGCCGAAGTAGCGCGCCATGTTCTCCACATCGCGCAGCAGCATGGCGGCGGCACTGTTGTTGCCTGCCGCATTCACGGCCTGGGGCAGATCGATGATCACCGGCCCGCTGTGGCTGAGCAGCACATTGAATTCCGACAGGTCGCCATGCACGATCCCCGCGCAGAGCATCTTCACGATCTCGCCGATCATGCGCGCATGGAAATCCCTGGCGTCCTCGGCAGTCAGCGTGACATCGTTCAGCCGAGGTGCCGGGTAGCCCTCGTCATCGCAGATCATGTCCATGAGCAGCACGCCATCGACGAAACCATGGGTCGCGGGCACGCGAACGCCGGCCGCGCCAAGTCGGCGCAGCGCATCGACTTCGGCATTCAGCCAGGCCTGTTCCGCTTCCTGCTGGCCATAGCGACTGCGCTTGTCCATGGCACGGGCACTGCGACTGTTGCGCACCTTGCGCCCTTCCTGATACTGCACGGCCTGCTTGAAGCTGCGCTTGCCGGCCTCCTTGTAGACCTTGGCGCAACGCAGCACGCCACCACAGCGCACGACATAGACCTGCGCCTCCTTGCCACTCATCAACTGACTGATCACATCATCGATCAGGCCATCCTCCAGCAGAGGCTGCAATCGCGGGGGTACTTTCATGGGCTCCTTTCGCGCTTTCGCGCTTCGTCAACACTCATGTCAGGCATATACTGCCAGTGGACAACAATAAATCACGGGGAACTACCAATGGCACTGAGCGCCGATCTCATCGCAGAACTCAACACACTGCTGCTTTACAACGTCACCAACCCACAGGAAGGCATCAAGATCCACAAGGACGCCGACGCCGCGCGCATCGAGGCTGCGCGACGCCTGCACCAGAAGGGTCTGATCACCCACGCCGACGGGGGTTACCTCACCGATCTGGGACGCGAGGCGGCCGAGCATCTGCACATGGCGCGCACCATCCTGACCACGGGCTGAGACCTCAGTCATCCGGCCAGCCCAGCCTCGCCGCGAGGCCGGAGCTGCGCCGCGCGGGACTCACACAACTACGCGCAAAAGCGTCGGCGCCGGCGAGCAGCAGCAGTCGACGCCGGGCCCGCGTGATGCCCGTGTACAGCAACTCACGCAGCAGCAAGGGGCTGTCGGCCTCGGTCGGCAGCACCAGCAGCACTTCATCGAATTCCGAGCCCTGGGACTTGTGCACCGTCATCGCCCAGGCCACCTCGTGGGCCGGCAGACTCACGGCCGGCAGGCGTCGCACCTGACCATCGAGCTGCGGGAAACACGCCTCCAGCCGCCCTTGCGGCGAGCGCCACAGCAGACCGATATCGCCGTTGTACAACTGCAGCTCGTAGTCGTTGGCCGTCACCATCACCGGCGTGCCATGACCCTGTGTGTCCACCTCCAGCAGACCCTGTCGCCGCAGTGCCGCTTCCACCTGCCGATTGAATTCCTCCTTGCCCAGCGGACCCTCGTGAGCGGCGCACAGGATGCGGGCACGCGCGAACACCGTCAGCGCCTGCTGCACATCCGTCTGCGCCAGATACTCCTTGTAATGCCGCAGCGCCCAGTCCAGCGCGTCGTGCGGCACCATCGGGCGTGGCTGTACGCCGCTGTCAAGCCACACAAGATCCGCTGTGGCGACCGCCTGCGCCACCGACTGCTGCAGCAGGGCGAGCCCCTGCGCAGCCTCTCCGGCATTGACCAGGCGGGCAAGGCGCCCGATGCCGCTGTCCGCCGCGAAGCGATGGCTGTGGCGCAGAATCGCGATGGCATCCTGAATCGGCGCCACCGTGTCCGCTGCCGGCAGCGCCTGTGCGGCATCGACGTTCAGCGCTTGCAGTCGGCTGCGAATGGCATGGGAGCAGGCCAGCGCGCGACCGTGGCCCGTCATGTCGCCCAGCACATTGCCCGCCTCCACCGAGGCCAGCTGGTCGCGGTCACCCAGCAGGATCAGGCGTGCCTCGGGTGGCAGTGCCTCCAGCACCGCATGCATCAGCGGCAAGTCGATCATGGAGGCTTCGTCGATGACCAGACAGTCCAGTGGCAGCGGATTATCCCGCTGATGCCGGTAAGGGTAACGCGAAATGTCCGCCTGCCAGCCCAGCAGGCGGTGCAGAGTGCTCGCGGCATCGGGCAGCGCCGCCTGCACGGCGGGTGCGAGTGGCAGCGAACGGCGCACGGAGCGCATCGATTCCACCATGCGGGCAGCCGCCTTGCCCGTGGGGGCTGCCAGCGCAATGCGCAGGCCGGGTTGCTGGGCCAGCAACAGACTGAGCACTTTCACGACCGTGGTGGTCTTGCCGGTGCCCGGGCCGCCGGAGATCACCACAAAGCGTTGCAGCACGGCCAGCGCCGAGGCCAGCTTCTGCCAGTCCGGCCCCCCTGTCGCAGGCGGGGTCGGGAACAGGGCGGCGAGCGCGCTCTGCAAGCCCTGCACATCGACCTGCGGGGGCGACTGCAGCCGCTCCAGCAAGGCCTGCGCCACCGCTGTCTCGTGGCGCCAGAAGCGCTGCAGATACAGCCGCTCGCCATCCAGGATCAAGGGCGCACGCCCGCCCGGCTCGCCCACGCAGCGACAGCGCAGCAAGGCCTCGCGCCAGCTCTGCAACGCCGGTGCCCGAGTGCGCTCGGCCAGGGTCGCAGCGCTGAACAAGGTCTGCCCGGCCAGTTCGGCCAGTGGCAGACAGACATCGCCTTGCTGATTGCGCTGGCTGAGCGCCGCCGCCGTGAGCACGGCCGGGTCGTCCTCGTCCAGCCCGGACGTGCGGGCGATGAAGCGGGCGAAATGCACGCTCAGGGCAGAGAGCTGGCCGTTCTCCTGCAGACTCGCGAGGATGCTCATGCGTCGCCCTCCCCGGCCGCCATGCCAGGCCGCAGCAGCCACTCGAGCCGGGCAATGAGGGACACCGGCGGGCAATCGTGGACGACGCCGCTGGCAGGCCCCTGCTCCACACGCAGCCCGCGCAGGAAGAGATACAAGGCCCCTCCCATGTGACGCTCATAGGCGTAATCCGGCAGGCGCTGCTGCAGGTAGCGGTGCAGGGCCAGCACGTAAAGCAGGGACTGCAGATCGTAGCGCCGCTCCAGCATGGCGCGACGCAACAGCGACGGTGCGTAGTCCTGCAGTGCGTTGCCCAGCAGATTGCTCTTGTAGTCGGCGATGTAGAAACGCCCCTCGTGCTCGAACACCAGGTCGATGACGCCCGTGATCAGACCGCGCAGATCCTCGCCCTGCAGTGCTTGCAGCGGCTCGCCCGCGTATTCGTCCAACAGGGCGTTGAGAGCCGCCAGGTCCACCTTGTCGATGGCGAAGTCGAAGGCCAGCTCATTCAACCGTCGGCTGCGCGGCAGGGTCGCCAGACGCAGGCCGCTGGCGGTGAGCGGCGTGAGCACGATGTGCCGGATCCAGCTCACCAGCGTCTCCTGCTGGGCACGGGCATCGAAGCCATAACGCGGCGCGAAGCGGGCATTGAGCTCGAGCGTCTGCGCGCGCAGATCGCCCTGGAAATCCAGGTGTTCCAGAATCTCGTGCAGGAACAGCCCCACGTGACTGCCCGCCTCGAATTGCAGGATCGCGTCCTGGCTGACACGGCTGCGACTCGTGGCGGCGCTCTGATGCACATCGCGGGTCAGACTGCTGAAGCTGCTGATGCGCCAGTCCGTGGCGATGCGCGCGTGGAAGGCATGGGCCTGCAGATCCAGTGGCACGCCGGCGGCAGACTCGCCATACCGGCTGCCGTCGGGCACCGGCAAGGCTTGCAGGGCGAAGGCCTCGGGCCGGGCAGCCACCAGGGCCTGCAGCGCGGCCGCGATGCCGGCATCGTCCAGGGCTTCCTTGAGCGGCGCGAGCAGCAGATCGGCGGGCGTCCTCTGCGACAGCAGCAACCAGCTCAAGGCGGAACTGCCCGCGTCGGCATACCCGACATTGCCCCAGGCGAGGTACAGGCGCGAACAGGCCCGCGTCAGCGCGACATAGGCCAGCCGCACGTCCTCGGCGAGGCGTTCTCGATCGGCCAGCGCCAGCGCCGACTCCGAGGGCACGCCGAAGTCCAGCACCGCCTGCTCCTGCAGATCGTGATACTGGATGCAGGCACGACCGGCATGGCGGCTCACGGGTCGTGCTCCCCACAGGAAGGGAGCGAAGACGATGGGATATTCCAGCCCCTTGCTGGCATGAATGGTCACGATCTTCACCAGCGCCTCGTCACTCTCCAGACGCAGCTCCGTTTCCTGCTCCTCGGGCGCGGCGATCTGCTGCTCGAACCAGCTCAACAGGGCTTCCTGGCCAGGGCTGCTGCGCGCACTCTGCTGCAGCAGCTCGCCCAGATGCAGCAGATTGGTGAGACGCCTCTCGGCATAGGGCGTTGCCGCCAGACGCAGACCCACGCCCAGACTCTGCAGCATCGCATGGAACATCACCATGAAGCCGCGGCGCTGCCAGTCCTCGTTCAGGACGCTGAGTTGCTGCGCCCACTCCAGCCACGCCTGTTCGTCCGCCTGGCGCTGCGCGATCTGCGTGTAGTCGAATCCGAGAAGACTGCTGGCCAGGGCCGCGCGCAGCGTGCCCCGATCACGGCAATGCACGATGCCGCGCAGCAACAGCAGCAGACCAGCGGCTTCCTCGCTTCGCAGCACATTGTCGCGCCCGGCGGTCACGGCATTGATGCCACGGCGCATGAGCGCCTCGCGCACCGTGCGCCCCTGGCGCGAATCCCGCACCAGCACCGCGATATTTCCTGGCTCCACCCGTTTCTCCCCCAGGCTCACCTCACCACGCGCGCTGGCGGCCAGCAGGCGCACGATCTCCTGGGCCACGGCGGCACTGAGCATGGCCTCCGCATCGCGCTTGCTGCGTGCACGGCCCTGCTCGTCCGCCGGAATCTGCCACAGTTGCAATGGCGGCGTGGCATGGCCCGATTCGTACAGCGGGGCATGCTGCTTCGGCGCGGGCGCCACCGGGGCAAAGGCGATCGCCTCGGCAAACACGAAGGGCGCGCCACGCTGCTGGAACACCGTGTTCACGGCAGCGATGAGGGCGGGCGTCGAGCGCCAGTTGGTGTCCAGGGTATACAGTGACGCGCCGGCATCGCGTCGGGCCATGGCGTAGGCGAAGATGTCCCCGCCCCGGAAACTGTAGATGGCCTGCTTCGGGTCACCGATCATGGTCAGCGACAGCGCCGCGTGTTCGCTCTGCAGTGGCGCGCCATGATAGAGGCGACGGAAGATGCCGTACTGCAGCGCGTCGGTGTCCTGGAATTCGTCGATCATCGCCACCGGAAAACTGCGGCGCAGCACCTGCGCCAGAGCCTCGCCGCCGGCGCCGTGCAGGGCCTCGTGCAGGCGCGTCAGCTGATCGCTGAAACCAAGGCTGCGCGTGGCCGTCTTGACGGCATCGATCTGTGTGCGCGAGGCGCGAGTGGAGTCCTGCAGCACCGCCAGGCGCACGCCGAGCAGGATGTCCTGCACCGACTCTTCCACTGCCTGGCATTCCACAAAGAACGGATCCATCAAGGCTGGGTCCTTGTCCCGCTTCGCAGGCGTCGAGCCAGCGCGCAGGGCGGCGGCGCTCAGCAGGTGCAGGCGCGCCGGGACATCCAGCAGATCGTGACTGCGCAGCCAGGCATCGAGCAGTGCCAGACTCGCCGGCAGCACATCCGGGCCATAGTCGCCGGTCCTGGCGCGGGACAAGGCCGGGGAGCGCAGCAGAATGTCTTCCAGCTCACTCTGACGGGCCTGCCACTGGGCGGACAGCCTCTGCAGCGCCGGCAACAGCGAGTCCCAACGCGCGAACTGCTGTGCGAGTGTTCCTGCAAGCACGGGCAGCACACGCTTGTCATGGGCATCGCGCAAGACGCGCTGCTGCGTCAGCAGGGCGTCGAGGCCGTCGAAGGCGCGAGCCAGAATGCCCAGGTGCAGAAGGTTCAGCGCATAAGTGTTGCGCCGCCACCAGTCCTTGAGTGCGTCCTGCCA
>JACCDI010942598.1_pt1 | contig 11052 bp, 11 predicted proteins | sample 7442791 | NCBI WGS metagenome assembly JACCDI01 (sample SAMN15323434, study PRJNA562643) | freshwater metagenome | isolation source: river surface water | place: USA:Blue River Watershed | collected 2017-08-15
CAACAAATTGTTAGCTAAGGCAATCGCAGAGAAATCACCGGTGAAATGCAGATTAATATCTTCCATCGGCACGATCTGCGCATAGCCACCACCGGCGGCGCCGCCTTTCACACCGAACACGGGACCGAGTGAAGGCTCACGCAAACAGATCACAGTTTTTTTACCGATGCGATTTAACGCATCGCCTAAACCCACTGTAGTCGTCGTTTTACCTTCACCTGCAGGGGTTGGACTAATCGCCGTGACCAGCACCAGCTTGCCATCGGGCTTACCTTTGAGTGAATCGACATAGTCGAGTGAGATTTTGGCCTTGTAATGACCATAAGGCTCAAGATAATCATCGGCGATGCCAAGATGCGAAGCCACCTCAGTAATACGCTTCATCGTCGCCTTTTGCGCGATCTCGATATCGCTTGCCATGTCGTCTCCAAAATTTATAGTGATAGTTAATAGCCGTTGGTGCTGTTGTTCTGTTTACCTCGGCTGAGCCCGTATTTTAGCGATGTCTGAGGAATTCATACAAAAAGCTCCCAGAAACCATGATTAGATTACTGTCTATTTGGTAATGACTGCATTGAGTAAGTCTCAGTTGTTCTATAGTCTAGGAAATTCCAGTTCCGAATTTGTCAAAGGTGTGACCCGATGCTAATTAACTGTGCAGTGTACAAAGAAGGTCAAAAACTAGCAGACATCCCGGTTGAAGATATCAGCAACTGGCTAACCAAGCCTGGCTGTTTAACTTGGGTGGCCCTGCGCGATGCATCGCTGGCGGAGCTACGGCAAATGCAGGAAGAATTTGGCCTGCATCCGCTAGCTGTTGAAGATGCAACACATGGCCATCAGCGTCCAAAAATCGAAGAGTATGGCGATATTGTTTTCGTTGTGATGCACTTATTAGAGATGCATCAGGATGAAATACTGGTTGGAGAAGTGGCAATTTTTGTTGGTCCCAACTTTGTCCTGTCGGTCCGCAATGGCAGTAAACAAGATTTTTTGGGAGTGCGCGAGCGTTGCGAACGTGAGCCAGAGTTGCTCAAACTAGGTTCAGGTTTTGTCTCGTATGCCTTAATGGATGCTGTCGTTGATCGTTACTTCCCCTTGGTTGAAGCGCTTGAGTCTGATCTGGAAGATGTGGAAGCTCAAATTTTTGAACGAGGCTCCGCGCGTTGGAATATTGAACGACTCTATGCGTTAAAACATCGCTCATCCATGTTGCGACACGCAGTGGTTCCCTTACTTGAAGTCGTTGGGAAATTACATGGTGGACGCGTGCCTGCGGTGTGTATGAACAGCCAAGAATATTTTCGCGATGTGCATGATCACTTGGCGCGTATCAATGGTGCACTCGATACTATTCGCGACACCATTGCGACGGCCATTCAAGTCAACTTGTCGTTAGTCACCATTGAAGAATCAGAAGTGACTAAACGGCTAGCTGCGTGGGCTGCTATCTTTGCTGTATCCACTGCGCTAGCAGGCATTTGGGGAATGAATTTCGAATTCATGCCCGAACTCAAATGGAAATATGGTTACCCGATGGCCTTGGGGGTAATTGGATCGATTGCGGGTATCTTGTATTGGCGATTCCGCCGCCGCGGTTGGCTGTAATAATTGGAAAAATCGAATAACGATGAATCTCAATTCGAAAAGTACTCACGAATCGCCTGCACCGCTTGTTGAATACCTGCGGCATCCACATCTAGGTGGGTAACAAAACGCAAGCGATACAAACCCGTCGCCAGTATCCCGCGTGAGCGTAAATAATCCAGTAAGCCTGCAGCACGTTCATGCGCCGAGCCGCTGAGTTCAATAAATAAAATATTCGTGTGCGGAGATTCCATCTGCACTCCTGGAATACCATCTAAGCCTGAAGCTAGGTCGCGCATCAACGCATGATCTTCAGCCAACCTATCAATGTGATGATCAAGTGCATAGCTAGCCGCAGCAGCTAACAAGCCCGCTTGACGCATGCCACCACCGGCCATTTTGCGAATTCTATGTGCGCGGTAAATAAACTCTTTAGAACCACACAAAGCCGAACCAACAGGCGTACCCAGACCTTTGCTAAAACATACGGACACGCTGTCAAAACACGAGGCGATGGCTTTGGCTTCCTTACGTGCAGTACTGCCACGCTCGGCGGCTTGCGCTACTGCAGCATTAAACAAACGCGCGCCATCTAGGTGAGTCGACAAACCCTTACTGCGGGCGAATTGCGTTGCTTGTTCTATGTAAGACATGGGCATCAGCTTGCCACCGATGGTATTTTCTAATGCAAGCAACCGTGTACGCGCAAAATGCGCATCGTCCGGTTTGATGGCCGCTTCAATATCGTCGAGTGCGAGCGACCCATCAGCTTGATGATTCAAGGGCTGCGGTTGTACGCTACCGAACACCGCTGCGCCACCCCCTTCCCACAAATACGTGTGCGCTTTTTGACCAACGATATATTCATCACCGCGTTGGCAGTGTGCGAGTATCCCGCACAGATTACTCTGCGTTCCAGTGGGCATGAACAAAGCTGCTTCAAAGCCTAGCATGTCTGCGATTTTTTCCTGTAACTGAATGACACTGGGATCATCGCCCAATACATCATCACCCAGTGATGCCGCCATCATGGCTTCACGCATGCCTGGTGTAGGTCGAGTAACGGTATCACTTCGCAAATCAACTAATCGTGTCATGAGTATGCTCGCCTACAAAATTATTTAAGATAAGGACGAATCCAACCTAGATTTTCTGATGTTCCAGCGCGTGGATTGTATTCACATCCTACATGGCCGTTATAACCAATTTCATCAAGCACAGCAAAGAGATAAGGATAATTCACTTCACCAATATCTGGCTCATTACGTTTTGGCACGCCTGCAATTTGTACATGGCCGACGTTTGCAAAATGCTTCCGTAGTCGCATTTCTATATCGCCCTCCATAATTTGCACATGGTAAAAATCCATCTGCACTTTCAAATTAGGCTCACCTACCTCATGCAAAATATCATGTGCGTCTTGCTGATAATTTAAAAAATAACCTGGAATATCGCGATTATTGATAGGCTCAATCAACGTCGTTATACCCTGCGCTTGACAGGCTCGCGCTGCCAACTTGACGTTCGAAATATACGACTGTCGCATCGCAGCACGATCGGCATCACTGATAATCACGCGCTGCTGACTATCAAGCGGCATGCGCCCCGCCATCACATGTAATCGCTTGCAGCCAGTAGCATCGGCATAAGCGAGCGCTTTTTCCAAACCAGTAGCAAATTCTTTTTCACGCCCTGGCAAAGCAGCGATACCGCGCTCGCCTTTATCCCAATCTCCCGGAGGCAGATTAAATAATGACTGCGTTACACCCGATGCTTTAAGGCTGTCAGCAATCTGCTCAGGTGAAAAATCATACGGAAAAAGATATTCAACAAAACGAAAGCCATCGCGTGCGGCGGCCGCAAAACGATCAAGGAAGTCATGCTCCTTGTACATCATGCTGAGGTTGGCTGAAAAAGTAGGCATGCGTTTCTTTCGTGCTGATTGTAAAGTGAAGGTAAATTAATAACGTAAATTAATAAAGCAATTTAAAGCGTGCTATCAATTCATTGATTTGTTCATCTGAAAGCGCTGCGACAGATCGATTACTCAACACCCATAGCTTGGCAGTTTCTTCTAGTTCTTCTAGCGTTGCCATCGCAGAGGCAAGTGATTGATGCCATACATTCGGACCCAAGCGCTCTATCATCACAGCACGCAAAGGTTTTGCGCTAGATGCAGTAATTAATTTTGACACGATCTCCGCAACCGCAGGATCACCAGGACGGTGGTAAGGCACTAAGGGCACATGCCCTACTTTCATCACGTAGTACGGTGTGATCGGCGGCAGTATGTCGTCGGCCTTCCACACACCTTGTAAAGTCAGCGCCACAAGATAAGTGGAATGCGTATGTATCACACAGCGCGCCGATGAATCGGCATGATAAATCGCCTGATGCAACGATAAGGTCTTACTAGCGGGCGCACCACTGACCTGCTTACCGTCAAAATCAACTAAGGCTATTTGCTCTGGCTGCAAAAATCCTAGGCAGGCATCGGAAGGCGTAATTAAAAAACCATGATCAGTACGAACGCTGATATTGCCCGCGGTGGAATGCGCATAACCACGATCGAAGAGAGATTTCCCGACGCGACAAATATCAAGTCGCTCTGCATGTAGTTGATCACTCATGTGCTTTGTCATCGTAGGCTATTTAGCAATTCATCTCATTTACTGTGGATTGCTTCACTTCACCGCAGTAAGCGCTTTGGAAAAGAAATCTTCACTACCAAAATTACCCGACTTAAGTGCCAACAAAATCGATTCAGGCGTGCTGAGCAAAGGTGCTGCCACTCGCCCCGCTGTCCAAGGCACACCCGGATCAATCGCTGCACCAATTTTCAGCGATTGCACACCGAGCGAGTTAACCACCGCACCCGAGGTCTCGCCACCAGCAACAACAAAACGGCGCACTCCTTGCGCAATCAAACCACTCGCAATAAGAGCCATGCAGTGCTCGATCTTCTCGCCGAGAGCACTGGCACCAAATTCTTTCTGTAGCGACGCGACTTCATCAGGCTCTGAGGTCGCGTAAATTAAACACGTATCTTTTTGTTGTGCATGCCACTCAAGCACGTGTTGTGCGACAGGCTCATTAGCTGCCAGTCGGCGCGGATCAATACGCATAGCGGCACGACCAGCATTAACCCAATGCTTTACCTGAGCGTTGGTCGCTACCGAACAGGAACCTGACAACACCACCGCTTTAGTTGCGGTTGTTGGTAAGTTCGCTGCATGTGCATCGGCCGTTACCAAACCACGCTGAATATACGCAGCAGCTAAACCCAGAGCTAAGCCAGAACCGGCCGTGACCAACGGCAGATCAGCTAAGGCATCACCCAAGGTCATTAAATCGGCATTGGTGACGGCATCGGCAATATCAATTTCACCAGGTGTGGCTGATGAGGCTGCAGCAATCCGTTGCTGGACGACTTGTCTGAGGCTTGTGACACCCTGTGCTACCTGCGTATGACTTAATAAACCTACTTTACATGTTGTCTGAGCACCAAGCACACGCACAAGATTAGAGTCAGTCATCGGCGTGAGTGGATGATGCCGCATACCTGAATCAGATAAAAGCTGATCACCGACGAACAAGTGGCCTTTAAATATCGTACGTTGATTCTCGGGGAAGGCAGGACACGCAATCGTATAGTGAGACTTTAACGCGAGCATCAATGCATCAGTCACAGGACCGATATTGCCTTGAGCCGTCGAATCAAAGGTTGAGCAGTATTTAAAATAAAAACGTTGTGCGCCTTGTTGCTGCAACCAACGTAATGCATCGAGCGATTGCGCTACAGCTTCTGCAGGATCGATGTTGCGCGACTTTAACGCAACCACTACTGCATCAATCTCTTTCAAATCAATCGCAGCCGTTGCGAGCGGTACGCCAATAATCTGTACGGTCCGTAAACCCGAACGCACCAACATGCTAGCTACATCGGTTGCACCGGTGTGATCATCTGCGATAACTCCGAGCATCATGATTTCTCTACCTTCGCTGGCAAAGTTATACCGGTCATTTGCGCATACAGCTTAATGACGGCGCTATCATCTTGCTGACCAAAACCTGCACCCGACGCACCGAGATATAACTGATGTGCCGACGATGCTAGTGGTAATGCCATGGTGAGCTTTTGCGCTGCATCCAGCACGATACCCAAATCTTTAACAAAAATATTGACGGCTGAAAGCGGTGTGTAATCGCCCGCCAAAATGTGCGGGACGCGATTTTGAAACATCCAACTCATACCCGCCGAATTACAAATTACTTCATAAAGTTGATGCGGATCAGCGCCGGCTTTAATACCAAGCGCCATGGCTTCGCATGCAGCAGCGATGTGCACACCCGCCAAATGTTGATTCACCATTTTGACGGTTGAACCGGGGCCTGCATGATCACCTAATCGATATACTTTGCCAGCGTAGGCTTCGAGGACATCGTGCGCGAATGCAAAGGCTTCAGGTTTACCCGACGCCATAACCGTCATCTCTCCCGCTTCAGCTTTGACAGCACCACCGGATACTGGCCCATCAATGAAATGCAGACCTCGTTCGTTTAACTGTTTTTCCCACAAGGGTGGAAGTGAGGGATCGACTGTGGCAGACGCGATGATGACGCTGCCCGGTTTGGCGTGAGAGGCGAGACCATTCTCACCAAATAAAACGGCTTCAGTCTGTGCTGCATTCACGACGAGAATTAAGAATGCATCGCCTTCGGCAGTCAGTGCTGCGATGTCGCTTGCGACTTTGCCACCGGTATCGGTAAACCGTTTGATGTTGGCCGGACTGATATCCAGCCCCAATGTTGAGAACCCACGGCGACGTGCACTGATTGCTGCGCCATAACCCATTGTGCCCAAACCAATAACGCCCAGGCAGCGTGCTTTCGTAACTGGAGTATTCACTCGCAGCATCTCCTCATTTTTTGATTATTTATTTGTCGAGAGAGGAGTGACTAAGTCAGACCCGTCAGGATTACCTGAGTCTGATTTTACCTGCGAAAGTGTGCGGATCTGAGCTAGAAGAAGGCCTTCCAAAACAAAAAAGGCCCGCTATTTAGCGGGCCAATCCCATACCCTCATTGGCTAAAGACACGGGAGGAGACATTAACTATCAGTAGTGCAACGGGATCCGATCGGCGGTTGTCCTTAGTGTTGCCCTGAAATCCTTGCGACTTTCGGTTGGCGGCACCCAGCCATATTTGCGCCAGATGTCCTGCACGTTATCTGCATGCGAACGTCGGCGAAACTGTGCGAGCGTATCCATACTTGGCATTGCAAATTCAATAACGGAATTTTGCTGATTCATGTCGACTTCCTTTCCAGATCAAGAGATATGGCCTTAATTATGCAAATACTGTGCCTGAAAATGTGTCGGAAAACCGTAACGATTTAAAAGTCATACTCATCACATTCATGAAGCGATCAAAAGTACTCGAAACCATAGCTATAGCAAGGCTCTTGCTTCTACATGACTGCGGCAAGACTCCTTACTAAGGCTGGCATGACTGATGCAAAGCAAGCCTTATCGGAAAAATTTTCTTTCTGAACGGTTCAAAAACTGTCGGAAAAACCGATAAACCTATGGACGAAGCTACTTGTAACGCTCGTACGACCTTTAGCAGAGGGAACCATCATGAACATGGAACTGGGCATACGAATTAACTCCTCCGGATCGGACCGCAAGGACCAAGAGCCGGCGGGTAACAGCCGTCGTCAGCAACATCAGCAAAAACTCAAAGCCCTGATCGCTGCGCTGGAGGATGGTGATCTGTTTCAAGCGAAACTAAACTATCGACGCCTGCTTGAGTTCAGCCCTGGATTGGAAGCGACTAACTTTGGCCGCATAGGCGAGGCTCTGGAGCATGCAAATCTAAGCTTAGCTAAGCGCATCATTCAAGAGATTTACGGTCAGAGCCAGGCGATATTCAAACAGAAAACGAAGACTCCCGTCCCGGCTGGCATAACGCACAAAGCTACGCGCGAAAATTTTGGTGTATTGGTTGATTATTCAGCTTGAATTTTAGACTTGCTGGATTTACCAATTAGTGCGCGGCCACGCAATGCTAACCAAACGCGTCGACCTAGTTTTAGAAATGGATAGAGGAAATTAGCAAGCCATCGGCGGCTAAAAATGACGCTTTGCATCGCTTCAAAAAAACCTACTCCAGACGTATGAAGAGACAGCCAGTGCATAGCAGCTGCACCCGCGTAGATGTCATTCTGCGTCACCACTAACATGCCTTCATCAAGATCATATCCGCGTTCTACAAAATGCTGAATGCGCGCATCGTTAGATCGTGCACTTAGCAACTCTACCTCGCCAACAGATTGCTGTAGTTTTAGTCGCTGGGTATACGCATTGCAAAAAGTACACTCGCCGTCATAGATGATCAGCACAGAGACTGATACGTGCGAATTGTCCATGTCAGGTAAGCGCGACTGACTTCACTTGTATCCATACAGCCAGACCCGGTTCAAGGTTAAGTTCTGAAACAGAGCGCTGTGTAACGCGTGCTATCAATGCTGATTCACCTACCAAGACACGCACAAGAACTAATCCATCCTGATCATCATTGACGATGTCAGTAATACGCGCAGGCAGTACATTTTGTATGGTGCTGGCGGTGGGTTTATCACGGGCGATACTTACATCACGCGCAAGCACTCTGACGCGCACGGCGTCACCCTTTGACAAACTCTGTGCTCGTGTCCAAAAAACTCCCCCTGCAAAATCAAGACGTGCGAGCTTCCATTGGGAATCTATTTCTGCCACCCTGGCATTTAGCACCGCACCCAAATCATCACCCAAACGAATCGGTAAATCGACACGCGACAAGGTATCAACTAGCGAGCCACTCGACACCACCCTGCCCGCATCGACTACAACGATGTGATGCGCTAACCTCACTACCTCATCTGGAGAATGCGTCACATACAGTACGGGTAGTTTCAATTCACGATGGAGTCGCTCAAGGTAGGGAAGTATCTCTTGCTTACGCGATAAATCTAATGCAGCCAACGGTTCATCCATAAGTAACAACTGCGGATTGACTGCCAGCGCACGCGCGATACCCACTCGTTGACGCTCTCCACCGGAGAGTGATTCAGGCTTACGATTAAGTAAAGGTGCGATACCTAATAAGTCAATCAGTGCCTCTAAATCAAACTGAGCTTTCGCATGACTACGCTTGCGTCCGAATTGCACATTCCCCAGCACGGACAAATGCGGAAATAAACTCGCCTCTTGAAATACATATCCCAGTTCGCGCTGGTGGGCTGGCATGAAATGCTGATCGTCTTGCCACACCACGCCGTTAATACTCACATGACCTTTGGCAGCGGGTTCTAATCCTGCGATGCTGCGCAACAGTGAGGTTTTGCCACAGCCTGATGGACCAAACAACGCGGTGATGCCTTGCCCCGGCGCCTCGAATGCAGCATCGAGTGAAAAATTCTGCCAATGGATGTGTAACTTAACGTGAATACCTGTCATCTCAGACCTCACGCTTAGCTTCAGGTCGCCGCCACACCTGCAAAGCGAGCAGTACAAGGAATGAGAACAACAACAAGATAGCGGACAGACTATGTGCCTGCGAATACTGCATCGCTTCAACGTAATCGTAAATTTGGACTGAGGCTACACGCGTCTGACCAGCGATATTCCCACCTATCATGAGTACCACACCAAATTCGCCAACAGTGTGTGCAAAGGTCATGATAGAAGCCGTTACAAAACCGGGTAAAGCCATCGGCAAGGCCACGCTAAAAAATGCATCGAGTGGTGTAGCACGCAACGTCGCAGCAACTTCCATGGGGCGTTTGCCGACTGCTTCAAAGGCTGTTTGTAGTGGCTGAACCATAAATGGCAGCGAATAAAAAACTGAGGCGATTACCAAACCCCAAAAGGTAAACGGTAATTGATCAACTCCCAACGCACGTGTGAATTGACCCACCGGACCATGCGGCCCCATCGCTAACAAAAGATAAAAGCCCAATACTGACGGAGGCAAAACTAGCGGCAACGCGACCAATGCCCCGATAGGACGCTTTAGCCAACTATGCGTCTGCACTAACCACCATGCGATAGGCGTACCTATCACCAGCAAGATCAGTGTGACTACGGTCGATAGCTGAAGAGTGAGCCAGAGGGCTTGTAGTGCTTCAGAATCCAACATGAAATCTATTCACAAACATAAACACCCTAATGTAACTGCCATGTTGGTTTACGCTCATACCGCGCAAGTAAGTGACGCTGAGAGTCAGCTTTATCAATAACTCATGAAAAGCAGCTATTTCGAAACGCGGGTGCCCGCACTTCGATCCAAAATTTACTTAGGTTTATTTTATGTGTCAACCCAACGACGATCAACAAGATAAGCTGGCACTAACAAAGAAGAGCATGATCAATGGCATTGTTGAGAACTACTAGCCTGCCATTTTCTAGTATGGATAGATCAGGCTAAGGTATTCGCCACTTCGCTAGATGAAAGACTCGCCTGAGCCCAGGCAGCCTGTAAAGAGTTATCCGACATCTGTGAGCGCAACAATGAAGCGATATTTTTAGCGTAGGAATTGCTATTAGTACCGATCAAAGAGCGATTAATGTTTTGGGTGGATAAGGCTAATTTTTCTACTGCTGAAGTTAACTGCACACCTGCAACGCCGATTGTGTTGCGAGTGTCTTCCAACGTTTGAAGTGCCGCATCAATCGCGGCTGTCATCGAGCTGGCCGCCTGCTTGGAATTGATGCTACCAACTTTCAACAGTGAGCGTAGAGGATTAGCTGGCTGCACATCAAGTATTGCCAACTGACTCACGGGACCCAGCGTTTTCCAGGTGACGTTTAGATAGCCCGGCGTATCCTGCGACAAGGTAAATGGGGCGGCATCGTAACTAGCGTTCGCCGTGAATGAATCGACCATCTGCTGCAAACTTGTGTCACTGCCGAGCTGACCAGAAAACATGGCAAAGTCACCGAATCGTATCTGAACATTTTTACCAGCGATTCTGCTGGAGCTAACAGCGATACGCTGCACCTCGGTCGTGCCATCGTTGGTATTAGTATCACTCCCCGCCTGAATTTGATTTGCGCTCAGCGTTGAAGCGCTACTGGTATCTAAAATAGACAGACTTGCTAGGTCATCGACCGCTGCTGCAGTTGTCCAGTTCAGCATCAAACTTCCGGTCGTGCCATCAACCGAAGACAGAGTCAGCTCAAATCCGGCTGATGCATAATTTGAATCCGTTTGAAGCGCTGTTACCAGATCACTCAAGCTCGCATCACTCGCCATCTGACCTGATGACAGCGTCGTTCCATTCGCAGTCAGTGTGATGGTTTGCCCTTGAATAGCTGAATCACTCAGTGAAAAACTTTGTATTTCTTTTGTGCCCGCAGAAGCACCCGCCACGCTCTGTGATGCATCATAGACTGCGGTTGAATAGGTGCCATCGGTACTATC
>JACCDI011770647.1_pt1 | contig 11046 bp, 8 predicted proteins | sample 7442791 | NCBI WGS metagenome assembly JACCDI01 (sample SAMN15323434, study PRJNA562643) | freshwater metagenome | isolation source: river surface water | place: USA:Blue River Watershed | collected 2017-08-15
TAAGGTTTTATTGAGTGGATTCAATTTTCCTTGTAATTGATTTACAAATTTTACTTTAGCAGGTTCACTATTTTCAAATTCTATTTCTATCATTTGAGCGGAAGAACGATTCACGCCTATAAATTTCTTTTCATCGTCTAACACGAAATACATATTCTCAGCACCGCCTTTGGTTTGCATTTTACTAATAGATCCATCTTCGAACCAAACTTTTAATCGATTACCTTTAATCTGATTATAATATTGGGTTGTATCCACTTTATTTATCGCAAAAGCATTATTTATTACACTTAATTGCTCTGGTTTTTTATTGTTGACAAACATGTAAATGGTGTCACCAGTAATTTGATTGTTATTGGACCATACAATGGGCTGAGTGATTAACCTAATGGTTGAGTCGGCTAGTCCATAAAACAAACTATCACATTTGGCCTGCAAAGAATCTGAGTATATTCTTACATTATGGAATGCTTCAAAATATTTATCCAAGCTACTATCTGTATTGTTAATATGTACATCTCTTGCTTGGGGAATAGGACTTTTTAAATCAGAAATCTTTGCAGAAAATAAAGTATCTGCACTTACAAATAGAGTATCCTTCTTCTGTTTAATAAGTAAGGTAGGTAATTCAGTGGCTAATAAGATTCCCTTTGTTCTATTGGTTTTAATATGATTGGCAATCATGTCAAAAGACAAAGAATCTTTGGATTTGTATAAAGCATTGCCTCTAAATTCACCTAATCCCAATGAATCATCAATGGCCATTTCATCTGCTGTAAAAAAATAAGTACTATCGTCAATAATAGATCGCTCGTATAAGAACCCTTTTTTGGTTCCTAGATTATAATTGCCATTGGATGTCTTAATAATTCTTGATCCATTGATAATTTTAGTAGGACTAATAAAATTAGTCAATTGAGAATAAGTGTTATACTCTAATGTATCCGTCAAAATAGTACTCTCTGGATCAATCAATTCAACCTTCTTTCTAAAAATTACATCGCGAGTGATCCCATAATAAAAGCCCTCTACACTTTTTAAAACAGTTTTGTTTCTAACTAGTTTTCCGCCTTTGTTGTATTGTCCTAATTTGATGGATACATCATAGTCCAATGAATCGGTTGTTAAAACGCCTTTTCCATCGGTCAATTTTACCTTTCTGCGGAGGTAGGCTTTTTTATTATTACCTAAGTACTTTAAATATTCTGCATAAGTATGCACACTGTCTGCATCATTAATATGAATATGTCCAAAGCCTTCTAAAATATTGTTAGAAGTGTTTAGCACGATGCTATCTCCATACATCAATGTTTTACCCTGTCTAATTTGAACATTTCCTACCAAAATTACAAAGTTGGTAGAATCTATTTTTTTGACATTATAAGTTGCCGCCGATAAAAATTCAATTAATTTGGAATTACTATCTACTGCAACAGGAGTAGTAGCATTTTGCGCCGTTCCATTCAACATAGAAGCACAAACTATCAAAAAGACCAAATACAATTTATTCATTGGTAACAGTATCCGCTATGGGCTTGCTTAATGGTTGGGTTTTATCTTTCTTTCCAAATACAGAGATATTGATATATCTTTTAGGGTGTACTTTAATATCATCTACTAAAGTATTCACGCTATTAATGGTATTTTTTAATTCGGTATAAACAGCTGGATCGTTCATGATTTTCGCAGCAGTACCATTTCCAGAATTCAATTTCTGTAAAGTCAAGTTAATTCCAGTAAGTGCTGTTTGAATATCTTTTATAGTCTTATTTAAATTAGCATCTTTGATAGATTGAGAAGTGCTATCTAAGTTGTTGATAATATTACTAATCTTTTTGTTATTCTCCGCTAAGTTCTTGGTAAAGCCATTGATGTTTTCTGCAGTTTGTGCAATGGATCCGCCTTGTTGATCTACCATTTTTTCGATAGAAGCCATTGACTTGTTTAAGTTATCTGAAGTCTTGGTTAGATTTGCTATGAGTTCTTTAAAATTGGCTTTATTTTGATCATCCATGACATCATTTACATTCACTAATACTTTTCTTAATTCATCGATGGTTTTTTTAAATTGCTCACCCATTGGAGAAAGGGTATTCATAAAATCACCTAATAAACTGGTGGCAGGGGCTGTTTTTACAGTGTCTCCGTTTTTTAAATAGGTGGTGGCATTTCCCAATGATATATAAATACTATTGGTGCCTAGGGGATTCTCTTGAATAGTTGCGATGGAATTGGTTGGAATCTGATAATTGTTATTCATTTTTATCGCCACACTGATATCAGACAATTGAGCGTTTAAATTTTCTATTTCAAAAACAGTACCCACTTGGTAACCATTCACATAAACTGGATTAGATACAATTAATCCTTTGGTGTCATGATATTTGGCATAAATAAAATTACCAGACTTGAATATTGTTTTACCTCTTAGAAAATTAAATCCAAGAACAATTAAGGTAACAGCAATGACTGTTAGAGCTCCAACCTTTGTTTCATTTGATATGCGCATTGAATTAGTATACTTACAATGCAAATTTAACTAATAAACCCTGTATTATCTGCTGTCTTTAGCGCTTTTTTGGATTTCTAAAGAGGTCTTATACCTTACCAATGCCTTAGTAATGGCTTCGCAAATTTGATTCTGGCCTTCTTCGCTATTTAGATAATCTTCTTCTTGGGGATTAGAGATAAACCCAGTTTCGATTAATACAGCAGGCATTTTTACTGCAGCCAATACCCAAATTCCTTTTTGATCTCTTTGTCTAGCCTCACGACTATTTCTGCCAGATTTTTGAAACTCGTCTTCTATCGTTAAAGCTAAACTAGCAGCTCTTTGAAAATATTGCTGTGTTAACAAGCTTGCCATCATGGATCGGGTGGGGTCTTCCTCGTTTAATTTTTTAATCTCGGCTTCTGATACAGAGTCCAATTTTTCCACCAATTCATCTACCATATCTTCAGCAACCCCTTTTCTTTGTTCAGTTTTACCCACTCCGTAAATATATGTTTCCGTTCCAAATGCGGTGCTTGGTAAATAAGTAGTCTTGTATTCAGGCACTTCTCTGGTTACTTTTTTCTTTTTGCCCTTCTTTTTAACGGTGTAGGTTTTGGTGGTATAACCAACAATCTCTCTTACTTTTTTTCCTTGGGCAGAATTGGTATGAATACAAACAAATAAATCTCCCTTCATTTGGTTGGCAATCTCTGCTTTCTCCACCACGGAATTATAAATATCTGTTCTTCTGGTCAACATCACTTCCACATCTGGCAAGGCTTCCTTTATGTATTTTTCAAGTTTTAGAGATATCGCTAAGGAAACAGCCGCCTCTGAAGAGTATTTACCGTAAGAACCCGGATCGGTGCCTCCATGACCTGGATCAATCACGATTCTATTAAGGCTCTTGGTTTGAGCTTGAGCACTGAATTGCGTTAATAAAATGCTTAAAAAGGCGATAATTACAATACGAAATGCTAAAATCAGTCTATTTTGCTTCATAATCAGTTGCTTAACGCGGTTTTACTTTATTTTTGCAGCAGTGATACATCCAGGATACAAAACTAACGTAAAAAGCACCTTGAATATTGTTAAAAAGCCCATTTTGATGGTATTAACAATCTGTTTTGGTATTGTGTTACAGACAGTTGCTCAAAACAACACCTCGGTAATCAAAAAAGACAGTATTGTGCCAAAAGTAGATACCAATCTACGTATTTCAAAAGATACCATGGATGCACCTGTGAGTTACAATGCCGCTGATTCAGGGATAATGAATTTAAAGACCAAGGTTTTCTATTTGTATGGCCAAGCCAAAACGGTGTACAAAAGTTCACAATTGGAGGCTGCTAATATTGTTTACGATCAGCAAAGTCAAAATATCAAAGCCTTTGGATCCAAAGATACTTCAGGCAATCCATTGAGTAATCCCAAATTTACAGAAGCAGATATTGTTAGTTATAACGATTCTATCTATTTCAACATGAAAACGGGTAAGGGATTAACCAAGAATACCAATTTTCAGCAAGGGGAAATATTTATCAATGCCAATGCCATGAAAAAGGTAAATAAAGATGAGGCATTTGCATGGAGAGCAAGATTTACTACTTGTAATTTAGATGAACCGCATTTTGCCTTTCGTACCAATAAAATGAAAATTGTGACTGATAAAATTGGCGTATCAGGCCCCACTTTTCCCGAATTTGAAGGAGTACCATTCCCAATAGGTATTCCATTTGGTATATTCCCTTTAACCAAAGGAAGACATTCAGGTATGATGGCACCTGCATTCTCAAGTAGTGAAGATTTTGGATTGGGATTTGAAGGTTTAGGATATTACAAAGTCATCAATGAACATGTGGATGCTACTTTAAGAGGTAATATTTATTCTTATGGTGGATGGAACGTCAATTTAAATAGTAAATATATTTTAAGGTATAAATACCTAGGCAACTTCAATCTTTCTTTACAAAACACTAGGGCTTTAAATCGCAACACATCCATTGCAGAAGAGTTTACTGGTGGCAGAACCTATATGATCAATTGGTCACATTCTATGGATGCGAAAGCAAGACCAGGAACTACATTTTCTGCAAATGTCAATTTTGGAAGTACCAAGTACAATAGAAATTTGTTAAATAATCCGTATCAAAATTTCCAAAACCAAATTAGTTCTTCTATCAGTTATAACAAATCTTGGAACAATAAATATAATTTATCTGTTAACTTAAATCACAGTCAAAATAATAATCTTGGATTGGTCAATTTACAATTGCCCAATGTCAATTTTAATGCTTTAACGATTTATCCATTTCAGTCAAAGGATCAAATTGGAACGGGTAAATGGTATGAAAAAATTGGTATAGGTTATAATGGTAGTTTTCAAAACCAATTATCTTTTTATGATTCTGCATTTAATATGCAAAAATTATTAGATACAATTCAGTGGGGTGCTACACATACCATTCCAATCAACGTTTCTCTTCCCTCATTAGGACCTATTACGGTTACTCCTGGAGTATCTTTTGAGGAAAAGTGGTTTGGTCAAGAAATAGTGAAATCTTGGAATGATCTCACTAAGAGAGTAGATACAACTATTAATAGAGGATTTTACAGAACCCCTAAAGTTAATTTTGCAATTGGTACTGCTTCAAGAATATTTGGTACTTACAAGTTTAAAAATAGCAATATTAAAGCCATTAGACATGAAGTTCGTCCAAGTGTTTCGGTCAACTATTCACCAGATTTAGCATCTAAATATCATTATTCTACTCAAATAGACACAACAGGTAGAAGATACCGTTTTTCTAAATTTGACGGTGGTGCTTTAGGGAGTGCTTATGCAGAAGGGGCATTTGGCGGTATAGGTTTTGGTATTGATAATTTGTTGGAGATGAAAGTGAAAGACAAGTCTGATACAAGTGCCGATGCGTTTAAAAAGATAAAGTTAATAGAAGGATTTGGTTTTACATCAAGTTATAATATGTTGGCAGATAGCTTTGCTTTAGGCAATTTTAATTTTTATGCTAGAACAACTTTATTTGAAAAATTCAATATTAGTTCCACTTTTTCATTAGACCCTTATGCTACGGATAAACAAGGTTATCGCATTAATAAATATGATATTGATTTTAATAAGTTGAAATTTGGTAGTATTACCAATGGTGGTATTTCTTTGTCTACATCATTTAAAAGTAAAGAAAAGAAAGAAGGTGCTGCCGCTTCAAAAGAAAAATCAATTCCAATCGACCCCTTCATGACGCCAGATGAACAACAACGTCAATTGCAATATGTAAAAGCAAACCCCTCCGAGTTCACAGATTTTGATATACCATGGACTTTAACGGTGTCTTATTCATTTCAATTTAATAGAATCATGAAGCCAGATTATTCAGGCTTTAAAACACAAACTTATTCTACCTTGAATTTTAATGGTGACTTTAGCTTGTCTCCTAAATGGAAAATCGGAGGGACGGGATATGTAGATGTGGTAAGGGCAAATATACAGCAATTAAGCATGTTCATTACAAGAGAAATGCATTGTTGGCAATTGGCAATTAATGTAACACCCATTGGTATTTATAAATCCTTTAGTATTACAGTCAATCCTAAGTCAGGTATTTTAAGAGATCTAAGAATCAATAGAAGTAGAACTTTCTCATCTTCTAGTTATTAGTAGTATAATGGTTTGCCATTATATCAAATACTTTATTTTTTAAACTATCTATACTGTGACCATCTGGGTACACAGCAGGCAGAATATCCATTTGAATTTTTCCAGGCCTAAAGTACATCGATGGTGTAGCAGGTAAAATCTTTTTTGTATTTAATAAGACCACTGGAATAATGGGCTTATTGGTATCAATGGCCAATTTAAAAGCACCATTATGAAAAGATTTCAGTGGTTCATTCGTTCTATTTCTTGTTCCTTCTGGGTAAATGAGCATATCTAATCCTGTTGCTAAAACTTCTTTCATGTCATCCAAGCTTTGCTTTCTGCTTTTTTCATCTCTTCTATCTACTAAAACAGTGCCAAAAGTGTAGATTAATCCAAAAATGGGAATCTTTGAAAATGATTTTTTAGCAATGGTTTTATTCGCTCTTGGCAAAAAAGGAAAACTAACTGGGATGTCAATTAAACTATTATGATTGCAAACGATTACTGCATTGTTGGTGGAATCAAATACTTCTTTACCTGTTACTTTGAATCTACATCCGGATAAAAACAAATACAAGCCCATCCATATTTGGGATACCTTTCTATGCCATCTTGTTTTCTGAGGCTCAGGTAAGCAATAACAGATTAAGTAAAACCATATGAAAATAAACATGGTACTAGCAAAGGCTAACAAAGACCAAACAGCCAAAATTCTTGCAATAATATCCTTTAATATTTTCATGATTGCAAATATAAGACAAAGCTTTAAAGTGACCAGTTGATGGGTGTTTTGTTGTGAGAGACTAAATAGTCGTTGGTTGCACTAAAATGTTTACATCCAAAGAATCCATTATAAGCACTTAAAGGGGAGGGGTGAGCTGCTTTTAAAATTTTATGTTGGGTGGCATCAATCAATACTTGTTTTTGAATCGCAAAATTACCCCATAAAATAAATACCAATCTTGACTTCTGATTAGATAAAAGTTTTATAACATCATCTGTAAAATTCATCCAACCAATTTTTGAATGACTAGCTGGCTCGTTTTCTCTAACAGTTAAAACTGCATTCAACAATAAAACTCCTTGTTGAGCCCAAGGAGTAAGATTCCCTGTTGAAGGAATGTTGGTTCCAGTGTCTGTTTTTAATTCTTTGAATATATTAGATAATGATGGGGGTATTTTAATTCCATCAGGCACAGAAAAACTCAATCCCATCGCTTGACCTGGATTGTGGTATGGATCTTGACCTAATATGACCACTTTTACATCTTCGTATGCAGTTTGCTCAAACGCGTTAAATATTTTTGATCCTTTAGGATAAATGGTTTTGTGCAATGCCTTTTCTGTTTTTAAATGAGCGGCTATTTGGGTAAAATAAGGTTGCTCAAATAAAGGGGTTAATACTTTTTTCCAACTAGGGGATATTTGTACATTCATCTTAGTTGGTTTTATACAATTTATATGCTTCTTGTATTAATTTAAATCGATTGATATTTTTTTCCATATCAATGATTAAATCTTTCCTTGGAACTGTTTTTAAATTAGGAAGTTGCTCCTCTTTATCTTGAAGTTTTGCTAAATTTTGAATGGCTAAATAACCAAAAGCAGGAATAGGGCTAAGTTTAATTTTTAAAGTGTCAATTTTACTTTTTTCAAAAGGTAATTGATGAATAGTGTTCATAAAATTATGAACCAACTGATTGTATTTCGATGTAATCTCGGAAATATTTTTTGCGGAATTAGGTATGGTTTGTATGCCATCTTGTAAATCTTTATATATATCAAATAAATCGTTGGTGAATTGAATCACGCCACCTAATTGATAAAAACAATTATCTATTTCTTTTGACTCTGGTAAATCTATATAATGCCTACACATTAACAAGCTATAACCGCCTTTTCTTAAAGTGATATCGAGTAATTCCTCTTGGTTGAGTTGGCTATTGATTTGTTTGGAAGAGTCTCTTTGTGCCTGATGTACACTTGCTAGTGTAATTTTATAGGCTGTTATGTCTTTAACGCTCTTCATCAGGTTTAAGTGCACATCCACCAAGACCTTGGTTTCAAATAAATTTGTTGGTGTATGAATAGGATCTTCAAATAGTTGGTTTAAAATTTTTTCATCTATTAATTTTTGATCTATGATATCATCGTATAAGCCTGTTAAAGCAAAGTATAATTTATTAGAACTTTGTTCAAATTCGTTGGTATTTCTGTCAATTAGTTGAGTAAATGCATCATTGATAAATACCTGTTGTACTCCCTGAAACCTTGCAGCTTTTTTAATGGCCGACGGATCAAATTTACCCTGATGTTTTTGTTCAAGGTCTTGCATAACAGTCACTGTCTCTTTAGCGGATTTTTTTAAGGTAAAAGCCGCTTTTACAGCTAGTTGGATCATATGATTGAGGAACTTGAACATGGAATCGAAATTAAGGGATTTTGGATTAGTGATAGGGATGGGTGGCTTTCACCCCCTATTAGGGGAACGGGTGGCTTTCTCCCCCTATTAGGGGGATGGGTGGCTTCGTTTCACTTCGCCACCATCCTTGTTCCTCATTCTTACTCAAAGCCTTTACAACCAATCGCTATGCGATTGGTTGGGCTTTTTTAATACTCGCATGCTTACAAGCATATTCGCTATGCTCATTTATGTCTAAGTTTCGTATTTGATCAGAAGCAAGCTTCTATCAAATCCTCTACTTATCCATTACCACTTTGTGGTATCCTTGACGCAGCTCGTATTAAAAAAGCCTGTCACTCTTGTGACAGGCTTTGTGATTCGGATTGGATTCGAACCAATGACCTACTGCTTAGAAGGCAGTTGCTCTATCCAGCTGAGCTACCGAACCAGGAGCTTCCAATTGGAGGTGCAAAATAAAGATAATTTGGCCTTAATACAAAGAAAAAGAGCTTTAAATCAGTCAGTTGCCATTAAATCTCTAATCACCACACTAGCTGCGGTACAACCAAACATAGCTGGCATGTAACTTAAAGTGCCAATGATGGATTTTTTAGGGTAAGCCTTTTCCGTTACAATAATCTTTTCTTGATCTGCCTTTTCGGGGCTAAAAACAACTTTAAGGCCCTTTTTGATACCTAGATTTTGAAGACGCTTCCTGACATATCTAGCCAAATTGCAAATCTTTGTTTTAGAGATATCAGTTACTTGTATTTGAGATGGGTCTACTTTGCCGCCAGCCCCCATTGAACTCACCATGGGAATCTTTCTATCCAAACATCCTTTAATTAAAAATACTTTGGCAGATAAGGTATCAATACAATCCACTACATAGTCCCATGGTGCACTTTCTAATAAATTTTTAGTGATTTCATCTTTAATGAAAATTTCATGCACTGTTAGATCTAATTCTGGGTTGATATCTTTCAATCTTTTAGCCAAAACCTGAGCTTTTGGAAGACCTGCAGTAGAATGTAATGCAGGAATTTGTCGATTGATATTGCTTTTATCCACTGTATCATTATCTACGATGGTCATTTTACCCACACCAGCTCTTACGATCATTTCTGCACATATTCCACCAACACCACCCAGACCAATTATTAAAACATTTTTACCCATTAATTTTGATACGGCATCATCACCCAGCATTAATTGTGTTCTACTCATCCAATATGGTATCATAATGTATATTTGTATTGCAAAAATCATTAAAGCTATGTCTATATCAAAAATTATTTTATATTTTTTACTGTTCTTTTCTGTGAAAAGTTTTGCTCAAAGACCCATTGAATTAATTGCAGAACAGAAAGGAGTAAGTTTAAGAGGACTTTCTGTTCCATCTGAAGCAGTGATTTGGGCAAGTGGCTCTAAGGGGACTATTGCAAAATCTTTAGATGGTGGAAAGCAATTTGAGTGGATGCAAGTAAAGGGTTTTGAAACAAGAGATTTTAGAGCCATACATGCCTTTAATGATCAAGAGGCGATTATTGTCGCAGTAGCTTCTCCGGGAATAATTTTAAAGACTATAGACGGTGGAATGCATTGGGATAAAGTGTATGAAAATAAGGATACTGCTATATTTTTAGATGCGATTTCATTTAAAGATGATCATGGTATGGTGATAGGTGATCCAATTGATCAAAAAATAGTGCTATTAACTTCCAAGAATCGTGGACAAAGTTGGGAAAGTGTTGGAAATGATTTTTTTAAATCTACCGTCAAAGAGGGAGAATCTTTTTTTGCTTCAAGTGGTACCAATTTAATAATTGATTTTAAAGATATTTTTTTTGTTTCAGGAGGTATATTTAGCAGATGCTGGATAAATGGCGAAGCTTTACCTCTGCCAATTATACAAGGCAAGCAATCCACAGGAGCAAACAGTTTAGCTATTTCTCCTAATAATAATCATATTACTATTGTAGGTGGGGATTTTATGAACGAACAATCAAAAGATCAAAATATAGTTAGATTGGATAGATTTATACATCCTAATTCAGAAAATAAGACCAACAGAAAAAGAAGCTACTTTTGGAAGATCAATCCTAAAGTAAATACCCCCAATGGTTATAAATCTTGCGTTCAATATATTTCCAATAAAGATTTGATTGTTTGTGGAACAAGTGGAGTGGATTTTTCAAATGATGGCGGTATTTCTTGGATGCCCATATCTACCCAACCTTTTCATGTTTTAAAAGTTGTTCCAGGTAAAAGAAAAGTTATTCTTGCGGGGTCTGGTGGTAGAATTGCTTTAGTAAATATGGACTAAGATTAAACAAAGTTTATTATTTAGAAAAAAAAGTGAATTTGAATTTTTTCTATTTAATTCTTTTATTAACTTAGTTATAAGATGAAAAAGTTCCAAGCGATCATATCTTTTGAAATGGATGAAGAATTCATGTCTTTTGTTCCTCCACACAGAACTTATATTAA
>JACCDI011287965.1_pt1 | contig 11045 bp, 10 predicted proteins | sample 7442791 | NCBI WGS metagenome assembly JACCDI01 (sample SAMN15323434, study PRJNA562643) | freshwater metagenome | isolation source: river surface water | place: USA:Blue River Watershed | collected 2017-08-15
CACTCACCAGATGTATAAAATGACCAGTTTACTGTTTTTCTTTTGCTGATTGCTAAAAAGATATTCATTTATTGAGATCAATTTAATCTACATATAATTGTTACAAGTACAATGAGAAGTGATATACTATCATTGAAGAGCATACTAATTCTATTTTCCAATTCTTCTGATAAAAGTAACGTTTCATAAATTTGCTCCAGTCATAAACACTATTGCCCAATGATAATTTTAAATGTGACTTCTAACTAATCATCAATGAAACATATCACTGTATAATTGTTTGTTATTTATTCCCTGATCATCCCAATTTTTGTTTCAAAGTAACAATCATTGTGTAGAGCATCAATAGCAATAGAGATAATTATTTGTGCTTGTTGCTTGTGCAAAGGAGAAGTAAGTTACACCGTCATCAAGTTCATCAAGTTCATCAAGTTCATTAAGTTCATCAAGTTCATCAAGATCAAGTACATCAAGTCTTTATCAAGATGAAATCTTTTTCTCTTTTTATTTTGATCATTTTTGAATTACATCTAATATGTTTGTCCAAAAATATTGTGTTGTGTTGTTGTTTGGATGTATGGTATTGTACCAAATCAACATGACCCCCTACCTGTCTAGAGCTAAGAATGTCTGATTTCACTCAGTCCGGCTCATGTGAGCAAATTGTTTGCAAATCCTTCCACAAATAAAAAGATATGTACTATAACAAAAACTCAAATATATAGATGTATGTTTTGTAGTTTATGGTCAATTATTGAAGTGTGTACAAGCTTTCTTCTGTGTCTTAAAAAAGACAAATATGGATCAATTTCTACATAGTTGCCTAAAATAAGGTCCATTTCCCCTCAAACTTTGGAACTGTGTTGTTACAAGATATTGTTGAGGAGCCTGTGGGATTTGTAGGCAGACATAAGATAGATAACGTGGGCACTGAGTGAGTATGGCATACACAGAGGTCAGACCATGCTTGCATCACAAGACACACAAGCCCACCTGTCTAGTGTGTCACATAGTGACTTAAGTTGAGTGGGATGCTGGATTCATGCCATCGACTAAGCTCATGAAATTCTGATCCCCTATTGCATTTAGTGTTTTTGCCTAAGGGCTCTAGTTAATTTTTGTTTTACCCATCACAACTCCCCAAGAGCACTGATCTTCTTGGGGCAGGTCCTATTCCTCTAACAGAGATCCAGTAACCGCTTACTTAAGGATGTAGTTGGCATACTAAAACACTAGCCTTACACTATATTCCAAATCTCACATATGGAAATCCCAACAGAGCATGAACCATGAGGTTGGATCAAGGCATGATGTAGGTTTTCCTACTCAGGAGGAAAAAGGGAATTAAATTCCCTTTTGAGTGATGCACATTTTATTGTCTACAAATCCAGGTAGAAGCTAAGATATGTTTTTTCTGTGATGTCAATAAACAAAAATATTTCCCTCAGTCATCGATGTCATCACACCCCTTTGTAACATAAAAATTTCTCCTTCAAATCAAAATATGATTGTGCAACACAAAAACACAACAAACTATGGACTAATTTCCATTCCAGACCCCTTCCTCCTTTTCCTCATGGCCTTTTCGAGTGTAGAACATCCACAGGAATTTTTTATGATGTTTTTCCTCCTGTGGCAATAATGGCAGATTGCAACAGTATCTGCCCATACTTCAATGTCATTTTATGATTTTAATGAACCCATTTAAAAACTCAATCAACACAAAAATCAACCAGACATTTCACATGGCAGTGAGGGGGTAAGCAAAAAAATTAACATTAGATTTAAATTAGTTAATTAATTTATGTTATTGCAATGTCATCAAGTAAAAACTTGTTACATTGAGTTATATTTTGTTATTGTTGTCATATCTACTCTGCTCAGTCTTTTGCATCAAACCAAAACATGGTAGGCACTGTAAGGTGGGTTGGAATAGGATTGCATGATTGGTTTTGGTGATTTTTGATCATGATGGTGAAAATTGGAAATTCCAATATTTTCCTTGAAGAGATACTTATGTGCAGAGTATGAAATTCCCTTGTGGGTCTGGTAGAAAATTCACAGGATTTGTATTATTTCACATGTACCTATATTAAACTGGCACAGTACTTCCAGTAATTTGGAATAGATCATTGTATGTGCAATTCTTAAAAAGTTAACTAGGATGTCGTAGCAGGTGTACATCTCATCATACCTATCAGTATTGAAGTATAAAATGACAGATGCCAGATATAAAATGCCCATTTGATCCACTTTGAAATTAGAAAGGCGCTCTTTGAACCAGTTCCAACTATCCAAACTTCTTTACTTATAAAAGCTGTTAAACCCACAAATATTATTGAATGTGTGGAAGAATTTTTCTAGAGGCTTTTCAAGTGGCTTCCAGAATGGATGTGGTCAATATTTGACCAGTTGTAGATGTTCATATGGTTTGTGTGTGTCAGAAATCATTTGTCAAAGATTTCAATATGTTGTCATGCAAAAATATTCCATCATCTGTCAATGGTGTACATCATTGGCATCACATGCAGATACTATAATACATAAGATGTATTTTTAAAAATTGGGGTATAATGATAAAAGTACTGCACTTCATTTTAGGATGAGTACAAGAGTATCTCTGAAAAAATTGATTGGATTGCAACCTATCTGATAATCATCCAACTAAAAAACAATGTGATATCCATCAAATAGTATTCCAAGAGCTCTTGAAGTAAGAGAAATACCAGGTACTGGGAAAATTACAAACCACATTACACAAACATACTATATATCATCAGTTACAGCTCTTGAATAACTCTTATCAAACAACTTTTGCCTGCTTACAAGTCAAGCAATAGATGATTCCACATCAAAGGTTCATTTTTTGGTTCATTTTAGACCACATGGTTCATCATAATTAGATATTTATAACACTATGATGTGAATGATGGAGTGTTACTGATCTCCTTACAGAGGCAAATTTGACAATGGAGTAACTTTTTCAATCTTGGATCAAATTTCATTATTGTCTGTCACTTATTGAACTTGAAAAATTATGCATCTGTTCTAATAGCCAATGATTTTCATAATATGCTTCCAACATGAATACATGATCCTATGCACACAAAGAAATAAAAGCAAAGATTCTTTTTTGCAGTTTGGTTTTATCTGCAAGGGACAAGTATAGAAACTATTTTAATTTAATTTCATCCAACTTGAAATACCAGCCTAATGACTTATATTTGATTTTTGATTTTTAGTGCTTCAAACTCCCCACAATAATCAACAGACAAGTGACATGAATTATATGTTTCTTCTTTTTGTACAGAACATCATTGTTTCTGTTTTAAATTGAAGAACAAAATTCTCATTCACTGAAGATGTTTAGTCATCATTCATTACAAACAGGAACATAAACAACTTCAAACATTTAAAAATAAACAAATATTACAGATGATTCTAGTCTTGATTATTACTGTTGTATCATTTGTTTTTGATTATTTGTCAAAAAATGGTCTTAAGATATTCATCTATATTTCATATTAATTATTTGGTCATCAGCTGGCATGAATGTAGATTCAGATGGATTCAGACCAGTTGGAATACGGCACTCATTGGCATATGCCCATTTCTTCTTCATGACAGGAGCCAACATCTGAGAACACTGTAGTTCAAGCATACTTGATCATAACAATGTTTGGAGAAAAACAACCCAAAATCATGCTGAGCCAGGTACTACTGCACATTCTAGTGGTTATGATTTGCTGCTACAGTCTTTGGGTTGCCATGACTCAACTGATGCAGACTATTTACACTACAGAAGTATCCATCTGGCTTTCATTGGGCTATGCTTTTTGTGTCTACATCTACTATGGAGATCCTGTGTATACCCTATGGGAAATATGATGCACTGAATCAGCCGCCAATTTCAGTAAAAATATACTGGTTTGTACAGTTTACCTCTGAGAGTGTACCAGTCCTACAGCAGAATTATCATAATAATTTGAAGGAACAAAAGGGGAGCCCTCTGATAGCACCAAGGGGCCTATTTGCATTTAATACAAACTCTTGTTATAATTCTTCTTTTATCATAAACCTACTTGTTTATGGATGAATACTGTCTCGAGACTCCTAGCCTACAGCAGGCACTTTGAGTCTATTTTGAATAAGAGAAAAAAGTACAATCACAAAAGATAACACAATCAGAAGTAACTTTTTTACTCTAATGTTCTTTTGATGTAGTGCTCTTATTTACATAATTATTTGTTGTTTTTTCATTTTTATTTTACGTAATTTCTTTTCCAATATCACTCATATATTTCTAGTTAAAAATTCTGTTTTCTTTTTTTGGTTTGGTGATTTGGTTCACTCTTTCATGTGGTTGTTTTTGATTGGTTACATTCGACATTTCTTCCAGGAACTGAATCCACAAGAGTTAATTCCCAGGAGAAGAGTACTCCCTTTTACTCCTTCTTTTCTAGTGGATATACAAAATCCACAGAGACATCCAAAAGTTGAAGTAGCAACATCCTAAGTCATTTTTATTTTTCCAGTGCCTGAGGATGAGATTTTCTAAGATACTGACCAATACATTATGGATGGCAAATTAGAGATGCTCCTCCATTATTTTTCAAAATACCATATCAAGCTATTTCCTGGTTGTTTTCAATATTCAAGAAGAACTGGTTATCTTGCATTAATTACCACTCAAATATTCAATAATTCATTCATTTTATAGGAAATTTGCATATCCTGATATCCTTAGTTGGAAATGGTATTTTCCATGTTATCAACATATTGATGACAGGCCCAAATATTGTAAAATTCCAAAAAGAACTTGTATGTAGTCAACACCAAGTCTTCATTACATCCAAGTCACATGTTGGAGGCTTGTTGTGTTGACTTATTGCGAATGAAACATCAACCCAAATATAAAAGCATATCTGCCAACGATGCTTTTGGAACCATCAAAAAATCAAAATAAATTCCATTGCAAATGTGAAGGTTGCAACAGAAAAGATTTACATTTGCAAATTGCAAATTAATTACTAATTCAAACATCAACAAATTAATTCTAACACCAAAATTTTTTAATGCAAAAAGAATTGTGTTACATTCCTTCATCTTTTGCCCTTGATCCCCTCTGTTTATGTAAAATATTCATTTTGGTTTAATTTTGATTTTTCAAATGATTTTGTTTTGTAAAAAATTGGTAGCTTGTAATACCACCCCACGTACAGGTGAGTACATTTTTTTGAAATAATGACCAACAATGTTCTCTGCATTACACACTCATCTATTAGAAAGTGGAACAGAGGGTATATTTCTATATTATTCCATGGCATACCATAGGACTAAAATTGCACATGATTCAATGTTGCATGACTGATATTGTATACATGGCAAGGAATGATCACATTGAGTATATGACTGGAAATTCATCATTAAGGAAAGTAGATTTCAATTCACATAATTTCCAAAGTCAGTAAAGCAAAACTACACAAGTATGAAATTAAAAATTACAATTCACTGTTTTGAGATAACCAAGATTTTTGAACATGCTTCAAAGCATCAGGCCTGAAAACTCTACTCTCAAGACAAATTAGGAATTAGGAGTGTGAGAGAAGGGAAACTATCCTTTTTGCATCAGAAAACAGCAGTATATCAAGTAATAGAAGTAAAAGAGAGAAAAAATTGGAGAGTGCTAGTTGGGATTTAAGTAGTCATGATTACTGAAGAAAAAGGGTATAAGAATTATGATTTCAGTGGCAAGCAAGTGGATTGGGGTGGATGGTGTGAGAGATTCCTAGCACAAATGAAATGCGGAGGGTAAAGAGGTCTACATTAGAAAAAGACAAGGTATCTACACAAGAACGATCTAAAAATGACAGTGACAAAAGCTGCCAAAGCTGGGAGAGCTTAATAAATAAGCATAAGAAGATATTGTATTGTCTTTACATCACACATCAAGTTCAGGCCAATTGCCCTTCAGCTCAATTAAGAATTTCAAGAGCAATCATTTTCCCAAAAGAAAAAGCAGACTGGCTTGGGAATGCCTAATGAAGAAGTACAAATTGCACACTGTGCCAAAACTGTTCAAGCTGAAGGAAGAGTGCACCAATCAACTAGGAGATTTTAGCCAATTTCCTGGTGAGTGGATGACTGAGTTGGAGTCCCTGCAAGTTCACATAGAATGTGGACAATATTGATATTTGAGCAAAAATGCCCAATCAAAATATGGTGATTTGCATCATGATCAGCCTACCTGAGCAGTATTATCCCATTGTATGTAATTTGGAAATGAGGCAGAAAAAGAAAGATAACAATAGAGATAAGTTAACTTTGGATGACCTGCATGAATGATTGAGCAACTGCTTTGTGTGTACCATTGATGAAGAAGAGCACAAGAGGGAAGAGAAAATCCACTCAATTGAAATTTCCAGAAACAGTTCATGGGTGACTGTTGTTACTTTGGGAAGTATATGCACCAAGCAGTGGAATGCAAGCTATGCTTATGAGATTAAGCAAGGAGAGTTACAAGACATAACAAAAATTTAAGAACAAGTACTGGTCAACATCAAGGCAATAAAAATAATCAGAAATTTCATAGAGAAGTGCTTTAATTGTGACAAAATTGGACACAGGAAGTTGTAGTGCAGATGTGAGATGGTCCATAAGTCCCAAGATAGACAAGCAGAGAGTGATGAGGAAGATTTTGGGCTTATATTCTACAACACATTAGCCAACTCCAAGCTATGTCAGAAGGCAGTCAAGTTCGAGGAGGAACAAGATATCATTCCAGATGTGGGACAATGATGCACTATTGATGGATGTCAGCACAACACTTTCAGGAAGAATGCATGGATTGGAGATACTGGTGTATCCTGTTTTATCACCTATGATGACACCAATATCCAATATTTATGATGTTGAGAAGATTAATGAAAGCATCATTGGTATCTCAGGCAATCAGAAATGTGACAGCAAACAAGTTGGGAAAATTCATGGACAAGTTAACCAAGTGGATGGTACAGAATTGATTATGGATATGTACCCAGTGAAGTATTGCACTAGAGCTACAGAGAATATGTTATTTCATAACAGCCACTTTATCAGTGAGGATTGAATTGCAGTCCAATGATGCAAATAATCTACAACTTGTGCGAGCAAATGGGACCAATGTGACATTTGATGGCTGCATCAAGACACAAATGGATGGGTTGTTTGAGTGGAAATTGTACCTGTAAAGAGTGAAATAGGAACAAATATTAATGAGGAAGTAACTATGACAAATGAGAGACAACATTGACAAATGCAAAAAACATATATATTAAGAACATCAACAACATACATAAAGAACTTGGTCATCCAAGTGAATAGCAACAACATGATCTACAGGATAAGTATGGTATCAAGGTAATGAGCAAGTTTGAACCCTGTGAAGCTTGCATCTTGGGAAAAGCAAAAAAAGAAAATTCAGCAAGACTGCAGTACAACATTCAAAAGTACCAGGAGATATTGCCTATAGCTGGATATCAGTCCACCTAATACTGCAAGAATGTGGAAAGAAGCATTGGTTTCTAATATTGGGTGGGACTACTGAATATGTATGGAGCTACTTTCTGTAGTGCACAGGCACTCACCAAGAATGTGTTGGGATTGATCAAAGAGTTGAAGTCCTCAAAGATGATAGTGAAGTAAGTACAAGACATATGTTGTGATACTGCTGGAGATAGTGTTGCTGTAGAGAAAGCAAGCAAGTAGGAAGAGCTGGGGATTGCATTTGAGAATGCCCCTGGTACCCCATACCAGAACAAAAGGGTTGAACAAAAATTTGCAAGCATGTAGGGCAAAGTACAAGTGGTGCTGGAAAATGCCAAGTTCACTGCCACACTACGCAAGAAATTATGGGCTTAAGCAGCTAACAGCCACCATACTTGAAAACCGCTTGAAGCATTCAGATTGTGACATTGACACATATTCACAATTTTTGGGAAAGGAATAATTAGTGTAATGCAACCTACCCTTTTGCACAAATTTGGCAAAATCTGTATCAGCACTGACCGTGATCCATCACTGTCGGGAAAGCTGAACGATAGATAAAAGGACTGCTTATTTTTGGGTCATGCTGAGAATCATGCAAAAGGAACCTATTGTCTCCTAAATCTGAAGACCAACCAAGTCATCCTCTCAAGTGGCGTTTCAAATCAAGAAAAGTTATGAGGATTGTTACTCTATCAAGTTCAGAAGCAGAGTTGGTAGCACTATCAGAAGATGTGAAGGAAATGATATTTGTGTCACAGCTACTGACAAAAATGAAGATTATTATACAATTACCTATAATAGTACATGTGGATAATGTGGGAGCAATATATATATGGTTCATAACATCACTACAACAAGCTGTACCAAGCATGTGGACACCATTAACAAATATGTAGAAGATGGAAAAGTTAAAATTACTTTTGTCAAATCAAAGAAAAATAATGCTGACATATTCACAAAGAATTTGAATAGAAATTTACATGTGACACATTCTTCTAAATTTGCCAAGAAGAAATGTTAGGGAAACATGATGATGCTGATGAAATTTGCATTTGGGTGAGATTCCCACATCTACCATATCAGATGAAAGAGCACTGTGATGCGATCCAGAGTCATATGAGAAAAAAGGGTGTTAGAAAGTGGAACAGAGGAAAATTTTCAATATTATTTCATGATGTACCTGAGGACAAAAATTGTTCATGACTCAATTGTGAATGACTGAAATTGTTCATGACTAACTGATCACTGGGACCCTCAATATTAAGGAATGTAGAATTCGATTCTCATCATTTCAAAGTGAGTTTAAAAAATACACAAGTATAAAGTCAAAAATTACAACTCACTGTTTTAAGATGATAGAGATTATCCAACTCTCAATGGAGCAAAACTCTTAACATTTCAAACTGCAGCAAAAAAACTGCCACCTGGGGGGAGGGAGTAAATGATAAGCCTGCAAAAGATGCCACCACAAATGATATGCCCCCTAAACATTCCTCCAAACTCCAAACTCCAAACCAAGAAAGTTCTTGATGTCAACCACTGACACCATAAAAAATTCCAACCATACTCCACCACAACTATCACCATTCTTTCTCAATCAACCTCAATGATTCCAACAATTTTTACCCCATTGAAAGAATATGATGACAACTTAATGTCCTTGTAATCTTTTTGGAAATGTCCAAACATTACAAGGGTACCATGGCCACAAGTCTTTTGTCTTTATTGCGATGTGATTCTGTGAAAAATCTTTGTATGTTGTATGTTGCAACATGTTTTGAAAATTCCCTATATTTTGACCATTTGGAAATGTAAGATATCTTTTCTATCATTTTTTGTTGATGAAAATATCTTCTGATTGTACTTTGAAAAAGTCTGCCTCCATGCTGGATGATAAGTGCCTGCTCAAATCCTCAAGCAATTATGCATTGATTGTCTGTAATGAGGAGCTGGATGAAGTATTTTGGGAACAAATGAAAATTATTCTGATGAAAGGTGAGAATATTACATTCATCGTTTGCTTGCTTGCTTTCATTCATTGCTAATGAATTTTATCATTTCTGTTCAGTACCCACGAATATGATAAAGATTGAGATCTTAATTTCAACAATAATTCAACAATCTTGGTAAAAAAGGAACCATTGATTGGAGCATGATTATGCAAGCACAGGTTGGATTCTATCCCTCTTGGTCTAAAGTCCAATTAGATGTTGTCAAACAATTTGATACTCACACAAGAATGGCAATTGAAAGGGTTGTCACAAACCTCTGTGTACCACCAAATCCAAACCCCTAATAAAGTGACAAGTCTCTGGAAATCATTCTTGACAGCTTATGGAAGGAAAATTGCCATTTCCAGAATAAGACTGGACCATATGGATATTGCACTGGCATGCCCTTAACTACTGATACAATTAATGGTAACTCTCATGTCTGGCATCATCTTTACTTGCTGCCTTATACTCATATCCTTGGTTTTTTGCCTGCAGAGTTTACTCAAAAAGGGTAGGAGTTGGGTCAGCAGAGAGATCTAAGCAACTGAAAGATGGCAAGGGGGTCTAACCTTGGTGGTAAAAGTCTAGAAAGAGAAAAAATTTATTCAGTCAGTCAAACTCCAAGAGAGCCACATAAGAAATCAAGGAACATTGGAAGGAGACATTTTTTGGTGATGGTGATATCAAGTAAGTATTTTGTTTTTTAACTGCATTTTTCCATCATGACACAAAATTTTATCATATTTCATACTTGCAGTATAAGTTTGACTTAGCGCTTGAGAATGGGGTCTTGATGTCAACAAATGCAGAGAAACTGCAATAGAACAAAATTTTGTAGGGTGGACTGAAGATTGGGAAAAAATAGTGGAAAGTAGATGGAGCAGTCAACAAAGGCCTGTTTGCATGCAAATACAAGGACATGTGCTTTATTTTTCCTGATACTAGTCAACTGTACTATATTTGAGAGGAAGATGTGGTGTATAGAAGAAGGTATGGTTGGGTGAAATACGCTCAGTGTGATGTCCCCCAAGTTGAATAGGAGGCAGTTACTATATTTCATGCAGTTACTTTGATCCAGAAGACAGAACAAATTGCTGGAATTCATGAGTGAGGCAGCCAAAGTGGGATACTGATGATCATGTTGGTGAAGGTTCCGGCTTTTTCTTGTAAATTTAGACCTGTCATAATTTTGTTTATTTTCATGAATTAATAAATAATTGGACTAATCAAATATGCTATTTTTTTATTATATAATGCCATGTCTTATTAATATTTATATATATGTAGGAAATCTGTGTCATTTTCATCTTTGATGTTGTTGACATCACCATTTTTGCAACATGAAAAAGTTGTATATGTTCCTAAAAATACCAATATGGTGCAACATATACATGTGTTGTATTGGTGTTGGTGTTGGTATTGGTATTGGTATTGGTATTGGTGTTGGTGTTGGTGTTGGTGTTGGTGTTGGTGTTGGTGTTGGTGTTGGTGTTGGTGTTCGTGTTCGTGTTGGTGTTGGTGAAG
>JACCDI010374296.1_pt1 | contig 11044 bp, 10 predicted proteins | sample 7442791 | NCBI WGS metagenome assembly JACCDI01 (sample SAMN15323434, study PRJNA562643) | freshwater metagenome | isolation source: river surface water | place: USA:Blue River Watershed | collected 2017-08-15
ATATAAAATACACGTGTAATGAAAACTAAATTGACCCTTGTTATGGATGACGAGGTAATATATAATGCAAAAAAATATGCCAAGAAAAAAGAAGAGAGCCTTTCCTCACTTGTTGAGCATTATTTAAAAGCAGTTGCACAAGGTCAGGAAATTGAATCCGGGAAAAATGTAAATATTAAAAAGGTAAAAAGCCCAATAGAAAAATATAGAGGAATTATTAATCTACCACAAGATTATGATTATAAAAAAGAGATTGGCCAATATTTATTAACTAAATATAACAAGCTCAAATGAAGCATATTTTTTTGGATACAAATATAATGATTGATGTTTTTGCTGCCAGAACACCATTTGACACATTTGCAATTGAATTATTTAGGTTAGCAGCTGAAAATAAAGTCAAGATTTATTTATCAGCTGCATCTTATACTACCATATATTATTTATTAAGGATTCAGAAAATTTCACATAATAAGTGCATGCTCATTATGGAAGATCTTCAAAAGACCACCACCATTATAACAGCCGATGCTGCTATCATTTCAAATTCAATTGAAATTAATTTTCCTGATTTTGAAGATGGTGTTCAATACACTTCTGCAAAATCTATTTCCAAAATTAACCTCATTGTTACTAGAGATAAAAAGGGTTTTAAAAAAAGTACATTGCCAATAATGGATGCAGGACAAGCATTTAATGTTTGCAGATAATTAACAAAAAAAGTTTTTCCTTAATAGTTAGCGACCCATTAATTGAACTGCTTTTTGAGCTACAATAGGAGCAATGGCTACACCCATTCCACTCATACGTACGGCACAAAATACATTAGGTTGCAATTCACGAATAATTGGTTTTTTTATTTTACCCATACCCATGGTACCACTCCACCTTAATTCAATTTTTGGCTTTTTGGATCCCTTTGGTAAAATGCGCTTCATCATAAACTCCTCCAATGTTTTTTGAATGATTTTAGATGTTTCAAGTGAGGTTGTTTTTTCGTTTTTGAAATCTTTATTTCTTGCTCCACCTAATAATAGTCTATTACCTAAGTTTCGGAAGTAATAAAATCCTTCATCAAAATGAAATGTTCCTTTGAATTTTAAATTAGGAATAGGTTCAGTAACAAATACTTGTCCTCTTGCAGGAACTACATCTAATTCAGGCAGTAATTGTTTTGCAAACCCATTGGTGCAAATCAACAATTGTTTAGTTTCTAAATTGGCTTCTAAATTTGTTTTAATCGTCACTCCTTTTTTATGTGAAGTAAATTTTTTCACCTCGGTATTAAATAATATTTGAACGCCTTTACTTTGTACTGCTTTTTGTAAAGCCAATACTAATTTTGCAGCATTAAGTTGACCTTCAAATGGACTAAAGGCAAGTGCGTTTATTTTTTGAAACCCTAACTTTTTAATTTGCTTAGTTTCATTAGTATAAATAGGAAGATACCTTCCTTTTTGTTTTGGCGTTTTCAAAACAGGTGCAAGTAATTTATTCAAATAGGCAATGTCCTCATCCAATTTACGAATATCATAATCGCCCCCTTCTTCAAATAATTCATAACCTCCCCATTGGTCATAGTCAATCTCCTCTTTTTTAAACACATTTTGAATTCGTTGTAATCCATCATAACGCATTTTCACAGTTTCCAACATATTGGATTCTCCCATTAATTTCACATCGTACATTAATTCAGATACGCTGCCAAAACAACTAAACCCTGCATTTCGCGTACTTGCCCCAGACGGAATCACACCTCGTTCTAAAATGGTGATATTTAACCTAGGATTTTTGTTGATCAACTCATAGGCAGTCCATAATCCAACAAATCCACAACCTATAATTACCACATCCTTTGGAGCAAAATAGGTTGACTGTTCCCATACTGAAATTGCCATAATCAAAAGTTTAGAGTACAAATATCAGCAATATGCTGAATTATAATCTATTATATTATACATATTATTTATAAGCTAATATTAGTAAAAATAAAATACTATGAATTTTAGGAATTTGGTTCAGCTTTTTTAATTAAATTACTTGTTAAAATATAACCATATGAAAAAAACGATTCTCTTTGGATTTGCTTTTGCTGCCATTTTAACGGCATGTAATGAACCTGCAAAAACTGTTTCGCAGGAAGGTGTTTACAAACTTGAAAAACAAGTTATTACGGATGGTAAAACGGAATTAGTTAAATCATCTGCAAATGGCGACGTTCAGTATAAAGTTTATACTAGTGAAGGTTATTTTTATATTGGTATTGGCAAAGACTCATCAGTAGGATTTGGAACTGGATCTTATAAGCAAGAAGGAAATACAATTACAGAAACAAATATTTATAATAGTGGATCACATGATACTGCTTGGGATGCTAAGTTAGAAATTACTAATAATGAAAAAGGGTATACACAAGTGATTCCTTCATTAATGTCAGGTGGTGTTAGTTATAAAGACACTGAAGACTACACTAAAATTGAAGCTGCTGGAACAAGTGCACTTGATGGTATTTGGCATCAAACAAAAACAATTATTGTTAAAGGTACAGACACTGTTGAAAGTACTTATAATGAATATAAAGTATATAGTGCAGGACATTTTATGTGGGCTACTAAATACGTAAGTGATACAGTAACTAAGAAAATGACAACCTTAGTTGGTCATGGTACATTTACTTTAAATAATGATGCTTTAACTGAGAATTTAGATTTATCAAATATGCCTAACATCACTGGCAAATATGATATTAAAGTTAAATTTAATGGTGCTGATGAATATACTCAAGAAACTGCTGATACAGTAGCTAAAACAGTAGGATTCAAAACTTATAAGCGTATTAAGAAATAATTGATTTCATTTTAATTATATAATTATAATTGAAAAGGCCATTCAAAATGAATGGCCTTTTTTGCAGCTATTAATTTCAACATATTTTGTAAAAACGCGTTGTTCCGAATAAAATTATTTATCACTACTGACTTTAAACTTTCAAAGCAGGAAACTATACCTAAATTGCTTGAAACTATGTAATGAATTCCTTACATTTAACATACAATTGCTTGCTATGAAAAATGTAATTAAATTATTGTTGGTATGTTTATTAACGATTAGTACTTCCTTTTCACTATTGGCTCAAAAACAGTTTAAAGCTTTGTTAGTAACAACAACAAGGGGCTGGCATCACGAGTCTATTCATGCTGGTGTATTAGCGATTCAACAACTTGGCGTAAAACATGCATTTCAAGTTGATTTGCTAGAAGACAATAATGGTTTTACCGATAATAAATTAGCAGGTTATCAAGTAGTCATTTTTTTAAATACGACAGGTGATATATTCAATGAAAAGGAGCAAAAAGTAATGGAGCGATTTATTCAATCAGGGAAAGGCTTTATGGGAATTCATAGTGCTTCAGATACTGAATATGATTGGCCATGGTACACAAAGCTAGTGGGTAGAATGTTTGTTATTCATCCAGCTATTCAAAGTGCAAGACTTACTATTTTAGATAATAGCTTTCCTGGATTAGAAGGGTTTGCTAATAATAAACAATGGACCGATGAGTGGTATGAGTTTACGTCAGATAAAGTGGAAGGTTTAAAAACGATTTTATCAGTTGACGAAAATTCATATAATCCAGTTGTTAATTGGGAAGCAAATCCAACTAGAGAAGCAATAACTGGCAAGGGAATGGGGCCTTTTCATCCGATTGCTTGGTACCATAATTTTGATGGCGGCCGATCATTTTATACTAACCTAGGTCATATGGCCTCTGACTTTTCGGACCCAGCTTATTTAAATCATATCGCTGCTGGAATCATTTGGGCTGGGACAGGAAAGAAATAATTGATAGCCCTTAATTGAAAAATACTTCGTCGACAAATACCCATGCAGGTGTTCCTTTACCAGGATGCCATGCAGGAAGTTGTTTTAAGTTGCGTAATGTAAACTTATAGTATTTATAATTTTTTCCTTTAGGCACTTTTATTTTAAATGCTTGTGTTTGATTTATATTAGTCTCTTTTGTATATGCTTTTGTAATACTAGTATAATCGGTATTTTGAATTTGTTTAAACTGCTTACCATCCTCACTAGCTTCCATTTGAATATTTTGAATTGGGAATATATAACTACCTGTATTTATTAAGGCGTTAAATATGACCTCATTTAATGCCGTTGCTTTATTGAAACGCATGATAAATTCCATATTCGTTTTCATATAACCTAACCATTTACCGTTTCCAAAACTTAAATCCCCTAATTCGTGATCAATGATTGTTTGCCCTCCGTTTCCCAAATATTTCGGATCAGGCTGGGTAGTAAGGGTAATATTTTCAGGATTCAGTTCAGATTTATAAAATGATTTTTGAGTTACATCACTTGCGATCCATCCTTTTTTGAATACCTTGGTTTTTAAAGTGGTATTTTTCGTGAGTATAATTGGTTTAGTATAGGTAGGACTCGTTAAACTATCCGGCTCGGTATCATCCAATGTATATTTTATTGTAACTCCTTTTAAAAAGTGTTTGAGCGTTACATTAATTTGATTAGTTATAATGGTACTATCTTGTTCAATAATGGGTTTATTTAATTTCAATATTGCATCCTCTAAATTATCTCCTACAATAAGCTGTACTGTTGGGAATTTACTTGCAACGGTTGCAATATCATTTTGCTTTAATCCATTTGCCCACAATTGTAATTTTTTAATATTACTACCTTTTAATAGCATTTCTAATTGTTGAATGTTTACACTCATGCCTACTAATGAAACTGACTGTAACTTTTTTAAACTATTGAGCGCAACTATATCCTGTATATTCAGTTTGGTGAAATTTAAATTGAGCTTTTCTAAATTGCTGAATGTGGAAATTATATCAATATCCTTTTTGTTTAAAGGAATGTTTTGCATATTGAGGGTTGCAATTTGATCCTTTATTTCCTCCAGTTTCTCTAAATAGGTTGTTTTATAAAATGCTCCCTGAAAAAAGTTTACATTTATTTTATCTCCTCCATGGTAATTGTACTGCACGGATACATAATTATTATTAAATGGAGTTAAGTCAGTCTGCTCCTTATTAATTGCAGCAACAGGTGCTATATACTGTGATGCTAATATATATAGACTATCGGTTTTGCTCAATGCTTTTAGGGCCTTATTTAAATCACCACCTAATTGCATCCACTTTGTTAAAATAGTTAATTCCTCCTTCGTTAATTGCTTATTATCCTTTGGTGGCATGTGCTTTTCATTGTCCATTGGCAAATGAATCCTATCCACTAAACTACTTCCTTGTTTACCACCTTTCTTTATTAATTCAATACTGGTTAATTGCAAATCACCTTTTATTTTATCACCCCCATGACAAGTAATACATTTTGCTAATAATATGGGATGCACCGCTTTTTCATATACCGTTAATAAGGAATCAGGTTTATTATTGGCTTCAACTTTTAGTGATTTAGGAATAGACAATGCTTCCTTACCATGGGTTAGCTGTCCTCCTTTATGTGTAAAAAATATAATCGTTGCTAAATAAATAATGGCAATTGCATTTCGGAGTATTTTATTGGATGCATATATATTTTTGTTTATCAATACCAACATCCATGCAAATTGAGCAATACCAATTCCTCCCCATTGATGGATATTTAATAAGGATTTATCATAGTTGGCATCAACCGATATGAAAATACCTAATAGTGCTACTGTGGAAGCAAATAAAGCATTTATACTAAATAAATATCTTTCAACTTCTTCACTAATGGTTGGTTTAAAATTCAGTAATAAATAAATGCTTACAAATATGCCTATAACAATAGGGAAGTGAAGTATCACTGGATGCCATTGTCCTAACCAAGAAAGTGTTTTGCCTAAATGTAATTCACTGCTGAAAATAGAAAGTAAAATCAAGCAAGGATTTATGACCCATAACAGGTTCTCAATAATAGTAATTGGATTTATTTTTTTCATCCTAGCTTATAATTTCTTTTACCACATTACCTGCTACATCGGTTAATCGATACCTGCGTCCTAAATGTTTGAAAGTAAATTTTTCATGATCCACACCCATTAAATGCATTACTGTTGCATGAAAATCATGTACATGTACCGGCAGGGTATTTATGTTATATCCAAATTCATCGGTTTCTCCATATACACCTGGTTTAACACCACCGCCTGCCATCCAAATAGTAAAACAGCGCGGATGATGGTCACGGCCATAATTGTCCTTGGTTAAAGCACCTTGACAATAATTGGTTCTTCCAAATTCACCTCCCCATATAACAAGTGTTTCGTCTAATAATCCTCTTTGTTTTAAATCCTTAATCAGGGCTGCCGATGGTTGATCCACATCCTTGCATTGTCCCACTAATTCATCGGGTAAATTATTATGACCATCCCAACCTTGATGATATAATTGAACAAATCGAACGCCACTCTCTGATAATTTACGCGCTAATAAACAGTTGGCTGCATAAGTACCAGGCAGTATACATTCGGGCCCATACATTTTTATAATAGACTCTGGTTCATTTTGTAAAGAGGTTACTTCAGGTACTTCCATTTGCATTCGATACGCCAATTCGTATTGTTGAATTTTGGTAACAATTTCGGGATCCCCAATTTCTTTATAGGACTGTTCATTTAAGTCTGCGATTTCATCAAGCATTTTTCGCTTCTCTCCGCGGTCAATAAATTCAGGGTCACTTAAATATTTAACAGGCTCGTCACCACTGCTAAATTGCACCCCTTGATGTATAGAATCTAAAAATCCATTGGACCATAATTTTGAATATACTCCTTGACCATTTCCTTTTCCTTTACTCAATAAAACAGTAAAAGCTGGTAAGTTTTTATTTTCACTTCCTAAACCATAACTAATCCAGGAGCCCATACTAGGACGGTTTCCTACTTGTGCACCAGTTTGAAAAAAAGTTAGTGCAGGATCGTGATTGATAGCTTCTGTATATAATGAACGTATAATACAAAGCTCGTCACTGATGCTTGCTATATGTGGAATGGTTTCACTGAAATAGGCACCTGTATTTTTATTTTGAGTGAAATTAAATCTAGTGCCCGCTAAAGGAAATTTAGTTTGATTCGCCGTCATACCCGTTAATCGTTGACCTTGACGTATACTTTCAGGTAAATCCTGTCCATGCATTTGTTGTAACATGGGTTTATAGTCAAATAGGTCCAACTGTGATGGTGCACCATTTTGAAATAAATAAATGACACGTTTTGCCTTTGGTGCAAAATGAGGAAGCACGTTGTTAAATAGGTCTTCTTCATTTTTTGCATCAAAAATACCAGGTATCATTAGGGAGCCTAGTGCCATACCACCCAATCCTAAACTAAGCTTTGATAAAAACTTACGTCTATTTTGATTCAACCCATGTTCTATAAATTCATTCATGGCACTATGATTTAGTAATGGTTTCATCGAGGTTATACAATAGCAAACATATTTTCATGAGCGCAGCAACCTCAGGTTCATTTTTAATTTTTAGTTGATTATTAAATTCACCTGTTGTTATTGTTTTTTTAACTAATAATTTATTTGCTTTATAATACGCTTCTTGATTTTCAAAATATTTAATGAGTTTATTGGCTTCTGAGGATTTTGGTTTTCGTATCAGAATTAGCTCAAATGCTTTTTTTATTTTTTCGTCAATGGTTAAATTTTCGACACTTAATTTTTGTGCTAATACCCTTGATGCTTCTAACACCGTTGGATCATTTAGCATATTTAATGCTTGTAATGGTGTATTGGTTGTTGAACGCTTTGCTTCGCATTGGTCTCGGTTACTTGCATCAAATAACATCATGCTTGGTGGTGGTGCAGTTAACTTAATAAAAGTATACATACCACGACGGTATAGTGCTTCTCCATGATCCTGTTTATAGGCAGCCAATTGGCCTCGACCCGATGTGGTGCTTTCCCAAACACCTTTTGGTTGGTATGGTTTTACGCTTGGCCCACCAATGGTTGTATTTAATAATCCGCTTGTGCTTAAAATCCAGTCTCTAATAAACTCGGCCTTTAAACGAATACGAGTTGATCTTGCATAGTAATTATTTTCAGGATCTTTTTCCAAATGCTGCTTACTAATAATAGCTGACTGCATGTAGGTTGCACTGCTCATTATTTTTTTCACTAAATATTTAATGTCCCAGTTGTGTTCCATAAAATCAACTGCCAACCAATCCAATAATTCAGCATGCGTAGGAAGCTCTCCTTGCAATCCAAAATCCCCCGATGTTTTTACAAGGCCCTTCCCAAAAATATCCTGCCATAAAAAATTCACAAACACCCTTGCTGTCAATGGATTTTTTTTATTGACTGTCCATTTTGCAAGACCTAATCGGTTTCGTTCATACTTAGTTGTATCAAATGGCATGATGGCTTCAATAGCCGCTGGCTTCACTAATTCAGCAGGAGCATCATAACGGCCTCTACTTAATAAATAGGTAGGTCGATTGGTGTCACCCATAACGGACACTTCCATTTTTCCCGTATCCTTTGTATTTAAATAAGCGAATATGTTTTTTCTATCCTCAGCAGTGATATAAAGCTTTGGTGTTTTTGCAGGCGTTGATATACTTACATCACCTTCATATCCTTTTTCTTTGCTGATATTAAAAAAGGCATATAGCTGATAATAATCTTTCGCGGTGAATGGATCATATTTATGATCATGACATTGCGCGCATTCAATGGTTACACCCAAAATAGCTTTTCCGTAAGTTCTTGTTTTGTCAATATTATTTGTCACTCGATACTCTTCCTCAATCACGCCACCTTCTTCGGTGTATTTATGATTACGCCAAAATGCAGTTGCTAAAATATTTTCTTTATTTGCATTAGGCATTAAGTCGCCAGCTATTTGCTGCATTAAAAATTCATCATAATGCATGTTTTTGTTTAGTGCTTTAATCACCCAATCACGCCAAGGCCACTGTGTTCTAATATTATCGTCCTGATAGCCATAGGAATCAGCATACCTTGCCAAGTCCAACCAAAGCAAGGACATTTTTTCACCATAGGCAGGCTTACTCATTAGTTGACCTATTAATTGATCATACCAATTGGTAGTATTGTTATTATTCCAATGTTGTAACTCAGTATAAGTGGGTGGAAGTCCAATTAAATCAATATAGGTTCGCTTAATGAGGTTTTCTTTTTCAGCTATTGGATTAGGCGATAAATTTTTCTCTTCTATTTTTTCTGCTATGAAATAATCAATTTCATTTTTTACCCAATCATCATTTTCAATTTTTGGTAAACTAGTTTTTATAGGTGCTACAAAAGCCCAATGCTTTTCATATTTTGCTCCTTCCCTAATCCAACGCTTAAACATTTCGATCTCCGATGGCGTTAGTTTTGCTAAATGACTTTCTGGCTGCGGCATGATTACATTTGGATCCGTGGATTCTATTCTTCTTATCAATTCACTTTTTTCGGGACTGCCTGGCACAATTGCATAATGACCCTTGTTTTTAGATAACTCCGCTAATGCATTTTCAGGCTTATCTAAACGCAGGCCTGCTTTCATTTTGGTTACATCGGGACCATGACATGAAAAACATTTATCCGATAAAATAGGTCTAATGTCTTTATTGTAAGAAATTGGTTTTTCTTCCTTTGTATTATTCATGAATACAAAAAAAGTTACGCCTGCAACAAGTGCTGCAATAATGATAAGGACAAAACTTAATTTATATTTTTTAAAGAAAATCAATGTTACACTTTTGAAAATTTATAAGGATATACTTTTCCGGAAGCCCATTGTGCAACATAAATATTTCCATCATCGTCCACGCAAACATCATGAGGGTGATTCAATATTTTATCAGTTTGTGACATGGCTTGTAATTTTCCATTCACATATACCGGTTCGCTACCTCCCAAATTAGAAACTACTTTATTGTTTTTATCTAGTATCGTAATGAATCCAGAATGCTCCGTATCTAAATTTGGTGAACGCAATACTGCTGCATATAAATAATCGCCTTTTATCACTGGGCGACACATGCAGGCACCAGGCAAATGAATCACTTCGATTAATTTACCATCCATGCTAAAACGTTTAAAGGCATTGCGAGTGCGATCAGTAATCAATAGGGTAGCATCGCCATTGCGCGTATCAACACATATACCATGTGCATTGTCAAAATGTGAATCGCCTTCGCCTCGACCTCCAAAAACATTTTTTAAATTTCCTTTCTCATCATAATGCATAATATGCTGTGCACCATATCCGTCAGCGATATAAAATTCTCCATTTGCTAAAACAGTTGTTTCAGTGGGAACAAATGCGGCTGGCTTTGCATAAGCAGCAACATCCTTTGGTGCATTGATCGTAAAAATTATTTTTCCATCCATGGTGGTCTTATACACCTGATGTTTGTCAGTATCTGTAATAAATAAATAATCGTTTTTTCCATCATGCTGCACGGTTAATCCATGTGCTCCAGGAAATTCATGCCCCCAACTTTCTATTAACTTTCCTTTTTTATCATAAACGATTACATTGTTTTTTGTTTCATTGGTTAACAAAACAATGCGGCCTTTTCCATCCTGTATCATTTCATGACAATCATTCACGGGTGTTTTCTCGGAATTTAAATTACCCCAGTTAGTATCAAGGGTATACTTCATATGGTTATGACCATACACAGTTGTTGTTGGATTCATTTGAAATTTGCTTGTGATGAAGATGCCCATGGTGGACACGGCGCTATCTTTTAAAAAGGATCGTCTTTTCATGGTAAAAGCAGGCAATCGTTAAAGGCCTTACCAAATTTATTGATTTGCATTCATAAAAATGCGACTACATTTTATAAATAAAAAAAGCCTCCCCGTTTGGGAAGGCTTAATGTTGCTGTAGGGGGAGGGTTCGAACCTCCAAGGGGCAGTTAGCTATAACACAAAGTTCAGTGGTCGACCCTGGTCGCCTATTGCTAGACGGCTCTATGTTACGTTTATCCCGTTATCCCCACCCCCGAGACAAGGGGGCATGTATGCCAAGATTTCATCA